>Ga0209006_10003952_pt1 | contig 13510 bp, 10 predicted proteins | sample JacPin_JW_Ref_O2_FD_188567 | JGI IMG/M metagenome (GOLD analysis project Ga0209006, IMG submission 188567) | Forest soil microbial communities from Algoma, Ontario, Canada - Jack Pine, Ontario site 1_JW_Ref_O2 (SPAdes) (version 2) | ecosystem: Environmental > Terrestrial > Soil > Boreal... | reverse complement strand
CGCTCAGCGCTCAAGCGAAGCTGCGCTCAAAACACAATACGTTCCTGGCAGTCCCCACCGTTTTTATCATGATCAGCAATCATTTTCCGGTCGCGACCTACGGGAATCGATACGCTTGGGAAATATTGGTAGTTCTCGTTTTGCTCGGTTGGGCGGCAGCAAGAGTGATTCGCGAAGCTTAAGACTCAAGATGATGACGCGCACATTCAGCGACGGACACGAAAGCCAGTGCCAGCAACTGTGACCACAACTCGCGCGGCTCAGGTAATCGCCAGATGTTTGCGGTTAGCGACTTTTTCGGAAAGAGGGGATGGCACCCGCCGAACGTTTCTGTCTCCGCCGATGCGCGACTGCCATCAGGCACTCGCCGAGTGGTTGGAGCCGTTGGACGTTAAAACGAAGATCGATGCCGCCGGAAATCTGCGCGGCGTTTATCCGGGCATCCAAACCGGGGCTCCACGACTCCTGATTGGCTCCCATCTCGATACAGTTCCCAATGCGGGTGCATTCGATGGCATTCTCGGAGTAGTGCTTGCCGTTGCGTTGCTGGAAGAACTGCAGGGGAAAAAACTGCCGTTCGCCATCGAGGTACTTGGATTTTCCGAGGAGGAAGGTGTACGCTTCGGAACTCCATTCATCGGAAGTCGAGCACTGGCAGGCACGGTCGATGAGGCGTTGTTGGATACTCGCGATGCGCAAGGCATCTCGGTGCGCCGCGCGATTGAAAACTTTGGATTAAATCCTGAGGAGATCCCGCAGGCCGCGTTGGGGAGCGATACGCTGGGCTATCTTGAATTTCACATCGAACAAGGGCCAGTATTGGAGGAACTGAAGCTGCCACTCGCAGCAGTCGAGTCCATCGCTGGTCAGAGCCGGTTCGAGATCACATTTTCCGGGCGTGCTAACCATGCCGGAACAACGCCCATGCACTTACGTCGTGACGCAATTGCGGGCGCAGCAGAATGGATTGGCACAGTGGAGCGGGTGGCGCAAGCGACTCCTGGCTTGGTTGCTACAGTTGGAAAGATCGAAACGAAACCTGGAGCCGCAAACGTGATCGCCGGCGAGGCGCGGCTCACGCTCGACATCCGTCACAGTTCTGATACGATTCGGCTTCGCGCGGCGGAGGATTTGAATCGCGAAGCTCAAAAAATAGCGAGCCGCCGCGGATTGTCTGTGAGCAATAAGCAGTTGTTAAACCAGAGCGCGGTGGAGTTAGATCCGTTTCTCAGCGGCGAGATAGAAAAAGCTATCCTGAAGACGGGGTGCGAGCCGCACCGCATGGTGAGCGGCGCAGGTCACGATGCAATGATCCTCGTGGAAAAAATTCCAAGTGCAATGATTTTTTTGCGGACTCCCGGCGGTATCAGCCACGATCCTGCAGAATCCGTCGCGGTGGAAGACGTCGAAAAGGCCCTCCAGTGCGGACTGCATCTTCTTAATCAACTCGCCAACTCGCCTGACTTTTATAAAGTTCCGCATTCAAAAGGATGAACCTTGCACAATCTTGGCCAGACGCGCAGTGCCCAACAACCCAATCACCTGCTGCTGACTGCAGACACTTTTGTGCGGACTACTCTTCCCGGAATGAAAGCCTGTTCCGCCATCGTGCATGTTGGACCAGCTCTGGGAGCGCGCTTCACAGAATACACCGCAGAGTTTGAGGCAAAAGGAGAACTCGGAGACACACCTGCGCAGCGATTCATTTTTGTAATTGAGGGGAGCGTCAAGCTGGAGGTTGAGGGCAAATCGAGCGATTTGAAAACGCGCGGTTACGCTTATCTTCCTGAGGGATTGCCGCATCGAATCGTGGCTGCCCACAGTAGTCGAGTTGCCGTCGTCGAAAAACCTTATCAGCACCTGCCTGCAATCGGTTCGTCGCGTTTGATAATTTCGAATGAAGATGCAGTCTCATCGCATCCGCTTGACGACGATACCAGCTTGCAGGTGAAGTGTCTTCTTCCCGATGAGATGAGCTTCGATTTTGCAGTGAACACTATGGTGTATCAACCCGGCGCTGCCCTCCGCATGGTCGAGATGCACGTCATGGAGCATGGCCTCATCATGCTGGAAGGCGGCGGAATCTACCGGCTGGGGGATTCGTGGTATCCCGTCACCGCGGGAGACTTTATCTGGATGGGTCCATGGTGTGCCCAGTGGTTTGGAGCCATCGGTAAAGTGCCGGCAAAATATCTTATTTATAAAGACTGGAACCGGCATCCCCTGGCGAGCCCGCAGCGATGAGTCTTGTCGTAAATCAAAATCGCTTGCTCGCGCAAATTGATGCCCTGGCTTCGTTCTCTGATGCCGAACCTCCCGCAGTGACGAGAATTGTCTTCACCCCCACAGACCTTAAAGCCCGAGCCTGGATGAAAGTCCAGTGCGAAGCAGCGGGACTTGCAGTCCGCCAGGATGCGATCGGAAATACTTTTGCCCGCTGGAATGGCTCTGATCCACAGGCGCCGGTTATTGGCACCGGTTCGCATATCGATGCCATTCCGAATGCGGGCAAATACGATGGCGTCGTGGGAGTGCTGGGCGGGTTGGAAGCGATCCGGGCGTTGCGGGAGAGTGGTTTTTGTCCCAGGCATTCGATTGAGTTGCTCGTTTTCACTTCCGAAGAACCGACTCGTTTTGGAATCGGATGTCTCGGGAGCAGGCTACTAGCCGGCTCTCTTTCCTCAGAAGCCGCCGACAAGCTTAGGGATAAAGATGGCCAGACGCTCGACGAAGTTCGCCGAAACGCGGGCTGCGAAGGCAAACTCGATGAGGTTAAATTGCCGGGCGGCTACTATAGAGCCTTCATCGAATTGCACATCGAACAAGGCCCGCTGCTGGAGCGCCAGCAGATTCCTCTTGGCATCGTCACAAAAATTGCCGCACCCGCAAGTCTGCGGATCTTAGTAGAAGGCTCGGGCGGGCATGCCGGCGGGGTTTTGATGCCGGACCGGCGCGATGCTCTCTGCGCCGCGGCCGAGATGATTCTGGCGATCGAGACGGCCGCACGCGCAAGCGGAGCGCTTGACACGGTTGCGACCGTTGGCATCTGCGACGTATTTCCGGGCGCCGTCAATAGCATTCCCAGCCGCGTACAACTTAGCGTCGACATCCGCGACACCGAACTGCGGCGCCGCGATGGTGTTATGAATGAGGTTGAGAAAGCCTGCCGCTCAATCGCGGCCGAACGGCAAGTATCGATCAACATCGATCTGCTGAACGCAGACGCTCCCGTCGATTGCGCTCCGGCAATTATCGGCGCGCTTTCTCAGTCTTGCCGCAAGCACAAGATTCAGTTCCTGCTGCTGGTCAGCCGCGCCTATCACGATTCGCTGTTTATTTCTCGGATTGCGCCGGTGGGAATGTTATTTATTCCTTGCCGCAACGGCTACAGTCACCGTCCCGATGAGTACGCCTCTCCTGAAGATATCGTTCGGGGATCGCTGGTACTTGCGGAGACTCTTGCCGCTTTGTCCGAGTAACACCTGGACTGATCCGTGGCGACTATTCGCTCTTCAACGACTTGCGAATTTTAGCGTAGCCCGGCTTAATCGCGGAATATATGAAATTCAAGCGCTCTTTATATGGTAGGAAAGCGCTTTTCATCGCATTGATTGTGATCTTCTCAAAATCGTCGAGCGACAATCCGAAAGTTTCCGCCGCTGCTTCAAATTCTTTGGTCATGGTGGTATGGCTCATCAATCGGTTGTCGGTGTTGAGCGTGACCCGGAATTTTTCTTTATAAAGAATCCGAAACGGATGTTCCGCCAAACTAGGCGTAGCCCCGGTGTGAACGTTACTGAGAAGGCAAATTTCCAACGGGATGCGTTTATCGAGAACGTATTGCGCCAAGTCACCCAACTTCACCGCCTTGCCATCCATCACCGCGATGTCGTCGATCAGCCGCGTTCCGTGGCCAATGCGGTGCGCTCCACAATATTGAATCGCCTGCCAGATCGATTCTTTTCCATACCCTTCGCCGGCATGAACTGTAATGTTGAAATTCTCGCGCTGAATGTAATGAAAAGCATCCACATGCTTCTTCGGTGGATAGCCGCCTTCTTCGCCGGCAAGATCAAAACCCACGACCCCACGCGCGCGAAAATCGACTGCGAGCTCCGCCATTTCCAGCGCGTGGTTCATGTTGCGCATCGCGCAGATGATTAAGCCGGAAGCAATTCCAAAATCTTTGCGTCCGCGCTCCAGGCCCTTCAGTACAGCCGAGACAATCTGCTGATGGGTCAATCCCTTTTGCGTATGAAAGACCGGAGCGAAGCGTGTTTCAAAGTAAACGATGCCGTCTTTACTCAGGTCCTCGGCTTGCTCGTACGCCACGCGCTGCAGCGCTTCTTCTGTCTGCATGACTGCAATGGTGTGAGCAAACCCTTCCAGATATTTTGCAAGACTTCCTTGATTCGCGCCGCGAAAAAACCATTCGGAAAGAGCATCGGGATCGTTGGCTGGAAGGCCTGTATATTTTTCATCTCTGGCCAAATCGATGATGCTTTGCGGCCGCAAGACGCCGTCCAGGTGCTCATGCAAAAGAACCTTTGGAAGGGTTGCCAGTAGCTGTTTATTCAATTTCATGGACTGCGGCTTTCTTCAGCAGTTGTGCCTCATGAGCAGGTAATCTTTGCAGAATCATACACCCTAAAAACCGCCGTTTTCTTTTTGAAGTTGCCATATAGCCTCTGTTGTACAATCCCAGCCCAGTCGCTATCTGGAAAGTAGAGAAGAGTGGCGCAAGCGGCAGCGGAAATTTCGGAAGCAGCGAATTATGGTCTGCGTCGTGAGATTTTATCTCCGATGGAGACGCTGGCACAGTCTGTTTCCACCATGGCCCCCACTACCACGCCTGCAGCCACCATCCCGCTAGTTTGTGCGCTGGCCGGCAATGGGACTTGGCTCGCATATGTGTTGGCAACGGTAGCGGTGTTGCTGGTGGGGTTATGCATCGCTCGTTATGCCCGCCACTCATCCTCGCCCGGTTCGCTTTATACCTATGCGTCGATGACTCTTCCGCCGTGGCTCAGTGCGAGTGTGGCGTGGAGTCTTTTGCTCGCTTACGTGGCGACGGGATCGAGCGTGATCGGCGGCTTTTATCACTACGCCAACTTGCTGTTACACGATGTTACGGGACACGGTTACTCGGCCGTAATGCTGGCTACTTTGGTTACCGCAGCTTCGATGTGGATCGCCTATCGAGATGTGAAAATTTCTGCCCGGCTTATGCTTTGGATTGAAGCGGCGTCCGTGTCAGTCATTGTGGTTCTCGTCGGGCTCTTGCTCGTGCGACATGGTTGGCAGTGGGATCAGCAACAGCTCCATCTGCATGGCATGACCGGCAGCGGACTACGACTGGGTCTGGTGCTGGCGCTATTCAGCTTTGTTGGATTCGAAAGCGCAACCACGCTGGGCTCGGAGGCACGCAATCCGCTGCAAACGATCCCACGCGCGGTCATCCAAAGCGCTGTTCTTGCGGGCGTTTTTTTTACGGTCTGCGCCTATGCGGAGGTATTGGGGTTCCATACTGCCGGGCAGGATTTAGGCACGAGCCAGGCTCCGATGTATGTGCTCTCGCGAGTTGGGGGAGTGCCGGTGCTTGGGCTGCTGATTGATATTGGAGCTCTTGTCAGTTTGTTTGCTGGAACGTTGGCGTGCCTCACCGCAGCGGCGCGGGTGTTGATGCTGATGGCGCACAATGGACTTGCCCACGGGTCTCTCCGCAACACGCACGCCCGAAATCAGACGCCCAGCCGTGCGGTTGTCATTACGGGCATCGCCGCGCTGCTGCCCGTGGCAGTTTTAGCTGCTCGCGGCGCCAGCGGCTTGGATGTTTACGGCTGGCTGGGTTCGCTGGCGACCTACGGTTTCATCGTCGCGTATGCGTTGGTCTGCGTTGCGCTGCCAACATACTTGCGCGACCATGGGGCGTTTCGTCAGGGAGCGCAGGTTGTCCCGTGGCTGGCAGCGCTCGCCATGTTACTGGCGCTGGTAGGAAATTTTTATCCCGTGCCGGAAGGGCCGTATGGAAAACTGCCTTACATTTATCTCGCCTACTTGGCGGCTGGGCTGCTGTGGTTTGCGGTTCGCGGCAAGCGCTCGGCGCTGGCCGGGACTTGATCCCAGATTGCCGACCCTCCCCGGCGATAAAAATATCTGATCGCGGTCAAAGAAATTTTTACTGGGAATCGTACTTTCCTTCGGCCTGAAAGTCGCGTAGAGTTCTCAGTCATCTCGAGGGCGGGCTGGTAGCTATCTCTGCTGCGAACACTGTTGAACATTACAGGAATGGTTCGACCATTTGTCAGGTGGTAGTGCGTCCGCACGCTCACGAGTTACATGAGGTCACCAATGTCTAAGAGAACCGGACTCGTCGCTTTCCTACTTGCGGCATCGCTCTGGAACCTGGCCGCCCATACTACGATCGTCGAGGCCCAGCAGACACTCGGCGGCGTAACAGGCACAGTTACCGACAAGACTGGCGGCGTTCTGCCGGAAACCGTCGTGACGGTCGTGGGTGACCAGACAAAACTCACTCGCACTCAGAAGACGAATTCCAACGGCACGTACGACTTCGTCAACCTGCCCATCGGCACCTACACTCTGACGTTCGCCCACGATGGTTTCCAAAGCGAGAAAATTCCTTCCATCACGGTGCAAGCCGATCGCACCGCGACACTGAATGCGGCACTGTCTGTCGGCAAGGTCGGGACCGTTGTCGAGGTCGAAGCGGTTCCCCTGCTGAATGCCGTAGATACGACCAACGGCTACGTTCTGGAGAAGGTGCAGATTGAGTCGGTGCCGCTGCCGACCGGCAGTTTTACCGGGCTGGCCATTCTGTCTCCAGGAGTAAACGCGGAGCTCGCTGGCGGCACAGGCGTTAACAGTGGTTTAGGAAATCAGCCGATCTGGGCCAATGGCCAGCGCGACACCAGCAACAGCTTTCTGCTGAATGGCGTCGATGCCAGCAATCTGTTCAACGGCAAGAGCACGAGCCAGGTAGCCTCGGCCCGAATTGTAAACAATACCGGAGTGGCCAATGCCGCCAGCACCAGCGCTGCGCCCATTCAGAGTACGGCGTCGGTTTATCTCGCCATCGGCCAAGCCTTGCCCACTCCGGCGCCAGAAACCGTGACGGAGTGGCGGGTAAATACTTCGATGTACGACGCTCAACAAGGCTCGACCAGCGGGGCTCACATCGACATGAGCACGGCCTCCGGCGCCAACACTTTGCACGGAAGCGGTTATGTTCATCGCGGCACGGATTGGCTGAATGCCGCGCCTTTCTTTGATAAGCAGGATCCCAACATTCCAGCGAACGACAAGGTTCCGCAGTTGCATCGCTACACCGCAGGTGGAACGCTTGGCGGTGCGCTCATCAAAGATAAACTGTTCGCATTTGTCGGCTATCAGCATTTACACGATTCCGATCAAGAGATCGGGCTCTCACGTATGCTGGTGCCCAATGGAGCTACACAAGCCGACGCTTTCAATGCTACCAATTGCGGAGCCGACCGTAACACGCCGCAGCTGACCAACTGTCTGGTCAACATCGCGAATGATAACTTCAATTTTCCGGGGAATTTCTACGGCCTCGCTCCGATCACGGCCAGCCAAGTTAACCCAATCTCGCTGGCGCTCTTCCAGTACAAGCTGCCGAATGGGCAATACATGATTCCGTTTGCCGACGGTCAGATCGCTACTCCAATTTTCCCCGAAAATGCGATCAGCCCCGGTACGGCCTATTTCACTTCGGATCAAGCCGTCGCCGATCTGGATTGGAACAAGAGCTCGAAGGACACTGTGTCGGCGAAATATTACTACCAGCACGATCCGAGTATTGCGCCCTATGCATACTCGAATGTCGCAGGCTTTTCTCAGCATCTCGATGCGGGCAGCCAGGTTGCGTCGCTGACTAACGTGCAGGCGCTTCGACCGAACCTCAGCGTTACTGAGGTTCTCGGCATTCTTCGCGAAAAGGTCTACAGCACGATCGCGCAGCCATTCTCACCGCAGTCGTTCGCCGCGCAAACCGGAACTCCCGCCATCAATACATTTGGCTCGTCGTTCTTTCCCGGTATCACCATCGTCGATCCTCTAGGGCTCGGCGGGCCGGGCAATACCGGCGGTATCAGCAATCTCCAATTCCTTACCATCGGTCAAGGCTCCGCCTCCCAGGGCGCTTTTACCGGAGTCTTTCAGAACCGCATCATGCCTTCGGCGAATGCCATTTGGACTCACGGCAAGCATACGTTCACCTTTGGCGGCAGCTATGCCTATACGCAACTCAACACCCGCGACGAACGCACGAACCAGGGGATTATTTCGACCGCCGATTTCTCGCAATTCCTCCAGGGCTTCGTAAACACAAACGACGATTTCACCACGACCAAATTCCTTCAAGGAAACGCGAATCGCTATTACCGCGCTGGCCAATCCGGAGCGTACGTACAAGATAAATTTCAAATGCGCTCGAATCTCAGTCTGACGGCCGGCCTGCGCTTCGACTGGGACGGCGGTCTCACCGAAAAATACGGTCGCATCTTCAATTTCGATCCCTCGCGATACGCTTACGATGCAGCCACTGACACCCTCACCTCGAACGGCTTCATCATCGCAGGCAACAACAAACTATTCCCCACCAAGGGCGTCAGCAATACCACGCTCACCGGACGCCAGTGGGGACTGGCCCCGCGCCTGGGTGTTGCCTGGAGTCCGCGGAGATTCAATGACAAAGTCGTCGTCCGCGCCGGCACTGGTATCTACTACGACCGCGGCGAACTGTATTCTTACCTTTCGCCCGGTTTCGCCGAGGGCGTCATCAACGGCGGACCGTTCGGCGTCAACCAGACTCCGCCCTACGTAAACGCCCAGTCTTGTAGCCCGAGTTCGATCAGCTACTATTACCAGGGATTCATCCCCACGTGCCCTTCTCCTGCTTATTCGCTGGCTAGTCCCTGGGGTGCCACTCTCGGTCCGGCTCCCAGCGGCAATCCCGCCGATATCACTCAGTACCTGCCGAATACCGGCGTGCCGGGCACCGGAGTCGCAGCAGGAATCTCGCAAGGACAGCAGCTCTTTTCCTTTGCCACCTACAACCGCGCAAACAAACTGCCCTATACCATCAACGACACGCTCGATGTTCAATGGCAGCCGCGCAATGACCTCGCTATCGAGATCGGTTATGTGGGCAACTTCGGCCGCCACGAAGTGATTCCCATCCCCTTCAATCAGGCGCTGGTCGCCTCCCCCACTCACGCCGTCCGCCCCGGCACTCCTTTCGAGCAGGATTACACCTATGGCTACACGGTACAGGCATTGTCCAGCTGCTCTCCGTTTTGTCCAATCAACTTGCCCAACGGACAGCCGATGCAAGTCAACTACGAAGGTGGCAACGTGGACTTGCGCGTCCCTTACATTGGCTATTCGGCGGAGTCAGAGAGCTATAAGGCGGCCGGTGTCTCGGCTTACAACGCGTTGCAGGCCCATGTCGAAAAGCGCATGAGCCACGGACTGCAGCTCGGCTTCTCTTACACATACTCCCACGCGCTCGACGAGCAAAGCGGCATGGGCCTGTTCTTCAACGGCAACAACCCGCTGGATCTGCGCTCCGCTTACGGTTCCTCCGACTTTGACCGCACCCACGTTTTCAATTTCAGCTATGTCTACCAACTGCCAAAGTTCTTCTCAGCGTCCACGCTGAAAGGCAAGTTCGTGGATGGCTGGGCCATTCAAGGGATTACTGTGTTGCAGAGTGGCCAACCCTATAGCATCATCGACTACACGGGCGCGGTCGGCAGTATCTTTTACAGCGTTTACGACGGCATCAACAATCCGATTGTCCCGCTGGCTCCCGGCTGCACGCCAAAGAATGCGCTCACTGGTGCCTCCGGCGCGTACGCCAACTCTGACCCCACAAACCTCAATCTGTATGCTCTCAAGCAGTCTTGTTTTACTTTGCCGCTATTGAACCCGGGCGACCTCGGCGGCGCTATTCCTGCCGGCGACACATTCGAGACGAATTTCACCACCGGGCAGCGCAACATTTTCCGCCAGGCCTGGCAGAAGCGCGCCGATATTTCTTTTGTGAAACTCACCCAGCTAACAGAGCGCGTAACACTGAAATATAGCCTGGATATCTTCAATCTGACCAACACCACCAGCTTTGATATTCCTATCGACGACGTTTCGCAGAACCAGTTTTACAACCAATTCCCGGTTCTGGGCACTCCGCCCTTGCCGTCGAGCGGCCCCGGCAGCTTTTATAATGCGCCCGCCGGCCTGGGGGCCGTGAACAAAACCATCGGCAGTCCGCGCCAGATTCAGATGACGCTGCGCTTCGACTTCTAGTTGGAGAATTCACGGCGAGGAAACAGCGGCCTCTTCAGCCGTTACTCTTCGCCAATATCTTCGTTCCACACGGCAGGATTCGCACGAATGTAATCGCTCAACATCGAGGCACATTCCTGAGAATCCAAATCGATCACCTTGATCCCGAGCGATCGCAGCCACTCAACGCCGCCTTGAAAATTTCGGCTTTCGCCAACAACCACTGTGCCGAAGCCAAACTGTCGCACCAGCCCACTGCAATACCAGCATGGCGCCAGCGTTGTGACCATGATCAGATTGCGATAGCTGCGCTGGCGGCCGACGTTGCGAAAGGCGTCAGTTTCGCCGTGCAGAGATGGGTCGCCGTTCTGCACGCGCCGGTTGTGGCCCTTCCCGATGAGTTTGCCGCTTCCATCAAAAATCGCGGCCCCAATAGGAATGCCGCCCTCGGCCAGGCCTAGCCGGGCTTCCGCCAATGCGACTGCCAACATTGCAGAATATTCGGGTGTCGACATCGGTCGATTATAAGGGAGGAAAGAACAATCATTGTCGAACCGGGGAGTGCCTAGGAAAAATGCCTCGGCGCTTATTGGGAAGGAAGTATTAAGCCACTCTCAACTTCTTTTTGGTTGGCTTGCGGTTCAGGGTTAGGTCTGCTGCGGAAAGGTAGGTCAAAGGTGATCCGCTTGAGTAGCATTTCAGCAACAGACTGCCGCGACTCATATCGCCGCGCCCCACGAAGTCTCTGGGAAAAAACAATTGCTCTCCGAAAACCGATAATAGGGGTGTGATGTATTTCGAGGTGGCAATACTGCCCAAGAGAATGACCTTGGTTTCGGAGTTCGCTACTTCCCGCAAGCGACAAAGATCGCGATGCAGCGGCAAGCGATAATCGGGATTATCCGCATCGATGGCAATAGCTGAGAGCCGGCGAAACTGATCAATTGAGACCACGGTTTCGGGCAGCATCAAGCCCGCGCCGGTGATGACGTGCACGCCGGCAACGCCGGGAGGTGGACACTGAAAATATTCGGCATACTGTAATTTGCCGCGGAAATAGAGACTGCTGATAGATTCGTACACCTCACCTAACGGAGCGCCAGACTCTCTGAGGCGCAGGGCAAGCTCGGATTGCGAATCTGGATTGAGGAGCCTTTGGCCCTTTACACCCGAAGCATTGCCCGGGGACAAAAGAAAGATGCAGTGCCGCGCGTTGCTGCGTTGGCGGATTTGTGGGTTCGTCGCCACAGCTTTAGCCTCTCATACCCTTGGAAAGTGCGCTACCTTGTCAGTGAGAAGTGGTCAAGCAAAACAGATCGCGCCCACTCTTTTTCGAGGAAGTGCATCCTATCATTCGTCGTCTCGATTTCGGAGGGCGGGAAAAGAATGAGCACACAATCGGAAACTATGATGAATCTATTGAAGGAATTGGCCTTGCTCAAGGAGTTAGACGGGAAAGCCGAAAACGAGTCGGACGCCGCAGCTGGCGAGCAGGAAGCACGAAGGAATCGGCGGCGAGAAATAACCGATCAGATTAAAGCATTGGGCGAAGCGGCAGGATGATCAGAAAACGGTCCAGTGCGGAAAAGCGTCCCTCGGGTGCGAATCCTGCCCTGCTCAAGGGATGGCAAGAGATCGCCGCTTTTCTTGGAGAGCCGGTTTCAGTAGTCCAGCGTTGGGCGGCGGAAGGAATGCCCGTCCGCCGCGAGGGCCGGTTCGTGAGCACTTCGGCGGAAGAATTGAATGAGTGGCTGGGGAAAGAATCGGGCAAACCGGTTCACGTGGCCACGGAAAACACTGACCTCTCGGCGGAGTTGAGACGCGGACTCTCTTTCATTCGCAAAGAAAAGAATGCGCCGGAAGCAAAATCGGCTTCGCGGCGCATTGCAAGAAGTAAGTGATAGCGAGCTGCATCTCGCTCCATTAACGGCATGGAACGAGCGCGCTACTGGAGCAAAGTACCTCCGTTACCGTTTGCCTCTTCTTCTGGCGCGAGTACCACGGCCGCGGCTACACGGTCACCCGGTTCCATGTGCAGAAGGCGGACGCCCTGAGCGTTTCGACCCGATTCACGGATCGTCTTCGAATCCATGCGTATGATCTTGCCGTACTGGCTGATGAGCATCACCTGCGAATTTTCATCGACCAGCGCGATGGCCACCACTTTGCCAACACGCTCGGTCGTCTTCACATTGATCACGCCCTTGCCGGCGCGATTGGTAAGGCGGTACTCGTCAGCAGGAGTGCGTTTTCCGTAGCCGTTTTCGGTCACGGATAGAATCAGCGTGCCTTTCTGGGTGAGATCGACCGCCTCGGCCTTCGGAGTTACATCGCTCTCAGGGGCTGTGCTAGCCTCTACCGGATCTTCGCCGGGCGCAGGCGCGCCAACCGGCGCCGCTCCCGGCTTTGGTGTCACGGTCATGCCGACAACGTAGTCGCCTTCTTCGAGGTTAATACCGTTGACGCCATAAGCCGCGCGGCCCATGGGGCGTACGTGATTTTCGTCAAAGCGCACGGCCATGCCTTCGTGCGAAGCGATAAAGACGATCTGGTTGCCGTTGGTGATGCGGGCGGCAACGAGTTCGTCTCCCTCTTCGATGTTAATGGCATTGATGCCATTGGAACGCACGTGCATGAACTCGCGTAGCTCGGATTTTTTTACCAGGCCATTGCGGGTGGCGAAGAAAATGTATTTGTTTTCTTCTTCGAGATTGCGCACCGCGAGCATGGTACGAACGGTTTCGCCAGGTTGCAGGCCGATCAGATTACCGATGTGCTTGCCTCTTCCGGCGGCACTGACGTCAGGGATTTCGTAAACCTTCAGCCAGTAAACGCGGCCCTTGTTGGTGAAGATAAGAATAAAGGCGTGAGTGGAGGCGATGAAGAGATGCTCGACGAAATCCTCGTCGCGAGTCTTCATGCCGGTCCGGCCGGTTCCTCCACGGCGCTGCATGCGGTAAGTAGAGATCGGCGTGCGCTTCATGTAGCCGGAGTGGCTGAAAGTCACGGCCACCTGCTCATCGGCGATCAGATCCTCGAGAACAATTTCCGCAGCCTCATCTTCAATGCGAGTGCGGCGCTCGTCTCCGTACTGCTCTTTGACTTCTTCGAGCTCTTTGATGATGACGCTGCGCAGTTTTTTCTCAGAGGCGAGGATGGATTCGTAGTCTTCGATGCGTTC
>Ga0209006_10003951_pt1 | contig 13511 bp, 13 predicted proteins | sample JacPin_JW_Ref_O2_FD_188567 | JGI IMG/M metagenome (GOLD analysis project Ga0209006, IMG submission 188567) | Forest soil microbial communities from Algoma, Ontario, Canada - Jack Pine, Ontario site 1_JW_Ref_O2 (SPAdes) (version 2) | ecosystem: Environmental > Terrestrial > Soil > Boreal... | reverse complement strand
CCCTCGCGCTGCATCTTCTTCTTCAGCGCCTTGAGGGCTTGGTCGACATTGTTATCGCGAACGAGAACCTGCACGCGGCATCCTCTTTCAATTGATCGGTTTGGAATTCGGTAAAGCGAAAGGCTGGCGAAAGGCCGAGCCCTTAACCTTGAGGGCGCGGATGTATCAGACAAAGCCGCCAATGTCCACCGGCGCGAGCGCAATCGCTGGCGCTTTGGCAGGCCAAATCCGGTGTTTTATTGCCGATCAGGCGGCTTCGGGACCGCTCCGACCTGCGTCACATGCCCCATCTTGCGGCCCGGCCGCGGCGCACCCTTGCCGTAAAGGTGGACGCTGGCGCCCGGGACCGTCAGCCACTGCTCGTAGCCAAGGATATCGTCCCCGATCAGGTTGGTCATGGTGACCGGGCCGTGGCGGACCGGTTTGCCGAGCGGCCAGCCGGCGATGGCGCGGATATGCTGCTCGAACTGCGAGATCGAGGCGCCGTCGAGCGTCCAGTGCCCGGAATTGTGCACCCGCGGCGCGATCTCGTTGACCAGCACCTTCGGGCCGCTTTCGCCCTGCACCACGAACATCTCGACCGCGAGCACGCCGACGTAATTCAGCGCGTTGGCTATTTCCTCGGCGATCGCGCGGGCGCGACCGGCCAGCGCCTCCGGAATATCGGCCGGCGCGCGCGAGATTTTCAGGATGTGGTCGCGATGCTCGTTTTCGGTGACGTCGAAGCATTCGACATGGCCGTCGGCCGAGCGCGCGGCGATCACCGAGATCTCGCGCTCGAACGGAATGAAGGCCTCGAGGATGGCGGATTTGGTGCCGAGATCGGCCCAGACCCTGTCCGGATCGTCGCCGTTGCGGATGATCGCCTGGCCCTTGCCGTCGTAGCCGAAGCGGCGGGTCTTGAGCACGGCCGGCAGCCCGAGCCGCGCGATCGCCGCGCGCAAGGCGGCCGCAGACGAGACATCGGCGTAGTCGGCGGTGCCGATGCCCAGCCGTTTGACGAAATCCTTCTCCGCGAGGCGGTCCTGGGTGGTTTCCAGGATTTTCCGGTCGGGCAATACCGGACGCCGCGCCGCGAGGATCAACGCTGCGGCTGACGGCACATTCTCGAATTCATAGGTGATGACGTCGACGTCACCCGCGAACAGTTCCAGCGCTTCGACATCGGCATATTCCGCGCAGGTCGCGTTCAGCACCACGTCGAACGCCGGCGAATCCGGGTCCGGCGAAAACACCTGGCAGCGCAGGCCGAGCCGCGCCGCCGCCATGGCCAGCATCCGGCCCAATTGTCCGCCGCCGAGAATTCCGATGGTGTCGCCGGGTTTCAGCTTCACCTGCTGTGGGGCGCTCACGCAGTTCCCTCCGGACGCTCGGCTACCGCCTCGGTCTGCGCCTTGCGCCAGGCGGCAAGCCGGCCTGACAGCGCCGGATCGTTCAGCGCCAGCACGCTGGCCGCCAACAGCGCGGCATTGATGGCGCCGGGCTTGCCGATCGCCAACGTCCCGACCGGGACGCCGGCGGGCATCTGGACGATGGAATACAGCGAATCGACGCCGGACAGCGCCTTGGATTCGATGGGGACGCCGAACACCGGCAGTTCGGTCAGCGAGGCCGTCATGCCCGGCAGATGCGCCGCCCCTCCGGCGCCGGCGATGATGATCTTGAATCCCGCCGCCTTGGCGCCCCTGGCAAAGGCGAACAGCCGGTCCGGGGTCCGATGCGCCGAGACGATGTGTTTTTCGCTTGCGACGCCGAGCGCACCCAGGGTCTCGGCGGCATGGCGCATGGTCTCCCAGTCCGACTGGCTTCCCATGATGATAGCGACGGGGGCGGGCATATGGTCAATTCTTTCGGGAATCCAAAAACATAGGCCGGATTATAGGATCGGCCCAAGGTTCGGCAAGGCATGGCAAGGGGTCCGGAATGGACTATCCTGTCTTGGTGAATCCCGGCAAGCCTCTAAAGGATGCGATGAAGAAGAAAACCAGGGTTAACAGTGCAGGGGCCACGAAACGCCGCAAAAGCGGCGTTGCGAAACGCAAGGCTGGGCCGCGCCGGGCCAAGTTAGCGAATACGCCGGCATCAGTGCCCCAGCTGCCGGTCGCGCCCGATGACAGCAAAACCGCCGTTCGCCGCCTCAGGACCCAATTGGCGCGGGCGCTCGGCCGCATCGAGGAACTTCAGGCTCATGCGGATACCGATTTCCTGCTGGATATTCCGAACCGGCGCGGCTTCGAGCGCGAGCTCCAGCGCTCGATCGCCTATATCAAACGCTACCATGCGCGCGGCGCGCTGATCGTGCTCGATGTCGATCGCTTGAAGCCGATCAACGATGCTTTCGGGCATGCCGCCGGCGATCAGGTGCTGAAGGCGATCGTGGCGACGCTGCTGCGCCAGGTGCGCTCATCCGATGTGATCGGGCGGCTCGGCGGCGACGAGTTCGCATTGTTGTTGTGGAACCTCAGCGAAACCGACGCCCAAGCGAAAGCGGCCGCGCTGGAACAGGCCGTCGACGGTTTAAGCTTCACGTTTCGCGGCCGCACGGTTAACGCGGGCGCGTCCGCCGGCGTTGCCATTCTCGGCCCGCAGGCTGAAGCCGGCAAAGCGCTGGAAGAAGCCGATCGCGCGATGTATGTGCGCAAGGCGCAACGGCGGCACGAGGCGTGATGTAGAATCTCTCGAGCGAGCAGGATCATGACCATCAAGCCCACGCCATTCACGCTTCGCATCCCGGACGCCGACATCGCCGACCTCCGCGACCGTCTCGCCCGCACACGTTTCCCCGACCAGACGCCCGGTCAGGCATGGGCCTATGGCACCGATGTCGGCTATCTCAGAAAGCTCATCGAATACTGGCGCAATGATTTCGACTGGAGGGCGGAGGAAGCCGCGCTGAACGCCTTCCCGCAATTCCGCGTCCCGCTCGACGGAATCGATCTGCACTATTTGCATGTGCCCGGCGTCGGCCCCGATCCGATGCCGCTATTGTTGCTGCATGGCTGGCCCGGCTCGGTGTTCGAGTTTCTCGATATCATCCCGCGCCTCACCGATCCCGCCCGCTTCGGTGGCGATGCGCGCGATGCCTTCACCGTGGTGGCGCCGTCGCTGCCGGGATATGGCCTGTCGTTCCAGCCGGGGCAGAAGCGGTTCGGCGTCCCCGAAATGGCGGACTGTGTCGCCGCCCTCATGCATGACGTCCTCGGCTTTGCCCGCTTTGGCGCGCAAGGTGGCGATTGGGGCGCCGCGGTCACCAGCCGGCTCGGCTATGCGCATGCCGACCGCATGATCGGCATCCACATCAACCTGATGATGGCTGCGGGCCGCGATCCATCGGCTTTTCCCAATCCCAGCGAGGAGGAGCGGCGTTACCTCGGCGAACTGGCACAATGGATGCGCGAAGAGGCCGGCTATCAGTCGATCCAGGGCACCCGCCCGCAGACGCTTGCCTTCGGGTTGACGGATTCGCCGGCTGGCCTGGCGGCCTGGATCGTGGAGAAATTCCGTGCCTGGTCCGATTGCGGCGGCGAGGTCGAGCGCGCGATCAGCCGGGACCGCATGCTCGCCGACATCGCGCTGTATTGGTTTACCGGGGCGATCGGATCGTCGTTCTGGCCCTATTATGCCCGCCTTCACGGCTCGGCGATTTTCCCCGCCGGGTCGACGATCGCGGTGCCGACCGGCTATGCGGAATTCCCGCGCGAAATCGTCAAGCCGCCGCGCTCGGCGGCGGCGCGCGTGTTCACCGATATTCGCCGCTGGAGCATCATGCCGAAAGGCGGACATTTCGCCGCGCTGGAACAGCCGGAACTGCTCGCCAGTGAGGTGCGCGCTTTCTTCCGCGAATTGCGGTGATGCCGCGAGGACCGATCTTACAGCCCGCTCAGATCGTCCGGCACGTCGCCGAATTTCCTGAGCAATTGGGCATCGCCGAATTCGCCGAGCATGGGATCACCGGTGCGGCTGAAGGCGACCGCGCCAATGCTGCCGGCGGCCCTCGACAAGACTTCCGCGCGCCGCAGCGCCCCTGACGAGCTCTGGCATTCTTCCGCGGCGCCCGCGACCGGCGCGCCGCCGTCGTCCTGCAGGAATGGCATTGCGACGTAATAGGTGACATCGGCCATGGTCGTGGCTCCGGTTCGATCAGGCGGCGTCGCTGTTCGATAATTCCGCCGTCGCGCAGCCGCCCGAAACCGCCGCCTGCAGCATCTGCAGCTCCTGCAACTCGCTTTCCAGATACTCGTTGGCCATGATCAGCGCCTTGATCGTGCTGCGCAGGTTGCCGTCGCACATCGCGATCGCCTGGTCGCAGGCCTGCTCGTAACGGCTGATGTCGGGCGGTGAAGAGGCTTCGGACATGGCGATACTCCAAGGGGCGGCTGATGGGGGCGGTGTCCCAATGTTCCTATTTTGTTCTTTTGGAGTCAAGGATCGAATGAGCCTGGATTGACGATTTGCACGTGCGCAAAGCCGGCCGGATCGACCCATCCGAGGGGTCCGGATCAGGCGATGATATCGGGCGTAATCTGGTCTTCGATGAAGGCGATGCGGTCGCGCAGCTGCAGCTTGCGCTTCTTCAATCGTTGCAGCCGCAACAAATCCGGCGCAGGAGATTGATGCAACGCATCAATCGCCGCGTCGAGATCGCGGTGTTCCTGCTGCAGCCGTGCGAGCTCGTTTTCGAGTTCGCGCTCATCTTCGTCGGTCATGGTGTACGTTAACTGAAACGCGGATGAGATTGCGAATGGATTGCGAAAAGCCGCCTGCGGAATATCGTCCCTGCCGGGCCCGGGCGCAAGCCAGGGCGGGTTCCATCCTCACGTTTGGTTACAGATGATAGCGGAAATATGAGGATGCCATTTTCGATACCCATCGACAGATTCGCATACTGGTGTACACTCCCTTGTCCGGATCGAATCTGAGGTCTCACCCAACCCAGGAGGTTTCGTATGGCAATTCAGGCGCATCTCGTTGAACTGGAACGCAAACACAAGGTTCTCGAAAACGAATTGCACGAAGCTCTGGTGCACCTTTCAACGGACGACCTGCAAATAGTCGAACTGAAACGCCGTAAATTGATGGTCAAGGACGCAATCGAGCGGTTGAGACATACCGCCGGCGAAACGGTGCACTAGCTTTCGCCACCCCCAAGACAAGACTTCGCAAGCACTGACATCATCCCGAGCGCGCGCCTTGGCGCGCCTGATGCGTGGTTGCTTGGACGCTCACACCCCCGCCAACTCGCCGACATAGTCCGCGATCGCCAGCGATGACGTCAGTCCGGGCGATTCGATTCCGAACAGGTTAATCAGCCCGTCGACGCCATGATCCCGTGGCCCTTGGATCAGGAAATCCTGCGCGGCCACCGCCGGCGGCACGATCTTCGGCCGGATACCCGAATAGCTCGGCATCAGCGCGCCGTCCGGCAGCGTCGGCCAGTAGCGCCGGATCGCCGGGTAAAACCGTTCCGCCCGCGCCGGATCGACGGCGTAGTCGATGCTGTCGACCCATTCCACGTCGGGGCCGAACCGGGCCTGCCCCGCCATATCGAGAGTGAGGTGGACGCCAAGCCCGCCCGGCTCGGGCACCGGATAGATCAGGTGCGAAAACGGCGCCCGCGCGCTGCAGCTGAAATAGTTTCCCTTCGCGAGATAGGCCGGCGGTATCAGTTCGATCGGCATGCCGTCGATGCCGCGCGCGACCGCCGGCGCGTTGAGCCCCGCGGCATTGACCAGAAGCCGGCATTCGAGGCTGACCGGGGCGTCGCCGCCGGCGTCGATCTCGATCCGGCCCGCCGCCGCCCTGGCGCGCAGCAGCGGCGTGTGGAACGCGCAGGCCGCCCCGGCATCTTCGGCGTCGCCGCGCAGCGCCAGCATGAACGCATGGCTGTCGATAATGCCGGTAGAGGGCGACAGCAGCGCCGCGTCGCAGTTCAGCGCCGGCTCCAGCGCCCGCGCCTCGGGGCCGGAGAGGGTTTGCAGATCGAGCACGCCATTGGCTTCGGCGTGCGCCCTGATCGATTGCAGTTTCTCGGTTTCCTTTGGTGTCGTCGCGACGATCAGCTTGCCGCAATTGCGATGCGGAATGCCGTGATCCCGGCAGTATCGATAAAGCGCATGCTTGCCGTCGACGCACATCCGCGCCATCAGGCTGCCTGCCTTGTAATAGATGCCGGCGTGGATCACCTCGCTGTTGCGCGACGAGGTGACGGTGCCGATCCCTTCGGCCGCCTCCAGGACGATCACCTCGCGGCCTGCCTGCGCCAGCCGCCGCGCAACGGCGAGACCGATCACCCCCGCTCCGATAACGACGCACTCGACCTTGTCCATTCGCAATTCAAATCCGGGCTTGTGTTCGATCCGGTGCCCGCCTTAAGTCGACGCGCATCCGGCATCAACGGCGCTCGCGCACCATGGCTCAGTTTGGGACGATTTTCTTGAACAACCTGTTGAATTCGTTTCGGAATGCCTTCCGAATCGGGGGCCCTGTTAGCGAAGCATTAATCATGTCGGGGCAATTGCCGTAATTTAAGTCGCATTTTTGGGCTGCAGGGGTACGCGTTTACCCGATCCAAACCCGTGAAGCCAGACACTCCGTCCCTGAAATCCGCTCGGGTGACTGATGGCTGGCAAGAATTGGCAGGCAGGCGGCAAGAATTTGATTCCTGCGCAGGCCGTCGCATGCCTGATCGCCGTCGTTGCGCCGTTGCGCGCCGCCTGGGCCTTGTCCGATGACTTTGCGCCGACGAGCTATGTCGGTTCGGCCGACCCCAATGTCGTCTGGGAAGTGCTGATCGGCGGCATCGTCGTCTGCTCCTTTCTCGCGGCCATCGCGCTCTGGATTCACTCGGCGTTGCGCAAGGTCAAGCTTTCGCAGTTGCGCCGGAATGCATTTGTCAGTTCGGCCCTGAACAACCTCAGCCAGGGCGTCGTCATGACCGATCCGCAGCAGCGGATCGTGTTCTGCAACGATCGCTATCTCGAGATCTACGGCCTGGCGCGTTCGGATCTTCACCGCAACATGATCGGGCCGGAACTGCTGGAACTGCGGCACAAGCGCGGCGTGCTCGACGTCAGCGTGGCGGATTTCTACAAATACGCCGAGCGGCCGGAAGGCCTCATCACCGAACTGCCCAACGGGCGGTCGGTTCTGGTCAAATATTTTGCGCTGCCGAACGGCGGTTCGGTGGCGACGCACGAGGATTACAGCGAGCAGCGCAAGCTTTCGAAGCAGCTTGCCTCGACCAAGCAGTTCCTGGAATCGGTGCTCGACAACGTGCCGGTCTGCGTGGCCGCCAAGAACATCGAGGATGGCCGCTACATTTTCGCCAACCGCGCGTTCGAGCGTTTCTCGCGATTTTCCCGTGACACCATCGTCGGCAAACGCGCCGACGAGATCTTCCGGCCCGAGACGGCGGCGAGCATTGAAGCGGCGGACCGCGCGGCGCTCAATTCGGCCGACGGCCACTACCGCAACGAATTCGCCGTCGAGCGCGGCTCCGAGAAGCGCGTTCTCGCCAGCATCCGCGTGATCGCGCGCGACGAAAAGAACCAGCCGGAATTCCTGATCGCGTTGTTCGACGACATCACCGAACGCAGGTCGCTGTCCCAGGAACTCGAAAACACCAAGAAGTTCCTCGAACTGATCGTCGACAACATTCCGGTCTCGCTGATCGTCGAGCGCGTCAGCGACGGACGATACATGCTCGCCAACCGCAGCGCCGAGACCATCCTCAACCGGCGGCGCGAAGACGCCACCGGGCTCACCGCCGCCGATATTTTCAATCCCAGGGAAGCCAAGCTGATCGTCGCGCGCGATGAGGCCGCGATCAAGAAACGCGGCCTGCTGGTCGAGGAACATCCGATCAGCACCAAGGACGGGTTGCGGCTGTTCCTGACCCGCCGCATGACGGTGCTCGACGAAGCCGGCGAGCCGCAATATCTGATCAAGACGCACGAGGACGTCACCGACCGCCGCCAGACCGAATCGCGGATGGCCCACATGGCCTATCATGACGGGCTGACCGATCTGCCGAACCGCGCGGCGTTCCTGCAGGCGCTGACGCAGATGATCGAGGCCTGCGAGGGCACCGATGAGGAGTTCGCGGTGCTGTCGCTCGACCTCGACGGGCTCAAGGAAGTCAACGACGTGTTCGGCCACGCGACCGGCGACAAGCTCCTGATCGAAGTGGCGCGCCGTATCCAGGCCTCGGCGCGCGGCGGCGTCGTCGCCCGGCTCTCCGGCGACGAGTTCGGCTTGATTATCGACGGCAAGCAGCCCGTCGCCGGCATGCTGCTGGCGGAAAAGCTCGCCGAAGCGCTGTCGAACGAGTTCCAGATCGACGGCAAGTCGGTTCGCACCGGCGTCACCACCGGCATCTCGGTGTTCCCGCACAACGGCGCAGACGCAGCCTCCCTGCTCGCCAATGCCGGCGCGGCGCTGTTCCGCGCCAAGGCGAAATCGCGCGGCACGATCAGCATCTATGAGCCCGAGATGGACCAGCAGATCCGCGATCGCCGCGTGCTGCACCAGGATCTCTCGCTCGCCATCAAGAACGGCGAACTGTCGCTGCATTATCAGCCGCAGGCGATGGCGCGCCCGACCGTCGCAGCAAGCGAAGTCATCGGCTTCGAGGCCCTGGCGCGGTGGCTGCATCCGGTGCGCGGCTTCGTGCCGCCCGGCGATTTCATCCCGCTCGCGGAAGAAAGCGGCCTGATCGTCGAGATGGGCGAGTGGATCCTGCGCGAAGCCTGCCGCGAGGCCGCCTCGTGGCCGCTGCCGCTGCAGATCGCAGTCAACTTGTCGCCGGCGCAATTCATGCACGGCGACCTGGTCGGCCTCGTGCATTCGATCCTGCTCGAAACCGGCCTCGCGCCGGGCCGGCTCGAGCTTGAAATCACCGAGGGCGTGCTGATCGAGGATTTCGATCGCGGTCTGGCGCTGCTGCGGCGGCTGAAGGCGCTCGGCGTGCGCGTCTCCATGGACGATTTCGGCAGCGGCTACTCCTCGTTGTCCTATCTGCAGGCGTTCCCGTTCGACAAGATCAAGATCGACCGCGCCTTTGTCATGAATCTCGGACGCAATCCGCAATCGGCCGCGATCGTGCGCGCCGTAATCGGCCTTGGCCATGGTCTCGAAATGTCGATCGTCGCAGAGGGCGTGGAGACCCAGGAGCAACTCGGGTTCCTCGCGGAAGTGGGCTGCGATGCGGTGCAGGGCTATTTCCTCGGCAAACCCCTGCCGATCGGGCAATACGCCGCGCTGGTCGGCCGCAACGACGGCGGTACGATGGAGCCCGCGCGCAAGACCGGCTAGGGCTTTCCGGCTTGGCGTGCTTTCCTTATGCGAACCGGCGTCCATCCCGCATCAAGTGCGGGACAGGCCTCGCATGAAAACGCTATAGCTTGCGCATGGCGGACTACGATCTTGCGATCATCGGCGGCGGCCTGAACGGCGTCAGCATGGCGCGCGACGCCGCGGGGCGCGGCTTAAGGGTGATCCTGCTGGAACAGGGCGACCTCGGTTCGGCCGCTTCCTCGGCCTCGCCGCGGCTGATTCATGGCGACCTGGCGGTGCTGGAACGGCGGGCGTTCTTGCGCGTCCGCACGGCGCTGGCCGAGCGCGACACCTGGCTGCGGATCGCGCCGCATCTGGTACGCCCGATGCGCTTTGCGATTCCGGCCCATTCCGACGAGCGTCCGCCATGGCTGTTGGGGCTGGGTCTGTTGCTCTATGACCGGCTGGCCTCGCGCAGCGGTCTGCCAGGCTCGGTGACCGTCGACGTTACGCACCATCCGATCGGCTACGCGCTCAAGCGGCCGTTTGGAACCGCGTTCGAATATTCCGATTGCGTGGTCGACGATTCGCGGCTGGTGATTGCCAATGCCATCGACGCCGCGGAGCGCGGCGCCACAATCCGCACCGGCGCGCGCTGCGTTCGCGCCGACCGGCTCGACATCTGGCGGCTGGCAATGATCGATCGCGGCCGCCGTCAGGTGATCACGGCACGTGCGCTGGCCAACGCCAGCGGCGCCTGGACCGCTTCGGTGGCGGAGACGGTCTTGCGCACGCCGCCGCCCCAGGCAGGCGCGGTCCAGATCAGCCAGATCGTGGTCCGGCGCCTGTTCGATAACGACAACGTCTATGTCTTCCAGAACGCCGACCGGCGGCTGATTTTCGCGAGCCCCTATGAACGCGATTTCACGCTGATCGGCACCGTGGGGCACGCCTTCAAGGGCGATCCCGCCATCGTGTCGATGGCGGCCGCCGACGTCGCCTATCTCTGCGACGCCGCCAACCGCTATTTTCGCGAACGGGTCGAACCATCCGACGTAATCCAGACGGTCTCCGGCGCCAACCTGGTGATGGGCTCTTCGGGCAGGCGCGCCGCGCGGGATGGCGCCATGACGTTCGATGCGCGGCGCGGCAAGGCGCCGCTGCTGACGATGTTCGGCGGCGATGTCACCACCTCGCGGCTGCGCGCGGAGCGGGCGGTTTCGCGGCTGACGCCATTCTATCCGATGTCGCCGCGCTGGACCGCGACGACGCCATTGCCGGGCGGCGACTTTGCGTGGGCAAAATTCGACGCCGAGGTCGAGCGCGCCCGCGAGCGCTGGCGGTTTCTCGGCGAGGGTGAGGCGCAGCGTCTGGTCTCGGCCTACGGCTCGCGCCTTGCGGCCGTGCTCGGCGATGCCAAGGCCCGCGCCGATCTCGGTCCGGCGTTCGGACCGGAGCTGACCGGTGCCGAGGTGCGCCATCTCATGGCAAAGGAGTGGGCGCGTTTTCCCGACGACATTCTCTGGCGCCGCTCCAAGCTTGGCCTCACCATGAGCCCCGCGGATCGCGAAGCGCTGGCGGCGTTCATGGCGACGGCGGTGTGAGGCGGATGGGCGCCGTCATACCAGTTGCATACGCAATTCTCGGCCGACGATCCTTGCGGCGCGCTGAAGACTTTCGATGGTAGCGCTGCCGTTGTTCGGATCGAGCAGCCGGTCGATTTGCGCGCGGCTGGTCTTCATCAGTTCGGCCATCTTCGGCTTGGTGATACCCTTCTTTTTCATCTCGCTGACAAGCTGGCGCGCAATCACCGCCTTGATCGCGGCGGCGGTGACTTCCTCGCGGATTCCGGTCTCATCCAGCCAACTTTCGAAGCTGGAACCTATGTGGGGATTTTTCTTTGCCATGACTGCAACTCCTTAAATCTTCGGCGTGCCAGTGCCAGATCGTCCGTCGGGGTCTTCTGTGTCTTCTTCATGATGGCGTGTAGTGCAATCAGCATGCCGTCATGAAAACCGAAAAATATTCGTGCCTGCCGATTGCTCGGAAGGGTCGCCCGTACCTCCCACAAGCCGCCGCTTAGTGGACGGCAAAGCGGCAGCCCCACTGGCCAGCCGTACTGTACTTTGGCAATGTCGCGCCCGATGATCCGCTTATCGTCGCGGGACAAACCGTTCAGCCATTCCCGAACCGGCTCGCGGTTTGTCGCCGATCGCCAAAATACGAGAGGGATGGGTGAAGGTCCTTGGTCATTCACAGACGTTATGTATCAAAAAAGATACAAAGATGCAAGGACCCTGCGAACCGGTTGAGCCCGTGCCGATCCGCCGCTAGCGTGCTGCCACGACGTGGCAGGCGAGCATCATGACAGAGAACGCAGTGAAAACCGCAGATGCGGATTCGATAAAACCCGAACCGCAGGCAGATGCGGCGGCCGACATTCCGCTGCTGCGCATCGAGGCGGTGGTGAAGAAGTTCGGCGGCTTCCGGGCGGTGGACGGGCTGTCGCTCGACATCCGGGCCGGCGAGTTTTTCGCGCTCCTCGGCCCCAGCGGCTGCGGCAAGACTACGCTGTTGCGGATGCTCGCCGGATTCGAGACCCCGAACGAAGGCCGCATCCTGCTGGACGGCAGGGACATCGCGCAGGTCCTGCCGCACCAGCGCCCCGTCAACATGATGTTCCAGAACTACGCGCTGTTTCCGCATCTCACCGTGCGCGACAACATCGGCTTCGGCCTCAAGCGCGCCGGCATGCCGCGCTCCCAGATCGACGCCCGCGTCGCCGAGATGGTGGCGCTGGTCAAGCTCGAGGGTCTCGAGACGCGCAAGCCCGATCAGCTCTCCGGCGGCCAGAAGCAGCGCGTGGCGCTGGCGCGCTCGCTGGCGCGCCGCCCGCAGGTGCTGCTGCTCGACGAGCCCTTGGCCGCGCTCGACAAAAAGCTGCGCGAAAGCACCCAGCTCGAATTGATGGAACTGCAGCGCCGCCTCGGCATGACCTTCGTCATCGTCACCCACGACCAGGAAGAGGCGATGACCGTGGCCGACCGGATCGGCGTGATGGACCAGGGGCGTCTGGAACAGGTGGCGACGCCGCGCGAGCTTTACGAGGCCCCCAGTTCGCGCTGGGTCGCCGAGTTCGTCGGCGACGTCAATATTTTCGAGGGACAAGTCGAATCACACGAGGCGAGCCGGCTGATGATTTCGACCAGGGACGCCGGAACCATCGCGGTGGCGGAGCCGCGCCACCCCATCGCCAAGGCCATCGTCTGCGTCGCGATTCGGCCCGAAAAGGTGAAGCTGTCGCGCCGCGGCCCGGTGTCGGACGCGGTCCACGCGCATGCGATCAACCGGCTGGAAGGCATCGTGACCGATGTCGGCTATCTCGGCGGCGTCACCTCCTACAAGGTGAAGCTCGACAGCGGCGCGGTGATACGCTCGTCGATGGCGAACACGGCGCGGATCGACATCGACGCCTACAGCGCGAGCCAGCGCGTGGTGGCGTGGTTCACGCCCGACGATTGCGTGGTGATCGAGCAATGAGCGCGCGCGGCCTCTTCACCCGCCCGGCGCGGCTGGCCGCGATCGCGCCTTATCTGTGGATGCTGCTGTTCTTCCTGGTGCCGTTCGGCTTCGTGCTGAAGATCAGCCTGTCGCAGACCGTGATCGCGCAACCGCCCTACCTGCCGACCTTCGACCTGACGCAAGGGTGGGCCTCGATCAAGGCGGCGGCCGGCCAGCTGTCGCTGGATAATTTCAGGCTGCTGGTCTCCGACGAGCTCTATATCCTGTCCTATTTGCGCAGCCTCGTCGTCGCCGCCGTCTCGACCTCGATCCTGCTCGGAATCGGCTATCCCATCGCCTACGGCATGGCGCGGCTGCCGCGGAAATGGCAGAGCGTGGCGATGATGCTCGTCATCATCCCGTTCTGGACTTCGTTTTTGATCCGCATCTATGCCTGGATCAACATCCTGCAGCATGACGGCCTGCTCAACAAGATCCTGCTCGCGCTGCATCTGGTCTCGGCGCCGGTGGTGTGGCTCTCGACCGACAGCGCGATGTATCTCGGCATCGTCTATTCCTATCTGCCGTTCATGATCCTGCCGCTCTATGCGACGCTGGCCAAGATGGAGCCGTCGCTGCTGGAAGCCGCCAACGATCTCGGCGCCTCGCCGCTGCGGGCGTTCTGGCTGGTGACGTTTCCGCTGTCCTTGCCGGGTGTCGGCGCGGGGGTGTTGCTG
>Ga0209006_10003950_pt1 | contig 13512 bp, 10 predicted proteins | sample JacPin_JW_Ref_O2_FD_188567 | JGI IMG/M metagenome (GOLD analysis project Ga0209006, IMG submission 188567) | Forest soil microbial communities from Algoma, Ontario, Canada - Jack Pine, Ontario site 1_JW_Ref_O2 (SPAdes) (version 2) | ecosystem: Environmental > Terrestrial > Soil > Boreal... | reverse complement strand
CCCATTGAGCACTCTGGGTACGGGGTTTCTACACTACGATATTAGTTATGTGGACAAGCAGACGTCAGAGTTGCTGTTCACACCCACCGATGATGTCTGGCTGCACTCATACACGCTGAGTAATGTTCGGCTGGGTGTCGATGCGCGCAACGATCTCACGGTGGCGATCTTTGCCGACAATCTGTTCAACTATCGAGCAGAGTTGGGCCGCGATTTGAGTTTCGGCAATGCAGCCGACGATACCCACCGCTTCACGATTGCGCGCCCGCGTACCATCGGCGTGGGTGGGTATTGGCATTTTTGAAGCTTAACGCGTTACGGCCGCATGGCGCATCCGGCTCGTTGACCGCCGTACTGTGTTCGGCGTGGTTCGCGTCGCTGCTGTGCTGCGGCGTGACGCAGGGCGCCGACAATTCTGGGTCCCCGTCAATTCTTGATCTGCAACGGGCGCATTGGACTGGGCCACTGAATTCGAACGCCGCGTTTGCACCGGCGCCAGATGCGGGAGCTGCGCATGAGCCCTTTGTGGGCACGCTGTCTCTCACTGAGTCTCGCATGACGACCACGCCTGCAGTGTTCAAGGCCGCAAGGGTATTAGGCCGCGATCCGCAGCTCTTCCCATCGGTGCGTGTGAGTTTCTTCACTGTTGGCGCTGACCTGGTGCCTGCGACCCAAGAGGTCATCCCGGGTGCTTCCTCCGGCAGGGGAAGCAGTTACTGGGATTTGATAGTGCAACCGGGCGCTGTCTGGTCAACCCCGAACGACGGCGGGTGGTCGCGCGCCGGTTTCCCGTTTGCGTTGGTCAATTCGCTCGAGGGTGAAACGCACAATGGCGTCGCCACGTTCGCGTACCGGCGCGGCCAATTGACGAAGGTGCGGGTGCAGATCGTGCAGCAAACGGCCCCCTTCTATGTCGTGGATTATTTCACTGCAACGGCGCAGATCGAAACCGCATGCACACCCGCGCCGGCTACGGATTTCGAGGCCGCACGGCTTCGCTACCAATCAGTATTGCGTGATCGTCTGCCGATCGCGGGCTGGGAGGAACTGGCGGCACGAATCCCCAAAGAGCTGCTCGCGAATTTCGATGACGGCCAATCCGCTGGCGATATTGTCGTCTCCGGTTTGGATTATGACGGCATGGTCTATTTGAAGCCCTGCAGCACTATCGCCGGGCCATTGCCCTGGTGCGACCGCGCTCGCTTTGGTGTTTGGTCGGCCACCAAGTCTCTAGCCAATGAAGTTGCGCTTCTGCACCTCGCGCAAAAGTATGGCCCGAGTGTCCTCACCGAGCGAATCGGCGATTTCGTACCGCAGGCGGCGGCGTTTCCGGGTTGGAGAGATGTCCGATTTGCCGATGCCGCCAATATGGCAACCGGCTTGGGGAATGGAAGTGCGAACCGAAATCCGAATGACATCCTGGATGGCGCATTGGACAATTACGCGCCGTGGTACGAGGCCAGTTCACAGGAACAAAAGATTAACGCGACTTTCAAAGGTGCTAAACCTTTCCCGTGGGCGCCCGGAAAAGTCGCACGCTATCGCGATCAAGATATGTTTATGTTGGGCGTCGCGATGGACAACTATGTGAAGAAAAAGGAGGGGCCCGCCGCCAGCGTTTGGGGAATGCTGTCGAAGGAGGTATTCGAGCCCATTGGCATTCATGACGCGCCGATCAACAAGACGCTCGAATCGTCCGGTCACGAAGGCCAGCCGTTGATGGCGTTTGGTTTCTATCCGACGATCGGGGATATCGTGCGGATCGCTCGGCTCTATCAAAATGCTGGGGCCTTTCAAGGTCACCAGCTTCTATATGCGCCCCAGATACGAGAAATATTTTCGCGATCGACAGCGCCGGGACTGCCGACCGGCCAATTCTCCCCTTCCGGGGAGAGTTATTATTTTAATTCATTTTGGAAAGAGCCTTACAGCAGCGTCCATGGATGCAAGGGCTATTATCCGCAGATGGAAGGTTGGGGTGGAACCGTCTTCGCGCTATTCCCAGGTAAGATTACTGGCATTCGAGTCGCAAAAATCTGGGAGGATGGCGCCGTAACGGCAAGTGAGAGCGGCGGGATGGCGGCAGTAGCCGATCATCTCGAGGACTTTTGCCTCCGAACAGAGGTCTCACACTGAAAAGATCGTCGTCGGGTCGTTCATGGAATTGTGGACAGCCAGGGATAGAGCTCAATTCGTTCGATCGCAACTTTTAAAGCACTCATAGCAAACAGTGGCGATGGGGCGTGTATTTTTATCTCCAGACCACCCTGAGTAGATCGTGTTGGCCGGCCTACGCCCTTCGACATCACTACTCTCGATATCAGCCATTGATTGAATGTCGCCACAGCACCTCCGTCACTGGGTGCCATTGACCTTTGCGCAATATCACGGACGAGCGCTTTCCGATAACCCGACGGAATCGAAACCGGCGCACATTTCAATATACGCTAGCGTTTCCGCCGATAATCATCTACCCATTCCAAGAACAGGGGGGGCTAAAGATGATCTTGAACAACAAACGCCGCCGAAAATGGCTGCGCAGTCAACGAGGTCGACATTTTCTTCTGGTTTCCGCCGTGTCGGCGGGAGTTTTGATTACAGCCGCGGCATATGCACAATCCGGTACTTCCGCGCAGGACGTAACCACCGGGGACAGCTCGGACATCAAGGAAATCGTCGTTACAGCCCAAAAACGCTCAGAACGCTTAGTTGACGTGCCCATTTCGATCTCAGTCGTGAGCCCCGACACGTTGGCCAGCACCAATTCGAAGAATTTAAACGAGCTGTCGGGTGCCGTCCCGGGAATTCAGTTCAACGGCAATGGCGGCGGCGGACGTACCTATATCAGTCTTCGTGGGACGACGGGCTCCGCCCTGAACACGGGCGACGAGCCCGTCGCGATATACATGGATGACGTCTACCTCGCTCGCGGCGTCACCATAGGCGCTCAGGATCTCTTGGATGTCGGCGCGATCGAGATCGTCCGCGGTCCCCAGGGGACGCTGCAAGGTCGCAACGCGACCGCCGGGGCGATCTTGATGCGTAGCGCCGATCCTACCGCCGTTCCGGAGGGCTACATCACTGCCACCGCACAGAACCCGTCCGAGTTCCGAACACAGGGTGCCATTTCCGGGCCGCTGGGTAACGGATTCGAAGGACGTGTGGCCGCAGGTTATGTAAGTTCCCGCGGCTGGGGGAACAATCTTTTTGACAATACGTATGTGGGCGGGGACTGGAGCGCGCAGATTCGCAGTGTACTGACATACTCGGGTGATAATCCGCTGACGGCCCGCATCGTCGTGGACTATGCATCGATCACCAATCAACTGGCGCTGTTTCGAAACGCTGCCACTAACTTTAGTCCCTCGCCCACGGGGCCGCTCGTGGTCAAGCCCACGCCGACCGTGCCCCTCCCGTCGGCACAGCAGTCAGCCATCTTCGACGACAACAACTACTTCTTGGACCCCACGACCCGGACTACGGTCAATACGGATGGACTCTCCGCAAAATTGGCGTACGCCTTTCCCGGCATGGACTTAACGTCCATCACCGGCTATAGACGCACGAGTGCCTTCGGCACCAACAACTCTGCGGGGCTCGCAACGCCGCCGCGCTTAGGATTCAATCACAATGACGACACCAGCTCGGAGGTCTCGCAAGAGATGCGGCTACAGTCGTCCGGCAAGCAGCGTCTGTCGTGGATTTTCGGCCTGTACTACTTCAACGAAGATCAGGATTACGCGGACGACATCTACAACCTGAAGCTTTCCACTCCCACGAGCACCGGCTCGCTGTACCACGGCAATCAGACCACCTCATCTTACGCAGCGTTTGGCGACAGCACCTTCAGCGTAACCGACAATCTGCAAGTGGTGGGGGGTGTACGCTACACCCGAGACACCAAGCACTTGGTCGGCGGCATCGCGGTGACCAATTTCGACACCAACCTCGTGACCAATACGCCGTATGTACCCCCGACGAGCACGTGGAGCGATACTACTTACCGCGCCAAAGTGGTTTACCATCCCATGCGCGATCTCATGTTCTTCGCAGGCTACGGTACCGGCTTTCGCGCGGGGGGATACAATGATTTCGCCGTCCAGGCGCCATTCGCGCCCGAGAAGAACGATTCGTACGAAGCCGGCGCCAAAGGCGACTTTTTCGACCGAAAGTTGAGTTTTTCATTGACCGGCTATCACAACAAATACACCAACCTGCAGCTGCGCGCGGGCGTGCCCAGCGGCGGGGCCATCATCACCAATGCCGCGAATTCAAACATCAATGGATTCGAGTTCGAAGTGACGGCGATCCCGTTTACCAATACTCGCCTTGCGGCGAACACCTCCTATACCGACGCGAAATTCGCTAGCTTCCCGCGCGCGGTCGACGTCTTTAACCACTTCGTCGATGCCACCGGCAATGTTTTGCCCAATGCGCCGAAATGGCAATACTTCCTGTCGGCCGCACGGGACTTTCCGCTCAAGAACGGCTGGATTTTGACTGCCGATGCGAATTACCGGTGGCGCGATACGATTTACTTCTATTTCACCAACCAAAATGCATCCACCGAGCGGGACGGACCGGGCGGAACTTTCAACGCGCGTCTTTTACTTAAGCCCAACGATACCTGGACTGTGGTCGCATTCGGCACCAACCTCACCAACGCTCGGATCGTCACGACCGACGTGATCACCTTCAGTTATCCCGAGGTGAGTTTGAATCAGCCGCGGTCATTCGGTGTATCCGCAGAGGCGCATTTTTGACCCCAGCGGGAGAATTTAGGAAACATTGGCGCTCCCTCGCCGGGTGCACAATGGCCGCCTCGGTGGGCACGATTGGACTCAACGCCTACACCAGCGGCGCTTTCGTGCCGGAGTTGGTTGCCAAAGTCGGCTACTCTCGAGAGCAGCTGTCGATTGCAACGCTGCTGTTGTCGGGGACGGTGGCGCTCGTGGCGCCGTTTGTCGGGCAGGCCGTGGATCAGTGGGGCGCTTTTCGCGTCATTGCCTTTGCCGTGATCGGCGAGGTGTTGGGTTTCTTCCTGCTCGGCACGGTGCCCGCGGATTTCGCCTGGTACGCGAGTGCTGTGGTCTTGCTGGCGCTGCTGGGCGCTGGCACTACCCCACCCAGCTTTTCCCGCATTGTCACCTCGCATTTCGATCGGCGCCGGGGCCTGGCGTTGGGTCTAATGATCAGCGGCTTGGGAGTGACGGCGATCAGCGCGCCCATGCTGCTGACCCAGGTGATCGCGCGACTTGGCTGGCGGGGCGGATATTTGTCCTTATCCGCATTGGTGTTGATTTTTGGAGCAATCGGCTTGTTGCTTATCCGCAGCGATTCTGCTTCGGTACGAGCGCACCCGATGCCTGCGGTATCGCACAGCGGGGATTGGAGCGCGTTGAAACGACCCCTGTACTGGTACATTCTTTTTTGTTTCGCCGCGCCTGCCTTGTTCGGCGCCGGATACCTGCTTCACTTGATCTCCATTCTTCGAGAACGCGGCTTTTCACCCGCGCAAGCGGCGCAGATACAGGCATTGGTGGGCTTTGCCATCATCGCAGGACGATTGATGTCGGGTCTTGCCATGGATCGGCTCTTCGCACCCTACGTCGCCGCCGGCGCATTCATGATCACCGCGCTCGGCACGACGCTGCTGCTCTCCTCGCAAGCGCCGTTGCTTTGTCTGGCAGCAGTCGGCATCGGACTGACGATAGGCGCGGAGCTCGACATCCTCGCCTTCACCCTATCGCGCTACTTCGGACTGGCTAGCTTCGGCCGCCTCTACGGGCTCGCCTACAGCGTGATGATTCTGGCGGGCGGGTGCAGTCCTGTGCTGATCGCGAGGCTGGCAAGAGCGGGAGATTACACCTCAGGCATCATCGTCTCAGCCGTCGGCCTATTCGCGGCCGCGGTCTTGGTCGCCCGCCTGCCGAAATTTAAGGACCCAAGATCATTGGCCGGCGCGCCCAATCAGGATCCCATGTCACCGCTGTCGAGTTAGAGCTAAAGAGCCGATACCACCTGGTCCATCGAGCCAAAGATCAATTGGCCTGCTGGGTAGAACGCTTCGATCTTCAGTTGCTCGCCGAATTTGAGGTACGGCGTAGGCTCGCCTTCCGAGCTGAGCTTGTCGATCGCCCGTTTCTCGGCAATGCAGCCTGATCCCACGACCTTGTAGTTGGCGTTCGACACAGTGCCCGATCCGATGACGGTGCCCGCGCACAGCTCACGTGTCCTTGTGGCGTGCGCGATGAGATCATGGAATCCAAAGGACATTTCAGCGCCGCTCGGTCGGCCGAAGAGCATGCCGTTCCGGTAAACGTTCACGGCAAGACAAACGCGACCCTTGTGCCATGCCTCACCCAGCTCATCGGGTGTAACCGCAAAGGCTGACATCGAACTTGGGGGCTTGGCATGAATGAAACCGAAACCGCTCTTCATTTCCGATGGACCAAATGCCCGCAGACTCCAATCGTTCAACATTACGACGAGCTTGATGTGGCCCATCGCCTCATCGGCTGAAACACCGAGCGGCACGCGATCTGTCAGCACCGCGAACTCGGCTTCAAAGTCGATCTCATCATCCATCGACCGAAAGGGCACGCTTCCATGCGGGGGATAAAATCGATCCGACAGACCCTGGTACATCAGCGGGGGAGCCAGCGTGGAACGGCGTTCGAATCCCCACGCCTCGGCAAGAATGTAGTTGTGTGCCAGAAATGCCGAGGCGTCCAAGAATTGAAAAGACCGCGGCATTGCCGCCCCCAAGGACGCAGGATTCACTGGCGTGGACCCGGAAGCTCGGCAGGCATTCAGAGCAGCATATTGTTTGACCAGTTCGGGCTGCACCAGACTCCAGTTATCGAGCGCGTACTGCAGCGTGGGAGCGGCCTCGGCCTCGACGCAGCTTGCTAAATCGCGCCCTACGATGAGCAATCTTCCGTCCGGGCTCGTTCCCATCGTCGATGCTAACTTCATAGCCCGCCTTGCGCCGCCAGCGACTCATCGACAATTGCGACCGCGCGGGTCCAGCCGGCCGATGCACGGCGAATCTTGACGGGAAAACAGCAGACTGTATATCCGAAGGCCGGAAGCACCTCCAGGTTGTGCAGCTTCTCTAGATGACAGTAGCCGATTTCTCGCCCGGCTTTGTGGCCCTCCCAAATGAGAGCGGCATTTCCCGACTCCGCATAGCGTTCCGCAGTATGGCTAAATGGCGCGTCCCAGCTCCAAGCGTCAGTGCCCGTAAGTCGCACGCCGCGCTCCAGCAGGTACATGGTGGCTTCCAAGCCCATGCCGCAGCCGGCTTTGAGATAATCGTCGAGCCCGTACCGAACGCCAGCTCGCGTGTTGACCAGCACAATATCCAAGGGCCGAAGCGTGTATCCGATTCTGCGCAGCTCGCGGTCGACGTCCTCTGCGGTAACCACATAACCATCCTCGAGGGCTCGAAAATCCAGTTTCACCCCAGGCCGAAAGCACCAATTCAACGGGACTTCGTCAATGGTGATCGCCCGCTCTCCTCGATTCATGGTCGAGGCAAAATGATAAGGCGCATCAAGGTGCGTTCCATTGTGCGTGATGAGCTGAATGCGTTCGATGGCCCACGCTTCCCCATCCGGCAAGTCCTCGTCACGCAGGCCGGGGAAAAACCCGCGAAGCTCGCCCAGCGACATGCGGTGGTCGATATAGTCGATCTTCGGCAGATAGCCCGGAGGATCCGACACAACGTCATTCTCCAGCGGCACCGAAATATCGATGAAAGTCTGTTCCACTTTGATCCCCTTACGTTCCGCGCGTCACGTAGGTGTACAACGGGTCCGACTCTCCGCGGCGCCCAAACAAGAATGGCTTGGCGGAATGCTTGTCCCAGAATTTTGCGGTCTCCGGCTCCACGCGGCTCCAATCGAATATCGCGTCGCGATGCGTGATGGCCCAGCGGCCCTCGCGTCGGCCGAAGCGATCGAAATAGCGCCCGCCGATGACGGCGTCGTTGCCATCCGTCATCTGCACCCAGGCGACGTGGTAGCTTTCTACGAACGCGTTGTCATCATCCGTGAAATCGACCAGGATGTTGGACAGCAAATGGAACATCCCTTTGATCGGCGATCCGGGGCGGGGACGAGTAAATGACACTTTGTCAATGAAGTCGGTGGCCAGTCCGTCGAACTCGCCATGCCGCTCGGTGGCGCCGGGGTGATAACAGGTGTGCGCAAGTTCCGCATCCGCGCGGTCCCCCGCGCGGGCGCGCCGATAGAGAATTTCTGAAATTGCCTGTTTGTCGAGGAGCTGTTGGATGGCATCCATATTGCTTTCCTTGAATCGCGTCATGGGAGGTGAAAGCCCCGGAAGCCGCCCGCGCGCGGATCGGCCAAACGCATAGTGGGGGTCATCGGGCGCGCGCTTACCCAGCAGTGCGGCAGGCACGACGTTTGGGTTCCAAGCCGGTGGCGTTGCCGCATCGATTCTCGACCAGTCGTAGACAATGTCGCGATGCTGAATGAGCCAGCGCCCATCGATTTGCCGAAACGTGTCGAGATACCGCCCGCCGATGCGAAAATCAATTGGACCCTTCTCATCGACGAACGTCTCATGAGCTACGTGGTAGGTTTCAACGAAGATGTCCTCGTCTTTGAATCGAAACAGCGCATTGCCGAGGACATGCAGCTTGCTCAAGCAAAGAGGGCCCTCCTTCTGCTGCTTTTCCAAATTGGTGATAAAGTCATGCATCGGGCCCTGGTAAGTGCCGTGGTTGTCCGTGGCATCCGGCGGATGGCACGCGCGCATCAGATCAGGATCGAAGCGATCGGCCGCCGAAGCGCGAAGCGACAGAAGATCCAGGATCTCCCGCTTGATCGCATACTGCGCGATGTCGTCGATCACTGAACCGGCTCGCTTTGCACCATCGCCTCGATCACGCCCAACCGCTCAATTTCGCATCTCACGACATCGCCCGGCTGCAGCAGGCGCGGCGGCTTCATGCCCAAACCCGTGCCTGCCGGCGTGCCGGTCGCAATGACATCGCCCGCCTCCAGCGTGCATACGGTGGAAAGATATTCGATCTGCGCGTAGCAATCATCGATCATCTCGGCGGTTGATCCGGACTGGCGGACTTCGCCGTTGACGCGGCATGTCAGGCTCAAGGAATGCGGGTCTCCGATCTCATCGGGGGTTACGAGCCACGGCCCTAAGGGACCGTGTGTGTCGAATGACTTCCCCAGCATGATCGTTGGACTTCGTCGCTGCCAATCGCGCGCGCTCACATCGTTGCAGACCGTATAGCCCGCAATCACCGACGCCGCATGCGCCCGCGGCACCCGCCGACAGCGTCGACCGATGATGATGGCAAGTTCCACTTCGTAGTCGAGTTGCGTCGACTCGGGCGGCATCAGGATCGGATCGTATGGCCCATTGATGCACGAGGGCATCTTCGCGAACCAGCGTTGCGACGTCGGTGGAACGTAGGCGGGATTGTTCGCCAGCACCTCGTCAATGTGGCTTTGATAGTTTGCCGCAATGGCCAGAAACTTTTGCGGGTGCTCGACGGGCGCGTGCAAGCGAATATCGGCAATCGGGATAGCCCACCCGGTGCCGGCCAGCTCGCGCGCGCGATCAAAGGCCAACGCGCCGGCGTTGAGAAACGCCTCCATGGTCTGCGGCACGCCATGCCCCCCTAGATCGGCGATCCCGTCACCCTTGACGACGCCGATCGAACGTCGCCCTTGGTAGCTAAAGGTTACCAGCTTCACTGCGTCTTTTCTCGAAGGCGGGTTTCGAGCTCGCTGCGGAACGCCTCGGCCGGTTTGTAAGTGGGATTAGCGAGCACCTCGGATTCGGTGTGCTGACGGATCTGCGCGTCGGATAGCGAAAAGTCGATGGGTTTACCGTAGGGCTGGCTCACGTGCCAGGGCGTGTGCACGTAGCACTCGATGATGTTGTCTTCCGGATCCTTGAAGTACACAGTCCAGCTATTTCCGTGATCGAGCGCCCACCACGTGCGAATGCGTGGATCGGCGCTGGCGCGTTCGTGCAGCCGACGTAGCGAGGGAAAATCCTCCATGAGAAATGAAATTTGGGCGACCGTAGAATCGCAGTCCGGCTTTCGGCCTGACACCAGCAAGAGCTGGTGATGCTCATTCGGCGACATGGTCATGAATCGGATGGGATTGACGTCATCGCGGCGATCGGTGATTACGAATCCAAAAAACGAGGTGTAGAAATCCGACATCGCATCGATATCGATGACGTAGATCCCGACGTGGTTGAGCGAGAACGAGAGCGGCTTCATGTTCGGTTGACCTCTGCGCTGCTTACCTGCGATAAGAGTAGATTGCCAAGTAGCGCCGTGAGCTGCTCGTAAAGATTCTCCCGGTCGCAAGGCATTGAGTACACGTAACGATCCGGTCGGACGATGGCGCAGTACGCCTCGCGCTGCTCGAGCCAACGCGACACATCACCAGATGCGTCGCGTACCGGGCTGCCCAAGTGATCGGCGGCGCCCACGCGAAGGGTCTGACCCGCTATTTTTTGCCAACCGGCAGCCAGCTCGTCCGGAAGCCTCTCCACTTCCTCGCATTGGGTCAGCAGCGTGAAGCGGCCTGCAAGCAAGTCGTCCAGTCTGCGGCCATCGCCGGTCTCGACGACCAACTCGGGGAGCCTTATGCCGCCGGATTTAGGATCGATTATTCCCGCGCGGATGGGCGGAACCACATCCGTCATTGCCACCGGTGCATCCCGCCTTTCATGCTCGATGCGCCGAAACTCCCGGTCGCGGGCCACAGCCGCTTCGGGATCGAGAATGCAGACTTGCGCGCCCGCGGTGACGGAGGCGGCCACTATTTCCCGCACGTGCGGCTCGCGTTCCAGTTGGTAGCTGTCGAGCAGCTTCGCCGGCGAAACATCGTTCAAGACGAGGCCCACCTTCCAGATCAATTGCGCTACATCACGAATGCCGTGACACATGCCCTGCCCGTAAAAGGGCGGCGTTTGGTGCGCAGCATCGCCCACCAGGAAGACATTGTTGATGCGCCAGCGTTGCGCAATCAGCGCTCTGAATCGATACACTGCCGAGCGCACGATTTCCACGTCTTGCGGATCGATCCACTGCGAGAGTTGCTGCTTGAGCCAGTCACTGCCGACGACATCCTCGTCCTGCTCGCCCGGAAGGAGCATGTATTCCCAACGGCGATGCCGGCCGACCCCGGGAATAAGCGTGCTTGGACGCGCCGGATCGCACACCATCAGAGAATACTCGCCGCGTTGCACCTCCTCTGGAATCGCGTGCGTGCTCGGCCATCGCATGGGTCCGTTCACGAATGTGTCGACGACCAGCCAGCGCTCTTCGAAGCCGATGTCGTCAAGCGGTATCTGCAGGCTCTTGCGCACCGTGCTGCTGGCGCCATCGCAAGCCAGTACGAAGCGCGCGAGAATCTCTGAGGCTTGCGCGGACTCGTCACGTATGATTTTGAGCGCGCTCAAGCCGCCGGCGTCACGCACACTCGCCACCTCGTGCTTGAGCAACACGGTCACATTGTTGAATCTGTTCAAGCCGTCGCGGAGAATGGACTCGAGCTCTGGTTGATAAAAGAGGTTGCTGGGATGCCACGCTTGCGCATGAGCGGGTTGGTGCGCCCGGAAGGTTCGGATGGGCTGCCGGTCCGCACCCAGATAAATGGAGCCGCCGAGCGCGCGTGAGGCCTTGGCAATTCGCTCCGACAGCCCGATTGAGGCGAAGATCCGCATGATCTCAGCATCAAAAACGATGGCTCTGGGCTTAAGATAGGCGTGATCTGTTCGCTCGAGCACTAAGGTCTTGAGGCCTAAGGACCCGGCGAGATTGGCGGCGACCGCCCCCACCGGGCCTAGCCCTACAATCACCACATCGAAATCGGACTGTTCTGCAAGCATAGCCGCGTTCAGTTGTCGAAGACGCGCGTAATGTTGATCGGAAGTGGCGGCGGCGACCAATGGTATTGCAGCCGGCACCGATAGCCGCTGGTTATCGAGGAAGTTAGGGCGCTATTTCGGCGAAATGTATCCCGGCGACCCCGCGCAAGACTCGCGCATCAGTTCAATGACCGTACGAGCGCCGGGCAGCAGCGTTGAGTTCTCCCTGTACGAGATACCGACAGCTTCGTCGGGAAAAGGGAAATTGGTTCGCAAAGCTTCGAGGCCTAGCGCCTTCTCGCTATTAGTCAACAGCGTGGATGGCACGACTGTTACCATGTCGGTTTGGCGAATCATTGCGTCGAAGAATATCGCCGTACTGACGTTGATTGCCGGAACGGGGGGCGGTACACCGGCGTCCATAAAAGTCTGATTGATGATCAACCGGTGCGCCTGTGGAAACTGCGGCATCATCCACGGATACTCCGCCAACTCCTTGACTGTGATGTTCTCGCGCCCGGCCAGCGGATGGCCCTCTCGCGCAACCAATACCGGGCGCGTCAATAGAAGCGGGTCAAAGGTTATGCCCACCTGCGAGTGATCCAAAGGCATCAGCAACAGCGCGAGGTCGAGTTCGCCTTCCAAGAGCGCCGGGACGAGCTCTGTTGAGAATGCCACCCGCAAGATAAGCCTGAGCCCTGGATAACGGCTCAGTACCAGGCGGCCGACATTCGCCATGGCGCCGCACATGGTCGGAATGACGCCGACCACGACCGTTCCGCGAGTGACACCCCGCATCGCATCGATCTCAAACACCGCACGCCGCATTTCGGCATCCATCATCTTAGCGTAACGAAATAACGTGTCGCCAAAGGGCGTTGGCACGACCCCTCGAGGCTCTCGATCGAGGAGCACAACGCCAAGCTCCGCTTCCAAGCTGCGTATAGCTTTGCTCAGAGCCGGTTGCGAAACGCTTACCGCCTCAGCAGCAGCGTGCATGGTCTTGTGTTCCACGCAAGCGATGAAATAGCGCAATAATCTTAAGTCCATGGTCGCCTCGATATGTAATTCAACAGCCGCTGGCGGATGGACGCCGACGTATTTGTGGGTTTGTCTTTTGCCATGGAAAGGCAGCCGCTAGATCGTTTCAAGACTCGCCTCGCGAAGAAGCTTCAATCGCCATGCTAGCACTCGGTTCTGCTCTGTCTTGGTCATGGGGCTCTACCTCTGGATAGGAGGGGAGCCAGAATGTCACCTTAGTCCTCAAACTTCACAAGGGGTCCTTACGACATCCCCAGCCAAACGGACAGGGCGCGTCCGACTCGAATCATGGGAGTATTGCCCAGATGTCCCACCCGCTTGCCAATCTTTTCGCGTGGCAACGTCAGCACCTTATCGACCATGATTTGTGACACACGACTGAGACCATTTTGCCGACTCGGATCGAGCGTGATGCGAAACAGCGGAGCATCGATAATCGTGCTGGTCAGTGGCACGACTGTAATACTGCCGTGAATATCGTTGAATACATCCGCCTGGATGATTAAGGCCGGCCGAGGTTTCCCGTAGTCGCCCGGCGCCGCTATTGTCACGATGTCGCCGCGCTTCAAGTCCAGCCTTCCACGG
>Ga0209006_10003949_pt1 | contig 13514 bp, 4 predicted proteins | sample JacPin_JW_Ref_O2_FD_188567 | JGI IMG/M metagenome (GOLD analysis project Ga0209006, IMG submission 188567) | Forest soil microbial communities from Algoma, Ontario, Canada - Jack Pine, Ontario site 1_JW_Ref_O2 (SPAdes) (version 2) | ecosystem: Environmental > Terrestrial > Soil > Boreal... | reverse complement strand
CCACCTTGACGCTGAACGGTGACACCACCTTTAGCGGCACCACCACCATCAGTGCCGGCACACTGGCCCTCGGCTCTGCCGGCTCACTGGACAACACGACTCCGATAACCGTCGCGCCTGGTGCTGTGCTCGATATAAGCGCCTCGAGCTGGGCTCTAGGCGGGCGAGTAGAACAAACTTTGGTGGCCGGACGCACCAACGGCTTCGCCACGGATATCAATGGGTCGATGACCTCTGCGGGCATAGTGGACGTGGCCGGTGTGGGCGTTCCGGGGACGTTGACGATCAACGGCGGCCTCACCTTTCAGGGGGGCAATGTGCTGATGGATTTAGCCAGCAGTTCGACGGTCGGCGCCGGAGTCAATGACCTCATCGTGGTCAATGGCGCGCTCGACATGAACGGCGAGACCACCATCACGCCCAACTTTTTGACCGGCGGGCTTGCCACAGGCACCTACACTTTGATTCAGGCCACCTCCTTGATTGGCAATGGCAGCGATTTGAGTTTGGTTGTTACGAGTGGCGGACGACAGAACTATGCACTTGATACATCTACCACGCCGGGCAGCGTTCTCTTGCAGGTTGGTGGATCTCTCCCAGCCTCATTGATTTGGTTGGGGACTAACAGCAGCAATTGGGATACGAAGACGACGCCCAATTGGCTCAACGGCTCAGTGGCTGACTTATTCTGGACCGGGGACTCTGTCACCTTCAACGATACGGCCACTAACGGCAAAGTGAACCTGGTCGGCGCGCTGCTGCCGTTCAACGCGACCGTCAACAACAGCGCGACCAGTTATCTCTTTGAAGGCGCGGGCGGCATGGCTGGCAACGCCACCCTCACCAAGAGCGGGAATGGGTCTTTGGTGATCGTGAATTCCAACACTTACACCGGACTAACGCTCGTGACCGGCGGCACCTTGCAAGTGGATACCAACGGCACTTCCGGCTCCCTCGGCGGCGGCGCGGTGTCCAACAATGCCACGCTCATTTTCGACCGCAGCGACATTGTGGATGTCACTAATGTCATCTCCGGCACTGGCGCCGTTGAGCAGATGGGCACGGGCACGCTGGTGTTGTTGACGAACGAAATTTACAGCGGCCCCACGGTCATCGCAAAGGGCACATTGCAAGTCGGCAACGACGCCAGCTTCGGCGCGCTCGGAACGGGTCCGGTCACCAACAACAGCGTTCTTATTATTGACCTCAATAACACGGCCGTTTTCAACAACAACATCGCGGGCACTGGCTTGCTCAGCAACTTCGACGGCAGTATCTTCCTAGGCGGAGCCAGCACCTACACCGGCGGGTCTTACGTCGAAGGCGGGACGATTGTGGCAACCAGCCCAACGGCTTTGGGCAGCGGCAACGTTTTCCTGGACAGCACCAACGGGCTCTACTTTGACTTCCCCTCCGGCTCCACGAGCGTGGTGGCCAACAATATCAACCTGCCGGTCAACGGAACGCAGGAATTTTTGCTCGAAGGCAACCCGTCGAACTTTACCACCGTTCGTTTGACTGGCTTAATCAGCGGAGGCGCCTCGGGTCAGACCTATATCATGGCCGACACCGGTGTTACCGGCAACCATTTCGATGTGATCGAATTGTCCAATCCTTCCAATTCCTTCGTCGGCAACATATTTTTGAATCGCGGATCCCTCGCTTTTACCAGCGACGCGGCTCTGGGCAACACGACCAACACCATCGAAATTGATCTCGGCAACACGAACGGAGCACTGCGATTTGACGCGGATGACATTACCCTCAGTCCCAGCCGGATCATCACGCTGGACCCGGGTTTCATCGACTCGATCAATGTTCAGGGATTCACGGGAACCATTCCGGGCGATATTTCGGGCGGCGGACCCTTCTACAAGCTGGGTGCCGGCACTCTCATATTGCCGGGAACTTACGATTATTCATACACCACTACCGTTATTGCAGGCACTCTGATGGTCAACGGCCTGGTGGAATCCACCGCTATGATGGAGGTCACCACCAACGGGACGCTGGACGGCATCGGCATCGTGTCTGGACCGGTGACTGTGGATGGGACGGTCGCGCCGGGCACCAACTTCAGCGTCGGCACGCTGACCACCGGGGGCGAAACGTGGAATAAAGGGGGGAGCCTGGTTTTCTCCTTGAATAACGCCACCAACAGCGCCGGTTGGTCTTTGCTGAACATCACGGGTGGCTTGGGCATCGCAGCAAACGCCATCTCGCCCTTCACCATCAAGTTGGAATCGCTGACGACTTCAAACACTCTCGGCCCGATCACTGGATTCAATGCCACTACCAGCAATTCCTGGACAATCGCCACGACAGCCTCCGGCTTCACGAACTTTGCCGCCAGCGATTTCGTCGTCGATACGACGGCCTTCGCCAATCCCGTTTCGGGCACCTTCCGCGTTGCGACCAATGGAAATTCCCTCGTCCTGAACTATATCGGGGCACCTGCGCTGCCGGCCTTCTCCGGCATCTCGCGTCTCGGCAATGGCACCTTCAGCCTGACGCTGACTGGCACAGAAGGAACTGGCTTCACCATTCATGCCAGCACAAACCTCGATTTGACACCTCTGTCCGCCTGGACAATTCTCGGCACCGGCACCATCGGGTCGGGTCCGACGCCATTCGACGACACGACCGCCACCAATTACCCGGTTCGGTTCTACCTGATCTCGACACCTTAGAGTGCGGCAAGTTCTTGGGCAAATCGTTTGCACGGAACGAAGCGAACGCGATCATTCGCGATTATGCGGGAGTGGCCCGTTTTATCGCTCATGGTTTCTTCGCCTCCGCCAGTTCCGCGGCGTCAATCTCCGCCAAGGAGGGCGCGCGCCAGAGGTGCAGCAGCCCGTCTTGTTGCAGAGAACCCAGAACGTTGCCGTCGAGAGAAAACTTGGAACTCCAAAAGACATCGGTGCTAGCCTCGAGGTTGAGCAACTCCTGGCGGCTATCGACGTCCCAAATCTTGATGGCTTCGTCGCCGTCGCCTCCGGCCATCAATCGCGTGCCATCCGGCGAGAAGGAGACGGAGTGGGCGCCGATCAGAAAACTTCCCAGCGTGGCCGCCGGCCGCAGCGTCGCGAGATCCCAAAGCCGGACATAGCCTAGCTGGCTGGCGACCGCCACGAACTTCCCGTCAGGAGAGATGCGTGAACTTCGGGCATCTTTGATTTCCAAATTTAGACGTTGTTCGCGGCCGGTTGTAATTTCCCGAAGCAGACATTCACCGTCATAGCCGCAGGCAAAATACCAACGCCCATCCGGGGATATGCAGGAGGGGCCTCTGATGTCGTTCCAGGACTGAGTTTCCTGAAACGAACTCAAATCCCACACATGCACGACAAGAGGTAGGCCCTCGGTTTCTAGCATCAGGTTGGTCCCGCCCGGCAAAAACCCGGCATTCCAGACGGGTTTGGCATAGTGGCCGAAGCGGCGCGGCGGGGCATGTTGTGCCAGGTCGTAGAGATCGACAGATCCATTCGTCAACGCGACCGCCAGCCGCCGGCCATCTTCGGAAAACTCCGCGTCGTGCAAGTTTTCGCCGATTTCAGCAATCGGAACTATTGTTTCGAAATCGTTGCCTTGCCGCTGCGCGACCTGGCCTTTTTTATCGATGGTGAGGACCGACTTGCTGTCGGCGGCAAACTGCCATGTTTGAACGCCCGGCAAAGTCACACAGGTTTTGCGGCTTCGAATCTCGGCGGTATCATAGATTTGCACCGAGCCACCCCAACTGCCACTAATCAAAGTCTGGCTATCAGGCAGCAATGCGAGCGCCGTGATCGAACTGGTGTTACCGCGCAACGGCTTCCCGCGTGGTTGCACGTGCGCCGGGTCGCTCACGTCCCACAACCGAATCGTCTGATCGAAGCTGGATGAGGCCAGCGTCTTGCCGTCGGGCCAGAATACCAGACCGCTCACGACCACGCGATGGTCTTTCAAGGGAGGGCATAAATCCTTCCCGGAGGCGACATCATAAAGTCGGATCGACGCATCGGTTCGTGGGCGACCATACCCTGCGGCAAGGACCTTGCCATCCGGTGAAAATGCAACGTCCCCAAACCAGACGTTGCTGTCCGTGACGCTCCAACGTTCCTTTCCTGTGGACAGATCAATAATTCGGAGGCTGTCGCCGGGAATGGCCGCCAGGCCCGAGTCCGGCGAAACGCCGAAACCTTCCCCATCGAAAGGACTATGAGGCACTGGATAGGCGGCGATCATTTTTCCTTCGGGGACCTGCCAGAGAACGAGTTGGTCGTTGAACTTGTCGCCGGTCCACCTAGAAATCCAAGTAACGAGCTTGTGTCCGTCCGCCGAGAAGACTTGGTCCTCGCATCGCCCGTCAAAGGAAATGTCAGCGCGATCTTCCCGCGTTTCGGGGTTCCAGAAGTGGACACGCGAGTGAAGATTGGTTCCCGTAGCGTTGGTCGCAATCGAGTAGGCCAGAAGCCTTCCGCTAGAACAAAAAGCCGGGTTCTTACCGTGGGCAAAGCGGGCGATCTCCCTTGGTGCGGACAGTTCGGAAATGTCCGTTACCACCACGGAAGAGGGGCTATACCCCTCTTGGATGGCAAGCAACTTCCCGTCCGGCGAGGGGGCCAGCGTGTGAATTTCGTTTGTTCCGCGCAGGAGTTCCGATGAGGCGTCGCCCCGGCATTGGCTCCAAAGCCAGCGCCATTCCCAGCCGCGCAAATCCTTTTGGCCGGGCTGCGGACGGTGTCGGTCCAGGACTTCCCGGGCGCGGCCGAGGTTGTTCGCCGCCAACGAGTGCTGCACCAGGTTCATGTCCGACGCATAAGCCTGGGCTTCGGCCTTGCGGCGTTGTGTAGCCTCGTCGGCCCGGGCATTCTCGGCATTTTGCCGGTCTTTCCTTTCGTTGGTTTCGGCCAGCCGCGCCTTCTGCTCGTTAAGTTGAGCTTGTTCGCGCAGGGTGTTCTGTATTCGCTCGGCGCGGGTTGCCCGCACGGCCTGCCAAGTGCTGAGGATGGCGCCCGCCAGCAGCGCCACCACGACGGCTGTTCCCGCGACGAAGGCGAGCTTGTTTCTCCGCACCAGCTTCTGCATTCGGTAAAGCGCGCTCGCGGGACGAGCGATCACCGGTTCAGTTCTTAGATGACGCTGCACATCCAGCGCCAGTCCGTTGACTGTGTCATAGCGGTGCGAGCGGTCTTTCTCGATCGCCTTCATCACGATCCAATCCAGGTCGCCTTTGAACACTTTCGCCAATGCGGAAATTTCAATGCTCCGGTTTTTGGCCACGACGGTTCGCTCCTCCTTCTCCATTGTGCTCAGGCGCGTGGAGGGCTTGGGCGGTTCACGCTCGGCAATCACCCGCTGCATTTCCCCGTATCCAAGGCTGAGGAGATCCTTCGATGGAAAGGGCGTGGTGCCGGTGAGCAATTCATAAAGAAGGACGCCGAGCGAATAGACATCTGTCCGCGTATCGACGTCCAGTCCGCTCATCTCCGCCTGCTCGGGGCTCATGTAGGCGGGCGTGCCGATCATCTGCGCGTAATTGGTAAAAAGCGTCTTCTCCGTGAGGCGCTGGTTGGTGGCCTTGGCGATGCCGAAGTCGATGACCCGCGGGACGGGTTTGCCGTCGTGAAGCGTGACCATCACGTTCGACGGTTTAATGTCGCGGTGAATGATCCCTTTCTGGTGGGCATGTTGAATGGCCTGGCAGACCGGAATGAACAGGTCCAAACGTTCCTTGGTGGAAAGCTTGTTCTTATCGCAATACTCAGTGATGGCCACGCCACGAACCAGTTCCATGACAAAATAGGGCCGGCCACTCTCGGTGGCGCCGGCGTCGAGCACCTTGGCGATGTTGGGGTGGTCCATCAGAGCCAGCGCCTGCCGCTCAGCCTCGAAACGGGCGATGACGTTGCGGGTGTCCATGCCGAGCTTGATGATCTTGAAGGCAACCTTGCGCACGACCGGTTCCGTCTGCTCGGCCATATACACGACACCCATTCCGCCCTCGCCGATTTGTTGCAGAAGCTTATAGCGTCCGATCACGGTGCCCGGATGTTCGGAAGGGGCAACTGTAACTCGGATGGTGCCCTCCGGGCCTTTGTCGGGAATGAAGCCGGCCGCGGAACCATAAGCTTTCAGCAAGGCCTCGACTTGGCTGCGCAATTCGTGGTCCTGGCCGCAGGCGCCCTGCAGGAAGGCGTTGCGGGCCTCGGCTGAAGGCATTTCCAGCGCCTGATTGAAGATATCCTTTTCGCGTTCGGTTGAGTCAGACATAAAAGCAATCCAATGTTAAACCGTCTTTGCTTAACAGTCCGAAAAACAGGGACGAATTGGGCCAAATATTTTTGCGTTACAGGTTTTTTTGCATCTCGCGCATCAGCCAGGCGCGGGCGAAGGCCCAGGTGCGTTTGGCGGTTCGCTCTGGAATACCCAGAATTGCGGCGGCCTGATGATTGGGCACGCCAATGAAGAAGCGCAACTTGATCAGTTCCGCGCCTTGCGGGTCCTTCAGCGCGTAGCGTTGCAGGGCCTCGTCCAGCGCCAGAAGAACGTCGCTGTTCGAGTCCATGGCGAGGTCAACGCAATCAAGGTCCACGCGCTTGAATCCGCCGCCGCGTTTTTGCGACGCCTTTTGCCGCGCGCGTTCCACCAGAATGCGCCGCATCGCTTCGGCGGCGGCAGAGAAGAAGTGACCGCGACCATTCCACTCCTGCGGCCCCGAACCGATCAGGCGGACGTACGCTTCATGCACCAGCGCCGTGGCCTGCAAGGTTTGGCCCGGCGGCAAAGCCGACATCCGGGCGGCGGCGAGCTTGCGCAATTCCTGATAGACCAGCGGCAACAATTCTTCCGCCGCATTGGGGTTGCCCTCATCAATGGCGTTGAGCAACTGAGTGACTTCCGGCATGGCGCAGCAACCTACACAAAACCTGAAGCCACGGCAAGCTGATGCGGAGGCGAAGCCGTCAACGCGCCGGTTCGATCCCTTGATCTGTCTTTCCACCGGCGGTGTTTGACAGCGTGATCTTGATCAGATTGAACCGGTCGTGGGCTTTGATCCCTTGTTTCGCGCCTTCTCCATAAACGCTGAAAATGCCCCACAGGGTCAAGCCGTCCGCGCTCATCCATTTTTGAGGGAACTCACAGGTCAGGCCCTCGCCCGCCGTTCCCATCCCACCCCACTGGGAGTAGTAGGCCACGGTTGACCACGGCCCCCACGGTTGCGGCGCCTCAAAGATGCCCAACTGGCCCGGACCGATGTGAAAACTCGTCAGCAGGAAACATCCCAATCCAGGATCATAGACCATTCCTCCTGGCGCAACGCTATTGGCGTCGCTGAATATGGGAGCGGCCACGGCGAATTCCCGGTTCCAGCTCGCTTGACCGTTCGCGTCGAGACCGCTGAAGAACTGAAGCGCTTCGCGCTCGCGAATTTTTCCCCGTGGCACACGCGCCAGGTACACGTCGCGGTTTGCCCCGCGCTGCGTTGCCTGCTTGACACCGCACAAATAAACGTAACCCGCCAGTGATGCAGGCACGCCGGCGCCATCCTTGCCAAAATTCAGAAAGCGCGCCGGTTGGAAGCTGCCCACCCTTTTCGGAAACAACCAATCGCTTTTGGCCCACGTTGCCCCTTTGTTCGTGGACCACGCGAGCACGTGGTTGACGTCGGGCCAGACTCCGTCCTGAAGATTAATGCTGGCATAAAGAATCCCCTGGTCAAAAAGGAGCGCAGCCGTTTTGCCCTTCTTGGGAAAGGACGCTGGATGCTCCGGGTTCTTTCCTCCGTTGATGTTGAACCCCTGGAAATGCTCAGGCCCGCCTTCAATGCGCGCAAAGCCCATGCTCACGCGCCCATCAGAATCCGTCCCACCGAACCCGCCGCCGTCGCCCCATGCGAGGTACAGATGGTCATCCGGTCCCCACGTGACCGGCCACAAATCGCTGCCAATGGCAGCCGTTTGGTACGTATCCCAGTGCCAGGTAATGCTCTTGATGGTTCGGCTAGGAGGATAGGGCGCCTCCTGTGCCACGCCGGCTAGGACCGCTGCAAGTTGCAACGAAACCACGACTAGCCAAGGACCCAGACTAAGACCGATGGCGGCGCGGGCATTGTTTTGTGCAACCATGAGCCTCACTATTAAGCACTCGTCCGGCATCGCGGCAAGCTTCGATCAGGTAGCCAGGAAGATCCGCTTTTGCCAGCATGCGGGTGTCGCGCCGTAACGAGTCAATCTCCTTGAGTTTGCCTTCATTGTTGGATACAACTCCCGGGCCTCTTTATTTCAATGAGAACGACAGAAAAAAAATTAGTGTGGCGTTGTCCCCGCGCTCATCTGCTCTGTCTATCAATGCTCGCCGCGCGCTGTTTGGCGGGGGACGAGTCGTCAAAAACTTCACCCAGCGAGCAGGTCGGACGCAGTAGTGAAGGCCGGGTCGTCACGCCTGTCAATCAGGTGGTCGTTTCCGCCGGTCTCACGGTTGATTTGCCCGGCCTTCGCCCGCAGGCGCTGGCGCTCAGCCCGGACGGGCAGATTCTTGTGACATCGGGCAAGACCGATGAGATCATCGTGCTGGATCCCCAAACGGGACAGATTCTCAAGCACGTTCTTCTGCCGGCAGAAGGACAGATTGAGCCGGTGACAGTTTCAAGCCATATCTTGAAACCCGACAAAGAGGGAGAATTGAGCTACACGGGATTGGTCTTTTCGCCGGACGGCTCACGAATTTACATGGCGAACGTCAACGGCAGCGTCAAGGTCTTTAGCGTAAGCCCGGATCACGAAGTGTCCGGTTTGTTCTCCATCGCCCTTCCGCCAGCCGATGCGCCTTGGCGCAAGGAGGAAATCCCGTCCGGACTGGCCGTTTCCCGCGACGGCAAACGCCTCTATGTTGTGTTGAATCTCTCGAACCGTCTCATCGAATTGGACGCGGAGACCGGAGCGGTGTTGCGTCTTTGGAAAACTGGATTCGCTCCCTACGACGTGCTGCTCGTGGGCGACAAAATCTACGTAAGCAACTGGGGCGGGCGTCAGCCCGATAGCAACAGCGTCACTGGTCCGGCGGGACAAGGGACGGCTGTACGCGTGGACCCGGTGCGGCACATTGCGAGTGAAGGGTCCGTGACTGTGATCGATCTGCATAATACGACGAACGATGCTCCGAAGAATTCCGAGATTCAGGAACCCAAGCTCGAAGTGCTCACGGGCTTGCACGCCTCGGCGATGGCCTTCTCGCCCAATGGCCGATATCTGGTCGTTGCGAATGCAGGCAGCGATACGCTCAGCGTCATCGATACGGGCAGTGACCAGATCACGGAAACGATCTGCGCGCGCCAGAACCCGGCGGACCTGTTCGGCGCCAGCCCCAACGCGCTGGCTTTCGCGCCGTCGGGCAAAACGCTCTTTGTTTGCAACGGCACGCAGAACGCGGTGGCTGAAATCGCTTTTGCGCCCGGCGCGTCGAAGTGGAAGGGCTTGATTCCGGTGGGCTGGTTTCCCGGTGCGATTGTTTATGATGCGGGCCGAAAGAGTTTATATGTGGCCAACATCAAGGGTCTCGGCCCTGGTAGGAAACGCAAATCGGACGGACGGCCTGAGTTTAATTCCCACCAGTATTACGGGTCGTTGTCGCTGGTGCGCGAGCCGGGCAAGAGCGAATTGGCTAAGATGACCGTCGAGGCTCTGGCCAACATGCGCTACCCGCTTTTGGCGCAAGCGAGTCTGCCGGCGCGGCCCGGCGAACCTGCGCGACCGGTCCCCGAACGGGTCGGCGAGCCGAGCGTGTTCAAGCATGTTGTTTACATCATCAAGGAGAATCGCAGTTATGACCAGGTTCTCGGCGATGTCAAAGAAGGCAATGGCGACGCGGAGCTGTGCGTCTTCGGCGGGCGGATCACACCCAATCAGCACAAACTGGTGCATGATTTTGCGCTGCTCGACAACACCTATTGTTGCAGCATCCTCAGCGCTGACGGCCATCAATGGGCGGACTCGGCTTTTGCCACTGATTATATGGAGAAATCCTTTGCCGGCTTCCCGCGCAGTTACCCGGACGGCATGGAAGATAAAGATGTGGACGCTCTGGCTTATTCGCCGGCCGGTTTCATTTGGGACGACGCGATCAAGCATGGCAAATCGTTGCGCGATTACGGCGAATTCGCCAAGACGCGAAAGTCATGGAAGGACAAATCGCGCCGCGGCCACCCGAAGTTTCTTGATCACTACCACGAATTCGTCGATGGGACGGACACCATCAATCTGCGCAGCGAGGCTACCATAGAATCGCTGCGCCCGTATTTGGACACCGAAACCGTGGGTTGGGATCTGGACGTGCCGGACGTATTTCGTGCGGCGCAGTTTATCAAAGAGTTGAAAAAGTACGAGCAGACGGGTAATTTCCCGAACCTGTCCATCATTTGTTTGCCCAATGATCACACCAGCGGGACCAGCGCCGGTGCGCCCGCGCCGGATGCGCAGGTGGCCGACAATGACCTTGCGATGGGCCAGATCGTCGAGGCGCTTAGCCATAGCACCTTTTGGAAGGAGACGTGCGTCCTGGCCATTGAAGACGATCCTCAAGCAGGCTGGGACCATGTCAGCGGCTATCGCACCACTGCTTACGTGTTTAGTCGCTACACAAAGCGCCATCAAGTCATCCACACTCAGTACAATCAAACCAGCCTCTTGCGCAGCATAGAACTCATTCTGGGTTTGCCGCCGATGAACCAAATGGACGCCACCGCCACCCCCATGTCCGATTGCTTCACCGACGCGCCTGACCTCACGCCCTACATCGCACTGACGAACAATATCCCTCTCGACCAGATGAATGGTGAACCGAGAAAAATCTCCGACTCACTGTTGCGCAAGGAAGCGTATGCTTCGGCGCGGTTGCCGCTCCAGAAAGCGGATCAATGTCCGGAAGACCAACTCAACCGGATTTTGTGGCATGCGATGAAAGGTTCGAAGGCGCCGTATCCGACGTGGGCTATTTCGGGGACGGACAATGATTAGCAGCGTGCTTTGGATTCGCAACTCCGTCCACGCCTGTTAATCTGCGGATGACGATGAAATGCATGTTCAAAAGGCGTCCGCGCCTAATCCATTTGCTTGGCTTCGCGATGCTCGCCGCAAATTGCCTGGCATTGGATTCCTTGTCCGATTCGCCGCGCAGCCAACAGGTCGGCCCTTTGACGAACGGAGCGCAGTGGCTTCCTTCCAGGCAGATTCTTCGCGTCGCGGGCCAGCGGCTCCAGTTCAGTGGCAGGCCGGTTGACCTTGCGCTCTCTCCCGATGGCAGGACGGTCTTTGTCAAGAATATGAAAAATCTGCTAGTCGTGGACGCGGCTTCGTGGAGGTTGTCGCAGACGCTCGACTATCCCGGCAGCGGCGCTTCCATGCATGGCATCGCGGTTCGCCACGACGGCTCTCACGTCTATGTCACCGGCTCCGGCAATGAGCTCTACGACTGGCAGGTTGCGAGCAATAGCCTTGTCTCGTTCTCCCGCACCATTGCTTTGCCCAAAGATTCGGACCCGTGCGGCCTGGCGATTTCAGCCGATGACACAAAGGCTTACGTGTGCCTTTCGATCAAGAACACGCTGGCCGTTGTCGATCTGGCCGCCGGGGCCGTGCGACAGCAGATTCCGGTGGGGATTGCTCCTTGGACAGTGGCGCTCTCGCCGGATGGCAACACGGCCTACGTTTCCGACTGGGGCGGCCGCTTTCCGGTGCGAGGTGATTTGACGGCGACTTCCGCTGGGACCGCAGTGGTGGTGGACGCGCGCGGCGTTGCCTCTAGCGGCGTAGTCTCATTCGTAAATCTGGCAAGCGGCGTGGAATCGGCTCAAGTAGCCACTGGCCTTCATCCCTCCGATTTAGCCCTCAGCCATGGTGGCAACACACTCTTTGTCGCCAATGCGAACTCCGACACTGTCACTATCATCGACACGCACACTAAGACCGTTCGTGAAACGCTTCTCGTTCGGCCCGACCCGACACTTCCCTTCGGCAGCGAACCCGATGGCCTTGCGCTGAGTTCCGACGAAAAGACTTTGTTCGTGGCCAGCGCCGGCAACAATGCTGTCGCGGTGGTGCGGTTGGCTTCAGCGCGGCATGCCAACAGCCTGGTTCAAGGTTTCTTCTCTACAGACTGGTATCCTGGCGCGGTGGTCGTGGACAAATCCTTTGCCTACGTCGCGAATGTGAAAGGGTTGGGCAGTCGCGACGGCCAGCCCACGGCCGCGTCCTACCAAGGTTCAGCTTTCCTTGGGACAGTGAATCGGATTCCGATTCCCTCCGGTGCCGCGTTGCGCAAAGACACTTCTCAAGTCATTGAAAACGGTCGCATCCGGCAGATCAAGCAAGCTTACGAGCTGGCCCGAGTTGGCGAGGCTCCGGCGCCGGTTCCGACCCGGCTCGGCGAACCATCGGTCTTCAAGCATGTGCTCTATATCCTCAAGGAGAACAAGACTTACGACCAAATGTTTGGAGACATGCCGCAAGGCAACGGTGATGCGCACTTGTGCATTTATCCAGAGCGCATCACACCCAACCATCACGCCTTGGCCCGGCAGTATGTTTTGCTTGACAACTACTATTGCAACGGCGTCATCTCCGCTGACGGTCACTCGTGGTCCACCGAAGGCAACACCACCGATCATCTCGAGAAGTCCTTCGGCGGCTTTGTGCGCAGCTACACTTTCGGCGACGACCCGCTGACCTACTCCTCGACCGGTTTCATTTGGAACAACGTGCTCCAGCACGGCCTGACTTTTCGCAACTACGGCGAGTTCGATTACGCTTCCGTCCCCAGCGGCGCTTCCTGGCTGCAAATCTACGCCGACTTCACCAACGGCACTCACTCGATTGCGTTTGCCCAGAAGATCGGCCTCGCCTCTCTACTTCCTTACAGCTCGACCAATGTTCCCGGCTGGGATTTGAACATCCCTGATGTAGTGCGGGCCTATGGCTTCATCAAAGAACTGAACGCAGCGCAAGTGGCCGGCAATTGGCCGACGTTCAATTTTCTCTATTTGCCGAACGACCATACCGGCGGCTCGCCACCCGTCCGCGCGCAGCTCGCGGACAACGATCTGGCGCTCGGGCGCGTCGTGGAGGCGGTCACCAAGAGCGTGTTCGCCAGCAACACTGTGATTTTCGTCGTGGAGGACGATCCTCAGAGTGGCTACGACCACGTGGACGGCCACCGCTCCATCTGTCTGGTCATCAGTCCTTACACCAAGCGCGCACAGACCGTTAGCGCCTTCTACAACCAGGCCGGCGTCTTGCACACCATGGAACAGATCATGGGCCTGCCTCCGATGAATCAACAGGACGCCATGGCCCCGCTCATGTTCGAGTGCTTTTCCAGCATCCCGGATTTTACGCCCTACATTGCCTTGCCCAACAAGATCAACCTCGTCTCAGGCGCCACAGCCCTGCTCTCCTCGAAGGCGCGCTACTATGCCAGGAAAGTCAAGAAGATGGATTTCTCCAAGCCGGATCGAATCAACGACGATGCGTTCAACC
>Ga0209006_10003948_pt1 | contig 13515 bp, 12 predicted proteins | sample JacPin_JW_Ref_O2_FD_188567 | JGI IMG/M metagenome (GOLD analysis project Ga0209006, IMG submission 188567) | Forest soil microbial communities from Algoma, Ontario, Canada - Jack Pine, Ontario site 1_JW_Ref_O2 (SPAdes) (version 2) | ecosystem: Environmental > Terrestrial > Soil > Boreal... | reverse complement strand
GTCCCTGCACCTCCTCCTCCTCGTAGCCGTGCTCGGCCTCCTCGGCGGCGAACTCGGTCTCCGAGCGGATGTCGACGCGCCAGCCGGTCAGCCGCGCGGCGAGGCGCGCATTCTGGCCCTCGCGACCGATCGCCAGCGAGAGCTGGTCGTCGGGCACGATCACGGTCGCCTGCTTGGCGTCGTCGTCGACGAGCACCTCGCGCACGCGAGCCGGCGAGAGCGCCTTGGCGACGAACCGCGCGGGCTCGTCGTTGAACGGGATGATGTCGATCTTCTCGCCGCGCAGCTCGGAGACGACCATCCGCACGCGCGAGCCGCGCGGACCGACGCACGCGCCGACCGGGTCGACGCCGTCGGTGTGCGAGACGACCGCGATCTTCGAGCGATAGCCGGGCTCGCGCGCGACGTTGGCGATCTCGACGAGGCCGTCGGCGATCTCGGGAACCTCGAGCTCGAACAGCTTCTTGATCAGCTCGGGATCGCGTCGCGAGACGATGATCGCGGGACCCTTCGTCGAGGGCGAGACCTCCTTGATCACGGCCTTGATCCGCTGCGAGTGGTCATAGCGCTCGCCGTCGACCTGCTCGGACTTGGGCAGCAGCGCCTCGACGCGTTCGCGCAGCTGCACGAGCGTGTAGCGCGAGTCCGACTGCTGCACGATGCCGGTGATCAGCTCGCCGACGCGGTCGCGGTACTCCTCGTACATCATGTCGCGCTCGGCCTCGCGGATGCGCTGCAGGATCACCTGCTTGGCGGTCTGCGCGGCGATCCGGCCGAAGTCGTCTGGCGTGACGTCTTCCTCCTCGATCTGATCGCGGTATTCGGCGAACTTCTTCGGGTCGATTTCCGGTTCCTCGGGTTCGCGCATCTCCCCCGTCTCGGGGTCGATCGTGGTTTCCTCGTCGATCGTCTCGACGATCAGGTGCGCCTCCAGGCGCTCCGGGATTTTCAGTTCGATGACGCGGAAGTCGGCCGTCTCGCGGTCCATTTCCACGCGTGCGTACTTGGCAGAGCCGGGCTGCTTCTTGTAGGCGGACAGCAGCGCGTCCTCGAGCGCGATCATCAGCTTCTCGGGCTCGATGCCCTTCTCCCGCGCGAGCGCGTGCATTGCCTCAAGGATTTCGCGTGACATGGCTTGCTCTACTCCCCGATCAGGTTGGAACGACGGATCTCCGAGTACGGGATCGCGATGACGCCCCCGTCGGCCGCCAGCGTGACCTCGTCCTCTGATGCCCCCACCAGCTCCCCCGTGAAGCTTTGCACCGCTCGAGCAGATCCTCCACCGGCGCGTTCGCCGTCGCCAAGCGGCGCGAGCGGTCGCGGATGACGCGTGCGCACGCGTGCCCTGCGTCCAACGAAACGGCGGAAGTGCGCCGGCTTGGTGAGCGGACGCTCACTGCCGGGCGAGGAGACCTCGAGCGAGTAACGCTCGCGGAGATCGTTCAACAGCATCGTCACGCGCTCGCACATCTCGAGCGTGACGCCATCGGGGTGATCGATGAACACGCGCAGGCAGCGACCGCCGGAAATCTCGGCCAGGAGAACCTCGATGTCTGGCTCGGTCTCGGCCAGACGCCTCTCTATGTCTGTCTGCAGCGGGGTCATCAACTCACTCCTTACGCAAAAAAAGCGGGCGGGCGCCCACTCTCGGTACGACTAACCGGCGCCTGCGCGACGGCACGAAAGCTCTAGGTCCGAGGATAGCAGTGGTGCACTACCGCGGGGCCCGCTCAAGCACGCTCGGCGTCACGCCTCGCACGTTCGCGGTAGAGGCGGTAATCGGCCCGCTCGGGTGCAAGTGAGCAGGCCAGTGCGAGGGGCTTGCAGGCCTCGCGATGTCGGCCGAGCAGCTGCATCGCGCGGCCGAGACAGAACAACGCGTAGTCGTTCGTGGGCGTGCGCGCGGCGACGGCCTGGAACTCCTCGGCGGCGCCTTCGTAGCGCTGCGCGTGAAACAGCGCGCGTCCGAGCGCCTCGCGGATGGAGGCCTTGTCGGGCTCCAGGTCGCGGGCCTTGCTGAGCGGCACGATCGCGGCCTGGTGATCGCCGTGGTCGAGCAGCGCGCATCCCCGCTGATAGAGGTCGTACACGCTGTCCATCGCCGGCATTTTAACGACTGGCCCGGAGGCTCCCTACCGCATCGAGGATCGCACCGGCGACCTGTGCCTTGCTCGCGCGCGGCACGTGATGCTCCGCGATCGGCTGTCCGTTCTCGGAGCGCTCGGCGGTGAGGATCGTGACCTCGTTGGCGTCCACGTCGAAGCCGATGTCATCGCGTGAGATGTCGTTGACGACGAGCGCATCGAGGCCCTTCGCGGTGAGCTTGCCGCGCGCGATCTCCACCGCACGCTCGCCGTGCTCGGCGGCGAAGCCGACGAGCGTCTGGCCGTCGCTGCGGCGGGCGGAGAGGCCCACGAGTACGTCAGCGGTTGGCTCGAGCACGAGCTCGAGGCGCTCACGGTCTGACTTCTTGAGCTTGCCCTCGGCGGGCTCGGCAGGTGCGAAGTCGGCGACCGCCGCGCTCATCAGCAGCACGTCGCAGTCGGGGAACTCCTGCCGGCAGGCGGCGTCGAGCTCGGCTGCTGTGACGACCTCGCGACGGACGACGCCGGGCGGCGTGGCGAGTGCGACGTTGGCAGCGACCAGCGTCACCTGCGCGCCGCGTTCGCTGGCGGCCTGTGCGAGCGCGAAGCCCATGCGCCCGGAGGAGCTGTTGCCGACGTAGCGGACGCTGTCGATCGGCTCGCGCGTGCCGCCCGCGGTGACGAGCACCTTCAGGCCACGCATGCTCTGCGCCCGGCCGTTGGAGCGATCCTCAGCCGCAGCGCCTTCGGCCCCGGCCCCGGCTCCGGCTCCTGCGAGCGCCTGAACGCACGCGGCGAGGATCCGCGCGGGCTCCGCGAGGCGGCCTACCCCCTCCTCCCCGAGCGACGCGAGCCGCCCGACGTCGGGCTCGACGACGATCACACCGCGCTCGCGCAGCGTGCGCAGGTTCGCCTGCGTCGCCGGATGCTCATACATGCGGTTGTTCATCGCCGGCGCGATCACGAGCGGACAGCTCGCGGCAAGCGCGCAGCTGCTGAGCAGGTTGTCGGCGAGGCCGGCAGCGAGCTTGGCGATCGTGTTGGCGGACGCGGGCGCGATCACGTACACGTGCGCGTTGGCCACGAGCTCGAGATGGCTGAGCGGATCGTGATCCGGCTGTGCCTGGTCGGGGAACGCCCCCCGCGCAGGGTCGCGCTCGAACTCGCTGGTGAGCACGGGCGCACCGGTGAGCGCAACGAACGAAGCCTTCCCCACGAAGCGCTCGCTGGCCGGGGTCTGCACAACACGAACCGCATGGCCCGCGCCGGTCGCAAGACGCACCAGCTCAAGCGCCTTGTAAGCGGCAATGCCACCGCTAACCCCAAGCAATATCCGCGACATGATTAGAGGTTGTAGAGCGAGTCGGCGCTACAGGCAACCCATGGCGCGCCACTTGCGATCGACCCGGCGCCCTTCGCGCCCGGTCGACGCGTTCCGCCTACAGGGAGTCGTGGGCCAAGCGATTCAAGGACGCAGAGAGCGTGGCGTGCTTCGCACGCGAGCGACCGAGAACGCCGAAGCGCGCAGCGCCCACGGCTACCTGTAGTGGTACTTCATCTTTCCTGCGGCTACCTCCTCGAGGGCGATCGTGAGGTAGTTTTTCGAGACGGTTTCGACCATCGGGGGCGGAAACTCGTCGAAGGTCCCCTCGCCGAGGTTGTGGTAGTAGCTGTTGATCTGGCGGGCGCGCTTGGCGGCCACAATCACGCCGGCGTAGTTGGAGTCGACCTGCTCGAGCAGGCGGTCGATGCGGGGAGAGATCACAGGTGTCTTGCCTTTCCTTGTTGAGCTTGCAGTGTAGTGGCCCGCGGCGACTCTCCCTCGCGACGAGGCGGTTAGGTCGGCGGGTCGGTGCAGCTTCTCGCGCCCGAGGGCCGCTCATGCTTCTCCGGGAAGCTTGGCGATGAGCCAGCCGGCTGCCGTCTTGCTCAGCGTGACGGACCCTGTGTGCAGGCTCCCGACTTTGACGGTCACCGTCGCGTTGATGCCCGTGATCGACGTCGAGATGACCCTCGTATGTTCGGCTTGAAGTACGCGGCCGAAAAAGTTGACGGCTTCTAGACATGTGTGAACGGTGCTGGGTCGTCGGAGTTCCTGCTCGTCGGATTCCACCACCTCGACCATTTTCTCTCGGGCGCTCGGGGTCAGGAGCGGACATAGCTCGGTGCCGCTCCCACGCGCATAAGCAGCGAAGTACCGGAGGACGACGGCGTCGACCCCCGCACTTTCCGACCCGCCATTCCCACCGCCCCCGCACCCGCACACGAGCATGGAGAGCAGCGCGACCGTCGTTAGTCGCCTCATATCGGCATTGGATCGACCCTGCCGAGGAGGAGCATTAGGTCCGGCCGCGTCTAGTCGAGCTCGCCGGCGACCACGGAGGTGAGCCGCTCCAGCGCCTCGTCGAGCCTGTCGTTGACGACGACGTGCGCGAACTCGGGCTGCGCGGTGAGCTCTTCCTCGGCTACGCGCAGGCGCCGCTCGACCTCCTCGCTGTCGTCGGTGCCGCGTCCGATCAGACGGGTGCGCAGCGCGGCGAGCGAAGGGGGCGCGATGAAGACCTGCACGGCCTCGGGCATCGCGGCGCGCACCTGGCGGGCGCCCTGCACCTCGATCTCGAGCACGACAGGCACGCCTTCGCGCACGCGGTCCTCGAGCTCGGAGCGCAGCGTGCCGTAGCTGCGACCGGCGTAGTCGGCGTGCTCGACGAAGTCCTGCTCACCGACCTTGCGGTCGAACTCCTCGCGGCTGAGGAAGTGGTAGTCGATGCCGTCTCGCTCGCCGGGTCGCGGCGCGCGGGTGGTGGCGGAGACGGACAGCTCGAGCTTGGGCAGCCGCTCCATCAGCCCTCTGATGAGCGTCCCCTTACCGACCCCCGAGGGCCCCGTTATGACGAACACGCGCGCCACCGCCGGGACCCTAGTGGCGAGCGAGGACGCCGACCGATCGAAGATCGTCCTGCACTGCTGAGCGGCCGACGCTCAGTGGTGCAACAACGAAATTAGCTCGCTGCGCTGGCGCTCTGAGAGGCCCCCGATCGTCTTGCTGGGGGCGATGCGGCAGTGGGCGAGGATCTTGTTGACCTTCACGCGACCGTACTTGGGCACGGCGAGGAGCATGTCGAAGACCTTGGCCGTCTCGACGAACTCGGGCGGGTCGAGCAGCAGCGAGTGGATCGAGCGCCGGCCGGCCTTTAGGTCGCGCTTGAGCTGCGCACGCTGGATGCGAATCTGGTTGGCCCGCGCGAGCGCATCCATCCTCTGATTGAGGGAGCGCTCAGGGGCGGTGGAGGTGTTTGCGGACGTCGTTCCGGTCGCCGGCGCCATGGGCGGCGAGTCTACACGTCAGCGATCGGCGTGCAACTGAAAAGCGCTGAATTCACCTGTACCTCAGCCTGAGGTATAGACACATCGAGGCTGGTGGATGGTATCCAGGCGAGTTTGCAGGGGTTTTATCTATCTCACGCTCTCCAATCAATGCGATGGCGCAACGTGCACTGGAGCCTGGTGCCGGCGCCTGCGAGGCGAGGCCGGGCGGAGGCGGAAACCGCTGCATCTCTCACAAACCCTGCGCAATCCTGATGCCCGCTGCGGGGTCTCGAAAGCTCTCTGTTCCGACCGCGACGAGGGTTGCGCCGACATCGATGAGCTCGCGTGCGTGCGCGGCGCTCTGCACGCCGCCCATACCGATCACGGGGAGCGCCACCTGGGCGGCCACGGCGGCGACCTGGGCGAGCGCGACGGCGCGAATCGCAGGCCCGGACTGCCCGCCCGTCCCTCCTCCGAGCCACCTCGAGCCTCGTGCCCCTGCGGGAGCGAGCGCTGTGGCGCGCAGCGTGTTGATCAGCGACACCGCATCGGCGCCGCCGTGCTCGGCACCTCGTGCGCAGGCGGGCACATCGGCGGTGTTGGGCGTGAGCTTCACGATGAGCGGCTTGGCGGTGCGCCCGCGCACGGCGCTCACTACCTGCTCGAGCTGGCCGGGGTCGGCGCCGATATCCAGGCCCGTCTTGACGTTGGGGCAGGACACGTTGAGCTCGATCGCCGCGATCTCCGCGCGTGCGTCGCACGCCTCCACGAGCCGCGCGAGCTCGTCGGCGGTGGCGCCCATGACGTTCGTGATCAGCGGCACCGAGCACGCCTCGCCGACAGGCGTGCAAGCCGCAGCGGTCAGCTGGGCGAGCTGCGGCAGGTCCTCGCGCAGGTAGCCATCGAGGCCCTTGTTGGGCAGCCCGATCGAGTTGATCAGCCCGGCCGGGGTCTCCCACAACCGCGGCGGTGGGTTGCCCGCGCGCGGCTCGAGCGTGATCGTCTTGGAGACGTAGGCGGAGAAGGGGAACTGCTCGAGAAGCTCCTCGCCGAACACGCGCCGTGCGGCGATCGCGTCGAAGGTGCCCGACCCGTTGACGATCGGGTGCGCGAGTGTGAGCCCGCAGAACTCGACGCTCACGCAGGCGCCCCGGCGTGGTGGTCCACACGCTCGAGCTCGGCAGCGTCGATCACGGGCCCGTCCACGCAGACGCGCAGGTAGCCGCCGCCTCGTCGCGGAACCACACAGCCGAAGCAGGCGCCGTAGCCGCAGGCCATGCCCGCCTCGAGCGCGAGCTGGGCGGGCGTGTCGGTCTGCGCGCACAGTGCGCGCACGCCCTCGAGCATGCCGGCGGGCCCGCAGGCGTAGACGACGGCGTGGGGATCGCGCTCGATCTCCGTGGCGAGCAGCTCGGTGACGAGGCCGTGGTGGCCGACGGAGCCGTCGTCGGTGGCGACGTGCGCGCCGTCCAGCAGCGCCGCGCCCTTGGCGCGCTCCTGGTCGCGAAAGCCCAGCAGCACGACGGCGCCATCGCGGCCGGCCGCCTGGCCGGCGATCGCGTCCTGAAGGATGGCGAGCGGCGCGATGCCGACACCGCCGCCGACGAGCAGCGCGCGGCGGTCTTCGCTCGGCAGGCCGAACCCGTTGCCGAGCGGGCCGAGCGCCCAAAGTCCATCCCCGGCGCGCAGCTCGCAGAGCCTGTTCGTGCCGGGCCCGACGTCCTCGAGCAGGAACTGCGACTCGCCGTCGGCGATCCGCGCGACGGAGAAGGCCCTTGGCAGGTATGGCCGCTCACCGTCTCCCCCACCCCAGCGCTCGAGGGCGGCGAGCATCGCGAACTGCCCGGGCGCGGGATCCCACACGTCCCGCTCCCCGCCGGCGGAGGGCTCGGCATCGACGGCCCGCAGCACGCGGTAGGCACCCAGCTCGTCCACCCCTGTGACCGTCATCAGGCGACGGCCGAAGCGGGCCTGGCTCACGCCACCCCGGCCCCGTCGGGGCTGGCCTCGCGCATGCGATCGGGTGAGCGCGTGCCGCCGTGCAGCTCCTGCAGGCAGAGGACCTCAGGCGCACCGTTGCGGTGGGCGCTGGCGATAGCGCGCGCGGCGGAGATGCCGGCGGCGAGCGTGGTCAGGCAGGGGATGCCGTGCGCGACGGCGGCGCGACGGATCTCATAGCCGTCGGTGCGCGCGCCGACACCGGTGGGGGTGTTGACGACGAGGTGAACGTCGCCGCGCTCGATCCAGTCGAGCACGTGCGGTGAGCCCTCGGCGATCTTGTTGATCGCCTGCGCGGGTACACCCATGCGTGAGATCGCCTCGGCGGTACCGCGCGTGGCGACGATCTGAAAGCCGCATTCGTGCAGGCTCTGGGCGATGGAGAAGGCGCCTGACTTGTCGGAGTCGGTGACGGTGATGAAGACGGTGCCCTCACTGGGCAGCGGCACGCCGGCGGCTGCCTGTGCCTTGGCGAACGCGGTGGGGAAGTCACGGGCGATGCCCATGACCTCGCCGGTGGAGCGCATCTCGGGACCGAGCAGCGCGTCGGAGCCCTCGAAGCGGTCGAACGGGAGCACGGCCTCCTTGACTGAGACGTGATCGCCGAAGCCGATACCCTGGCGCTCGCGCGGCAGCTCGAGGGCGGCGATCGCCTCGCCTAGCATCACGCGACAGGCGAGCTTGGCCAGCGGCAGGCCGATCGCCTTGGAGACGAACGGCACCGTTCTCGACGCGCGCGGGTTGGCCTCGATCACATACAGCTCACCGCCGGCGATGGCGTACTGCACGTTGATCAGCCCGACGACGCCGATCGCGAGCGCGATCTCGCGCGTGGCGGTGCGGATCTGCTCGAGCATCTCCTCACCGAGCGAGTGCGGCGGCAGCACGCATGCGCTGTCGCCGGAGTGCACGCCGGCCTCCTCGACATGCTGCATGATCCCGGCGATCCAGACCTCGTGGCCGTCGCACAGCGCGTCGACGTCGACCTCCGTGGCGTCCTCGAGGAACCGGTCGAGGAAGATTGATGGAGAGCCCTCCGGGCTCTGGCGTGCAGCGTCGTTGCCAGACCCAGCGCCTGCGACCTCGCGGCGCAGGTAGTCGGCGAGGCCGTCGTGGGCGTAGACGATCTCCATGGCGCGCCCGCCCAGCACGTAGGAGGGGCGCACGATCAGCGGGAAGCCGACGAGGTCGGCGCACTTCAGCGCCTGCTGCAGCGAGCCGGCGGTGGCGTAGGGCGGCGCCTTGTAGCCGAGGCGGTCGAGCAGCGCGCCGAAGCGCGCGCGGTCCTCGGCGAGGTCGATCGCATCGACGCTCGTGCCGAGCACGGGCACGCCCGCCTCGAGGAGCCCGGCGGCGAGCTTCAGCGGTGTCTGCCCGCCAAACTGGACGATCACGCCGAGCGGTTTCTCGATCTCGACGACGGCGAGCACGTCTTTGAGCGTGAGCGGCTCGAAGTACAGGCGATCGGAGGTGTCGTAGTCGGTGGAGACGGTCTCGGGGTTGCAGTTGATCATCACGGCGTCGCGGCCTGACTCGCGCACGGTCATGGCGGCGTGCACGCAGCAGTAGTCGAACTCGATGCCCTGGCCGATGCGGTTGGGCCCGGAGCCGAGGATCACGACCGACTCGCGCTCGCCCCTGCGCACCTCGTGCGCGGCGGCGCCCTCCCAGCCCGAGTAGTAGTAGGGCGTGCGCGCAGGGAACTCGGCGGCGCAGGTGTCCACGGAGCGGAACGAGCGGTGGCCGGCGAAGGGCGCTTCGGGTTCGAGCGCGAGCGCCTGAAGCTCGCTGAGGAACCACGAGTCGATGCGCGTCTGCTCGTGTACGGCCTCGATGCTCGTGCCGCGGCGCAGCAGCTCGAGCACCGTCTCGTAGCGGTCGGCTGCGGGCGTGGCGAGGCTCTGCAGTAGGCGCTCGTCGGGGATGGATGTGAGCGCGGGCGTCTTGTCGAGCTCGCGCGAGCGCAGCGCCTTGGCGAACGCCTGCTGGAAGGTGGAGCCGATCGCCATCGCCTCCCCCACGGACTTCATGTGCGTGGTGAGCGTGGCGTCGGTGCCGGGGAACTTCTCGAAGGCAAAGCGCGGCCACTTCACGACGACGTAGTCGATCGTGGGCTCGAAGCATGCGGGCGTGGCGCCGGTGATGTCGTTGTCGATCTCATCCAGGCGATAGCCGACGGCGAGGCGCGCGGCGATCTTGGCGATCGGGAAGCCGGTTGCCTTGGAGGCGAGCGCACTGGATCGGGAGACGCGCGGGTTCATCTCGATCACGAGGATCTCTTCGGTATCGGGGTTGACGGCGAACTGGACGTTGGAGCCGCCGGTCTCCACGCCGACCGCCCTGATCACCGTGATTGCCTGGTCGCGCAGCTGCTGGTAGAGGTGGTCGGTGAGCGTCTGCTGGGGGGCGACGGTGACGGAGTCGCCGGTGTGCACGCCCATCGGGTCGACGTTCTCGATCGAGCAGACGATCACGACGTTGTCGGCACCGTCGCGCATCACCTCGAGCTCGAACTCGCCCCAGCCGATGACCGACTCGTCGAGCAGCACCTGGCCGATGGGCGAAGCCTCGATCCCCTGGGCGACGATCCGCTCGAACTCCTCCTCGGTGCGCGCGATGCCACCGCCGCGTCCGCCGAGCGTGAACGCGGGGCGCACGATGCAGGGCAGCCCGAGCGAGCCCTTCTGGCCGTTCGCCCCGGTCATCGCCGCGCGCGCTTCCTCGAGGCTGGTGACGATCTCGCTGTTGGGCATGCGCAGCCCCGCCTCGGCCATCGCCTCGCGGAACAGGTCGCGGTCCTCGGCGCAGGCGATCGCGTCGTAGTTGGCGCCGATCAGCTCCACGCCGAAGCGCTCGAGCGTGCCGTCGTCGTGCAGCGCCTTGGAGAGGTTCAGCGCGGTCTGCCCGCCGAGCGTGCCGAGCAGCGCGTCGGGGCGCTCACGCTCGATCACCTGCGCCACGGGCCCCGGCAGCAGCGGCTCGATGTAGGTGGCGTCGGCGAACTCGGGGTCGGTCATGATCGTGGCGGGGTTGGAGTTGACGAGCACGACCTCGTAGCCCTCCTCGCGCAACACCTTGCACGCCTGCACGCCTGAGTAGTCGAACTCGGCGGCCTGCCCGATCACGATCGGCCCGGAGCCGAGGATCAGGATCTTGTGGATGTCATCGCGCCTAGGCATGGGCGATCCGCTCGAGGAATCGGTCGAACAGGTAGAGGCTGTCGTGCGGCCCGGGTCCGGCCTCGGGGTGGTACTGAACGGTGCCGCCGGGCACGTCGAGTAGTTCGAGGCCCTCGACGGTGCGGTCATAGAGGTTCACATGGGAGAGCGCGGCGGCGCCGAAGTCGGTTTCCCAGCGGACGGGCTCGTCGCTGTCGATCGTGCGGGCACCGCCGGGGCCGAGCGCGGCGAAGCCGTGGTTCTGGGAGGTGATCTCCACGCGCCCGGTCTGCAGGTCGCGAACGGGGTGGTTGGCGCCGTGGTGGCCGAATGGGAGCTTGAACGTGTCGAGGCCAACGGCGCGGCAGAGCAGTTGGTGTCCGAGGCAGATTCCCCAGACGGGCTTCTTGCCGACGAGCTCGCGAACGGTGTCGACGATGTAGGTGAGCGCGGCGGGGTCGCCGGGACCGTTTGAGAGGAAGACCGCGTCGGGGTCCTCGGCGAGCAGCTCATCGGCGCTGGTGGTGCAGGGGTGCAGTGTGACGCGCGCGCCGCGCGCGACGAGCTCGCGCACCATGGACGCCTTGATGCCGGAGTCGATCACCGAGATGCGCGGCCCGTCGCCGGCCTCGCCATGTCGGCTGACACGTTCGGGTGTGACCACCCGCGCGAGGTCCTGCCCGGCCATCGACGGCTCGGCGGCGATCAGCTCGCGTGCGTGCGCCTCGGGCATCGACGCGGGGAACACTCCCCCGCGCATGGCGCCGGCCTCGCGGATGTGCATGACGAGCGAGCGCACGTCAACGCCGCTGATCGCGTGCACGCCGCAGTCCTCGAGCCAGTCGAGCCAGCCGCGCTCGGCGGTGGGCGCGTCCTCGCGGTTGCACGCCTCGCGCATGATCGCTGCGCGCGCCCAGGCGTGCTCGGACTCCATCGCCTGAGCGCTGGTGCCGTAGTTGCCGATGTGCGGGTAGGTGTAGGCGATCAACTGGCCGGCGAAGGAGGGATCTGTCATCGACTCCTGGTAGCCGGACATACCGGTCGTGAAGACGACCTCGCCGACGGCGTGGCCCTCGCTCGGCGAGGAGCCGGTCGCGCCACACGCCTGGCCGTCGAAGCGCGTGCCGTCCTCCAGGAGCACGTAGGCGGTCGGGTCGGTCATGTCAGATGATGAGGGCCTGAATGGCTTTGAACTCCGGTGTGCCGGCGCGCTCGAGCAGCTCGTAGAGCGCCGTCTCAACGGTGCTGAGCACCGCGCCGGCGCCGACCATGCGCTCGAGGCCACACTCGTAGTCGATTTGATGGCGCGAGCCGACGGCGTCGGCGGGCACGTGCACTTCGATCCCGTCGGCGAGCAGATCGTGAACGGTCTGACTTACGCACACGTGGGTCTCGATGCCGCACACGATCGCCTGACCAACCCCTCCGGGGTCGGTGCCCGCGCCGGCGAGGTCGAAGCCGTCGGCGCGCGCGGCGGAGAACACTGTCTTCTCGATCAGCTGCTCGTCCTTGAGCCCCAACTCAGGTGCCGAGTGGCCGAGCCCTTTGGGGTACTGCTCGCTGACGAGTGTGCGCAGGCCGAGGATGCGCGCGGCCTCCAGCAGCGTGGCGCAGGCGCGGGCGACGGCCTCGAAGGAGGCGTACGGGCGAAAGCCCTGCTGTACGTCCACGACGATCAGAGCGGTGCGCTCGCGTGTGAGTAGGGCCATCAGGCGCCCACCATCGACAGGGCGCGGTCGCGATGCGCGATGGCGCCGGCGGCGAGCGTCATCAGCACGCGGCCCTGCAGCGTGCGCCCGGCGAAGCAGCAGTTCTCCGAGCGACTCTCCCACCCGTGCTCGCCGGCGACCCACTCGGCGTCGAGGTCGACCAGCGTGAGGTTGGCGCTCTCCCCCACGGCGATGGTCGGCGTGGGCAGTTCGAACAGCGCGGCGCCGGCAGTCATACGCTCGACGAGCAATGGCAGGTCGATGAGCCCCTGCAGTACGAGGCCGGTGTGAAGCGCTGCGAACGCGGTCTCAAGACCTGTACTGCCCATGGGAGCCTGCTCGAACGGGACCTCCTTCTCGTGGCGGGCGTGCGGTGCGTGGTCGGTGGCGAGGCAGTCGATCGTCCCGGTTCGCAGGCCCTCGATCAGCGCGAGGCGGTCGGCCTCGGTGGCGAGCGGCGGGTGCATCTTCATGCTCGTGTTCATGCTGCGCACGTCCTCCTCGGTGAGCAGCAGGTGGTGCGGGCAGACCTCCGCGCTGACGCGCCAACCGCGCGCCTTGGCGTCTGCGACAGCCTCGACGGAGGCGAGACAGGAGAGGTGCTGGAAGTGCACGCGCCCGTCCTCATAGCCTGCGAGCGCGGCGTCACGGGCGACCATCGTGGACTCGGCGACAGTGGGAATCCCGGCGATCCCCAGCGCAGCACTGACGACGCCCTCGTGCATGGAGCCGCCGCGGGAGAGCGTGGGGTCCTCCTCGTGCAGGGCGAGGACGCCGCCGCACAGCCGCTGGTACTGCAGCGCCTTGCGCAGCATGCCGGCGCTGTGCACGGGCTTGCCGTCGTCGGTGAAGCCGAGCGCGCCCTCCTGCCGGAGCTCTGCCATCTCTGTGAGCTGCTCGCCGGCGAGCCCGCGGGTGATGGCGGGCAGTAAGCCTACGGGCACGCGGGCCTCGCGCTGGGCGGCGTCGCGCAGCGAGCGCAGCAGCGGCGCGGAGTCGAGCACAGGGTTGGTGTTGGGCATGGCGATGACCGCACAGAAGCCGCCGGCGGCAGCGGCGCGCGTGCCGCTGGAGATGTCCTCCTTGTGCTCCTGTCCGGGCGTACGCAGGTGCACATGCGGGTCGAAGAACGCGGGCAGCAGACGCAGGCGCCCGGCGCCGTCGAGAAGCTCCTCGGCGTCCTCGCCGCCGGACTCGGGCTCGAGCGTCCCCGGCTCAGCGATCTCGACGATGCGCCCGTCGCGCACACGCAGGTCG
>Ga0209006_10003947_pt1 | contig 13515 bp, 7 predicted proteins | sample JacPin_JW_Ref_O2_FD_188567 | JGI IMG/M metagenome (GOLD analysis project Ga0209006, IMG submission 188567) | Forest soil microbial communities from Algoma, Ontario, Canada - Jack Pine, Ontario site 1_JW_Ref_O2 (SPAdes) (version 2) | ecosystem: Environmental > Terrestrial > Soil > Boreal... | reverse complement strand
TTTCAGGATGTTTACATTAGAAAGCACTTAAACAGCTTTGTATGTTCACAATTGAACACTTTCTTACATGTTTCGCACATGGGGTGATACCTAAAGGGTAAGAATATAGCGATTATGGCGGAGCCCGCGAACGCTTTACGTTCCGTTGCGCCGTCACTCATACTCAGGCGTTGTGCAGCGCCAAAAAGACCTTCTTGAGCAGCGAGACCCTGGTAAATGGCTTCGGCAGGAACGCGCGCTCTGATATCAGGCCTCCCTGCAAAGCAATGAGATCGCCGGTGTATCCCGACATGAATAGCGAGCGAAGGCCCGGGCGGATTACCTTCGCTTGTTCGTACAGATCAAACCCGCTTTGCCCGAACATGATGAGGTCCGTGAGCAGTAAATCGATTTCTTGCCCGGACGATGTGATGATTTCCAGCGCTTTTTCGGCATTGCTTGCTTCAATGATCCGGTAACCGGCACCGCTTAGCAAGCTTGAGGTAACCTTGCGAACAGAGTCATCATCTTCGACCAGCAAAATGGTTTCGGACCCTGATATAACATCGTCGACTTCCGCCGGCTGCACCAGTTGTTCTGCTTCCGCAGCGATTCTCGGAAAATAAATCGTGAACTTCGTGCCCTTCCCGACTTCGCTGTCAACGGAGATACTGCCTTTGCTCTGAGTTGCGATCCCGTACACCGTCGAGAGCCCGAGGCCGGTCCCTTGCCCAATACCCTTAGTGGTAAAGAAGGGCTCAAAGATCTTGGATTTGATGTTTTCGTCGATGCCGCAGCCGTTGTCGCTCACCGCCAAAATAACGTGGTGCCCAGTCTGAGAACCGGGGTGCTCGGAGACGTAATGCTCGTCCAGCTCAGCGTGCGCCGTCTCGATAATGATCTCCCCCCCGCGTGGCATTGCATCTCGGGAATTGACCACCAGATTCATCAGGAGTTGTTCAATTTGGCCTGGATCCGCTTTGACGCTGCCAATGGAAGTAGTCGGCCGGAAAGTGACTGAAATACTGTCGCCCACCATGCGCAGCAACATGGTGATCACATTATTCACCACGTCGTTAAGATTCAGGATCCTGGGAAAGATAACCTGCTGCCGGCTAAAGGCCAGGAGCTGCCGGGTAAGCGAGGCGGCCCGTTCCGATGCCTTCTTGATTTGTGCCAAGTGCCTTTTCACTGGACTATCGGATGCGACCAGATCGACGGATAAATCGCTGTAGCCGATAATTACACTCAGCATGTTGTTGAAGTCATGGGCCACTCCCCCGGCCAAACGGCCCACCGCTTCCATCTTCTGGGCCTGGAGGAACTGGGCCTCCAGGCGCTGAGTCTCAGTAATGTCACGCATGAAAGCCAGGAGGCAGGGTTGCCCCTCAACCTCAATCTTTTCCCATGACAGTTCGGCTTCCCGAGTCTCTGCCGCTGATGTCTTGAATTCCATGCGGCGGCCCGTAACTTTTTCGCCCTCCCGTAACTGCTGAAGAAGATCTGCGCGCAAGGACGGGAGGGCCCAGAACCTCATCTCCGAGGCTGTGTGGCCGACCACATCTTCACGCGTGTAGCCAGACATTTTGAGAAATGATTCGTTTGCGTCGAGATACATCCCGTCTGCTTGCGTCGAGATTGTGATTGCCAGCGGGCTTTGGCGAAAAACTTTGCTGAACCTGTCATCCGACTTGCGTAACTCCTCCTCTGCGCTTTTGCGCTCGGTGATGTCCCGCAACACACAAGCGATCCGCTCGATTCCTGTAGGACCTGCGATCGGAAAGTACGACGCGAACAAGGCTCGCTCGCCCAGCCTCGGATAGTTATACTGCAATTCGTATTGAACGACCTTACCCCCAAAACACTCGTCCATCTTCTCTTTGACGACAGACTCGAAGGCTTCCTTCTCCAATACTTCGTCCACGCGATGCCCTATGACCTGCGCACTCTCCATATCCCGGTAGTTGAGGAACGCGCGATTGGCGATGATGTAGCGGTAGTCCCTGTCCACTACCACGATCATGTCCTCTACGCCTTCGACGACTCTTTCATATTCCCGCAAGCTTTTCTCAGAGTGCAGCCGTCCAGTGATGTCGCGCGCAATTTGTGAGGCTCCGATAATCGCGCCGATTCTGTCCCGAATCGGCGAAATCGCCACGGAAACATGAACTTCCGTACCATCCTTTCGGACCCGGACAGTTTCGAAATGCTTAACCCTCTGACCGTTTCTGATCTGCTCCAGAATTTCAGATTCTTCATTGACTCGTTCAGGGGGCAGGAGCATTTGTATCGGCTTGCCCACAGCTTCGAGCGGCGAGTAACCGAACAAGTTTGCGGCACCGCCGTTCCATGCGGTGATGGCTCCGTCCAGACTCTCGCCGATAATGGCGTCATCGGAAGACTCGACCACGGCTGCCAGGCGTTCGCACTCTTGCCTATGCTTGTGATCGATGATCTCGCGGGCAATGGTCGAGGCTCCCACAATCTCTCCCAGGGAGTTCTTTACTGGGGACACGACAAGTAAGACCTGGATGAGGCTTCCTTCCTTGCGCCGGCGGACCGTTTCATAGCGAGCCAGTGCTTTCCCCGCCGCAATGCCCTGCAGAACACGGAGGCTCTCTTCGTGCAAACGTTCGGGAATGACGGTGGCCATTGGTTGGCCGATCATTTCTTGCGCCGTGTAACCGTAGAGATCCTCCGCACTCGCGTTCCAGGCCACAACGATGCCCGCGAGATCACTACGAACGATGGCGCCGTCGAAGGAAGACGCGATGGCAGGTAACTCCTGGCTGCGGTTCTCGGCCTTGGAGCGAGCCATATTGGCACGGATCATGGAATCGCCTCGGTGCGCAAATACGTTGCACTTTCAGTGACTGTCCGTCGTTCGGGCCAGAGACAATCTTTGGCTTAATCGATCTGTTTCTGGGGCCTAGGGCTCGCCTGAGGAAATGTCGCACTTCTGGCCCCCGTGGTGGGAACTGCTGTTCGACAAGGCGATGTTGAAACTGTTCGCGTACGATTTACCCCAACTACACGTACGCCTCTAACTGGAATTATAGTCTATCTATGGGGCGACGCAAGAGCTTTCGTTTCGCGAGGAAGCCACTGGCGCCGGTTTGTAACTACTGATTCCTTAGTGGTGGGGGCAGGAACTGTTCCTGGAGCCGCCAAGTGACAGACCCGAATCGAGTCTGTTACGGTACCAATAGACAAACAATATCGAAAGTGTCAGGGTCCGTGTATGCCCGACCAGAAGATCCCCAAACTTCTCGCGATTGACGACGAGCCACAGAGCCTGGAGTTAATTGCAGAAGCACTGTCCCAGGCTGGCGTCGAGGTTCTTACCGCGGGCGATCCCAAAATTGGCCTGGAAATGTTCAAGCGGATCCGTCCCCAGATTGTCCTGCTTGATCTGATGATGCCCGGGATTCGTGGGTTTGAAATGCTGGAGTGGATTGTGGCCGCAGATCCCGGGGCCGAAGTCATACTCATGACAGCGCATTACTCTACAGAATCAGCGGTCGAGGCCATTCAGAAAGGGGCAAGCGATTACCTCAATAAGCCGCTCATTGTGGAGAAACTACGACGCCGGATCGCGGAACTGCTTTCTGAAGCCGCAACCCGGCGCAGAACCCAGGAAATCGAACATGAACTGCTGGATGCTTGTCGCTTTGCAGGGATTGTCGGGCGCAGCCCGCTCATGCTGGACGTATTCTCGAAACTTCGCAGGGTGGCGCCGCATTTCCGAACTGTGCTGGTAACCGGACCCACCGGGACCGGGAAAGAACTGGTGGCCCGAGCATTGCATAACCTAAGCCCGGTTGCTTCGGGTCCGTTCGCCGTTTGCAACTGTTCGGCGATTGTCGAAACGCTGGTGGAAAGTGAGTTATTCGGCTACGTGCGAGGTGCGTTTACCGGAGCGATAAAAGATAAGATTGGCGTCTTTGAGTACGGAAATCACGGCACCGTCTTCCTGGATGAGATTGGCGAGTTCTCCTTAACCGCGCAGGGTAAATTGCTTCGCGTTTTGGAAAGCCAGGAAATACAACGGATCGGCTCTCCGATTCCGCGCGCAATCGATGTCCGCGTGATTGCCGCGACCAACCGCAACCTCCGGTCGATGGTGCGAGATGGGACGTTTCGGGAAGACCTGTATTACCGCCTGGCTATGGTCGAGATTTCCCTGCCTCGCCTGATGGACAGACGGGAGGATTTGCCCCTTCTGGAAAGGTATTTCCTGGAAAGGTTTGCGGCCCAATACAAGAAGCCGCTGGCTGGCATAACCCGTCGAGCGCAAACCAGGATGGCTATCTATTCGTGGCCCGGCAATATCCGCGAGCTTGAGAATGTCATTGGCAATGCTTGTATGATGGCGGATGGAACATTGATTGACATCGGAGACCTGCCGGAGCCAGTACGAGGCCAGTCGGGGGATGTAACTGGACAGGATGAAATTTTGATGTCCGTGGAAGAATTACAGAAACGCCACGTGATGCGAGTTTTAGAGCATGTTGGTGGAAACAAGTCTCAGGCTGCCGAAATTCTGGGAATATCGCGCGCAACCATTTATCAGTTGCTAGCGGATGCAAAGGTCGGCAACGGCAGTTAAAGTCTCGCAACGGATCTTCTAAGATCCGGCAGCTTGCCGAAGATGAATCTTCAGGCCTTCGGTAACTAGTGTTGCTTAGCCTTTCATGTAACACTTTACTCGTGCAGTATGTTTCATAGGTCATCTCAGTGTCTAACCGGGACCATTCTGGTCGTCGATGACCAAGCTGCCAACCGCGAGCTCCTAGACGAACTCCTCACAACGCAAGGATTGAAAGTCATCGCCGTGCCAGACGGGCCGTCAGCGCTGCTGGAATTGACCAGGACGCAGGTGGATCTGGTACTGATGGACGTGATGATGCCCAACCTGAGCGGGTTTGAAATATGCGACAAGATGAAGAGCAACCCCGAAACGTGTTTGATCCCTGTCGTCCTGATCACGGCCCTATCGGAACAGGAGGACCGGATCGAGGGTATCAAGGCGGGAGCGGATGATTTCCTGACCCGGCCGGTGGATCGAACCGAACTCCTTGCGCGGGTACGGTCACTCCTCAGGCTCAAACAGCGCACTGACGAGTTAGAGCGGGCGGAGGCAGTTCTCTTCACATTGGCGCGAAGCATTGAAGGCAAAGACCCCTACACTCATGGCCATTGTGAACGTTTATCAGAGGGCTCAACTCGCCTGGGCGCACACCTGGGACTCGCCGAGGAAGAGATTACTGCCCTCCGCCGTGCCGGTGTGGTGCACGACATTGGGAAGGTCGCAGTACCCGATGCGATTCTGTTGAAACCCGGCAAGCTGACCGAAGATGAGTGGAAACTCATGCGAGAGCACTCTGTCGTGGGAGAGCGCATCTGCGCGCCGCTAAAGTCATTCCGGTTGGTGCTTCCCATCATCCGGCATCATCACGAGAAACTTGACGGCTCTGGATATCCGGATGGACTTCGAGGAGACGCTATCCCAATGACCGCCCGAATCCTGCAAGTCGTCGATGTGTACGACGCCCTGACCACCGAGAGGCCCTATAAGCGCGCTTTTTCCACGACGGACGCATTGCAAACGATGAGGGAAGAAGTGGATAAAGGCTGGTGGGACCGGCACATTTTTGACGAGTTTGAGCAGTTAATTAAGAGCGGCACGGCAAATCTCCTCTCCAGGAGCGCCGGAGCCGGTAAGTGAGCGCTCCTTTGGAAGCGACTCCGTGACGGTCCAAACCATCATTGGAAACTGGGTGTCCAGGGAGCGATGGCGCATCCGCATCCTGTTTGTATTGCTGCTGCTCCTTCCGATCGCAATATTTGCCTATTCCGTCGGGCGCGTGCTCCGTCACCAGGCCGAGACTCGTGCGGTCGACGAGAGCATTCAGATTGCGCACATTTCCGCTGCGCTGGCGCAGGAAGACTTCCGGGAAAACGCGGCTTTTCTGCAGTCGATTGCCACTCGCCCGTCGTTCCGCAAGGCCTGGACGGACGGAGATCAGACCGCGATCGAACGCAACCTGGCGGAAAATCAGGCCCAGAGTCCGGACTTCGCTTCTGTCAGCATGTTCGCATTGGACGGCACACTCCGGGCCACCTATCCGTTTCAGCCAACCTTGCTCAATCAAAGCTTCGCTTTCCGTGACTGGTTCAGAGGCGTTGCTCGCCAATGGAATCCTTATGTTTCCGAGGTATACCAAACTTCTAGCTCACCGCATCAGTTAGTCGTGGCAATTGCGGTTACAGTAAGAGATAACACAGGTCACCCGGTGGGGATCCTGATGGCTACCTGCCCCGCCAACACGATTGGCCGCGAGGCAGTGGAGACCAAACTCGAAGACGGCTGGATCATTTCGCTGGTGGACCAGCACGGTCATCTTTCCGGTCGAAACAATTTAGATGTTTATGCGGCTGCCGTTGACCTGAGCCACTACGAACCGGTCAAGCGCATGCAAAACGGTGCTTCCGGCTATGGCCTATTTGTCCGCGACGGCGAGACACTTGCCGTCCGTTACGAAACCGTGCAGCCCTACGGCTGGGGAGTCCTGGTGGAACAGCCTGCCTCGACACTCCACAAGAGTGTCAGGTTAGTCGAAAGACGAGTGTGGCTGCTGGCCTTGGCGTTTCTTTTCGTTGGCCTGGCCGTGAGTGTGTTCATGGGATCGCTCTTCTCCGAACTGGAGATGGGAAACCGATTTATTCATCTTTCGTCCGACTTGTTTTGCATTGTCACCTTTGACAAGTATTTCAAGAAGCTAAACCCGTCCTGGGAAAAGGCACTGGGTTTTACTTCGGAAGAGCTGATGGCGAAACCCTATACGGAGTTCGTCCATCCGGATGATCGCGAGTTGACGGCGTTCGAAACATCCCGAATCCAGGATCCACGAACACCTCCCGTTGCCTTCGAAAACCGATTCTTGTGCAAAGACGGCTCCTATCGGTGGCTCTCCTGGAATGCCGGGGCCGTACCCGCGCGACAACTCACCTACGTCGCCGCGCGAGATGTCACCGAGCGCAAACGGGTGGAAGGGATACTGCAGGAGAGCGAAGAGCGGCACCGCAAACTGTTCGACAATAACCCACATCCGACATGGGTTTTTGACCGGGAGACGTTGCGCTTTCTTGCAGTAAACGCCGCTGCAGTGAGCAAGTATGGCTATTCCAGGGACGAATTCCTGGCCATGACTGTCAAAGACATTCGCCCGCCGGAAGATGTTCCGGCCCTGCTGGAGGCTGTGAACGTCCTCGGGGACGAAGTTGAGAGGCATGGAACCTGGCGGCATCGACTGAAAGACGGAAGCGCCATCGACGTATCGAACACCTCGTACTCTCTAACCTTCCTGGGTCGACCCGCGCGCGTTGTCGTCGTGGTAGACGTCACTGAGGCAAAACGAGCAGAAGAAGAAAGGCACAAATTTACCGACCGGCTGGCTGCTTCCAATCAGCAGCTGGAGCTTCGCAACCGCGAGGTGGAACGCGCCACAGCGCTAAAGAGCAAATTCCTCGCCAGTATGAGCCATGAGTTACGGACTCCGCTGAACGCCATTGTGGGTTTCTCCGATCTTCTGGACGAGGAGTCTGCAGGTCCACTCAACGCCAAGCAAACACGCTTTGTGAATCACATTAAGCAGGGGTCGGCGCACCTGTTGCAGTTAATCAACGACATTCTGGATTTGTCGAAAATCGAGGCTGGGCAACTCGAACTGCGATGTGAGGATTTTCAGATCCGGGATTCACTACCGGAAGTTCTCTCCACCATTCGGCCACTCATAATGGCGAAGAATATCCAGATCGTGCAGAAGCTGGAAGCGAATCAACAAGTCTATGCCGACCGAGTGCGGTTCAAGCAAGTCCTGTACAACCTCCTAAGCAATGCCGTGAAGTTCACGCCGAAGTCGGGCCGAATCGACATCGACTGCGTTGACTACTGGGACTTTGTCCGGGTGTCGGTAACGGATACAGGAATAGGCATCAGGCCCGAGGATCAGAAGGTTATCTTCGACGAATTCCGGCAGATCGATGACCCCGTTGGCACAACCCAGGAAGGCACAGGCTTGGGGCTTGCCATCACGAAACGGCTGGTTGAGCAGCTGGGAGGCCAGATTTCGGTGGAAAGCGCGTTGGGGAAAGGCAGCCGATTTACCTTTACTCTTCCTGCGGGATCCAGCCGGTCCCAGGGTCCGCTTGTGATTGAACCTCCGGGCCCATTGATCGTGACAAGTGAAGGTCGCAGCAAGCCGCTTATCCTCGTCGTCGACGACGACGTCACCGCCCGTGAGCTGATCGCCAGTTATCTCTCTCCCGATTACCGCATTGCCATGGCAGAGTCGGGAGAAGCGGCTGTTAAGCAGGCTCGGCACCTTCGGCCCGACGCAATCACCCTGGATGTAATGATGCCGGGTGGGAATGGCTTCGAGATACTGGCAGCCTTGAGAATAGCTCCCGAAACGGCAAACATCCCGATCATTATTGTTTCCATAGTGGACCAGAAACAGGTCGGTTTCGCTTTGGGAGCAGTGGACTATCTCATTAAGCCCATTCGTAAGGCGGTACTCCTGGAAACGATGCGAAAATATGTGCAGCCTCATTCCGATGAGGACGAGGCGTTGCTGCTGGTGGACGATGACCCCGGAACTCTGTGGCTGTTGGAGGAGACTCTACGCTCAGCCGGGTATGAGACCCAGAGCGTGCAGTGCGGGTCCAGAGCTCTGGAAGTGCTGTCCTCCAAGCACGTGAGTGCAGTCTTGCTGGATCTAATGATGCCGGGCATGGACGGTTTCGAGGTGATCCGTCATATTCGCCAAGAGGCCACATTGAGAGAACTGCCGATTTTTGTGATGACCGCCAAGACGCTGACCAAAGAGGAGTTGGCTGTTCTGACGCGCGAAACCATCGCGCTGTTTGACAAGAATAGTTCCTGGCAGGAACAGCTCGTTGCCGAAGTTGGTAGGGTGATTCAGGGTGGTAAGTTGGCAAAGTCTGCCGGGCAAGTATGACCACAGTTCTTGTAGCGGAGGACAACCTGGTTAACTGCGAACTGCTTCGTGAGTTGCTGGAAGCGCGCGGATACAGTGTGATCGAAGCGCCGAACGGCCAAGAGGCCCTTCGTATGATTGAACAGACCCATCCGGACATCGTGCTCCTTGATATCGGCATGCCAGTACTCGATGGCTTTGCCGTGATACGCAAGATTCGCGAAAATCCCAGCTTAGCCACGCTGCCGGTTCTGGCGATTACCGCGTATGCCATGCGAGGTGATCGTGAAAGCGTTTTGAATGCCGGGTTCAATGGCTACCTCTCGAAGCCGATCAACTCGCGTGACGTCACCAATGAGATCGAACGATTGTTGCGCGGACCAGAGGATCGACATTCACCTTCTCCTGGCATCCTGCATAAGCCCATCTTAGGTGATCGGAGTTGAAGCATTCTCTAGCAGCCGCGCTTCTGCTGTTGAGTTTGAGTGGGGGAGCCGCGGTTTGGAGATTTACCGCCAAGACCGCGCTTCCTCTGCGGACTGCGGAGGTGCCTTTGCTCGACATCATTCACCGGCACCCCGACCTGGTCCAGGAGTTTCCGGAAGCCTTCCCGCTGCAAGTCGCGGTGTTTTGGACCCATCCCGGCGCCGATCCTGAGAATCCACTCCCGCTTGTGCATTCGCTGAAAGAGATGGGCATTCCTTTTTTTATTACTCGTGAGCTCGGACAAGCTCTCCGCCATTCTCTGGTTATCCTCTATCCCGGTGTGGATTCACACACGTTTACCCAGCCTCAAGCTGAAGAGATAACTACGTTCGTACGGCAAGGTGGAGTTATCTTTGCGCAGAATGTGTTTTGGGGAGGCATGCAGTCGCTCTTCGGCTTTCGCAGCTTCGTGCCTACACGCAAGCGCTATCACCTCGCGTTTTCGTCCACGACGGACCCGGTCATGAAGTATCTGAATCGTCCGGAGGAGCGCGAAGTTAGTTTGGGCAGCAACAAGTTCCCCGAAATTATCTGGAGTAACGGCTACGTTCCGGATGCTGGTGCTCAAGTGCTGGCACGTTTTGATGATGGCACGGCTGCCCTGCTGACGAATTCGATTGGCAAGGGAAGAGTGTATCTGCTCGGACTAAGTTTGCTGGATGTCGTGCTGCGCAGTCAGATCAATCGCGACTATGAGGCGCAGCGCCACTACGTGAACACTTTCGAACCGGGCGCGGACGTTTGGCTGCTGATCCTGCGGGCCTGGTACGAGAACTACGGGAAGGATTGGGTGCGCCTGGCGACCATCCCCGGCGGTCAGCGGTCCGCCCTGCTGCTGTCTCATGATGTGGATTGGGAAAACTCGTTTGCTCCCGGTTTCGACTTTGCGCGGATCGAGAAGGCGAATCAAGCAAAGAGCACTTTCTTCATTCAGACGAAGTATGTGGACGATGCCAACAGCAAAGCTTTCTTTTTCGAGCCGAACCTCGAAACTCTTCGACAACTGAAATCGGGCGGCTCGACGGTGGGCAGCCATTCCATCATCCATTCGCGAGGTTTCAACAAGTTCGAGCTCGGCACGGGTCATGAAGCCTATCCCAGCTACCAGCCTCGCGGACTGGGATTCGATACTGCTTCGGGCGCCACCGTCTTCGGCGAAGTTCGAGTGAGCAAGGGATTGCTGGACGGAGAAATTCCCGGGCAAAATACGATATTTTTCCGCGCTGGACATTTGCGCGTTCCCAACTCTCTGCCTGAGGCGCTGGAGCGCTCCGGCTATCAGTTTGACTCATCATTTACAGCCGACGATGTCCTCTCCAACTTTCCCTTTGCACTTCCTCGCGACCTCGGTTTTGAGGAGGACAGCGATATCTATGAGTTTCCGGTAACGATTGAAGACGAAGAAGCTCCCGGCTTTGCCAAACGAGTGCCGCAGGCTTTGCAGGTGATCCTCGCCAACGCTGAAAACGGAGCCGTAAGCGTGGTGTTAGTTCACTCCAATGAGTCCACGCTGAAAGCCGCAGCCGAGCAGGAGTTACTTCGCCAGCTTCCTTCCGATATTCTCAAAACCGACATGGTCAGTTTTGGCACATTCTGGCGCGCCCGTGATCGTCTTCAATGGAACGTGATTGCAACCTCCACGCCCGCGCAAGTTGTCTTGCAAGTGAAGTCCGACGATTCTGTGAGCGGTCTAACCTTTGAGTTCCAGCGCCCCATCGCAACCGTCAGCGGGGGAGCGATGCTGATCCCGGACAATCGCCACATTGTTCTGCCGCAACTCGAGGCAGGCCAGAGCGCTTCGTTTCGCGTTAGCTACTTGCCTTGATCTGCTCAAGCAACGACCTTCTCGAGCATTGATCTTTTCAAGCAACGATCTACTCTGGCAACGATCTGCCCGACTAATAACCTGCTCGAGCAATGATTAAGATCGACACATTTTCTGCCTAGCCCATAGGTATGGGGGCTTGTGTAACTTACTTTGCCGCCCAGTTAGGGCCACAATCATATAGAGAGCAACGACGGAGCATTGCCGCGCTCGGGCCACCTTCTAACCGTTGTGTCCTTCCTTAAATTGATTTCACCTGCCGCTGGGGCAGGGAGCCGTGCGCTAAACCGCCGGCTTCGGATCGAACGGATCACAATCCGTTGGAGTGTTGTCGTGGCCGTGTCGAAGAAGAGCTTCTGTCATTCACCACTTGAGCTAGCCAGAAGAATTAGTATCGCGATCTTGCTGTTGCTCGCTTTCGTGCAGGTTCTCGCTGGGCAAACCATCGCTGGACAAGCCGTTGCTGAACAAACCGTCGCTGGACAAACTGGGGACGACTGGCAGCTACGAGTTCACGATGATGTTGAGAATCATCATCTCGATGACGCTCTTGCTGTCGTCGAGCAACGTCTGGCGAACGCACCGGAAGATATGGAAGCTCACGGTTGGCGTGGACGACTGCTGGCCTGGAAAGGCCGCTGGTCGGAAGGAGAAAACGAATTCAAGCTCGTCCTGGATAAATTCCCGGATGATACCGAGATTCTGACTGCTCTCGCTGACGTCCTCCTCTGGCAGCATAACTACACCGAAGCTTTGGTCGCGCTCGATCGCGCGCGAAAAATCTCCCCCTCGGATACTGAGATTCTTTCCCGCCGCGCTCGAATACTGGCGTTGTTGGGGCGCACTCCCGAAGCTCGCTCGGAATATCGAGAGACTCTTCAATTCGATTCACAAAACAAGGACGCGAGGACCGGGCTGGAAAGTCTGCGCGGGAACACGAAACACGAACTGCGCATTGGAGAAGACGTCGATTTCTTCAACTTCGCGGACACCGCCCAGACCCAGGGCGTTACGCTGAGTTCGCGATGGAACCAGCAATGGTCCACCATCTTCGGCGTCAGCGCTTATCAAAGATTTGGCCAGGATGCAGTTAAGTTCCTCGGCAGCACCGCCTTCCATCCCACTGCGCGGGATTGGTTCACCGTCGGTAGCGCTGTTGCGAACAGTCAGAGCATAGTTCCCGTCAGCGAAGCGTTCTTCGAATATGGTCACGCCTTTGGAATTGAAAATCTCTGGTTTCGCGGACTGGAAAGCTCCTATCAGCAACACTGGTTCTGGTATCACGGAGCGCACATCCTTACCCTGAACACCAGCCAGATTGTGTACCTTCCCCACGAGTGGACTTGGTCATTGAACGTCACTGGAGCTCGTACCGGTTTTGTCGGCACTCCCGTCGCGTGGACGCCATCCGGCTGGAGCAAGCTTGGCTTCCCGCTGCAACGTCGCCTCATCGGCAACGTTTTCTTCGGCGTGGGCAGCGAAAACTTTGCCCAGATCGACCAGATCGGGCGCTTCTCTGCCCACACGTTTGGCGGGGGATTGCGTTATCAGCTTGCCGCTCGCCAGGACATCAACGGGTATGTAGCCCGCCAGATCCGCAACCAGGGTCAAACCGATACCAGCTTCGGACTGAGTTATGGGATTCATTTTTAACGGAATCGAAAAACTCGGGCCGGCAGGCTTGGTGTTACAAGCGATTTTAATCTCCCTGTTGGGAATCTTTCTCCTGGTCGGGTTCATTGTGTTGCGACGCTGGTACCGGGCACGCTACTTCCGCAGAAGAAACGATCGCACCGTCGCCTTGCGTTCTCAATGGGACGAAATTGTCTCAGGCAAAATCTCCGCTGAAACCTGGCGTTTCGATGCGCTCGATTGCGACATCGTTGAATCCATTCTGCTCGACAGCATCGAGATGTCGTCGGCCGACAATCTTCCCCCGCTGCTGGAGTGTCTTCGCATCAGCGGATTGCTGGATCTGCGAATTTACGAAGCGCGAACAACCCGCGGATGGAAGCAGCGGACTGCTCTGCTTACTCTGGGCCGCACTCGCGCGATGGAAGCAATCCCGGCTCTGGCGCAGGGATTGGACTCGCCATTGCGCGAAACGCGTATTGCCGCGGTCCGTGGTCTCGGCCGCACCGCTCGCATGGAAGCCGCGCTCCCGATTCTCGACCGCATCGTGACCGGTCAGTTCGATGCGCCCGAACGTTCTTTGAAAAATGC
>Ga0209006_10003946_pt1 | contig 13516 bp, 11 predicted proteins | sample JacPin_JW_Ref_O2_FD_188567 | JGI IMG/M metagenome (GOLD analysis project Ga0209006, IMG submission 188567) | Forest soil microbial communities from Algoma, Ontario, Canada - Jack Pine, Ontario site 1_JW_Ref_O2 (SPAdes) (version 2) | ecosystem: Environmental > Terrestrial > Soil > Boreal... | reverse complement strand
AGTCAGGAACCTACCCGAGCTGGTGGAAGCTGACACTCTTCGCGAGAGAGAGTGTGGCGAGACGCCTCGCTCTATTCGCGAGGCTTTTTTATTGGGAGAGAACTTACGCGCGCTGCACGAATTTTCGTTTTGATTTCTTTCGCGCTTGGCGTTTGCGCGGCGAGTCATGCCGAGACTCGCCCGTCTGAAGGCTCGCCACGGCCGGCAGGCGGCCCCTACAAAGGCGCGGACGCAGGATCGAGCCAAGCGCCTGCGTACAAACGCGGAATGAAATTTGTGACGGATGAAACCGGGCGGCGCATGGCGATTCCGTTTTCAGTGCAACACATCGTGACGCTGGCGCCGGATTTGACGGAGACGGTTTACGCGCTGGGGCTGGAAGATAAGCTGGCGGGCGACACTAGTTTTTGCGATATGCCTCCCGCGGCGAAATTGAAGCCGCATGTGGGATCTCCCCAGACGCCAAACCTGGAAGCGATTGTCGCGATGCATCCGGACCTGGTGCTGGCTACAACTTCGATTAACCGCGCGGAGACGGCGGACGCGCTGCTGCGATTGGGCATCCCCGTTTACACGAGTGATCCGCATACCGTGCGCGGGATGCTGGAGTCCATCGCGCGCATGGCGGATTTGATGGGCGCGAACGAACGAGGGACGGCGCTGGTGGCGCAACTGCAAGCACGGCTCGATGCCGTGCACGCGCGCATCGCGGAGCTGCCGCTCATGCATGTGCTGTTTGTGGTGTGGGAAGATCCGCTGATTACGATTGGGCAGAACACGTTTATTGCGGACGCGCTGCGATGGGCCGGCGCGGAGTCGGTGATTGTGGCGAATCAGAATTGGCCGCAGGTGAGCATGGAAGAAATTGTGCGGCTGCAGCCTGAATACATTTTATTTACGGAGAATCACGCGGAGGCGAATGACGACTCCGAACTGAATCGTTTGCGCACGCAACCGGCGTGGAAGGCGTTGAAGGCGATTCAAATGGGGCGCGTGGTTCGAGTGGATGACGAAATTACGAAGCCTTCTCCGGGATTGGTTGGCGCGATCGAACAAATTGCCCACGAGCTGCATCGGGAGGCGTTTTCGTCAGCCGCGCGAGAAAACATTTTCGAACGTGAAGCTGGACTGAAAATGGAAGTATTCGCGAATATTCGCCAAAAGGAGTGTGATTTTTGCGGCCTTTAACTCCGCAGCGAATCCTGGCGACTTGCCTGGGGCTTTGCGGCGTGTTGTTTGTGGTGGCGGTGATTTCGTTGCGCATGGGCGCGTATCCGATTTCGGTGCGCGACATCGTGAGCACGCTTTTTAATGCGGCGGCGGGGCGACGCGACGAAGTTCCCGTGGAATTCTGGCAAGTAGTTTTTGGGCTACGGCTGCCGCGGATTGCGCTGGGGATTTTGGTGGGTGCATCGCTTTCGACGGCGGGTGCGGGCTTTCAAGCGCTGCTGCGAAATCCTCTGGCGGACCCGTATGTGCTGGGGGTTTCGAGCGGCGCGGCGCTGGGAGCGATCGTTAGCTTGATCGTCGCGCCGCATACGGTGGGAGCGATTCAGATTGCTGCTTTTATCGGAGCAGCGTCCACAATTGCGGCAGTTTATTTTCTGGGACGGCGCGGGGGGCAACTCGACAGTCCGACACTTTTGCTCGCGGGCATCGTGGCGGCTTCATTTCTTTCGGCGATTATCATGTTTTTGTTGACCATGGTGACGGGTTCGGAACTCCGCAGCATTGCTTTTTGGCTGATGGGCGACCTGACTGCGCCTCCGCCTACGACGAATGTCGTGGGATGGCTTGGATTTCTATTCTTTGTATTTATCGTGGCAGCGGGCGCGATGTACACGACTTCGTCCGATCTGAATTTGATTTTAACCGGGGAGCAAGAAGCAAAACATTTGGGCGTGAATGTTAATCGCGTGAAGTTTGTGGTTTATATCGCGGCGTCGGTGCTCACGGGGCTGGCCGTTTCGGTGAGCGGAGCGATTGGATATGTGGGACTTTTGGTGCCGCATGTGATGCGCATGCTTTTCGGGACGGATTATCGAATGCTGATTCCGACGGCCGCAATCGGCGGAGCAATTGCGATTGTGTTGGCCGACACGCTGGCACGGACAGTGGTTGCTCCTACGGAATTGCCGGTGGGCGCGATGACGGCGCTCGCGGGGGCTCCTGTTTTTATTTACCTGATGCGCCGGAGGATGCGATGAGCAGCATCGCAGGAGGCGGAGCGGTGGCGTTGCCGCAACCTGTGCGCTCGGGCGCGAGCACTCTTCCTCTTCGACTAAAGGTCGAACAGGCCAGCTATGCGTATGCGGCGACGGATCGGTCGGCGCCGAAATTTACGTTGGGGCCTGCGAGTTTCGAGGCGCAGCAGCGCGAGCTGCTCGCCATCCTGGGGCCGAACGCCAGCGGCAAGTCCACCATGCTGAAGTTGCTCGCGGGATTGTTGAAACCGCTTTCCGGGCGAATCGAAGTGGACGGCGTGGAAGTGAGCGAACTCGATTTGAAGGTGCGCGCGCAGAAAATCGCGCTGGTGGCGCAAGAGAGCGAACTTTTGTTTCCGTTGCGCGTGTGGGAATACGTTTTGCAGGGGCGCTACCCATACGGCCGGAGGTTGCGTTTCGAGTCGGACGAGGATTGCTTGCTGGCGGGCAATGCGCTGGCGCAGGTGGGCGCCGATGCGTTGCGCGATCGTTGGATGGATCAGCTTTCGGGCGGCGAAAAGCAACGTGTGATTCTGGCGCGCGCGCTGGCACAGCAGCCGTCGCTGCTTTTGCTGGACGAACCCACACAGCATCTGGACATCGGCGGGAAAGTGGAATTGCTTCGCCGGCTTCGGCGGCTCGCGGATGAGAATCGCTACACCGTGATTGTAGTGACGCACGACTTAAATCTTGCCGCGGAATTTTCGGACCGTATCGTGCTGTTGCATAAGGGGAAATGCCCGCGGATTGGGACGCCGGCGGAAGTTTACGAGCGCGAATTGCTCGAAGAAGTTTTTGAGGCGCCGCTGGAAGTGGAAATCGGATACAGCGGGCGTCCGCGCGTGATTTTGAGAGCGACGCGCTGAGAGATTTACAACTTTTCTTAACTAGATCGCGAAGGTAGCAATTTACGTTCGCAAGCGGCGAGCTGCAGTGGATGCAGAGAGCCGTCCACAATCACACGAGACTCCGCGCACGGGAAGACGGTGAAAAGCCGTCGCCGCCGCGCGACTGTAAGGCGGAAATTTTCGGCGCGTGCCACTGCCGTCGGTTTTGAGTTGCATGTAATTGCGATTCGAGACTCGCGATGGGAAGGCCGCGCTGATGTTGGGCATCTTCGGCCAGTTCGATGACGCCAAACAAGCCGCCAAGCCAGGAAACCGAGCGGAATCTCAATCTTGGCAGGCATGCGTTCCGCAGATCTCGCGATCCTTATTGATGAGGTTGCGAGACCGGAAGCATAGCAAGCGCTAAACACATCGCCGCCAGGACAACCTTCAACTCCCGCGCGAGAGGGAGAGGAGGAAAAATGAGACTGCTCCGCTTTTTAGTTCTTGCTTCAGCAAGTTGTTTTGGATTTCTGTTTTTTCTGCCGACCGCAACACCTGCGCAACAAACCGCCACAATCAACGGAACGTTGACAGATCCTAGTGAGGCGGCAATCGTAGGCGCGGTAGTGACGGCCCAGCCTCTCGATGCAGCCGGCGCCGGCGTTCACGCGGAAACCGGACCGGATGGGAAATATTCGCTGGCACTCAATCCTGGACGGTACCGCGTTCGCATTCAACATCCGGCGTTTAAAACGGAGGAGCAGGAATTAACGCTCGGTGCCGGCGACTCACGCACGTGGGATGTTCGACTGCGACTTCAGCCAATGTCGGCCGATGTGGTAGTGAGCGCGTCGGCCGAACCGGCGACGATCGAGAACACCGCTGCGCTGGTTAACATCGTGACCCGTGAGGAAATCGATCAGCGCGGAGAGATTTGGCTGACGCCGCTGACGCAGGGAATACCGGGCGTGAGTTTTTCGCAACTGGGTCCCATGGGCGGTTCGACTACGTTTTTTCTGGACGGCGGGAATTCAAATTACACCAAGGTGCTCATTGATGGCGTGCCGGTGAATCAGCCGGGTGGCCTGGTGGACTTTTCAAATTTCTCGCTGGATGGAATCGACAAGATCGAAGTAGTGCACGGCGCCACGAGCGTGCTTTATGGATCGGACGCGATGACGGGCGTGTTGCAAATTTTCACTCACCGCGGCAATACCAGCCAACCAGTGCTGGAACTGAACGCCGATGGCGGAACGTTCAATACTCAACACACTTCGGGCCAATTGAGCGGAATGCTGGGCGCGTTTGATTATTCGGCGGGCGCGGCTTATTTCGACAGCGATGGTCAAGGGCCCGACAATTATTTTCGCGATACGAACCTGTGGGGAAATTTCGGTTGGAAGTTTTCCGACACCGACACGCTAAGACTAACGCTGCGGGATAGTTCGAGCGACGCAGGACAGCCGGGACAGACGGCGCTCGGCCCTTCGTTTTTTGTGCCGGGGCAACACACTGGCCTGCACGACTTCGCCACGGGATTAACCTGGGATTTTCAGACGGGTAACTGGCAGCATCAGATTATCGGATTCGAATCCCGCGACTATTCGCTCGACGTAGGCCCATTCGGTGCTTTCCCATCGGACTTCAATCGCGCGGGGCTGAACGAGCAATCGAGCTATCTTTTTCATAATGGCGGCGTGTCCGTCGGATATTTCTTCGAAGTGGAGAACGGCGGGGCAACGGCGCGGCACAATCAGGCGGGTTACGTGGAGGCGCACTATCAACTGGTGCACAGGCTGACGGTGATCGCGGGCGTGCGTGTGGACGGCAACGGTTTTTACGGCGTGCGCGCGGTTCCGCGAGTGGGCGCGGCGTACGCGTTGCGTTATGGTGCGGGTTTCTGGGGCTCGACGCGACTGCGCGCGTCGTACGGCCTGGGAATCAAAGAGCCGGAACTGCTTCCACCGGCTTGCAGCCCGCAACTCGATCCGGAGCGGAGCCGGACCGTGGATGTTGGGTTCGACCAAGTGTTGGCTTCGGATCGAATTCGCTTTTCGGCCACGGCGTTTTTCAACCGGTTTCAGGACATCGTGAGCTTTGCGAGCGTCACTAATAGTCCGAACTGCCCCGCGTTCGGTGGAAGTTTTTTCAACACAGACCTGGCGCGGGCTAACGGTATCAATTCAACGATCGAGGCGAAGCCGCTGCATTGGTTGAGCATCGTGGGGAATTACACCTATGATGATTCAAGAGTGCTGAAGACTACCAATCCGCTGATGGATCCCGCGCTGGCTCAGGGGAATCGGCTGTTCAAGCGGCCGTTGCATTCGGGAAGCTTGATCGCCAACGCGCATTTCCGGCGCGCTAACATCAACTTCGCCGGATACTATGTGGGCCGGCGCACGGATAGCGATTTCGACGGCCTGGGTATCACAAGCGATCCGAGCTACGTTCGCTGGGATGTGGCAACGACGGTTCCAGTGGCAAAAGGGCTTTCGGCAATCGCACAGGTGCAGAACCTGTTCGACCGGCAATATCAGGACGCGGTGGGATATCCCGCGCTGGGTCGGAATTATCGCATCGGAATTCATTACGTCTGGGGCCGGGACTAGAGCGTATCTTTCCGGGCGAGTTGCGAGATTTTTCTGCGGCTGCTGACTGCTCCATTCTTGAGTTGAAGGCCATTCACCTTGAAGAAAGGCATTGCGCTAGTGCGGATGTTATAATTCTGCGCTACCAATGAGCCGAACAACACAGGAACGATCTCGCGTCTCGCCGGAAATTGTGGAGCGTTACGAAGCGGTGATTGGGCTGGAAGTGCATGCGCAGCTCAAAACGCTGACGAAGGCGTTCTGCGGCTGTTCGACGCGCTTCGGCGACGCTCCGAATTCCAATACCTGTCCAGTGTGCCTCGGATTGCCGGGCGCGCTGCCGGTGCTGAACCGAAAAGCACGCGATTTGGCGATTCGAGCGGCGCTGGCGCTGCATTGCGAAATTCACGAACGTTCCGTGTTCGCGCGAAAGAATTATTTTTATCCGGACTTGCCGAAGGGCTACCAGATTTCCATGTACGAATCGCCGCTGGCTACCAAGGGCTGGCTCGAATTTGAGCTGGATGGCTCGATGAAACGGGTCGGAATCACTCGCGTACACATGGAAGAAGACGCGGCGAAAAATCTGCACGAAGGATTTGCGGATTCCGACCGCTGGAGCTACATCGACTACAACCGCTGCGGCGTGCCGCTGATAGAAATTGTGTCGGAGCCTGATATACGGACGCCCGCCCAAGCGTATTCATATTTGACGACGCTGAAGCAGGTGCTGGAGTACACGGAAGTGAGCGATTGCAATATGGAAGAAGGCTCGTTGCGCTGCGACGCGAACGTTAGCGTGCGGCTGCGTGGCGCGCCAAAATTCGGGACTAAAGTGGAAGCGAAAAACCTGAATTCGTTTCGTTATCTGCAGCACGCTTTGGAATATGAAATCGAGCGTCAAATCGGGGTGTTGGAATCCGGCGGACAAATCGTGCAGGAGACGCGGCTGTGGAATGTGGCGGCAGGGCGCACGGAACAAATGCGTTCAAAGGAATTCGCGCACGACTATCGGTATTTTCCCGATCCCGATCTGCTGCCTCTTTCGGCTCCGGAAAAGCTGGTCGCGGAGGTTCGCGCAGAGATGCCCGAGCTTCCGGATGTGAAGCGAGCCCGCTTTCTGCGGGAGTATGGGGTCACTCCGTACGACGCGGAGGTTTTGACGGCCACACGCGCGTTGGCGGATTATTTCGAAGCGTCCGTGCGTGCGGGAGCGCCGGCTAAGTCGGCGGCGAACTGGATTTCGACTGAGTTACTGCGACGGTTGAATGAAGCCGGAAAAGAAATTGAGGATTGCCCGGTCGCACCGGTGGCGCTGGCGGAATTGCTCGCCAAAATCGAGAGCTCTGAAATTACGGCGGCGACCGGGAAGAAAGTTTTTGCGACGATGTTTGATACTGGCAAACGCGCGGCGGATATTATCTCTGCCGAAGGAATGGCGCAGATAACGGATACGAGCGCCATTGAAAAAATCGCGCGCGCGGTGGTGGCCAAGAACGCAGACAACGCAGCAAAGTATCGGGCGGGAAACGAAGGCGTGTTCAAATTTTTTGTGGGCCAGGTGATGAAGGAAACACGCGGGCAAGCTAACCCACAAGTGGTGAACGACATTCTGAAGCGAGTGCTGGCGGAATCCTAACGCGAACGAACAGAGGAAACAGACCTACATGTTGAAAGAAGGCGACAAAGCTCCGGAATTTTCGGTAACAGCGGACAATGGAAAGACAATTTCGTTGAAGGATTATCGCGGGCAGAATCTGGTTCTTTACTTTTATCCCAAAGCGAATACTCCTGGTTGAATCAACGAAGCGTCCGAGTTTCGTGACGCAATCAAGGAATTCCAAAAGCTGGACACGTCTATCCTGGGCTGCAGCGCAGACGATGTGGAAGCGCAAACGAAGTTCAAGATCAAACATAAGCTGAATTTTCCGTTACTTGCGGACACCGAATTTCAGGTGATTGAGCCGTACGGTGCGCGACGGATGAAAAGTTTTCTGGGGAAATCGTTTCTGGGAATCGTGCGCATGACTTTCTGGATCGGTCCGGACGGAGTCATTCGGAAGATCTGGGATAAAGTGACACCGAAAGGGCATGCTGCCGAAGTGAGGGCGGCGATCGAAGCGGGATAGGCAGCGAAGATTCGGGTTACAAAGTCACGCGGAAAGTTCCGTTGTCCTGCTCGATCAGCGCGTTGTCGATTAATCGCGTTTTGCCTACCTTTGCAGCGAGCAAAATAAGACATTCGCCTCGCAGGCTCACCACAGGCTCGAGCGTTTCGGCATCGACAATTTCCGCGTAATCGAGAGCGACGGCAGGTTCGGCATCAATTACGCGTCGCAATGCAACCAGCAAATGCGCGGGATTTCGTTCGCCGGCTGTGATTTCCCGGCGACCGGCTTCGAGCGAGCGATAGAGAGCGATGGCGGCACGGCGCTCGTTGGCATTCAAATAGACATTGCGCGATGAGAGCGCGAGGCCGTCCGGCTCGCGAAGAATCGGGCGCACGACGATTTGAGTTCCGAGATTAAGGTCGAGCGCCATCTGGCGAATGATGCGAGCTTGCTGCGCGTCCTTGCGGCCGAAGTAGGCACGATTTGGCTGCACAATTTCCAGAAGCTTCAGCACTACGGTGGTGACGCCTTGAAAATGGCCCGGACGCGAGCGGCCCTCCAACTTTTCGCTTAAGCCTTCGACCGCGACGGTGGTCCGAAAGCCGCGCGGATACATTTCTTCGGGAGTTGGCGCGAACAAATAATCGACGCCGAGATTTTCCAGCGCCGTGCGGTCCGCCTCGAAAGCGCGCGGATATTTTTGAAAATCCTCGGATGGTCCGAACTGTTTAGGGTTGACGAAAATCGAGACGACAACAGGAGCGCACTCGGATTGCGCCGCGCGAATCAGCGAAAAGTGACCTTCGTGAAGGGCGCCCATGGTTGGGACTAGTCCTACGACGCGCTCTTTAACGCGAGATTCGCGGGCTACCTGGCTCATCCACGATATGGTGCGGATTATCTCCATGGCATTGGCGAAATGGCGGGAGCTCTCAACGGAATAGCATGTGCGAGAGCCGCGGCTGAGCAGACTGGGTCATGCTTTTGCTTGCGCGGCGCGCTCACGGTAAAAAAGGATCAAGTCGGTGCCGATAGGTTTGGCGTCGAGCTGGCGCAACATGGTGGCAACTTGGCCGCGATGGTAGGTGCCGTGATTTGCCAAATGCTGCAACATTTGCGAGAGCGGCGCGGACTGCGGAACACCAGCGGTCGTTTTATGAGCGATCACGCGATCGATATCTTCCGGCTTCAGCGCCGCGACGTAGTCGAGAAGGTTGCGCTCAACTTCAGCCCAGCGACGGCGCGCCGATTCCAGAGTGGGGAAATCGGTGGCAGGCGGAAACTTGTCGGGCGAACGGCCTTGCCACCGCTCCAGCCACAACCATTCGACGAGAAGAATATGGGCGAGCGTGTCGCGCACGGAGCGAAAGCTCGAATGCAAATCCCGGGTGAATTGTTCGTCGTTAAGCGCGGTGCAAGCTTCGAGCGTGCGATGGTTGGCCCAGGAGTTGTAATCATACAAGCGGCTGAAGTCTTCGACGTTCATACGAATTCCTTTGCGTCAGGATGTGAAGTTCATGTTTCGAAACGAAACGCGATGGTTCAGGTTCGCTGCTTTGCCGGCAATTGCTCACGCACTTGGGCCGGCGAATGGAACGACTCCGCATCGGACGGGAAGCTGCCGGCGCGCACATCACTGCAAAATTCTCCCGCAGCGCGGGAAATCTCGGCGGCGAGATTGACGTACTGCCGGGCGAACTTGGGTTTGTGGCCCATGGTGAGGCCCACGAGATCGTTGAAAACTAGAACTTGCCCATCGCAATCGGGACCGGCGCCGATGCCGATGGTTGGGATGCGGAGTTTCTCAGTGATGCGAGCGGCAAGTTCTCGCGGCACGGATTCCAGAACCACTGAAAACGCGCCCGCGGATTCAACGGCTCGCGCGTCGCGCTCGAGTTGGCGCGCAGCGTCAGCGGATTTGCCCTGAACGTGGAACCCTCCGAGCGCGTTTACGGATTGCGGCGTGAGGCCTACGTGGCCCATGACTGGAATCTCGGCTTCCACCAAACGCGCGATTAACTCAATCCGGCGTTCGCCGCCTTCGATCTTTACGGCTTCGGCTCCGCCTTCCTTCACTAATCGCATGGCGTTGCGGATGGATTCATCGATGGACACGTGAAAGCTGCCGTAGGGCATATCGGCGACTAACAATGCCCGCTTGGTGCCGCGCCGAACTGCGCGAGTGTGGTGCAATATTTCTTCCAGCGTAACCGGCAACGTGCTGTCGTAGCCCAGCACGACCATGCCAAGGGAGTCGCCTACCAGCAGGATTTCCACGCCGGCTTCGTCAAGAAGACGCGCGGTGGGATAGTCGTAGGCGGTCAAGCAAGTGATTTTCTTGTTTGTTTCAGGCGAACCGGAATTGAACTTGCGGGATTGAATGTCAGGCACGGTAATTTTACCGTTGCCCGCGCGGGGTGCAACACTCATAGAAACCTCCGGTGCCGCTCCCAGGTTCGGGATGCAGCCCTTACAACGATTTGATTCTAGCAAACGGCGGCAGGTTGCAGGGGAAAGAATTCCCCACTTGCCACGCCACCGCCATCAGCGGGTTACGCGCGGTCTATTGCGCGTCAGTTACCTTGCCCTTTACAAAAGTGACCTTGAGATCTTTGTATACGTAAATCTGCTTGGCACCCAGGTTGAGGATTTTCTCCGGCTGGCCGAGGATGGCGACGACTTCATCGGTAGTCTGGCCGATCGCGACGGTGGCCGGCGGGGCTGGCGGAGCCGCGTCCGCTGCCGCATCCGCGGGGGCTGCGTCTGCCGCAGGAGCCGCATCCGCTGCCGGTTGCTGATTGCCCTTGTCGTCCGACTTTGCGGAATCGTCTTGTTGAACTTTGAAGACTTCCGCGACAGTTTTCAATACATCGTCGGTGGAGGGCGTGGCGCCTTTGGGGTAAACGAATTTGAGGGTGGATTGGTAACGAACGTCGTTAATAGCGTCGGTGAACAGGGTGAAAACGACGCCGTCTGACTGAACGGCAATGCCGGTCACCCAGAATTTTTCGCCGGTAACGAAGTGCCGCGACTGCACCTGCATTTGTTGTGGCGGCGGATGGCCTAGAAATCCGCCAATTTTCGCAGCAGTATCGTGCACACCGAAAGCGCCCTCGGAAAGCCTTCCTGCTTTATAGGTGTTCTGGGGCACCACCTGGTTGGCAGTGCTGTACATGATTATTTTGTCTTTTTGCAGAATCAAAACGGCGCCGGCGGTGACGATGTCGGTCTTATCGTCTGTCGGCTTGGTGATAGCGTAGGTCGCTTCCAATTTCTTCTGAAGGTCCTGGCCTGCGCTGCGAGGACTGATCCCCAGCGATGAAAACACTATCGCTGCTGCGATGCTTACCTTGATGATTGCTTGACGTGAAAACATAGGCTTTCCTCACCTGACAAGAATTTATTTCGGGCGCGGGGGGCAGCCCATTTCCATGGAACGCCGGTAACTATAAGTAAGCTCACTCAGCATGTCAACAAGTCCGCGAAGCGAGAGTTGAAAGATCATTCAATTGCTTCGAGCCACGGTCTTCATACAAAAACGGGAGAGCCAGTTTATTCTGCGCCGGCTCTCCCGTTCGTGTCATTCGATAGTTCTCGCTAATGGGATTAGTTAGTGTTAATTGCTGACCCCATCGTTTTGGGCTACCTGGACGTCTTTATCCGCCTGGTCCGCCTCTTGGTCTTGCTGTTGCAGTTCGGCGGCGGCGTTTGGATCGGGCGTCGCCTGACCATCGGGGTTTGGTTTAGAGACAGTCGAGCCGGCTGGAGCGGCAGGCATGCCGTTCTTGCCCTGATTCTTTGCCAGCTGTTCGAGGCCGTCATCGATCTGCTCGCGGAAATGATTGTGCATTTCCTGCAGGTCGTCGAGGGAGATGGCAACTTGTGATCCGGAAGCGCAGTCGCCCTTCTGACTGCCACTGACCATCACCTTCACGTTGTTGTTACCGTCAGCAGTGTCGTCGATGCGAGTAAGCACATCGCCCTGAGTCAAAGAGCACTCGGTACCGTCGGGCAACTGTGGATTGAGCGCATCGGCCACGATGAAAGTGCGATTGTTAGGCTTCAGTGCGTCAGGCAGAACTTCGGCAGGTGTCGCTGAAGCCGACTCTGGAGCGTCTGCTGCCGGCGCTGCGGCCGGAGCACTGCTCGCCTGTGCGGTTGCAGCATCCCGCTCGGCTGCGATTTCGGCTTTCACTTCATCAGCGATAGCCTGCTTCACTTCCGGTGTTAGAACGACGGCACTCTGGCCACCGCCTCCACCGTCTGCCGGAGCGGCTGCTGCCGCGTCTCCTTCTGCTGCGCCAGCGCTTGCAGCGGCGTTAGCATTCGCTACGGCCGCGGCCGCGTAGGCAGCTTGGAGATTTTGCGAGATTAGATAGTCCGTGATCCAGAATGCTGGTGCCGCATAAACGGGATACGGGTTGAAGTAATAGCCATAGTAACCGTACCAGGGCGCCCCGCCCCAGCCCCAGCCCCAGCCGATTCCGGGGCCCCATCCGCCGTAGGCCCAGCCGTAATATCCTCCGCCCCAGTAGCGTCCGGGATAGTAGTGGTTGTAGTAGCCGCCGTGCCAATAACCCCTGCCATAAGCGCGTGCATAAGCATGCCCGCCGCGATAGTAGGTGCGGCTCGAGAAGCTACGTCCACCTCGCGAGAAGTTGCGTTGTGTGTATCCGTGGCCGTGACCCGTGCTGACTACCCTGGTGCCGTTCGCACGGGTGCTTACGGTACGCCGGCTGCCGTTGGCGCCGTGGTTGATGGTTGCGCCGCTCTTGGTATGAACCGTGCCGACCTTACCGCTGGAGGTGAAGTTGGCCTTGTTCCCGCTCTTGGTCGAGACGCTGGTGGTTTTGCCCGAGGCGTTCATTGTTTTTGTGCTGCCGTTCTTAGTCGTGACGGTCTTGCTCGCGCCCTTTGAGCCGCCCGCCGCACCTGTCTTGCCGGCCGCCGCATTTGTCTTAGCGCCACCGGCTGCGCCTCCAGTCTTAGCGCCACCCGCTGCTGCGCCAGTCTTGGCGCCGCCTGCGGTGGTCGTCTTCGCGCCACCTGCTGCTGCGCCAGTCTTAGCGCCGCCTGCGGTGGTCGTCTTGGCACCACCTGCAGTAGTCGTCTTGGCGCCGCCTGCTGTGGTCGTCTTAGCGCCACCTGCGGTGGTTGTCTTAGCGCCACCTGCAGTGGTTGTCTTAGCACCACCTGCAGTAGTCGTCTTAGCGCCGCCTGCGGTGGTCGTCTTAGCGCCACCTGAGGTAGTCGTCTTGGCGCCGCCCGCCGTGGTCGTATGTGATCCACCAGCGGTGGTTGTGTGGGAGCCGCCGCCGGAAGTCGTATGAGACGGAGTCGAAGCGTGTGAAGGAGCTGCAGCGTGCGATGGAGCCGACGCATGCGAGCCGCCTGAAGAACCGCCGCCACCCTTATTTTTCTGGCCCCAAGCAAGACTTGGGAGCATAAGTAAAATCAGAAATACAATCCACTTCGCGGCGACATTGCTGCTTGGCTGGTCCGATTTCATTGTCTTCTCCTCTTTTCGGAACTTAATTGTGACGTCGTTTACGAGAGCCTTCAATTCCCGGTAGCTTTTCCGTTGTAACAAAGCTTTTCTTATAATGATTCCGCAGGAACGGGTACAAGTGCCCACACCGCCTGCATCGGCTACGAGCAAGCAAAACCATTTAGCCCCAGATTGGGCTTACTACAGGCCTCTGCAAGAGCCAGGTTACAAGGGCAGTAATAAGTGAGGAAACTATAATCCGAGCTTCGCCAGAGTGTCAATTCCAAATGAA
>Ga0209006_10003945_pt1 | contig 13517 bp, 11 predicted proteins | sample JacPin_JW_Ref_O2_FD_188567 | JGI IMG/M metagenome (GOLD analysis project Ga0209006, IMG submission 188567) | Forest soil microbial communities from Algoma, Ontario, Canada - Jack Pine, Ontario site 1_JW_Ref_O2 (SPAdes) (version 2) | ecosystem: Environmental > Terrestrial > Soil > Boreal... | reverse complement strand
CCAGGGCTTGTGAGACGCCCCACCCGACCCGAACTCCATCTGTGGCACCCGAATCCCCAGGAAGACTGCGGACGCATTTTCCCATGTTTGTTGGAGAAAGTCCGCACGCTACAATCCCTATCACCAAGACGACGGAGAAAAGCAACATGCGAATTCTGAACATCTTGAGCGGATTGGCTGTGCTATTGACCTCACTTGCCTTCGCACATTTGCTGCACCGTTATTTTATCGACGCGGGGAAGCCGCTCACTCGCCGCCGTTTTTGGCGGGTATGGGCATCGGCGTTGTGGTGGGCGCACTTTCATTTATTGGGGGGATGTTTGCTGATTAGGCGAGGGAGGTGATTGGTGGGGGAAGTCGAGTGAAGAGCACTAATCGAATCTCTGAACGACTGCCAAGATCGACCAGAGCACAACCGTCTCCGAATTTCTGAAATACGCAGACTTGAACCATCTGCATAACGCAGGAAATCGTCTTCTTCCGTTTTGGGACGACCGTAGCGGGGCCGATTCAACGCTGCCACCAGCATCTCCTTTTCAATTTTAGCCACTTCGCTGAAGGGAAACGATTTATCGGCCTCAAGATATCGCTTCTTGAATTTCTCTTGCAACGTCATGGACTATTTCTCTCCCGCAGTTCTCGTTCTCCCTCCTCAAAAAGGCGAATCAATTTTGCCGGCTTGGGCGAGTTGGCATTTGTCTGCGTGGGGATTTGGTCCGGTGATCCGCTCGATGATTACAATTCCAGCGGGTCGTGTTTAATTGTCGGTCCTTAAAATTTCCTACGGCGTTGCGCCAGTGAATGATTCTTTTGGAAGCAAATTATAGACATGGCCTCCAGCAATGACCTATCTTGGCCTATAGTAACGGCTACAGTTCGTAGTAGTGATTTTTGCAGTCTGGTAGATAAACCAAAAGTGGAAGAATCGGCTACACCGAGAAGTCCTTTAAATAGAGCGCAGCGGAAAATCCCACTCTCTCCGCCAGCAATTCTTAATTGCAGGGAAATCCCGCCGGCTTTTCCCTCGAAATACGCGAAAGATGCCCATTTTTCGCGATTCTTCCTTAGCAAACCGGACTGCGGAGAAAGGACCGCTCGACAGCGAGGCGGGATTTCCCTGGCTTTTCTCTGGAGGGCATACGGGCAGTCCGGTTTCGAGACGGGCATTAGCCGAATGCAATGCGATCACAAGCCGGCGATTCGGCCACGACGAGTTGACTTTTGCCAGCGCCTTAGAAACCAAGGTCGGCTCTGGCCTGATTTATGTCGGCCGCCAGATTCGGTATCGCAATGGCCGCAAGGGTGAGAATACCCGTCTCACTGTAGCTGTCCTTCAGTTGCTGCCGGACGAACTCGAAGCTGATGTGTTTGTCGATCAGCCGCAACAGGTGGGTTTCAGGAACTTGGTCTTCCAGACGGAAGTAGTAGAACAGCGCTTCGGAGCGGTCGTGTTGCCCCATCATGATCAGCAGTCCTCCGACAATCAGAATCCAACAGAGCATGGGCGAATGCTTCCGTCTAACATGCTTCTGCTGAATCTCATCCCGCTAATCGACGTGACTTTTTCAACACCCACGGGCGTTAGCACTCATTGTGGTTTAGCCGATTGGGGCAATGTGTGATTAACGCTCCATGCCCTGCGATGCTCACGCTATCGACACGGTTCACGGCGTGATCTTAAACACGACGCCCTGATTCGTGCTTCCGCCATAGTTGGTCGCGCCAAAGACATTTCCATCGTTATCCACGGCCACGCCGCCGTAAGATCCGGCGCCGTCGCTGCCATCGGCGAAGTCATGAAGGTCGGTAAATGTCCAACCTTTCTTTCCCGGGGTTAGCTTGAATACAGAGCCGAAGCCATTCGCACCGTCCGCTTCGGTTGTGCCGTAGATGCTTCCTTTCGCGAGCGTGAGTTTGTTGTAGGGTCCGCCATAAATGCCGGTGAAGCTGTAGAGGGTGGTAAACGTCCAGCCCGAAGCGGAAGGCGACAGCTCGTACACCGTGCCGCCGCCATTGTCGCCTCCGTCGAAAGTAGTGCCGTACAGATTGCCGCCTCCATCGACGACCACACCGCCAACGGGATTCTGACCATCACTCAATCCCTGGAAGGTGTAGAGGACCGTCTGTGTCCAGCCGGAAGCGGAGGGCGAAAGCTCATACACTACGCCAACGCCATTGGCGCCACCGAGAGAGGTCGTGCCAAAAAGATTGCCGTGAGCATCGAGCGTGACCGTTGCCGGCGGATTGGCGCCATCGTTCCCTCCGGTGAAGCTGTAGATGGTGCTCTCCGTCCACGTGTGTCCGGACCGCTTCTCTTCATAGACAGTGCCATTCCCGTAGACACCGCCCAAGCTGGTGGTTCCATAAAGGTTGTCAGCCGCATCCAAGATCAACCCGCCAATGGGCTGGGCCCCGTCGTCGCCGATGCCAAAGCTGTGGATCTGAACTTCATGACCCGGGCAGCCGCAGATGGCAAAGGCAGTGCCGAAGTATCCTCCTCCTTCGGTAGTTCCAAATAGGGTGCCGTCAGGGGTGATGGCCAAAGATCCGAAACCCGGGCCGACTCCGTCCAGTCCCGCCTTAAAGCTGTACAACGAACTGTACGTCCAGGAGGAGCCGCTGGGTGAAAGCCGATAGACATTTCCGCTGCCATAGGTCCCTCCGGCATAGGTCGTGCCGTAGAGATTGCCCGACGGATCGAGGACTGGACCTCCATAAGGACTGGCTCCATCGTTGCCTTGGCGGGTGAAGTTGTGAATGATCTTGTAGGTTTGGGATTGTGCCGGGTGCGAGACGCTGGTCAGAAATAAAAGCGTGGCCATGAGGAGGAGTAGAACCGCGAGAAAGTGCCGTGACAGAATGTGGCGGTCAGATTTCGGTTGCAGCATCACGAATCTCCTTTGAGGTACATCGGGTTCACGTCTCCGGAACGACGCGATACATTATGCACGAGTTGCGGATGGATTGCTTCGGAAAAGGCCGACAGTCGCGCTTCTCAGGGCATCGAGAAAAGTTGAAGGCGGGGAGGGAGCAGGTCAACGGCGACGAGATTGCGGAACTATCTACGTTAAGATTATTCGAAATTATCTTTCAAGTTATACAAAATTATCAGAATTTGCTGTCAAGAGGCAAAAAGGCGGGGTTTTGCGTGAGTGGTTGAGGGGAAAGGAAATATAACGTCAGCTAACATGTCCCAGACTATATATGCTATTGGTTATAATAGTTTTTCCCTGAGATCGCCCTCTAGCCAATCAGCAGGTTTCACCGCTGACTGACTCCTGGGTGTAAGGAGCACGACGGAAAGATAACCGGGCCAGCCCAGCCGGCTCTCAAACTTCCCTTCGCATTCCGCCAGGGTTACTCCGGCAATGCCTACGATTTTTCCAAAGATCTTTCCCACAGTCGTTTACGCCCGCCCCGCCGGTCACGCTGATCTCTATCTTCTGAGCCAGAAGTAAATATTTCGGGGCGAACCAGTAGAGATAGGCACCTTTGATGCCTACGATCCATACATCGGCGGTGTGGGTGTGCCACCCAGCATCCCATCCGGGGACGAATTTGGTGTACGTGCCAGCCGCGCCCGCGTTTGGATCTCCCCAAAGCGTCGCGGAGGAAACCCCCGCTCTACCAACGCTAACCTTTCACCGGGTCGATTTGGCCACTCACGGCTCCCAGACTCTTCTTCAATAATCCCTGATCTCAGAACTTGATTCCCTAATATGCCCCTGTTAATCCCCTGATAGGTCCCTATTCCGATTTGGGCTCGATGCGCTAGTTTCGCCAGCAAAATGTGCAGCTTAGAGAAAGATGAGTGCATTTTCGAGAGCAAAATATGCAAATCCCCTGTATTTTTCCCTGTTAGCAGGGAATTCAGGCAGAGAAGAGTTAGCGCGAGACTGCGCGCTCCGCCAGCAATTCTTAATTGCAGGGAAATCCCTGCCCGCTTTTCCCTCGAGATACGCGAAAGATGCCCATTTTCGCGACTTTTTCTAGGCAAACCCGACCGGAGAGAACGGACAGCTCGACATCAAATGCAGTCACGTCTCCTGGTTTTCTCCGGAAGGCAATTGCGCAGTCCCGTTTCCAATAGAGACCTAGGCGAATGCAATGCGATTCCAAGCTCCGGATTCGGCCTGTTATGTGTTCAGACGCGAAATCCCAGATGGGGTGAAGACGTCCATTTGGCCCCCCAGAATTCCATGGCTTCGTGTTCGTTGCGCTTTTTCCGATCATCGGGGCGAGAATGAAGATGCCTTTTTCGCCTCGTTTAACGAAGCGGCCAAGCGAGTTCCATGTCCGAAGTCCGGCAACATTGGTAGCATCCGGTTTTTGGCGTGCGATGACCATTACGGTGCCGAAGCTGTAGCTGTGAAACTTCGCCATTGCTCCGAGGTATGCGGTGAGCACTTCACTGTGCCCGGACTCCAGTGCAGCGATGAGAGAATCCACGGCCTCTTTGGTTGCCGAAATCATAAGGAAATCGTAGGTCGCTGCGGGGGTGTCGCACCCGCTGCACCCATTTCCGCGTCGTTTTGGAATCAGAAAGAGTATATCGGCTGCATTCCTCCTCAGGCCGGCGGGTGGGCGGAAATACCGACTCGCTTCATCTCGCCCCATTGCAGATCGCCGCGTAGATATTGCCAAATGCCTTGGAGTCGCCACACCATAGTCAGTTGCCGGTAGGGGAAGTGTTCAAATAAACAGTAGATGAGTAAGCGGGCAACTTCGCGCCAGTCGCCGTAACGACGAAAAGTCATTTCTTCCAGCAGGACGGACCCGATGGAAATTAATGTTGCGAAGGCATATCCAAACAGTAGGAATTGCAGAAAAAAAGAGGCGCTCAGCATTCCCTGTATCAGGGCCAGGATGATCGTGGTATATCCAACGAGTTCAATGATTGGTGCGAAGAACTCAAAAATCCACATGTACGGAAGGACCAGCCAGCCAACGCGACCAAAACGGGCACGAAATAGCATGTCGCGGTTCGGCCAGAGCGTATCGATCAAACCCTTGTGCCACCGTGCGCGCTGGCGGGCGAGCGACTTCCAGTCAGTCGGCACCTCAGTCCAACAGGTGGGATCGGGGATGAAGTTAATGTGATATGGGCGGTTTTCTTCGCGAAGGCGGCGGTGCATGCGGATGACTAGATCGAGGTCTTCTCCGACCGCGTGAGTGCGAAATCCGCCCACTTGTTTCACGAGATCTCTTTGGAAAACGCCGAAGGCGCCGGAAATAATAGGTAACATGTTGAACCCCGCCCAGCCTTCGCGGCCGATGAGAAAGGCGCGCAAATACTCAATAACCTGCATGACCTCGATTGGTCGCTTGGGCAGACGTACCTGCTCGATCTGATTGCCCACGACCCGGGAGCCGTTCAAGACTCGCACGATGCCGCCTACTGCCACGACGCGGCCAGGATCGGAAAATACCCCGGCCATGATTCGGACGAGTGATTCCTTTTCCAGAATTGAATCGGCGTCCACAACGCAAACGTAAGGACTTGTGGCGGCATTGATTCCTGCGTTAATCGCATCCGCTTTCGAGCCTGCTGCTTCTTTGTCGAGGACGAACAATCGCGGTTCGATCGAACTGCGATAAATGGCGTGCAGGGGGGCGGTCGCGATGTCGGCAATGTAGAGTATGCGGGCGATCTGAAGATGGTAAGACTCGCGCAGTTTTTCCAGGGTCATATCGCTCGACCCATCGTTAACGACGATAACTTCGAGGCTGGGGTAGTCAAGCCCAAGCAGGGCTCCCACACTGCTAACGATCGAACGCTCCTCATTGTGTGCCGGAACAATGAGTGTGATGGGCGGCGTGAACGGCGAAGCCTTAATGAGTTCGAGCCTAAGACTGCCAAGGCGATGACGATGGCGGGTATTCTTGAAAATCGCGACGACCAGCAGGCCCAAGTAAATAACATTGGAAAGTACGTAGTAGACGAACAGGGTGTCGTTCGATATGGTGAGGAAATGCACGGCTAGTGCGCGCCGGCGGCAGCAGCGGCGGCCTTCCCGGTCAGTTCCACGGATTTTCGGGCTCCCGCCACGACCTCCATCAGAGCAGTTTGGGAACACGTTCCTGAGCCATCCAGCGCACCGATAATTTTCTCGATCGCCCCTGAGCGCTCAAGCTCGGAGATAAACGCTTGCAGCGCGTATTCGTCCTTAGTCGCCACGACATCTTCGAGAATCTGCTCAAGTTGCGGCTCCATTCGCGCCAGCGCCCAGGCGGCGCGCTGGCGTACGTGGCGGTTCACGTCACAAACGGCGTGTAATAGGATTCTGATCTTGCCCAGATTTTCGACTTGCCCCAGCGCAACCACTGCGCGCAAGCGCACAAACCACTCCGGATCCGTCGCCAAAGTGTGCAGAGCAGGGAGTGTATAGGACGTGGTGGAATTGCCGAGAGCTCTGGCGGCAGAGGCGCGAACTTCCGGTAAGGGATCTGCGGCCAGCGCCAGTAACTCCTCCCCCAGTTCTGGCGAGGCCAACTCCCCCAGCACTCGAGCGAGCAACTCCCGTACCGGTCCTTGTGTCTCCGCAACATAGTTGACGAGCATTCCTGGGGAACTGCGGCAACAATTTACCAGGGCGTTCTTCAAAGAGCGTTCTGGAGCGTCGAGATGTCCGGCCACAATGCGGTCCAGAATCGGAATAGCCGCTTCGGGGATGGCTGTGCGTCCCAGCCCACGAACCGCGGCAATTCGAGTCTCACGTAACCGCGAATCCAAGCCTTCGGCCAGGGCGGGGACTGCTTCTGCGGCACGAGTGCGGCCTAAGGCGAGCAGCGCGGTTCGCTGTTTCCACCCGTGCGAGTTTCGCGCTTCGTAGATGCGCATGTCGAGCAATCCGCTGATGCGAAAACAATCCAGCAAAGGAGGGAGCTTCTCGGGAGTTGACATCTCGATGTTGTCGAGCAAGATAGACTCCACGATGTCGCAGTCGAGAGGGTCAAACCGCCAGTCGAGAGCCGAGATTTTACCCGAAACAATGTTGTCCCACCAGGAACGCAAGGCCACGGTCCGCTCATTTCTCCTGCGAAAGTAACGGGCCCGGTACCAGCGCCGCAGAACAATGAATCCAACCAGGAAACAAATTCCCAGCAGCGATCCCAAGATGGCCCGCAACAGCAGCCCGGCCGGCCCGACTTGTGGGATCGAACTAGAAACGAATTCCATAACTCAGTCCGAAGCTGGTGTCAGTCTGACCTTGGTTCCGATCCTGACGGGCAACGTAGCCGTTGACGTCCTGTCGATCAGCAAACTGGTACCGGAGTCCAGCGCCATAAGTTCGTGCAGAAAAGCGTCCGATCTGATCAATCTGGGAAAAGTTCTCGCTGCCCACCGCGAAAAAAAGGTTGCCGCCTAGGTGACGGCGTAAGGGAAATCCAATCTTGGTCCAACCGGACGGGGCCCAAGCGACGGGAGTGCCCACGAACCCCGTGCGGGCGCCGGTTACGTTCAGAGACCAGGTCCACTCGCGAGGCAGGTAGACGATCTGGCTTGTAGTCAAAGCTAAAACGTGCGCGCCTTGATACCAGTACCAATGCTGCTGATAGGAACTCTCCAGTCCTCGCACCCAGCGGTTTTCAAAACGGAAGGCGTGGCCGTATTCGAAAAAGCTTTCGGTGGTTGGCACCACACCCTGACTGTTAGCCAGGGCTCCGCCCACTCCGAGCCAGTCCTGAGCGGTAAGGTGAAAGGAGGTACTGGCAAGGAACTTTCCTGCATCCTGACTAAATCTCTGGTAGATGCTCACGCCGAAAATCGTTGACCATTGTCGGTTCCATCGGGAACTCAAGCTGACGCTCTGGGTCTGGCCGTTGTTGGCGTAACTGAGAAAGTCGACATCTTCGCCGATTCGGAATTCATGTTTTGTATTCTCGCGAAGACTCGCCAAACCCTCTCTCGCGTCGTTATTTCCCGAATCGGCCTGAAGGGTCTTCAGATACTCCGAGCGCGCTTCGCCGGTGTGCCCTAACAAAGCGAGGACTCGGGCCTGTCGCGAGAGAATCTCCGGGTCCGTCGGGGAAATTGCTTTAGCCCGGTCTAGAACTTGGAGGGACTCGCTGTACTTCCGCTGCCACAGGAGGACGTCGGCGAGGCCGATGAGAATATCGGTGTCATTTGGGAATTTTTCGAGGACAAGTCTGTATTCGACTTCGCCGTCAGACCAGCGGCCTTTCCATGCCAATAATCGTCCAAGCCAACCGTGAGCTTCAAGATCCTCAGGAGCGTCCGCGAGTCGCTTCTCGACGATCGTAAGAGCAGTATCAAGTTTATGAGCTTTGACTTCATCAACCACTTGCTGCTGCCATTGGGCGGTCGTTTGCCCGCTCGAATAGGGCTGGGCAATCAGCACCAGCAAGGCTACGAGCGCGATGGCCGGAATCGCTGCTCTGCGCAGGTGGCGGTGCCCTATCCCAATTGCTGTCATGCACACTCCAGGCGATTTCTATCCGGTGAATCTCAACTCCCGGAATTCAAGTCTCGGTGTCGTAAAACCAGGTAGGCAATGGAATGGAACAATGTCAGGGTATGGAAACGTCCGGGGTTGGTCCGAGCGTTGGAAATGCACTGTCACTGGCCTTCTTGGATTGTGGACCCAATGAACACCGCAACATAGTTACTCAAGTTCGAAAGGCTTTATGCGGTGAGGAAATTGACTCGACTAAAAAGGCCGGATTAGTGCGCGAAGCTCAGACGGAACGAAACAGTTTGTCCAGGCCTAAGGTCCGGCAGCACCACGTGGTGGTTGTCGTGAGACAGGGTCGCACCGCCTGTGACCGCGGTTATCGCTCGCTGGAATTCAAAAGTGAGACCGCTTGCGGAATTTGCCGAGTTCACCTGGAGCACGGCGTCCATGGGTAGGGATGCAGCGTTCACGCTCCATTGGAGGCGATCGCGCGCGCGCCAGAATTTCGCAAAACTCACCATATCCGTTTTGCCGATATCTGCTGGGAGTTGGCGAAGTAACTCCCCTTCGGCCGCGGCCTTCAGGCGTGACTCATTGGAGTGGATCAAAACCACGCTTACCGCTTCGTTTTCAGCATTCGCGAGGATCACCTCCAAAGCTTGCGGCACTCGTTTGGCGAAACCGGGAGATTCTTCGTCCTCAATGGTCACCGGGAATTCATAGATCTCACTATCCTCATCGAACCCGAGGCCCCTGGGCAACACAAAAGGGAAGTTGCTGAGAACATCGTCGGCTGTGAAAGACGAATCGAATTGATAGCCGGAACGTTCCAGCGCCTCAGGGAGAGATTCGGGAACTCGCAAATGCCCGGCCCTGAAAAATATCGTATCTTGATTCGGAATTTCTCCGTCCAGCAATTCCTTGCTAACTCGGACTTCTCCGAAAACGGTCGCGCCCGAGGCCGTATCGAAGCCCAGTCCGCGCGGCTGATAGTTGGTATATCTCTCGTGACCTGACCCTAATTCGAATTTGTTGAAGCCGCGCGAGTGGATAATGGAATGGCTGCCGATGCTCGATCCCTCTGCTTCCAACTTGCGAAGAATTCCAAGATTCGGCTCGAAAAAGAAGGCCTTACTGTTCGCATCGTCCACGTACTTCGTCTGGATAAAGAATGTACTGTTCGCTTGATTTTCTTTCTCGATGCGACCAAAGTCCAGGGCAGGCGCAAACGAGTTTTCCCAATCCACATCATGGGAGAGCAGCAGTATCGAGCGCTGGCCGCCAGGGGCGGTGGACAACCGCACCCAGTCTCTTGCGTACGCTTCGTACCAAGCCCGCAGAATCAACAACCATATATCCGCGCCTGGCTCGAAAGCGTTCACATAGTGGCGCTCGGCCTCGTAATCCCGGTTATTCTGACTTCGCAATACAACGTCCAGCAAACTTAGTCCCAGGAGATAGGCCCTTCCCTGACCCACCGCGTTCGTGAGCAGAGCTGCACTGCCGTCGTCAAAGCTCGCCAGCACCCCGGCCCCCTGGTTAGCGACATATCCGTTGCTCCAGATAATTTCGGGATAGTGCTCGCTACCTAAACGAGCTTCGCGCTCTTCAGGGCGGTTCAGATATTTCGTGACCGGGTCCACGGTCTTGGAAAATGACAAGTGATAACGCTTGCGCGAAGCCGAGAAGTCGCGGAAGCCGAAAAGAGACTGGAGGCCTCCCCAAAACACATTCTGCGCAAAAACAGAACCACCCTGCCTTACGAACGTCGTCAGCTGATCCGCTTGGACTTGGGTAAATGTATGCGAGTCCACGCTCGGATAAAGAATGACAAGATGATGGTTGATGGCTTGCCCGAGGTCGCGGGTGATAAAGAAAGGGATTCCCATCTCCTTCAAGGAGTGTACGAGGGCAAGTGGATTTTCTGGACTCGCAGCAGGACTCGTCCACAGCACCGCTACTTGAAGAGGAAAGGACTCGGGAAATTCAGCAGTAGGGTCCATGGTCCTGTGAGTAAGGGTTAACAGAGGGACTTCCTTCGTTCGCAGGGCGGCGGTGGTCTGGGAGATCGCTTTCCAAACCGCGACCGTCCCACCCAAACTCAATACCAGCAAAGTGGCTATGTAAGACTGCTTCAAGATCAAATCCTCGACTTAACGTTGCCTCCAGAACTGCCCGCACAATCCAGATTCAGATGAACCGATGGGAATTGCCACTACCTCCTTACTTTCTTCGAGAAATTGCACTACGCATCAAGGGTCGCGCGCTGAGACCAGAAGAGATTGCACTGTTTTGAACTGCATCCAGCAGCCCAGCGAATCTGTGGCGTATAGCCAGATCTTACGCTTGCGACGGGCAATGGCAGCGGCACAAACCGGATCATGGAAATAATGTTGAAAACAGTGCTTTCAACATTTATCCAGAGATAGCCCGCATTCCGAGGCAATCGCCAAACCATCAGAAAGTGACGAGCGGTTGCATCCGGATCGGCACCCCGGCTTTCGGGACTCGACAAGGCAGTCATACCGTCTGCGGTTGCGAAGGAGCCACGGTCACAACATCCCGTCCTCGAGCTTTGGATTCATAGAGGGACTGATCCGCGATTTTGAGCAGCTGTTCAGCTGTTGAGCCATGCTCTGGAAACGCGGCGACTCCCACCGAAACAGTGAGCTGTCCCAAAGGCTGCTTTCTATAGTGCAGAGAGAGACCTTTCACTTCAGAACGCAGGGCGTCCGCACGGATAGCAGCGTCCTGCGATGTCGACTCGGGAAGAAGAATGGCGAACTCCTCGCCGCCATAGCGGCAGCATATGTCTGTGGTACGAAAGAAATTGCGAAACAGGTCGGCCAAAGATTGGAGCACCATGTCCCCGGCATCGTGTCCGAACGTGTCATTGAATCTCTTGAAGTGATCGAGATCGAGAAAGAGGACTGCGATGGATTGTCGCTTGCGACCCGCAAGTTGCAGCTCTCTTGCGAGTGACTCCTCCAGAAATCGTCGGTTGAACAGGCGAGTTAGCGGATCGCGGATCGACTGCTCACGCAGGGTCTCGCGAAGTTGCAGGCTGGCCAACGAAAGCGCGACACTCGAGGCGGCACTAATGGCGAGGCGCTGACGCGAGTCCCGCAGACTCTCGGCGGGGGACTGGTATCGGTCTCCCGCGGTGCTCGCGAATTCCAGATGCAAGATGCCAATCGTATTGCCCTGCGCGACCATCGGAACACAGAGAGAGTCAGTAGTTGAACTCTTCGTCAAATGTTGGCAGGCGATGTCATTTCCGAGATGCCCACTCCAGTGCGGCTGGCCACGGCGGAGGGACCAGCATGCGTCGGGAGGAAATGTCGGCGCTAATACATCTCTATTCCCCCACCGCACTGCCGCCTCGATGAGGTCTCGCGACGATCTGAACAGATAGAGCGCTCCCGCAGGGGAGTCGGAGAAGAGTTTCTGTGCGGAGTTAGCTACGACATTGCAGGCCTCCTGGACCTGCGCACTACATGCCAGCAGAGATCCCATTTCATTCAGCAAGGAGACTTGGATTGTGCGTAGTTCCAACTCTTTCACCAATTGGTTCAACGACTCCGCATGTCGCCGTTGGGCTTCGCTCGCCTTGGCCTGCTCCGAAACGTCTTCATAGATCAGGTATGCGCCTCGCACCTCACCCCTTACCGACAATGGAACGCCATGCATTGCCAGGTCAAGAACTTTCCCGTCCTCTTGCCGGTGCCGGATCGTCTTGCGCACTGCCTTTCCGGCGAAGATCTCACCAATGAGTTCCGTGGAATCGGAAGCCTCGCCCTCGGATGCACCCAAACGGCTGATGTCAATCAGTGCCAGTTCGTGTCGGTCGCACTGAAAGAGCTTTTCGAAAGCGGAATTCGCCAGTTCGACCGCGCCTTGCCGGTCAAGAACGATGATCCCGAGAGGGCTGTTCTGTACGAGCGAATTCAAATACGTGGTTTGCCGATCTAGATCAATGCCGAGGCGGTGTCGCTCGCTGACCTCCGATCCTACGATGAGCCCTACGATCGACAGCACGAACATGAGCAGGGCAACTTTGTTGAACACAACTGCGGTTGGTGGAAACAAGTCCATCGCGGCCACGATCCCAAGGTTCATGGCGAGCAGGCCGGTGACAACTCGCTGGATTCCCTGACGCATCGCAATCCAGATGATCGGAATAAAGCACAGGTAAAAATGATCGTAACGGCCGTCCCGGAACCCGAAGATTACGAGTAGGACAGCGAATATCGCTAACGCCTGGCCAAAACCCTCCACGATCGCAGTCAAAGTAAATTTCGAGCGGGTGGAGCGCGCTCTGGCGGGGCAGCGGACTTGTGAGAGTGGGGGCGAGAGCCAGCCACGAATACGTGGCAAGACATGGATCAGAAGAAACGGTGCGATACCCACCAAGCCGATGACGTCGCCCAAAAACCACCCAATGCCCGACGACTTGTATTCACTCCAGGCAATACTGTGATCGGCGATCAAACATCCGACGCCAAAGATGGCTGCTCCTACGGCTGCGGTCGCACACAACAAAACGTAGCGGGCCACATCCCATCGGTGGCGCAGTTCCAGATCGATTCGGAGCGATCTGCGCAACACATAGGCCGCCGCGCCATAACAGAGGGCACTTCCCAAGGCGCCAACTGTGCCGCTGAAGGACATGACGGGTTGGGCATACATGACCCTCCCGGCAAGAGCATCGGCGAGAAAGACGAGCGGTGCGTACCACGGACTCACACCCAGCAGGAGCGCCATAACCAGACCGACGGCGGGATACCAGGCAACGAAACCTATGCGGGAAATGAAAATGACTTCGGGCCGGTTCAGCAGCAAGTACAGGAGCACGAACGAAAGGGAAACAATCGCGTGACGGATAATCAGCCGTTTCGAAGCCATGACGAGATCTCAGTGAGGTCAGCGTGTGGTTGCTCTGAATCCGTTCCCTATTCCCCCGGATGACCGTCCGAAACGTGGAGATAATTGCTATCTCAATTGTGCGGTAAAGGATAAATACGCGATGTTCAATATCGCTCACAATACCGACTCGTGAGGGTTGCTTTGAGTTCTTGCGCGGCCAGATCCCGATAGAAC
>Ga0209006_10003944_pt1 | contig 13517 bp, 10 predicted proteins | sample JacPin_JW_Ref_O2_FD_188567 | JGI IMG/M metagenome (GOLD analysis project Ga0209006, IMG submission 188567) | Forest soil microbial communities from Algoma, Ontario, Canada - Jack Pine, Ontario site 1_JW_Ref_O2 (SPAdes) (version 2) | ecosystem: Environmental > Terrestrial > Soil > Boreal... | reverse complement strand
CGCACTGGCCACTGGCTCCTCGGTGGTGGCCGCGCAGAGCCAGGCCGCGGTCGCGCTGGCCCGCACGTGAGCAGGCCAGCGGGGCGCGGCCCAGGACACCGATGGACGGAGGACAGGCATGACAACGGGTGACAGCAGCGAGCCGGTGCCGCCGCTGAAGCTAGCCGGGCACTGGGACTTCCGCTACGAGTACTTCGCCGGCGATGCCGCCAGCCGCTTTTTTGCCGAGCTCGGCCACGGGCGGATCATGGGCACGGTATGCCCGCAGTGCCAGCGCACCCTGGTGCCAGCCCGGGGGTTCTGCGACGCCTGTTACGTCGAGACAACGCAGTGGCGCGAGGTCGGCACGACCGGGCGGCTGGAGACCTTCACCATCCTGGCTTCGAAGTTCCACGGTCTCCCCGACCCGCCCGTCGTGATCGGGTATGTCACCCTCGACGGCGCGAGCACAGCCATCCTCAACTATGTCGAGGGCGTGCCGCTGGACGATCTGGACGCCGCCGGGAAGCAGCTGCTCACCCAGCCACCCGTGCGGGTGCGCTTTCATGAGCGGCCGGAGGGCCGCATTACCGACTTCCACTTCGAGGTGACGCATGACCAGGCCTGAGGGCAGCGCGGCGATCATCACCGGAGCGGCGGGCGGACTCGGATCTGCCACTGTCACCACGCTGCTGGAAGCCGGCATCTCCGTGGCCGCCGTCGACATTGATGAGCAGGGGCTCGAGCGGCTGGCTAAGGCTCACCCAGGGCAGCCTCTTGAGTGCGTCACTTCAGATGTCACCGACGCCTCGGCGATGGCCGCAGCGGTGGACCGGACGGCGCGGCAGCTCGGCCAGCCCCTCATCCTGGTCAACAACGCAGGGCTGACCGACCAGGCCGCTTTTATCACCAACCTCACCGACGAGCTGTGGCAGCTGGAGATGTCCGTCCACGCCACCGCGGCGTTCCGCTGGACCAGGCAGTGCTTGCCTGCCATGCAGAGCGCGCACTGGGGACGCATCGTCAACATGTCCTCAATCGCAGCCAGCATGGGCGATCTGGCCCACTCGGCCTACTCGGCCGCGAAGGCCGCGCTGCTCGGCCTGACCCGTTCGACCGCGCTTGAAAACGCCCGGTTCGGCGTCACCGCCAACGCGGTGCTGCCCGGCATGATCCGGACACCCGCGTATGACCGTATCCGCGAAGACGTCCGCACCCGGGTGGAATCGCGGACGGCCATGAAGCGCCCGGGTGAGCCGCATGAGATAGCCGGACTGATCGGCTACCTCATCTCCGACCAGGCGTCTTATCTCACAGGCCAGGCGATCACCGTCGACGGCGGCCTGGGGTTGTTCGTGTTCTGAACCCGGCCAGCGGCCACGGTACGCGGCCTGGCGCAGCGAGGAGGCTGAATGCACCCCCCGGATGTGGCAATCATCGGTGTGGGCCAGACACCGTACCGCCGACGGCACGACGCCGCGACGCCAGATCTGGTCGGGGCTGCGGTCCAGGACGCGCTGGCCGACGCGGGTGCGGCGATGAGTGACGTCGACATCGTCATCGCCGGATTCGCGCCGGACGGCCTGGCTGGGGAAAATTGCCCCGACAAGCGGTTCCTTCCCGCCGCGGGGGCGGTGGGCAAGTGGAGCATGCGCGTCAATACCGGGGGCACCACCGGCATCGCCGCCGCCTACACGGCGATGGACCTGCTCGAGGCCGGATACGGCGACATCGCGATCGCGATCGGGGTGGAGCGGATGGCGCAGGCGCTGGACGTCCCCGCCGTGTTCAACACGATCTTCGACCCCATCTACGAGCGTGACATCGGCATCTCCACGATCTCGATGTGCGCGCTGCGGGCCAGCCGGATGATGATGCGCTGGGGCTACACTCCCGAGCACTGGGCGCAGGTGGGCGCGCGCAACTTCGCCCACGCCAGCCGCAACCCGCTCGCGCAGATCACCCGCCCCTACACCGCCGCCGACGTGCTCGGATCGCGCATGCTGTCCTGGCCGATCCGCCAGCTCGACGCCTGCCCGATATCCGAGGGCGTCTGTGCGGTCGTGCTGGCCCGGGCGGCCGCGATCGGCAGCACCAGGCAGAGGGTCGCCTGGGTGCGGGGCCGCGCCTCGATGACCGACACCTACAACCTCGGCGACCGGTTCGAGCCCGGCCGGCCCGACCTGGTGGACCTGCTCTCGCTGCGCGACTCGGCTGATCGTGCCTACGCCCAGGCCGGCCTGAAGTCCGGCCTGCAGGCCGACGTCGCGGAGATCCACGCCCCGTTTACTTCCGCGGAGACGATGGCCTACGCACCGCTGCGGTTCTGTGACGCCGCCGACGGCCCGGAACTCGTCGCAAGTGGATTCGGCGGATGGGACCGGCGGCCGGTGATCAATCCGTCCGGCGGACCGCAGGCCGCGAACGCCGTGGGCGCGACCGCCCTGGTGCGCCTGGCCGAATGCGCCTTGCAGGTTCGCGGGGACGCCGGCGAACGGCAGGTCGAGGGAGCCTCTCTGGCGGTGGCCACCGGCCAGGGTGGCGCCAACCAGTTCTCGACCTGCACTGTTCTCTCGTCCTGATAACGCTTCCCTGTCACGAGCAGGCCCGACGACCGGAGGAACCCCAGATGACCATCACGCAAGCCGGGTCGCCGGATGTGGCGGCCGAGGTCTTCGAAGCGTGGCTGACCCGGTTCGGGGCGGCGCTGGAAAGCCGTAACGCCACGCTGGTCGCCGACCATTTCCTTGAGGACGGCTACTGGCGGGACATCCTCGCGTTCACCTGGGACTACCGCACCTTCGCGGGACGCTCGGCCATCGAGAAGGCGATGGCCGCGCGGCTGGACGCGGTCGCGCCGGCTAATCTCCGCCGGGCGGCGGCGCGGATGGCACCGCGGCTGGTCCGCCGGTCGGCGCGGACGGTGGTCGAAGGCTACTTCGACTTCGACACCGTCGCAGGCCGCGGCACCGGCTTCGTCCGCCTGGTCTTCGACGAAGCCGCTCCGTCGGCGGCCAGGATCTGGATCGGCCTGACGACCCTGCAGGAGCTGGCTGGATGCGCTGAAAAGACGGGCCAGAACCGCCCGACCGGCGTGCAGTACTCCTACAACTTCGCCGGCGACAACTGGCTCGACGAGCGGGCCAAAGCACGCGAGCACGCGGGCCGCGACCCTGAGGTGATCATCGTGGGCGCGGGGCAGTCCGGCCTGGCCCTGGCCGCCCGGCTCACCGCCATCGGGGTGGACGCGGTCGTGGTCGAGGCCAACGCGCGCGTCGGTGACAACTGGCGGCACCGTTACCATTCGCTGACCCTGCACAACGAGGTATGGGCCAACAGCCTGCCCTATATGCCGTTCCCGGATACCTGGCCGACGTTCGTCCCCAAGGACAAGCTCGCGGGGTGGCTCGAGTACTACGCCGAGGCGATGGAGCTCAACGTGTGGACGAGCACCTCCTTCGCCGGCGCCAGCTGGGACGAGGCCACCAGAAGCTGGACGGTCCGCCTCGGGCAGCCGGACGGGCCAGGACGCGAGGTGCGGGCGGCCCACCTGGTAATGGCCAGCGGCGCCGTCAGCGGCGTGCCGAAGATGCCCCGGCTGCCCGGACTCGACGATTTCCGCGGCCAGCTGATGCACTCGACGAACTTCACCAGCGGTACCGACTGGCAAGGCAAGCGGGCGGTGGTCGTCGGGACGGGTAACAGCGGGCACGACGTCGCGCAGGACCTCTACAGCAACGGCGCCGCGGTCACCATGGTCCAGCGGGGCCCGACGTGCGTGGTGAGCCTGGTGCCAAGCGGCACGATGGTGTACGCGATCTACTCCGAAGGCCCCGCCGAGGACATCGACCTGATCACCGCGGCGATTCCCTACCCGGTGCTGCACGACACCTACCAGTGGCTGACCAGGAAGACCTGCGCGCTCGACGCGGATCTGCTCGACGGGCTGCACGCCGCGGGCTTCCGCACCGACTTCGGCGAGGACAACACCGGGTTCCACATGAAGTACCTGCGCCAGGGCGGCGGCTACTACATCAACGTGGGCTGCTCGGAACTGATCGCGGACCGCAAGATAGGACTCGTGCAGGCCGCCGACATCGGGACCTTCACCGCGGACGGGCTGAGGCTCCGCGACGGTACCGAGATCGGCTGCGACCTCGTCGTGCTGGCCACCGGGTACGAGAACCAGCAGGAAAGCATCCGCCGCTTCCTCGGCGACGAGGTGGCTGGACGGGTCGGGCCTGTCTGGGGCCACGATGACGAGGGCTTCATGAACGGCATGTGGAAGCGCACCGGGCAGCCCGGGCTGTGGCTGATGGGCGGCGCGCTGATGGAGGGCCGGCTCTGGTCCCGCTTCCTCGCCCTCCAGATCAGGGCAGACCTGGAGGGGACACTCCCCCGCCCCTGAGATCAGCCCGGCCGGTTTCGGATACCGGAACACGACGGCACCACGGGTCAGGTCCCTGGTGCCAGACTCACAGCCAGACGAGATATAAGGCGAGATCGGAGTGGACGATGCTTGATGTACGGAGCGCGATGCGCCGGACGGCCGCGTTCAACCGCGACCGGATCGCGGTGAAGAGCCTGGGCCGGGAACTCACCTTCGGTGAGTCATGGGACCGCGGCGTGCGGCTCGCGAATGCCCTGCTGGGGATGGGCCTGGCCGCAGGCGACCGGGTGGCCGTGCTGGAGGACAACTGCGTCGAGGCGGCTGACTTCTACGTGGGCTCCACCGCAGCGAACCTGGTGCGCGTTCCGCTCTACCGGCGCAATTCCTCCGAGGCGCATGAGCACATGATCCGCCACACGAATGCGAAGGTCGTAGTGGTCTCGGAGGAGTTCGCGCCTGAGCTGGCCGGCCTCACCGACCGCATCGAAGGCCTCCAGCTCCTGATCCGGGACAAGGGTTATGAGGACTGGCTGCTCAGCCACTCGAACCAGGACCCGGATCCCGATATCGCGCTGGACGACGTCTTCATCATCCGGCACTCCGCAGGCACGACCGGGCGCGCGAAGGGCATCGCCTACAGCCACCGGGCCTGGATGAGCGCCACCCGCGACTGGTTCTACCAGCTGCCCCCGGTCGACCTGGGCGACCGCTGCCTGCACGTGGGCCCTATCTCGCACGGGTCGGGGTACCTGTTCCTGCCTGTCTGGCTCGGCGGCGGCTGCAACATCCTGTTCCCGCGGTTCGAGGCCGAGACCGTCCTGAACGCCCTGTCCGTGGAGCCGGTCAGCTATTTCTTCGCCGTGCCGACCATGGTCGCCGACCTGGCCCGGGTCGCGGGCGGCCAGCGCCTGGACCTGCCCGCGCTCAAAGCCGTGATGGTGTCCGGTGCGCCGATCAGCGAGCGCACGGCGCTGGCCGGGCACGAGGTCTTCGGGGACACGATGTATCAGATGTACGGGCAGACCGAGGCCGTGCCGGTCACGTTCATGGGCCCTCGCACCTGGTTCTCCCAGGTGCCGGGCTCGACGCCGATCCGCGCCGCCGGGCAGGTCATGCCCTTCGCCGAGCTGCAGATCCGTGACGAGGATGGCTCCGTGCTCCCCCTGGGCGCGGAGGGGGAGATCTCGATCCGCTGCGACGGTCAGATGAGCGGGATCTGGGATGACGAGGAGCTGACCGCCCGGCGGCTGCGCGACGGCTGGGTGCTGACCGGGGACATCGGCCGCCTCGACGAGAACGGCTTCCTGTACGTCGTGGACCGGGTCGACGACCTGATCGTCTCCGGCGGGTTCAACATCTGGCCGGCCGAGCTCGAGCAGGTCATCGGGCTGATGCCGCCGGTACGGGAGGTGACGGTCTTCGGCGTGCCCGACGAGAAGTGGGGTGAGACGCCGATGGCGCTGGTCGTGGTCGATGACCTGAGCGCCGTCGACGAGGCCACCATCATCGAGGAGTGCCGCGTGCACCTCGGCTCGTACAAGAAGCCGACGCGGGTGGAATTCCGCACTGAGCCGTTGCCGCGCAGTCCCGTCGGCAAGATTCAGCGCAAGGTGCTGCGCGAGCCCTACTGGTCCGGACAGGGCCGGAGGGTCGGCGGTTCCTGACGGCTGCGTGACCTGAGCGGAGATAAATAACACCTACGTCGACGATCAGGTGCGGAGAGGATGGCGGACATTCCGAAGACATACAGCGCGACCGTCTCGCACGATTTGTGCGTCGGTATCGCCATGTGCATGCAACACGCGCCGGGCGCCTTCGACTTCGACGGTGAGGGCCTGTCCGTGTTCCAGCCAGACGGCGAATGGACCGACGAAGAGGTCGAAGAGGCAGCGGACGGCTGCCCGACCTCGGCGATCCGGTTGAGCCGCGGTGGCCCGGACGCGCCGGCCGGCTGAGTGCGCCGGAAATGGAGGCGTCCGTGACTGAATCCGCCCAGGTGTGCCCGGGATGACCCGAGCCGGGTCGGACGAGACCTTCCACGGTGCCGGAGTGCGGCTGACCGGTGAACGCTGGCCCGCGGTGGCGGAAGGAGCGCTCCGGCCGCACGGCGTGGTGCTCCTGCTGCATGGTGGCGGCCAGACACGGCACTCCTGGTCAGGTACCGCACAGTCGATCGCCGCCCAGGGCTGGACGGCAGTGGCGGTCGACGCCCGCGGCCACGGCGATAGCGACTGGGCCTCCGACGGCGACTACTCCATCGACGCCCTGATCGCTGACCTTGCCGCCGTCGTCTCAGCGGTCGTCCCGGCAGACGGCGAGCGGCCGGTGCTGGTCGGCGCGTCGATGGGCGGCATGACTTCGCTGGTCGGGCAAGGCGAGCGCGGGGACCTCGCGCGGGCGCTGGTGCTGGTGGACATCGTGCCGACGGCCGAGCCGGCCGGAGTCAGGCGGATCATGGATTTCATGACCGCACGCCCAGACGGATTCGGTTCACTGGAGGAGGTCGCCGAGGCGGTCCGCGCATATAACCCGCATCGCTCGCGGCCGGTTCGTGCGGAGGGGCTGCGCAAGAACGTCCGGCTGGGCCCGGACGGCCGATGGCACTGGCACTGGGATCCCGTCTTCGTCAAAATCGGCGACGAGCCGACCAGAGCGGCCAGCGAGGAGCGCGCACGCCGGGCGGCGGCGCAGGTGCGGGTGCCGACTTTGCTAGTGCGGGGAGGCCAGTCGGATGTCGTCAGCGATGAGGGGGTTAGCGAACTGCTGTCGCTGATTCCCGGCGCCGAGTACGTGAACGTGCCCGCGACCGGTCACATGGTGGCTGGCGACGACAATGACGTGTTTACCAGGCGCGTGAACGGCTTCCTGGCCGGCCTGGCTGCCTCGCCCTAAGCCCACTGGCGGCCTTGTTCTGAAGAAAGGAAAGAGGAATGCCCGCCCGGTCCGGCCGGCCAGGTACGGCCCCCGTGCGGACCAAAGCGCCGGCCCCGTCCTCGGCGGCCTCACCAACGAATACGAGCGCGCGCGCCTTCTCCTCTTGCGGTGGCGGGTTTTCCACCTTTCTCCACTGCGATGGCGGTTTCCGCTGTGATACCGGATATCTGCCGGATGTGTCATCATGGTGACCAGGAGCGACTGGGCCACGGCCTAGTGCGACTGGCGAGGGGGGAACCGTCGTGGCTGCTGGCATCGGGCCGGATACGACAGGATCATCGGAGCAGGACGGCGCGGGGCAGGTCCTGGCGAGAAAGCTCAATTACCTGATCGGACAGATCACCCCGGAGGAATTCCGCTGGCAGGACGCCAATTATGACCGGGATTCAGCCCTCGGGCGTGAGCTGCTCTTCCTGATCGCCAATAACGAGTGGGCGCGTGCCACCTCGGAGATCATTGATATCACCCGGTCGGATACCGTTGACACGACCATCAAGATCGACGTGGACCTGAGCCGGATCGCGCATGAGGCGTTCCGCGACCGGACCGGCCAGCTGTGGCTTCCGGTTTTGGTCCTTCCCCCGCTACAGTCGCAGGCCCTGGAGCCCGATCCGTTCGCGACGTGCACTGTCACTGACGCCAGTGGGGCGCTGTTAGCGACGCTCCCGAACGCCGACGTCCGGCATCGCGTGGCGGCGGCGCTGGCCGAGATCGTGGTGAACATCGCCATCGCCCGGCTGCCCGACCTCGGCCAGCTCGGTGTCAGCGCTTCACGTGACCAGCGGCTGCTGCTGGCGGCGGCCATCTACCGGTTGCTCCGCAGCGAGAACGTTCCCAAGGGGGTCATGACGGGGGATACGGCGGGGCGGCGGGCGCCGGGTGGTCCCGCGCAGCGGATCGGCACGGCCCGGCGCGCGCTCACCGACCTGCTCGGGTCCTACGCCGGCCTGCTCGAGCCTGTCCCCGCCGAGGCCGCCCAGGCTGCGACGGCCGACCAGGACGACGGCGCCCGACCGGGCCAGAACTCCGAGCCGGACGACGCCGAGCCGGAGCGGCGGGTCTTCGCGCGCGTGCTGACCGGGCGGGCGATCCAGGTTCTGGACGCGTTCACCAAGTCCGCGATCGTGGTGGTGGCCGCTGACCGGGCACGCACGCCGACCGTGCTGACCGTGACGGTGCCCAGCCGCCCGCTGTACGAGCAGCAGCCGCTGCCCTCGGAGCGGCACACACCGGGACTGCTTCGCTGGCTGCGGCCCTCCATTCTGAACCGAGTCCTGCCCCGGGCCCGGCTGGAGATCGACTTGCTGCTGCCGTCGGCCGACGCTGACCGGCAGGTCCAGGTGAACCTCCCCGACGGCGTCTCGTTCGACCCGTGGCAGAAGCTGGACCGCCGAGCCGAGATCGACATCAGGGTAGGGCCGCCTTCGCCGGTCACCCAGCTCGAGTACCTCATGGACCAGCTAACCGCCGCGCCTGAGGAGTGGCCGCCCGAGCTCTACCGGGCCCTGGGGGACCTGACCTTCGCCAAGGCCGTGGCCACGCGGGAGACGCTGCGAGATCACCGGGTGGTGCCGGGCCGCCTGCGCGAGGCGACCGACACGAGGCCACAGCTGTCCACCAAACAAGTCGGTGACCGCCTGGACCGGCTCGGTGACATCCTGTCCAAGCTCTCCGCTGGCCTGCCGATCGCTGCCGCCCGCCGGGGCCTGGCGCAGGCCTGGGAACAGCACGAGGACTGGCTCGGGACGCCCATGCAACGCCGGACCTCGACCGACACAGTGAGCTCGGACGTCGTGGTCGCGCGGGCCCGCATGATCGAGGATGTCTCCAAGCGGGGCGCGCCGTACCGGGCCACGATCGGGGTGCAGGTCGCGGTGACGGACTCCGAGTACTTTTCGGTCGCCCGGTTCTCCGGCTGGATGAGCGTAATGCTGATGAGCGTGGTTTTCGCGTTCTTCCTGATCGGCAGCTTGTCGGGGATCGCCAGCCAGCAAGTCAGCGCGGAGGTACTGGCCTTCGTGCTGACGCTCTTCGCCGCCGTCCAGGCCGGCCGGATGGAGCGGCCCGACCGCTCGACCCTGCGTGGGCTGCTGGCGCAGGCCAGCAACCTTCTCATCGGCATCCTGATCCTGCCCACCGTCGTGCTGGCTGTGGCGCTTGCCTTTTCACGCGGCCTGCTCTGGGTGACGGGCTGGGCCCTCGGCGCTATCACCTTCCAGCTCATCCTGCAATGGCTGCTGCGGCAGCGCCAGCAGCTGGACGCTGGCCAGCAAGGCCGGACACCGGAGGCGCTCGGGACACAGCTCCGCATCCTGCTGCACACCGATCCCCCCGATTACTCACACCCTGAGGTACTGCACAGCACCTGGTGGCGTAGCACCACAGCGGATGCCCTGCTAGTCGGCCGGCCCGCCTACGGCTACGTCGTCTGGCAGCACGGCGCCACACTACGGTCCTTGCTGCACAGCGGCCGCCCGGCCCACGACCCGGCGCTGCCGGCTGGATCGCTGTCCGAGCGGTGGTCGCGTCTGCGCCGCGCGGCCGGCCAGCTCACGCAGCCAACGCGCACGCCGCAGGGTGACCCCGACGATCCCGCTTCCGCGCGGGCGGATCCGGGTGCGCCTGGCGCGGGCGGCCTGCCACCCGGCGACGGGCAGAACGGGGGGGACGGCGAGCTGGCTGCGTCGCTCCTGGAACAGCCGGCCAATGTCCTCGCGCTGCAGCGATCCGGGACTATCGCGCAGTCGCTGACGTTCGCAGTCTTCCGGGACCAGCCGAAAGGCGACTGGGACGCCGGCACCGAGGAAGTGCACCAGGTCTACCTGGACGCGAGCCAGCTAGCGCCCGCCTCTGATGTCAGCGGGGTCGTCGGGGTATTCCTCGGCCTGCCGAAGGACGCCGGCCTGCTGAGGTTCGCCGATCATCCAGTGACCGCCGTACTGCGGGCCGCCGCGAGCGGCCACAGCCGCCTCGCAGTGCTGGAGATTCAGCTGCCTGTGCCCGCGCCGTCTGTCGCCTATGCCGAGCTGCAGTGGACCCGGGTACAGGTCGGGCTGCGCGACGGTGACTACGGCCGGCTGGCCTCGTTCTTGAACGACATGCAAGCGCTGGCCGTGGGGCCGGCGGCGCCCGGCCTGGTTATCGGCGTACAGACCGTCTCGGAGGGCATCCCGCGCATCCTCAATCCGCCGCCCGCAGCCGCTAACCCCGGCCCGGGCGCCGAGCAGGCCGAGACCGGACCCGCCCGCCTCGTGCTGGCCAGTGACCTGGACGTGGTAGCGGGCAGCGGGCTCCACCGGACCGAGAGCGCCAGGAAGCAGACCTGGAGGCTGCTGGCGATCTGCTCCGACTGGCGCAGCGCGGGAGAGATCGAGATCCTGGGCCGCCTGGATCCCGGCCTCGAGCTGGCCGGCCTGACCAGCGCCATCCTGCACGGGAAGCTGGTCATCCTCCTCCTCGGCCACCAGCCGGGCGAGTGCAGGAGCCATGACGAGGCCCTGCTGGCGCCCCCCGGAAGCGACAGTCAGGCCATCGTCTACCTAGACAAGTGGCAGAGCCGCCAGCAGCTCGGAGTGAGCCTCAAGCAGCCGCTCCTGCGAGTGCACATGCGGACGCCGGACCGGGCTGGGGCCACACTGGAGGTCATCGAGTCGTTGCGCGAGGCGTTCCGGGAGATGGCGCCCGGCTGGCTGACCGACCGGGACTGGAAGGTCTGGTACACACGAACCGTGGTCACGGCCGGACGCGCCGCGGTGATCCAGCTCACGGTGCGTCTCGCCGTCGACCCGGCGATCACGCCCCAACATCATCCGATCAAGTGCTGGGGACCGGCGGAGATGTCCCAGATCGAGCGTCGAGCCCTGGCCCTGGCCGCTGGCAAGATGGCGGCCAGCGGCACGGGCAGCGTCGCCGACCTCGGCCTGGACGCACCCGAGGACACGGTCATCAGCGTCAACCTGATCACCACGCCCGACCTGGCCGGGCAAAACGTGAGTGCCCCCGACCCCACCGAGGCAGCGATAGCACCATAACTACCGTCCTGAGCCAGTCGGCCTATGCGGTAACTCGGTCGGCAGGTCCAGCGGCTTGGGCCGATTGGTTTGCCAGATTTGGCACCGTCGTTTTCAGGCAGGTCACCGTATGGCTGGCCGGCGGCCTGTCGTGGGCTTCGCTCGCCTAGAGTCGCGATGTGGCAAATCAGGAGACGAAGGTCTACGCGCTCAACCTGTTCGATATTGCCGACCGTGAGGAGTACCTGGCCTACTCACGCCGGTCAGCTCGCGAGGTCGCCCGGCACGGAGGGCGCGTGCTGGCCTTGGGCCGGTTCCGGGAGAGCGCGGCGGGCGACATCGCTCCCCGGCAGGTGCTCATCCTCGTCGAATGGGAGTCCAGGGCGGCCTTCGAGAGCTACCGCCAGGACCCGGCGCTGGCCGACCTGCACCCGCACCGGGAACGAGGCACCTCGGCGTACGTGTGGCACCTGTTCGACCGGCTCGACGACCTGCGGCCGCTCCTTCGCCCATAAACCGGACGGCAGGAATACGCGCTCATGCCGCCTGCAGAGGCTTCCGCTGAAGCCCCTGCCGGTGGGCACATGGTTCGATGGAGCGCATGGATCACGCACTGGAGAAGCGGACGCTAGGGACGAGTGGCCTGGAGGTATCTGCGCTCGGGCTTGGCTGCATGGGCCTGAGCTATCACCGCAGCGCCACCCTGGACCGGAACGAGGCGATTGCGCTGATCCGGGACGCGGTGGACCTCGGGGTGACGTTCTTCGACACGGCGCAGGTCTATGGCCCGTTCACGAACGAGCAGCTCGTGGGCGCCGCGCTGGCGCCCGTTCGGGATCAGGTCGTCGTCGCCACCAAGTTCGGGGAGGTCGACGCGGCCGGCCGGCCGGCTCTTTCCAGCCGCCCCGAGCTGATCAAGCAGACCACCGACGCCTCCCTCGGGCGCCTCGGCGTCGAGACGATCGACCTGCTCTACCAGCACCGAGTCGATCCAGGCGTACCCATAGAAGAGGTCGCCGGCACGGTCGCGGACCTGATCGCGCAGGGCAAAGTCAGGCACTTCGGCCTGTCCGAAGCCGGGGCGGCGACGATCCGCAAGGCGCACGCCGTCCAGGCGGTCACCGCGGTCCAGAGCGAGTACTCGCTGTGGTGGAGGCTGCCGGAGAACGAGGTGCTCCCGGTCTGCGCGGAGCTGGGCATCGGGTTCGTGCCCTACAGCCCGCTGGGCCGCGGCTTCCTCACCGGGGCCATCGACGAGCACACCACCTTCGACAGCGCCGACAACCGCAACGAACTGCCGCGCTTCACGACCGAGGCGCGCCGGTCGAACCAGGCTCTGGTCGACCGGCTGCGCGCTATCGGCCAGCCAAAGGGTGCGACCCCCGCGCAGCTGGCGCTGGGCTGGCTCCTCGCTCAGGCACCGTGGATCGTGCCGATCCCCGGAACCACCAAGCTGGCCCGGCTGCAGGAGAACCTTCGCGCTGCGGCCGTCGAGCTCACCAGCGGCGACCGTGCCGAAATCGACCGGGCCGCATCCGAAGTCACGATTGTGGGCGACCGATACCCCGCGGAACTCGAGCAGAAGACGAATCGATGACGGTCCGAGCGCAGCGGCTAGACAGCGGCCTCGGATCGGATCGGCAGTTAGGTTCGGTCGAGCCAACGCCGCATCGACCCGTCGAACGGCTAGTCACCAGTTGTGGAGGTGACGCCTAGCTCACGAGTGCCGGCTACCGCAGCGAGCGGAAGGCGGCGCGCAACTCTTCCGAGAAGAGCTCCGGTTCCTCCCAGGCGGCGAAGTGACCACCCTTGTCCACCTCGTTGAAGTAGATGACGTTGGAGTACGCCTTCTCGACCCAGCTTCGCGGAGTCCGCCAGATCTCCCCGGGGAACGTCGTGAAGCCGACCGGAATCGAGACCGGCCTGGGAGGCTGGCCGGCCGCACGAGCATTTTCTTGTCCTTCTTCCCAGTACGAGCGCGCAGCCGACGCCCCGGTGCCTGTCAGCCAATACAGGGTGATGTTGTCGACGATGTGTTCCCGGGTGAGATTGCCCGAAGGTTGTCCGTGGACAAAAGCGCGGGCGATCTTCTGGTAGCTGTCCGTATCGTGATCGATCATCCACGCTGCCAGCGCGATGGGTGAATCCAGGAGGGCGTAGCCAATCGTCTCCGGGCGCGTCGCCTGCTCCACGAAGTACCCAGC
>Ga0209006_10003943_pt1 | contig 13518 bp, 9 predicted proteins | sample JacPin_JW_Ref_O2_FD_188567 | JGI IMG/M metagenome (GOLD analysis project Ga0209006, IMG submission 188567) | Forest soil microbial communities from Algoma, Ontario, Canada - Jack Pine, Ontario site 1_JW_Ref_O2 (SPAdes) (version 2) | ecosystem: Environmental > Terrestrial > Soil > Boreal... | reverse complement strand
CCGCGACGTCGCGGCCCATGTGAAAGAGGCGCATGGCGAAGCCGCGCATCTGCAAGCCTTCGCGCCCAAGCCCGAACACCACGATGCGCTTCGCGACTACGATGGCCTCGATCAAGCCGTCGAGCGCATCCTCCGGCATGACGGCGAACACGCCTGCGAGATCGCTCAGCGCGCCCTTCCACAATTGGGCCAGGCTCTCGGTCATTGGTTTCCTCCTTCACGTCTCAGACGTCCATTCGTACTCGTCATTGAGAGCGGAAGTGAAGGACCATCGTGGTCGGCGGCATATTGCTCACCGGCGTCGTGGGCTCAGGCGCGACGCTCGCCGGCGTGCGCATGCACGGCCTCGTCTTCAATGTGTTCAATTTCGAGATCGGCTTCGGCTGGATCAGCGTTAGCGCCCATTGGCGGTCGGTGGTGCGCGTCGTCGTTCTGATGGCGGCGGTGATGGCCAGCTCAGGGGCGGCGCGGTGGGCCATTCGCTCGGCTTGGCCGTTAAGGCCGGATCTCTGTCGTCGCGCTGATCAGCTCTCTGGCGTGCACTGACGTAGCCATCGAGTGAGAACGGCCCGGCGCCGCCGAAGCAGAGCGCGAGCAAAGCCGTGACATAGAGCAGGTCGGTTTCGTAGCCGGGCGGTCCGAAATGCGCGCCCGACCCGTCATAGGCGAGGAGCTTTATCGAGCTGAAGCCGTTCGGAAGATGGACGGTGAAAATCGCAACCAGCAGCACGACGATCATGGGCGCGGAGGCGAGAGGCACGAAAGCCCCAAAGAGGATGAGCAGTCCGCCAACCAGTTCGATGAAGATCGTGGCCCAGCCGAGAAAAAATGAGAATGGCATGCCGATCGCGTCCAAGATGGCGATGAAGTCATCAGGGCCCCGAGCGAGTTTCGCGTAGCCGTGAGCCAAAAAACCGTAGCCGACGATGAGTCGGAGCGGTAACGCGAACAAGCCCGGCGGCGTCGGAAGCGGAGCGAAGGCAAGGGGGCGAAGCGCAGAAGCGAACGTCATAGGCGTTGCTTCGAGCGAAAGGCGCCGCTTGTTACGTTTCGTTGCAAGCCGGCCGTTAAATTTTGGGCGCCGCTCCGGCTCGCGCCAGCGCGTGACGGATGAGGCGGTCGACCAGCTCCGCGTAGCTGATCCCGAGCGCCTCCATGACTTTTGGGTACATGCTGATGTTGGTGAAGCCTGGCAGGGTGTTCACCTCATTGATGACGAGGCTGCCGTCCTCGCGCAGAAAAAAGTCGACGCGGGCCAAGCCCTCGCAGCCGAGCGCGCGGAAGGTCTCGATCGAGAGTTTGCGGACCTTGTCGCTGACGTCGGGGGCGAGGTCAGCGGGGACCTTGATCGTCGCGCCCTCCTCGTCGAGATATTTGGCCTCATAGGTGTAGAAGCCGTGACGGTTGCTGGGCACGATCTCGCCCGGCGGCGAGGCGGTGAGCGAACCGTTCTCACCTTCGAGAACGCCGCACTCGATCTCGCGGCCGCGGACATATTCCTCGACCAGGATCTTGCGGTCGTGCCGGAACGCCTCGGCGATCGCTTTAGCGAACTCCTCTCGCGTCCCCGCCTTGCTGATGCCGACCGACGAGCCCTGGCGCGCTGGCTTGACGAACACCGGGCGGCCAAGTTCGGCGACGACCTCATCGAACGATGGCGTCTCCCCTTGGGTGAAGCTTAAGAAGCGCGCAATCGGCAGGCCGCTGTCGCGCATTAGACGTTTGGCGACATCCTTGTCCATCGCGGCGGCCGAGCCGAGGACGCCGGAACCGACATACGGCACGCCGGCAATCTCCGCTGCGCCTTGCACCGTTCCATCCTCGCCGAAGGGACCGTGGAGAACCGGAAATACGACGTCGACTGAGCGTGACAAGTCGGGCGCCGCCGCCTCCGTCTCCGAGAGGATCGCGAGTCGTCCCGCGCCGCCTGGAACAAGGGCGACGTCCGGTCCGCTCTCGGAAACCGCGGCCGGAAACACACCGTCCTTAAGCGAGCTGAGCCGCCAAGCGCCGGATCGGGTTATGCCGATCGGAATCAAGTCGTAGCGCCGAGGGTCGAGCGCGCGGAACACGTTGCCAGCGGACATGACGGACACGTCGTGCTCGGCCGAACGGCCGCCAAACAGCAGTGCGACGCGCAGTCTTTCGGCCATGTCGTGGTCTCCCGAATCGGCCCGTTGGCAGCGGACTTCGCCGAAAGCGGCGGGATTGGTCAACCGGCTGGATGAGCGCGTCGACGCCAGGCAAAGGGAGCGCGTCCATCGCGAGGTGGGGGCGACGCCGAGCGCTGTGCGGTCTGGGGGATTGCGCTCGGCGTCTTCGACTGCGGACCCGACCGCCAACGGCTGGGACACGCTCGATGGGTTAGGATACACCAAGGCGAAAACCGCCGGCGATTGGTAAAACTACCTACATCAAGCGGGTTTGAATTAGAAACAAAGCGCCATATCATTCCCCCGTAGTCCGGAATGAAAATGGCGCTCTCGAATTCGCATGGCATGCCGCTCCAGCCTCACCGAGGTTGGACCGGCTTGGCCGGGGTTGGCGCCACGTTCTGGGGGATCGGCGCCGCGTTCGTCGCCATCTACTTCGCGCTTAACCTTCTGACGGAATGGCACGAATTCGATCGCCTCGGGATCACCTTGTGGAGCCCGGACGATGGCTTGAGCCTTGCCCTGCTGCTCGAGAACGTCGCCTTTGCGCCGTTTGTTTTCCTGGCTGCGGTTCTGGTCGATCTGGCGATCGCTGGGGTTCATCGCAGCATCGGCGTGACCATGGCGGCGGAGCTCTGCTTGACCGTGGCCTACGTTGGTCTTGCGTTCATTCTTAAGAATATGCTGAAATTCGATATCAGGCAGTTCAGATTGCCAGACGTGGTGGCGTTCCTGCTTCTTATCCCTGCAGGTGCCGCCTTGTCAGCGTTTATATATTGCGGAGTTCTGTATCTGGGCGCTGGACTATCGTCGGACAAGCTCTTTGTCGCGATGGTCCATTGCTGGATCGGCAACGCGCTCGGGATCGTCACGATCATTCCCGCGGCGACAGCGGCCTTCACCTACGCGTCGCCGCCATGGCGCTGGTCCGGCTATACGTTGTTCACGATTTTCATCTTCGCGGTAGGAATAGGTCTGGGATTCGCCGCGCTCGTCGGAGTCGGTGACAAACTATACTATCTGTTTAACCTGCTCTTCCTGCCGGTCATCTGGGTGGCCATGCGGGAAGGATACGCTGGCGTCGCGCTCGCGTTGGTGACGATACAACTGACGCTTGCTGTGCTGACTGCGTTCGTCGGTTACAACACGACGGATTTCGCCATACTCCAACTGCTGATGCTGGTGCTTTCCATTACTGGCTTGCTGCTTGGCGCAGTCACAACAGAGCGCCAGGACGCCGCTCTGCGCCTGCGCGAACAAAAGAGTGAGTTGGCCCGGATGGTGTCCAATGCCCGGGCGGGCGCGATGGGCATGGCGCTCGCTCACGAAGTCAGTCAGCCGCTGTCGACAGTGGCGACCTATCTGCATGCCGCACGTCGGTTGCTGCAGGCCAGCGCCGCGAGCGAGCCTGTCATGGATGCGCTGATCAAGGCGGAGGCCGAGGCTCATCGGGCCCGCGAGGTTCTGGAGCGCATTCGCGATTTCGTCTCAAATGGCAACTTGAACCTGACGGCGGTCGATGTGTCCACCCTCGCAGTGAAGATTGGTGAGCTTTGTCGGGAGGAAGCAGCCGCACGCGGCGTTCTGGTGGAGGTTGAAAGCGTGGGTCTCGTCCCTTTGGTAGAGGCGGACGGGGTCCAGATTGAGCAGGTTCTGATCAATCTCGTAGCCAATGCGATTGATGCTGCAGCGGAGCGGTCCGACCTTCGCGGGCGCGTGACCGTGCAGGTTGCCGCAAAAGGCGACGGAATCATGCTTCGGGTCGAGGACAACGGCCGGGGAGTGGCTCCGGAGCTCGCCGACAACATTTTTGACGCCTATCAGACCACCAAGCCGCGAGGTATGGGGCTTGGCCTGCATTTAAGCCGACGGATCGTTCAGAGGCACGCCGGGCGCCTCTCGTGGGAGCCGATCACGACAGGGGGCGCGCGATTTGTAGTCGAGTTGCCAACCAAGGGATGCGAGCACCATGCTGCATGAACGTTGCGTGCACATCGTCGATGACGAAGCCAAGGTGCGGGATGCGTTGACCCTGCTTCTGTCGACCGCCCAGATCGAATCAAGATCCTATGGCTCTGCCGAGGAATACATCACCTCAATGCCTTTGAGGGAGCCGGCATGCATTCTGCTCGATAATCAGCTTCCTGGCATGAGTGGGATCGAGCTTCTGAGGCGTATCGTCGCTGCCACAACGGATTCGACGGTCATCATGATCACGGCCTATGGCGACGTGCCGACGGCCGTCTTGGCTATGAAGGCGGGGGCCTTCCATTTCGTCCAAAAGCCGTTCGACGCCGAGGCGCTGCTGATGACTGTCGAGGAGGCCTTGTCGCGCAGCGACGAAGCTGCCGATCCTCCGCTCGAAATGAAGGGATTCAAGGCCCGGCAGGCGTTGCTGACACAGCGCGAGCGGGAGGTTCTCGCCCTTCTGTTGGAGGGCTTGCCGACCAAGCTTATTGCGCACCAGTTGCGCATCAGCTCGAGGACGGCCGAACATCACAGGGCCGCCGTTATCCAGAAGATGCAAGCGCGCAACATTTCACATCTCATGCGAATGGCGTTCGTTGCGAGAAATCTCAATAGCGGCGAGCGAACGACGCAATAGCGTCGCGTTACTCTCGCCTAAGGATCTGCATCCTGCCACCCGGCGCATCTTTGCGTTGATGGTCCATCTGAAAAATTATCTCGCATCGCCCGGCGCCGAGGCATAGTCGGAACGAAAGCCATGGATTGAGCGGGCGTCCTTTCGAATGGATTGCAATATTTTCGATTACATCATCGTTGGCGCCGGATCGGCGGGCTGCGTGCTCGCGGATCGGCTGACCGAGGACGGCCGCTCGAGCGTGCTCGTCCTGGAATATGGCGGAGCCGATCGCTCGATCTTCATCCAAATGCCAGCGGCGCTATCAATTCCTATGAACTCCAAGACTTACAACTGGGGATACAGAACCGAACCGGAGCCGCATCTCGGCGGGCGGCGCATCGACTGTCCGCGCGGCAAGGTCCTCGGCGGCTCCTCATCGATCAACGGCATGGTTTATGCCCGCGGGCATCCACTCGATTTCGAGCGGTGGGAAGAGGAGGGCGCAAGGGGGTGGGGATATAGAAACGTGCTGCCCTACTTTCGCCGTGCGGAGCGCTTTCAGGGCGGCACTGATACCTATCGCGGCGACGCCGGACCGCTGACGACGGCGCACGGTCGAAAAATCAATCCTCTGTACGACGCCTTCATCGAGGCGGGCAGGCAGGCGGGTTATGCCGTCAGCGCCGACCTCAACGGCGAGCGGCAAGAGGGCTTTGGCCCTCTCGGTATGACGATCAGGGAAGGCGTGCGCTGGTCAACCGCCAACGCCTATCTCAAGCCGGCCATGAAGCGACCCAACCTCGAGGTCGTCACCCATGCGCTCGCGACGCGCATTGCCTTTGAGAACCGTCGTGCTGTCGGCATCCGCTATCGGCGTGATGGGCGCGAGCAAGTGGCGAGGGCGCGCCGTGAGATCGTTCTTAGCGGCGGCCCTATCAATTCGCCGCAATTGCTGAAGCTGTCGGGCGTGGGGCCGGAGGCGGAATTGCGCTCGCTGGGTATCGATGTCGTCGTCGATCGAGCGGGCGTTGGCGAGAACTTGCAGGACCATCTCGAATTCACTTTTCAGGTCGCCTCGAAGCAGCCGATCACGCTTTTTGCACATACGGGCCTGGTCGGCCGAGCGCTCATCGGGGCTGAGTGGCTTCTTCGCGGCCGCGGTCTCGGCGCCTCCAACCATTTCGAGGCCGGTGGCTTCATCCGCTCACGCGCCGGCGTTCGCTATCCCGACATTCAGTTCCATTTCCTGCCGATGGCTGTGGCCTATGACGGCTCGACGCTGGCGAAAGAGCACGGCTTCCAGGCGCATGCGGGACCGATGCGGTCGAAAAGCCGAGGTTGGGTTCGCTTGAAGTCCACCGATCCGGCGGACCCGCCCCTGATCCAGTTCAACTATATGAGCCATCCCGAGGATTGGATCGAAACGCGCGCTTGCGTGCGCTTGACCCGGGAGATCTTCGCTCAACACGCCTTCGACGCTTACAGGGGTCGGGAGATCAAGCCCGGCGCCGAGTGCGTGAGTGACGAAGCGATCGACGCCTTCGTGCGCGACCACATCGATACTGCGTACCACCCCTCCTGCACCTGCAAGATGGGCTCGCCCGCGGACCCTTCCGCGGTGGTCGATCCAGAAACCCGGGTGATCGGGGTGGAGGCGCTCCGTGTCGTCGATTCGTCAATCATGCCTTCGATCACCAACGGCAATCTGAACGCGCCCACGATCATGCTGGCTGAGAGGGCGGCGGACCTGATTCGCGGGCTTGACCCTCTGCCTGCTTCGAACGCGCCCTATTATGTCGCGCCGGACTGGGAGACGAAGCAGCGGTAGCGTATGCCCGCGCCTCAATTTTTGGGTTCAATTCTGCGGCTCGTTAGCGCAAGCTCTCGGTCGGACCGACAAAACGAGCTTCGGGAAAGCGAAAACGCCGATGACTGACACCGCGCCGGCCACCGCCAGAGAGCCACGCCGCGGTCGCGAGGCGCGCCGAAGCGCGCGAGCCCAGCGCTCGCTCGCCTCCATCCCCTACATCACCCGCAAGATCCCGCTTACGGAACTTGTCAGCGAGGAGGGACTCCAAACGATCGAGCGCAACGCTGAGACGCTGCTCGAAGAGATTGGCGTCGAGTTTCGCGAGTTCCCTCGCGCGCTCGAACTCTTTCGCAACGCGGGTTGCGACATCAAGGGCGAACGGGCGCGCTTTCCCCGCGGCCTGGCGAGGACCCTGTGCGCCACCGCGCCGTCGCAATACGTGCAGCATGCGCGCAATCCCGAGCGCAACGTCACGATCGGCGGTGACGCAATGGTGTTTGCGCCCAATTACGGCTCGCCGTTCGTCCATGACCTCGACAAGGGCCGCCGCTACGGGACGCTCGAGGACTTCCAGAATTTCGTCAAGCTCGCCTACGTGAGCCCGTATATCCACCACTCCGGCGGAACGGTGTGCGAGCCGGTCGATCTGCCGGTCAACAAGCGGCACTTCGAGATGGTGTATGCGCATGTCAAATATTCCGACAAGCCGTTCATGGGCTCGGTCACCAAGCCCGAGCGCGCCGAGGACAGCGTGCGGATCTGCGAGCTTCTATTTGGCGAGGAGTTCGTGCGCGAGAATACGGTGATGACGAGCCTCATCAACGCCAACTCGCCGCTGGTCTGGGATTCGAGCATGCTCGGCGCGGCGGAGGTCTATGCGCGGTCAAACCAGGCTTGCATCATCACCCCATTCATTCTGTCCGGCGCCATGAGCCCGGTGACCGTCGCCGGCACGTTGACCCAGGTGCTGGCCGAGGTGCTGGCCGGCACGGCGTTCTGCCAGCTTACCCGCCCTGGCGCGCCAGTGGTGTTCGGAACCTTCGTTTCGACGCTGTCGATGCAATCAGGCGCGCCAACCTTCGGCACGCCAGAGGCGGCGATAGCGATCTTCGGCGCGGGCCAGCTTGCGCGGCGGATGAACATGCCGTTTCGCACCGGCGGCTCGCTCTGCGCTTCGAAGGTCCCGGACGCGCAGGCGGCTTACGAGAGCGCGCAGACGCTTCTGCCGACGGTGCTGGCGGGCGCGAACTTCGTGCTGCATGCCGCGGGTTGGCTCGAAGGCGGCCTCACCGCATCTTACGAGAAGTTCGTGCTCGATTTCGACCAGCTTGGGGCGATGCACGTGCTCGCCAAAGGCGTCGACTTCAGCGACAACGGCCAGGCAATGGAGGCGTTTCATCAAGTCGAGCCCGGCGGGCATTTCCTGGGCTGCGCCCACACCCAGGCCAATTTCGAGACCGCCTTCTATCGCTCCAATATCGCCGACAACAATTCAGTCGAGCAGTGGCGGGAGGAAGGCTCGAAGGACGCAGCGACCCGAGCCAACGCGCTATGGAAGTCGATGCTTGCCGAGTATGAACCGCCGCCGCTCGATCCCGGCAAGGACGAGGCGATCCGCGAATTCATCGAGAAGCGCAAAGCATCGATGCCGGACATGAATTATTAGACTTCGGCGCTTCCGATGAATGCCCACCACTACTGCGCCGGATATCCTTGCCAGAGCCATTCGAGCGCCGTGGGCAACGTTTGGGCAACGGTCGGTTTATCGACATGTTCGGCATTGCGGGCAAAGAGGAATTGGTAGTGGTAGCCCTTGTCCGCGAGCACCTTGGCGAAGCGTTCGTCCGCCAGCACCCAGTCGTGCATGCCGTCCGCCACCGGAGTGACGGGGTAAAAGAGATCATGGTCTCCGGTCTCGAACCAGATGCGGATCGGCTTCGTCGGACTGTTGGGAATCAGCGGCGAGCCGAAATGCGTGTCGCTCTTCGCCACTTTGGCGCCCTCCACGCTGAGATTGGCGACCGGCGGTCCCGCCCATGCGCTGTGATACTCCCAGGCGCCGCCCGGCAGGGCGGGATTGTGGGGCCATTGCTGATTCACCACCGTCGGCGAATAAGTCAGTACGCGGTGGTAAAGCTCGGGGTGGAACCAGGCCATCGTAAACGCCGCCGATCCGCTCGAGCTGATGCCCATCGTCGCCCGGCCTTCGGGATTCTTGGTGAGCTTGACGTTGGCGTGGCTCTCGGCAAGCGGCAGCACTTCGTTCTCGACGAATTCCGCATAAGCGCCATTGACCGCGTCGTACTCGAACCCTCGTTCGCTCCCCTGCGCGTCCTGCCCGCCTGCGCCAATAAGGATTGCGACGATCGGCGGGATGCGGTGCTTCTGAATGAGATTGTCGAGGACGGTGAAGAACTGCTTTTCATTGGGGTAGCCGCTGTCACCAACGACAATGAACGGAGCTTCGCTTCCGGCGACGTAGTTAGCAGGAACATAGACGTCGACGGAGCGGGTCCAGATTCCCGCGTGGGCCGTCGGAACAAGAAGGTTCGACTTATCGCCGGGCGCCGTTTGCCCGGTGTAGACAGACGCATTGAGGCAACCGTCCGGATCATCCCGGATCATGCCGGGATTGAAGACCGCGCTATCGTTCGACGACATCGTGAAGGAATAAATCTTGCCCGTCGGCGCGCCGTCTTGGACGGTCGCCTCCGGCGCCGGAGAATGTGTCGGCCCAATGATGAAATTGCCTTCCGCCTTGATCGGAGGGAGCGTTCCGTCCGGAAGTTCTGTCGCAGTCGGATAGTTCGGATTCTTCGGGTCGCGGGTCGGCGGCGACGTTTTGAAGTCGAGCCCCGATATGTCGATGTAGAACGGCGCCGACGGATCGGTTGTGTTGGCGCCTGGAGGCATGCCGGCGTTTCCTTTCAGGCAGTCCGCGTGCGCGGCGCCCGCGAACACGAGGCAAGACAAGGCTGCGGCTCTCAGCATGCGCATGATTGGCGTTCCCCCTTTGATTGTGATGCTATCGTAGGGGGAGGCGTTTGGTTGTCAACGAATAGCGAGCCGACGGACTCGCGGCTCACGAGGAAATGAATGAGAACGCACGCGCGGGCAGTGGTCATTGGCGGTGGCGTAGTCGGCGTCTCGACGCTCTATCATCTCGCCAAGAAGGGCTGGACCGACAGCGTTCTCATCGAGCGCAAGGAACTGACCTCGGGTTCCACCTGGCACGCGGCGGGTCTCCTACCGCTGTTCAACCTCAGCTATTCAGTCGGGCAGATCCATAAGTATTCCGTCGCGCTCTACCAAACGCTCGAGAAAGAGACAGGACTCGACCCGGGCCTTCGTCAGGTGTCGAACATCCGTCTCGCGCGCACCCGCGATCGGATGGATGAGTACAATTATTACGCCGGCGTAGCGGAGACGATCGGCGTCAAGGTCAAATTTCTGACGCCGGGCGAGGTCAAAGAGATCTGGCCGCTCTGCGATGTCGACGGAATCATTGGCGCAATCCAGCACCTCGAGGACGGGTACATCCAACCCGCCGATCTGACGCAGGCGCTGGCGCGCGGCGCTCGCGAACGCGGAGCCGAAATCAACCGCCATACGACGGTCACCGCCATCGAGCGGCTTGCGAGCGGCGAATGGAAGGTTTCAACCGACAAGGGCGACATAAATTGCGAGCATGTCGTTTCGGCGACCGGCAATTTCGCGCGGCAAACCGGACGCATGGTCGGAATCAACGTGCCGGTGATCCCGGTCGAGCACCAATATATCGTGACCGAAGCGCATCCCGAGATCGTCAAGCGCAGGGCGCAGGGCCTGCCGGAAATGGGGGTCTTACGCGAATCGGATTCCGCCTGGTACATGCGCGAGGAGGCGGGCGGCCTGCTGCTGGGGCCTTACGAAAAAGGCGCTCCGGCCTGCTATGTCAACGGGCCGTCGTCGGACAGCGAATACGAGCTCTTTCCCGAGGATCTCGATCGCCTCGCGCCGCACATCGAAACCGCGATCGCACGCGTCCCCGCGTTCGGCGAGGTCGGCGTCAAGAAGGTCTACAATGGCGCCATCGGGTACACGCCCGACGGCTCGCCGATCGTCGGCCCCGCGCCGGGGGTACGAAACTTCTGGCTCAACGAAGGCCATTCGTTCGGAGTGACGGCGGCGGGCGGCGCGGGCTGGCAACTCGCCGAATGGATCGTCGAAGGTGAGCCGACCATCGACATGCTTGGCGTCGATCCACGCCGCTTCGGTCCCTACGCAGATACAGGTTATCTCATCGAAAAGAACGAGGAAGCTTACGCCAAGGTCTTTACAGTGCATTATCCCGACGAGGAGCGGGCAGCCGCCCGCCCGCTCCGTCAGACGCCCTGCTATGGACGGATGAAGGCGCTCGGCGCCGTCTTCGGTTCCATTTACGGCTGGGAGCGGCCGAACTGGTTTGCCCCGCAAGGCTACGGCTTAAGCGAGGCGGATCTCGCGAAGCCCGATGTGCTTCTCAACGAGAACCATCCACCCGTAGGTCCAGGTGAGGAGCCGCGCGAGAAATGGAGCTTTCGCCGTTCGAACTATTTCCAATTCGTGGGGGACGAGTGTCGAAACGTGCACGAGAACGTCGGCCTCATGGATATGTCGGCGTTCGCCAAATGCGAGGTTTCAGGTCCCGGGGCAGAGAGCTGGCTCAATTCCGTCCTCACCAATCGCGCGCCAAAGGCGATCGGCCGCGTCACCCTGAGCTATCTTCTTACCGCGCGAGGCGGCGTTCGCGCCGAATTCACGCTGACTCGCATCGGGCCGGAGCGATTCTATCTCATCTCGGCTGGAGCGCTTGAGACGCATGATTTCGACACGCTGGAAAAGCTCTTGCCAGCCGACAGCAGCGTGCGCCTCGACAAGGTGACGACTCAGCGCGGCGTGCTTGTGCTCGCGGGCCCGCGCTCGCGCGAAGTGCTAGCCAATGTCGCCGATATCGATGTCTCGAACAAAGCGTTCCCGTGGCTCACCGCCCGGCGTCTGTCGATCAAGGCGGCGAGCCTCATCGCCATGCGGGTTAATTTCGTCGGCGAGCTTGGCTATGAATTCCACCATCCGATCGAGATGCAGAATGCTATCTTCGACGCGTTGATGGAGGCCGGCGCGCCGTTTGGCATTAAGCCGTTCGGAATCCGCGCCATGGATTCGCTTAGACTGGAAAAGTCCTACAAGCTCATTGGGCGCGAACTGTCGATCGAATATGCTGCGCTGGAATCGGATCTCGAGCGGTTCGTTGACTTCGACAAAGGTCCATTTCTTGGCCGCGACGCGCTCATCGCTTGGAAGGGCAAGGGCTTCCAAAACAAGCTGATTACGCTCGAGGTCCAAGGCGTGACCGACGCCGATGCGCGCGGCTCCGAGCTGGTGATGAGGAATGGCGCCATGATTGGGCGCACGACCTCGGGCGGCTACGGCTGGAGGGTCGGCAAGTCGCTGGCGCTAGCCATGGTGAAGCCTGAATTCTCGAACGTTGGTGACGAGGTCGACGTGCGCATCCTCGGCGAGATGCGCCGCGCAATTGTCATCCCCGACAGCCCTTATGATCCGAAAAACGCGGCGCTTAGGGGCTAGCCGATCGAAGCGAACCGTCCGCTAGGCCTCTCCCGCCGCCCGGCGTTGTTGGAGTAGGGCACGATAGATCTCGTCGTCCCCGCATAAGCCCGCCATCCGACCAAGGTCGTCGACGAGCACGATTGGATTGCCGGAAAGGCTGCGCAGCGCGATCGCTGAGCGCATCCTCAAGTCGATCGGCGCGACGACGATATCAACGTCTTCCGCCCGCGCCGCGACCTCGCCGGTAACGCGGTCGGCGACCGCCATGGCGCCAGCGTTTCCATCAAGGGTCACGCCGATCGGCTTGCCTTCCGTGTCGAGCTGCACCCGGACGCGACCGTCCCGGTCGAGCATCACCTCGTTGTCGTTTCGGCGGAGTGAAGCTGCCGGCGTCATCAGCGAGCCGCCGCGCAGCACGTTGAGCGGATTCATGTGCTTGACGAATTCCGCGACGTAAGCGTCCGCGGGCCGCAAAAGAATGTCCTCGGCCGTCCCGCACTGAACGATCCTTCCGCCCTCGAGAATTGCAATCCGATTGCCGATCTTCAGGGCTTCATCGAGATCGTGGCTGACGAAGATGATCGTCTTTTTGAGATCCTTCTGCAGCAACAGCAGCTCGTCCTGAAGCTTGTCGCGAATCAGCGGATCGAGCGCCGAAAAGGGCTCGTCCATCAGAAGAATGTCGGCGTCGGTCGCGAAGGCGCGCGCCAGACCCACGCGCTGCTGCATGCCGCCCGACAATTCATGGCCGAATTTGCCGGCCCATTGGGTCAAGCCCACCATCGCGAGCTTGTCGGCGACAATTCTATCCATCTGCTCCTTCGGCATGCGGCGGAGCTCGAGGCCAAAGCCGACATTCTCCTTGACCGTACGCCATGGCAACAAGGCGAATTGCTGAAACACCATAGCGATGCGGCTCGTGCGCAGCATCCTGAGCTCGTCGGCGGAGCAATGAGCGACATCGATCGCCCCATTGCCGTTGCGAACCAGAACCTTGCCCCGAGCGACTTTGTTGAGACCGTTGACCGCACGCAAGATTGTCGACTTGCCCGATCCCGACAGTCCCATCAGGACGCAGATTTCGCTCGGTTCGATGGAGAGATTGATGCCGGCCGCACCGAGAACGACTCCGGTCGCTTTGAGGATCTCGTCGCGCGTCGCGCCGCGATCGACCATCGAGAGCGCTTCGGCCTGCTTGTCGCCGAACACAATATCGACGTTCTCGAAAACGACAGCGGACATGTCACGCGCTTCCTTTTCGCTCGGGGTTGCGGAAGACGCGATCGAGCACGATCGCCAAGAGCACGATCGACACGCCGGCCTCGATCCCCATCGGAATGTTGACGGTTCCGAGCGCGCGCACCACCGGCACGCCGAGCCCC
>Ga0209006_10003942_pt1 | contig 13519 bp, 9 predicted proteins | sample JacPin_JW_Ref_O2_FD_188567 | JGI IMG/M metagenome (GOLD analysis project Ga0209006, IMG submission 188567) | Forest soil microbial communities from Algoma, Ontario, Canada - Jack Pine, Ontario site 1_JW_Ref_O2 (SPAdes) (version 2) | ecosystem: Environmental > Terrestrial > Soil > Boreal... | reverse complement strand
CCCGCGGCGTCTGACGCCGTTCCAATCACAGCCACACGTTGGTAGGGGCGGAGCTCGCTCCGCCCGGCGTAAACTTCAAGCAATCACGATCCGTCATCTCGTATAGGGGCACAGCACGCTGTGCCCCATGTCCGCACGATTTCCAAAACCCTCGTCCGTTCCGCGTTCTCAGCGTAATCGCCCACCACGCGCTATAATTGCTCTTCCGATGCCATCCTCCACCTCCAACCCATCCGCCATCATCCTTCTCAGCGGCGGCATGGACTCCTGCGTCTGCACCGCCGAAGCCGTCGCCCGCCATGGAAAAGACCGCGTCGCACTCCTCCACGCCGGCTACGGCCAGCGCACGCAATCCCGCGAACGCCGCGCCTTCATCGAAATCGCCAACTTCTACTCCGTCTCCACCGATCGCCGCCTGATCGTCCAACTCGATCACTTCCGCGCCATCGGCGGGTCCGCCCTCACCGACCAAAACATCGCCGTTCCCGAAAATCAGCTTCACGCCTCCGCACCCGCGAACGGCAGCGACATCCCCGTCACCTATGTCCCTTTCCGCAACGCGCATTTCCTATCCGTCGCGGTCAGTTGGGCCGAAGCCACCGGCGCCAATTCGATTTACATCGGCGCCGTCGCCGAAGACAGCTCCGGCTACCCCGATTGCCGCCCCGAGTATTACCGCGCCTTCCAGAACGTGATTCGCGAAGGCACGCGCCCCGAAACGAAAATCGACATCGTCACGCCGGTCATCGAGCTCAAGAAAAATCAAATCATCCGCCGCGGCGTCGAATTGGGCGCCCCGCTGCATCTAACCTGGTCGTGCTATCAGAGCGACGATGTCGCGTGCGGCGTCTGCGATAGCTGTCTGTTGCGCCTCAAGGCTTTTGAGGAAGCGGGAATACCCGATCCGATTCCGTACCGGGGCGCTGCCGCAGTTCGCTGAGCCCGACACATCCGCGCCAAGCAGCTGCTCTCGCCCAGAGGGGTGGTTTAGCTTGGATTCCGGCTCGAATTGGGGATAATAGGGCGCACACCGCTCCCGGGGGACTTCAGGGTAGTAGCCGTCCCGAGACAAAGGAGAACCGAGCATGAAGCTGCAATTGCTGGCCGCCGTGAGGCCACATATGAATTTGACCGCGTTGCGGTCGCAAACTCGTTCGATCGCGCAGCGCAGCCATTGGCTCCGCGCCGCGCTGCTGGTCGCCGCCGCTACATTCGCTGTCATCGCGCCGCCTCGCGCTGCCGCGCAGATGGATGGATCCGTGAGCGGAACCGTCTTGGACGTCGCCGGCAAGCCGTGGGTTGACATGACCGTCGATGCAACCAGCGACCAGGGCGCAAAGCTCACCGCAAAGACCGACAAGGATGGGCACTATTCGTTCCACAACATGCGCGCGGGAGTTTACAGCTTCACAGTCGAGCTGCCGGCGCCCAATAAGCCTTACGAGTTCGCGCAAATCAAGGTTGGAAGCGGTGAAACGCCGAACGTCAACGCCAACTTCAAGGATATCTTGGCCAAGCAGGGCGCCGCTGCCGCGGAGCAGGTGAAGAAGCAGGAAGAGGACAAGCAGAAGTTCACCGGCATGAAGCAGCACTTCGACGCTGGTATCGCCGATCTGACCCAGGCCCAGACGGCCAAGGCCGATATGGCGAAGGCTCCCGCCGACCAGCGCGACACAATGAAGGCCCAGGTCGCCGACCTCTCCGGGAAGGCCATCACGGAACTGGAAGCCGCGAAAGCCAGCGCTCCCGAAAAAGATCAGAACTTGCATTTGATTTGGGCGCGTCTCGGAGACGCATATGACATTGCGAATCGTCCCGATGATGCTGCGAACGCATACCGACAGGCCATCGCGCTCAAGCCGACGCCCGGCTACTACAACAACCTGGGTGGAATTCTTGGTCGAAACAGCAAGATTGACGAAGCTATGGCCGCTTATCAGAAGAGCGCAGAGCTCGATCCGCCCAACGCCGCGCAGGCCTATCGCAATGCCGGCATCACGCTCTACAACGTCGGCAAGATGAAGGAAGCCGTCGAGCCGCTGAAAAAGGCGACCGAACTCGATCCAAAGAGCGCGCAGGCGTGGTATCTGCTCGGCGCTGCGCTGGTCGGTGCGATGGAATACAAGCAGAAGGGCGACAAGATGGAAGTCATCGTTCAGCCAGGTACCGTCGAGGCCTATCAAAAGGCCGTCGAACTGGATCCCAACGGCCAGTATGGCCAGCAGGCCAAGCAGGGTCTCGAGGCGCTCGCGCAGATCGCGCCGGGCATCGACACAAAAACCAAAGCTACTGGCAAGAAGAAGTCCTAAATCCAACCCAAGCAATCTAATTTGAAGGGCCGGCTCTTTGAGGGCCGGCCTTTTTGTTTTTCCACGCGCCTCGAAGCGGCCTGCGATTTTGCTTCCGGCTGGCATGAGCATTTCGCATCGCGCTATCCTGCAATGTCACCAAGGAGATCGTTGCGCGAGTGCTAGACCGTAGATCGGATTCCAATTCGACCGAATGGCGCGTGCTGCTCGACTGCGCGAATCCAAACGTCACGCTGCTCGCTCTTCATCCCGAACAAACTTCATCGCTCGATTGGCCTAAACTCGTCGCTCTTGCTGCCGACCAGGGGCTGTTGCCGCTTCTGACGGAAAAGCTTTCCCACTCCGGAGGGGGAGTGATTCCTCCCGACGCGCAACAAACGCTGAAATCCTTTGTCCGCGAACAGACGATTTTCGATCTGCGCATGCTTGCGGAGTTGTATCGGATTCTCGATCGACTCAGGGCCCAGGGAATCGCCGTGATGGTGACGAAAGGCCCGGTATTGGCGCAGCGCTGCTACGGTTTTTCCTTCGCGCGCCAATACACCGATCTCGATTTCGTTTTGCGCGATGCGGATATTTTGCGTGCCACCGAGACGCTCATTTCGCTCGGCTACGACGCCAAGGTTCCGCCGAGCGCCATTCGCGCGGGCCGGCCTGCCGGTGAGTACGCCTTCACCCAGCTCGCCACGAAGCTCCTCGTCGAGCTGCACACCGAAAAAACATTCCGCTACTATCCGCAGCCGCTCTCGATCGAAAAACTACTGCGCCGCAAAGCGATTGTTCGTTTGGGCGAGCAGGAAGTCCCGGCGCTGTCTGTTGAAGACGAACTACTGCTCATCTCCATCCACGGCGCAAAACATTTCTGGGAGCGTCTTCTCTGGATTGTCGATGTTGCCGCCCTCATCACGCACAATCCCATCGACTGGGGGCCCGCGGCAGCGATCGCCCGCGCCGTGGACGCACAGCGCATGCTGCGACTCGCATTGTTGCTGGCGAAAAGCGTCGCAGGCGCGACACTACCGGCCTCAGTGCAAATCGACGCGGAGTCCGACGGAGGCGCCATCCGCATGGCGCAGCAAATCGCCGCACGCTTGCCTCACGTTGACGACCAACAGATGAGTCTGGTCAGTCGCGCAATGTTCCGCGTCAAAATGCGAGGCGGGGGGTTCCCCGGGCTTACGTACTTTTTGCGGCACGCCCTCTCTCCCACCGAAGAAGATTGGCTCCGCGATTCCGATTCTGAAAAACGAGGCGTCCTTGGCGCGATCGAACGCCCGTTCCGCCTCGCCCGAAAATACGGACGCAGCGGAAAATAGTCGCGACAAGTCCGCAGCTCGCACCTCGCTAGTGAGCAAAAAAAGAGGAGCGAGCGCTAACCCTCCAGCGCTCGCTCCGCAGGCCACTCGTGACTTCCTGCAATTCCTTACAACGTCTAAATATTCGTGCTGTGTACCGCGTGATGCCGGACCTTCGCAGGCGCCGCCGGCAACGCAACACTCAGCGTCATCTCCGACTTGTTGCGCGTCACCGTCAGCGTCGCCGTATCGTTTTTCGCCGCCAGCTTCTCCCGCAACTCCCCCAGCGAACGAATCCGCTCGCCATCGAATTTCGTAATCACGTCGCCGGCCTTCAGGCCGCCCTTTTCCGCAGCCGACCCCGCGCTCACGCTGCGCACGAGCACGCCTTCGCCATCCGGCGCGCCAAAAAAATTACCAAGCTGTCCGCCGATATCTTCCGCATCAATCCCCAACCGCGGATGCAACGACGGAATCACAAGATCGCCGACGTCGAACGCTCCCTCAGGTATCGCCGGCATCTCGGGCATGTCGTGCACTTCGGGCATCTCCGGCACCTCTACGTCCGGCGTCCGAAACGCAAACGACCCCGGCACCGTTCCGCTCAACACCCGATGCAATTCTTCCGCCTGATCGAGCTTCGCGCTCAACGTCTGCGCGCGCCCATCGCGCCACACCGTCAGCTGCACCGTGCGCCCCGCCGGAATCTCGCGAATCATCCGCCGAAATTGCGTCGCGCCTTCGACCTTCTGCCCATCGACTTCCGTAATGACATCCGTCTCTTTCAATCCCGCCTTCGACGCCGGACTGTCCAGCGCGACGCGTCCAACTACAACGCCGCGCTCCGCCTGCAACTTAAATTGCTTCACATTTTCGGGAGTAACTTCGCGCGCCTCGATGCCGAGAAAACTCGGCCCGCCCTCTTCATTCGTGCTGATCAAAATCGTGCGCCGGCCTGGCTCATCGTCGAGCTCTTGCCTCAAAACCTTCACTCTGTCTTTATCCGGCGCGGATGGAGCCGAGCTTGGCGTCGACTGCTGCGGCAACGCCATCAACGCCGGCGCCAAAACCGCAATCCCCGCGGCACCAATCCAAATATTTTTCTTCATGAGTGACCCTCCTTGCTCGGCTTAGACGCGAAGGAAGTCAAATTGGCTGGCTTGCCGAAAGAAGTTCGGCGCCATATCCCGAAAACTAAACCGTTGAGCGCAACGCCACAACGCGAATCCCGCCATTGATCGTATTCAAATGAATCGGCGCCCCGCCCTTGCCTAACTTCCCGCGCGTCTCGCGCGGCTTCTGCGAACTCAGCAGCGAAATCGGCAGCTCTGAAAAAAAGCTTCCATTCAAACAGCGCGCATCTAGCTCCGCCTGCGTGCTCGCCGGCACCGCCAGCAGCACCGACCCATTCGTCGTCTCGGCAACCGCGCCCAGTTTGTTCTGCACGCGCAGCAGTTCGATATGCACATTCCCATTCGTCGTATGCGCGTGCACCGCGCCGCCGCCGTCGAACACGTCGATGTTCCCGTTCACCGTGCGCAAATCTTCCACCGCTTCCACGCCCGCAACGCGCAGCGATCCATTCACCGTGCCCAGGTGCTCCACGTGCGCACAGCGCGGCACATGCACGACATACTCGACCGCCACCTCGACGCCTTCGTTCTGCGGATACCGCGTCGTCACCGTGACCGAGCCCGGCCGTGCATCCACATCGATCGACACCAGCGACAAATCCGTTTCCTGATGCTTCGCGGTCTTCACCGCGCGCACTTCCACCTCATCGCGGTCCCACGTCTGCACGTCCACCGTGCCATTCACGTTTTGCAGCTCGAAGACGCCGCCCGGTTGCAGCGGATAGGTTTGGTTGAATTCCTTGGTGACCGCAAAGCACGGCACAGCCGAAGCTGTCGCCAGAATCAGCGCCACGATCGTTGCGAGATAACATGCACGGCGAGCCATAACCGTTCCTCCCCTCGAAGCCTTTCGACTTCCCCAAACCGAACGGACCTGACACCCGACATCTGAACCCAGGGCCGAAACTCATCCGAACGAAAATTCGCTCAAACTGAAACTCGCTTGTGATCGAATCGCTTTCCGTCTACAGATCTCCAATTCGCGCGGCCTCTCTCGCCGCGCCCCTCACGAAACTCAGTGCAACTGAAAATTGAAAGTCAGCGTGGTAATAACGTCGCCGCGCTTGCCTACCATCCACGCCTGGCTCACGCGCCACTGCTTCACCGCTGTGATCGCCGCATCCGCCAACGCCGGCGAACCATCGACCAACTTCTCAACCTCAATATGCCCATCGCGCGTCGCCCGCACCTGCAATTTTACCAGCCCCGTCACGCCCGCGCGCATCGCCACTTCGGGATAAATCGGATTCGGCTGCCACGTCAAATGCTTGCGAAATTCGTCGGGATCCTCATGCGTGCCGCCGATAAACGCGAGCTGCAATCGATCGATCCAGCTCTCCAGCCAATCGCCGTCGCCCGGTTGCGGCGCGTTCCCAGGCTGCGCCTGCCCCATCGGATCCGACGGATCGTAATTTGCCGGCACAAGCTGCACGCCGTGCTGGTTCAGCCGCTCTCTCTGATCGCGAATCAGCGAATCGCGCAGCGCAACTTCCGTATCGAGAAATCGCAGGTGAATCGTTCCCGACGTGGTCCGCAATTTCAGCGGCGCGCCGCCGCCATTCAGCGCGATCATGCCCCGCGCAGCGCCGGCTCCGCGGTTGCCGGAAATCATCATCGCCAGCGCCGGATCGGCTTCGATGTGCCGCTCGCCGCCCGCTTCCACCGTCGCTTCGATATCCGCGGCAAGATTGCGCGGCAAAAACACAATGATGTCGCCGTTACCGGAGGTCAACTGCGACACTCCCGCCAGATGCACCACGCCGCCGCCCGTCGCCGGCGAATCCGGATTGATCCACGCGCGAATGCTGCCGCCCGCCGTCGCCGCCCGCACCGTTCCCGCCACGCGCGTCAAGCAAATGCTGCCCGCGCTCGATTCCACTTCCATCGGCCCGGCCACATACATGATGCGAATTCCGCCGCCGCCCGTTTGCGCGCGCACCGATCCGCGCACCTCGCCGAAATCAATCTGCCCGCCGCCGGTCCGCACGCTCACCAAACTTCCAGCCTGCCCGACGGTAATATTTCCGCCGTCGGTCTCGAGATCGGCGCGCCCCGCAATCTGCTCCGCGCGAATATGCCCGCCGCCGCTGTGCAGCTGTGCATCGCCCGCGATGTTGCGCACATTAATATGTCCGCCCGCCGTGAACGCGTCGCAATCTCCGCCGACGTCGAGCACCTGGATGTGCCCGCCTTCGGTTTGCAGCTTCGCCACCATGCGCCCCGGGCCGGCATTGCGCACGAAGTTCGTACCGATGCGCCCTGCGCTGATGTTTCCGCCTTGCGTCGACAGCGTCGCGGTCCCGCCGAGATCCGCAGTCTCGATGTCGCCCGCGTCCGTCTTCACATCCACGCTGTAGCCGCGCGGCACCGCGACCTCAAACGTCACCCAGAATTGCACGCCCGCCGCCGCCGACTTCGCAATTTGCGGCGGCAACGTACCCTTGATGTCCACGCCGGCCGTCGTCGCTTCTGCCGTCAGCGAGTAATGGCTCAGCAAATGATCCGCAAGCGGTTCCTTCGCGTCGGTCTCAATGTGCGCCGTGTAGCGCAGCACCGGAGCAGCGCCCGCAGGCAGCGCCGTAATTTTCACCGTGCCCAGATCGGTGGTCAGGTGCAGCGTCAAATTTTCTCGTGTTGGGAACGAACCGGTGCGGTCTGCGCCGGTGTGGACGCCCGCCGGATCGCCCGGCTGCTTCGTCGGCTCTGGTGGATTCGTTCCAAGCGGCTCCGGCGCGGGCTCTGGCACTGGCACCGGCTTAGGCTTGGTCGCCGCCGCGGCCACAACGTTCGACATCGGCGCTGCCGGCCACATCAGCGCAAGCATCGCGATGCCTGTGCACAATACGACCAACGCAATCCCGCGCCGCTGCCCAAATCCGAATGTGATTCCTGGTTTCATCCGTCGTGAAGCTCTCGAACTCCGTCCCTGCTCCGCCAATCACAAAAAAAGCGCGATCACCAGTCGCGCTCTACTGCTTACTGCATATCCCTCGAACCAATCTGTCGCAAAGCCGCCGCGCTCCGCATCCGCACATAACGATTCGGATCGCGCCGCTGCAAATCTTCCAGTGCGCGAACAACGCGCCCCACATCTTGGCCGTCGCCGTTGATCACCGCAGGCTCCGCATTCGATGCCGGAGTCGCAACGACTGGCAGGCTGCCGTCTCCGCCCGGCGTCAACTCGTTGTCGCCGTCGAGAGAATTCACCAGCAGATTCACCGCTTCCACGCGCACGCCTGGATTCGAATCGTGATGCAACGCATCCAGCAACGTGTCGCGGACCGGAGCCTCATGCGTGTAATCGCGCAGCGCGTCCAGTGCCTTCAGTCGTACCGCGTCGTTCTTGTCGGTGCGCGCCGCCTTCACCAGCGCTTTGCGCACATGCTCATCGTCCGTCCGCGCCTTCACCGCATCCAGGCAATCCAGCCGCGTGCCGGGATCGAATCGCTCGCCGTTCGCCACCACGAAAGTCAGAAGCCGGCGCACGTCGTCATCATCCACGCTACCGACAAGTACCAGCGGTTGTTCCGTCCTCACCTGCACTTGCAACGTTCCGGGAGCCGCGTCCGGCGCGGGCGCAAACGTGATTCCCGCCACCGCCATCTTGGAAAGTTGTTCGTCGGTCAGTCGGGGCGTCGCGGTAACGTTTACCGCCTGGACCGTACTGCGATCCTCACCGCCGCTCCGCACCGCGAGCCACGGCACCAATTGCGTTCCGATCGCGACGCCAAATACGATGAGTCCCGCCGCGCTCCACGCCGGACGCAACGCCATCCAGCGCTGCACCCAGCCAAACGGCATCCAGCGCTCGCGCACCTTCGGCATTTCCAGGTCGTCGAGTTTTTCCGAAAGCTCGCTGCGGCATTGCGCCAGCAACGCTCCGGTCGGATCCATTTCGTCCGCAGTTTGCGACAAGCTCGAAAGCGCTATCCGCAATTCCGATTCTTCACCCAGCAGGCCGCGGCACGCTTCGCAAATGACAAGATGCGCGTCGATCTGTTCGCGCTCGTGCGGCTCCACTTCATCGCACGCGTAGAAAACGAGGAGCGGCGCCACTTCGGCGCAGCAGTTGAGTTGCGGCGTGCTGTCCATCGCTCCGCTCATCGCAGCACCCCGAGTTGGCTGCGCAATTTTCGCGTCGCGCGGAAGAGAGAATTTTTCACCGTTTCTTCGGTGGTGCCAAGCGCGTCGCCGATCGCGCGCAGCTTCAATCCTTGGTAGTGCTTCATCTCAAATACGACGCGCTCGCGCGGCGAGAGCAATTCCATCGCGCTTGCAATCCGCGTCTGAATTTCCTGTCCGAGCAGTCTGCGTTCGGGATCGAGCGTCGGCCGCTGTTCTTTCTGCCGCTCGAAGAAATCGGTGATGCCTTCGTCGTGCGTCGAGCTGGTTTCGGGCGCCTGATCTTCGGGTCGCGCCTGGCGCCGTCGTAGCTGATCGAGGCAAACGTTGGTAACGATGCGATACAGCCAGGTATAAAAACTGCACTCGAAACGGAATCGATGGAGGTTGCGGTAGACCTTGAGGAAAGCTTCCTGGTAGACGTCGCGCGCGTCCTCGGGACGCTTCATCAGGTTCAGCGCCAGCCGCAGCACGTCGCGGTCGTAGCGGCGCACCAGTTCCTCGAACGCATGGCGGGAACCCGCCTGCGCCTCGACCACCAGACAACGCTCATCCAGATGGGCCAAGGAAGCCACCGTTGCCAGTGCGGCACCGGACTGCGCCGTCTGGCCAGACACATTCGCCAAAGCCAATCGAGGTAGCGGCATGTTTCGCTTTCTGTTCGCGTCCCGGATTGTTAAGGCCTTAGCCTTAACACCTTAGCTCGACTCTGCTACGTCGCACACAAATTCGCTGTCAACAAGCCAGCAGAGTACCACCAATTTGGACGCAGGCACCCAGGTCGGGTAAGCAGCCGCTACACATTGTTATAACGACGGAGGCACCTCGTTTGTTTCTCGTCACGAAGGATTGCGGTGGCTCGCGCCTACCCACATTTCAGATTCCTGAGCTTCCTATCGCGTTGTCTTCGCCGCGCGCGCTTCTCCAGTTCATCAGCGGCCAAGCCAGCAGCAAAACCAACGCGGCAACGACTGCATAGGCGTTCAGGCGGTAGAAGCGATCCGGTTGGCCGAGCAGTTCGGCCGCGCCGCTCGCGAGCGAGATCAATGCGACCACCAAGAAGCAGCCGAAGATGTTGAATCGCATCACGTAGCGCACGCCGAGCACGAGCACCGCGAGCAGAATCGTCTCCGCGATCCACTGCTTTGCGTAGTCAGCCGGGCTGCCCCAGTTGCTCGGCATCGCCGCGAACGTCGCGACCAAAAATACGAGCGCCTTGAGCCACGTGGGACGAAGAATCGACGCGATGAACGTCGCCGCCAGCGCGACGAACCCCATGTACAGCAAGCTGTGAAGCAGCGACGCGCCGAGGATCGCGCCGGCGGGAACGTACGCGTCGAAATTCGTGCCGAAGTCCGCCCCGGCCGCACGATGCGGCGTCGGCCAATGCTGCGCCACTGCCTGGATCAGCGTCTGCAAGCCAATCAGCGCCCCCGCTCCGCCGATCCCGATGAAAAATGCATCGCGATAATAATTCGCGGGCATCCCCGTCCAGGCGGGGAAATAATCCTCGGTGAACGCGCGGCGCGCGAAAAACCAGGCGACCCCAAACACCACGACGATGAAGCCAAAGTAAAACGGCCCACCGAGAATTCCGCCGATGGCCAGCGTGCCGATAAATGTTTTGAAAGGGATTGCGGTGTTGTATTGCGCGAGAAACGCCGGAATGCGATTTCCCATTGCGAAGATCACGATGTACGCGCCGAGTCCCCATATGGCCCAGCGGGATAGCTTCTTCCAGGGGATCGCGCGCGAATCCGGTGATTTTAGATTTTTCAGGAAGATGATGAGCGCGGTGAGCCCGAGTCCCGCAAAAAACATAACGGGAATCATGATGCCGAGCATCACGCGTGAGATGGTCTGTTCTTCACGCTGGCGGCTCCATTCGTCGGGAATCTTGATGTAAGTGCGATAGCTTGTTACTTCGTCGCCCATCACTTCCAGTTCCACGCGGGCGTAAGCGTGATCGTCGCCCGGGGCAGCGGAGGAGGTCGCGGCGGTATCTGTCGCCCGGTCGAGCGGAGCTTTCGCTTGCCAGGTTAAGTCGTGATCGATGCGCTTCGGCCGTTTGTCGGATTTCGATTCGACCAGCGACCACTGGCTCAGATCGATTTTCTTTTCGTCGCGAAGATACTTTTCGCCAAGCGCGACCGCCTCATCTTTGCTGAGCGAAGCTCCGGGCGTAGCTTCGGCGAGCGTGTGATGAACCGAGTGCAGTGAGCCGTCGGGTTTCAGAATGACGCGGTATTCTTCGGGCTGTCCGTCGCGGAAATAACGCACGCTCCACAGCGCGCCCGGCACTTGGCTGGCGTAAACGCTGTTGACGAAATCAACTCCGCCGCGTTCTCGCAGGAATTCATTCACGAGCGGATTGGTGACTTCCACAAATTGCGTGTTCTGGATGTAGGTGGCGGGGTTGACGTTGCGCGCGCGCAGGATCTCTTCGGCGCGAGCACGAGCTCCGCGAGCATTTACCGAAAGTTTGAGATAGTCGCCGATCGACGCCGGTTTCACTTTCCAGATCAAAATGCCGCCGACGACAAAGCACAGCGCAAGCACGCCGAGCATCGCGGGAGCGAGCGCGTCGTAACGTCGTCCACGCACTGCGGCCACTTCCGCTTGTGCTGACGCCGCGCTGACTTCCGGCACCGGTGCGGCTTCGTTGAGAAGATCTTCATCGGGCTCAAAGCGGCCACGAATCAGGTAGGAAATTCCAGAGAAGGCGAGCGGAGCCACGGCTGCTGCTGCGACAACAGCACCGGAAATCTTGAAGTAGAGGCTGTTGGAGCGAATGAGAAAAAGTCCCACCAGCGACGCATCAACCGTATAGTGCCAGATCAGCGTCGCCATGATTCCCCAGCGCAGCATCACCAGGCCGGCGATGACCCCGATGATTCCGATCTCGACTCCGCGAATGTAAGCGGGCTCTTGCGGATAGTTGCTGTGCAGGAAGCCCCACAAAAATGCGGGAACTATCACCGCGATCCAGGTCGATTTCGTAAACTTTTTGAAAAAGGGAATGGCGAATAACCGGAACGTGAATTCTTCGTTCGTCGATGCGAGCAAGCCGATCGCCGCGCCGGAGATCCACGGGAAGAGCGTGTTCACCGAGTCTTCGTAGTTGACTTCCTGCGGCGCCCACGCGCCGAATTTTGTCGCGATGACGTAGAAAGCGACGACGTAACCGATGTGCGCGGCTGCGAACGAGAGTCCGACGACCGCGGCGGAGAAAAATTCCTTCGAGCGCAGACCGCGCAGCGTAAGCACTTTCGCGAGCTGGAGTTGTTTTGGCTGCGATTCGCGGTAGAGCGGTTCGGCGGCCGGGAGTACGAGGATTGTGATCGCGGTGACGATCGAAATGAGGAGCGCCGATCCGATTTTCAGTGCGATGAAGCTGCTGTATGCGCTGTTGGTGTCGTAATTCGCGTTCCAGAGCGGCCAGCCGTTCAGGTTTTGCAGGAACAGCAGAAGCGCCGCGACTCCGGTCACGATCAGCGCACCGCGCCACGCCGTGCGACCCTGCCGCGTCAGAATGATTCCGAGGCGCACCGCAATCGCAAGAATCAAGATGTAGGGGATCGTGAAAACAGCCGCGAGCGTGTCGTTCCCTGAGCGCAATTTCTTGAAATCGCGCACCCACGCTTCCGGCACTTTCAGAAATTCATTGCTTCCGCCGATATCGGCGCCTTGCAGTTCAACGTGGAGGCGGTACGGGGCGTCGACTGCGTGAAAATCTTTTTTCTCCCAGGTGAACGACCAGTCAAGACGGTTCGGTTTTTTATCGGAATTTACTTCTTCTGGAAGAAAATTCCAGGCGCTCAGATCGACGCCGAGTTTTCCGCTCAGATAATTTTGAGCTTTGCTTTGCGCGTCAGCCCGTTCGAGTGAAGCTCCTGCTTGCGCTTCTTTAACCGTGCGGTCGTAGCCGACAACATTTCCCGCGGGGCTTACCCGTACGAGAAATTCCTCTTCCTGCTGTGGTTTGAAAAATCGGACGTCCCAATACCAGATGTTGAGTTGCGAAGCCATGAGCTGATTGGCCTGCTGCAATCCAATCTGTCGCTCCAGATAAGTTTTGGCGTTTTCATCGACATCGAAAACGACGGAAGACTGGTAGCCGTCGATTTTCTGCCCCATCGACGCCATAAAATCCTGCGCGCGCTTCAGCGCCTCTGGCCGCGACACGCGAAAATCGATGGAAGCTTCGGGGAATGCGCGGAAATAATAATGATGGGCGAACCACGCGCCGATAATCCCGGCCAGCACCCACAGCACCAGCGCCCGCCTGTCCCGCCCGCTTAGCCTGCCGCTGTCCAAATCCGCCTCCGCGAAGCCCGATGGAGCCGCAAGAACGTAACGTTAGCGCGGCCCAAAAACTTTCGTGCGCCAGTCGCAATCGCCAACGCTGGTGCGCCAGTCGCAACTCTACATCACGCCTTCATTGGACGCACGCGGCATCCGCCAAGACTCGCAAGCGGAGTTACTGGTAAATTAGAGTGGATGTCCATAGCCGCCCGACGCATGCCACCTCTCACGCTTGCGACCGAAGTCCGCATGATCAAGGGTGTTGGTCCGCAACGCGCGGAATTGCTCGCCAAGCGCGGGATTCATACCGTCGAAGATTTGCTGCTGTACTTGCCGTTTCGCTACGAAGACCGCA
>Ga0209006_10003941_pt1 | contig 13519 bp, 9 predicted proteins | sample JacPin_JW_Ref_O2_FD_188567 | JGI IMG/M metagenome (GOLD analysis project Ga0209006, IMG submission 188567) | Forest soil microbial communities from Algoma, Ontario, Canada - Jack Pine, Ontario site 1_JW_Ref_O2 (SPAdes) (version 2) | ecosystem: Environmental > Terrestrial > Soil > Boreal... | reverse complement strand
CGATGCCGGTCCCCTGTCTCGCTCTCGTTCTAACCGGCGCCCTGGCTCGAAGCCGAGCGTAGAAGAAGTGTCGGCGCACGAGCAGGCGCTGCTAGAAGCTATGCGCGACGATCCGGAGGCTGGCGTCGCGCAATGGGCAAAGACAACCCGCTGCGACAAAAGCGCCGTCTCCATGCGCCTCGGCAGATTGGCCAAGCGCGGCCTCGTCGAGCGTGATGGCAACGGTCGCTGGCGGCTCGCAGAGGTAAACCCTACGATGCCGCCGTCGCTCTGACGGCGGAGGAGGAGGCCGAGCTTCTGGAGCCCGTCACCATCGCATGCCCGCCATGGCTAAGTCCCATCGAGGCGTCAACTTCGCGTGACGTGCTGTTGCGGGTTCAGCGCGTGCAGTTCCCTGAAATGAGGGGGATGATCTCGGTTGCTCGGTTTGGGTGACGAACCGGCTTCGGGCGGCGCGCCGGGCCAGATAACTAATCGTCTGTGAAGAATCTGTGTCGATTTCCGCCGAGAACACCGGTCACGTTCGCTGGAGCAGTCACTCGACAATCGGCAGCATGAGAACAAAGATCGAACATGGAGGGTTGCGAATTAGTTTACTCAGGTCTCGACCGGTGCGAGACACTCTGGGGACGCTGATGCCCGCGAGAACGGCGCCGTGATATTTTCGCTCCAACAAAACTGCCTATCCATCGCCAACAACTCTACGCTGCTGCCACGAGAAACTGGAAATGCCGGTACGGATAAAGCTTCCAGTTGTTCCGGTCTATATTTCGCCGATACCCGGTCGCGTTCTTGCGTGAAGATCTTTCCGCGCGCCGCATGGTCCCCTGCACCCAGGCCATGGACGCCCGAGACGGGCGTTGGCTTGAGGCGGCCGGCCTCGTTCTTGTCCGGCAACGGACCGGCAGCGCCAAAGGCATGATGTTTCATCACCCTCGAGGACGAGATCGGGATCGCCAACCTGGTGGTCTGGCCGCAGGTGTTTGAGAAATTTCGTCACGTCGTGATGAGCGCCAGCATGATCGCCGTGCGGCCGCGCCCCCGCTGTCTACGAGCCTATTAGTGCCGACGAACTCGAGCTCGGGAGAGACATCGAGGCAGCGCCCGTCCTCTGCAGAAATGAACCGACGGATCGATGACGAGCAACGCCAAGTCTCGTCGAGAACTCCGGTCACTGTCGCTTCAACAACAGCTATTTGCGCGCCGCCGGCCATTGACCTGAAGCGGCTACTCCCAGCCATGAAATTGGGGACCACAGCTCCGGCGATTACGTGGGCATCCTCACGCTCCGCGACAGCGGTTGCAGCCGGATAGCCGCAATTTATGAAACTGGACAAGCTCAAACCGTAACGGATTGACACATCGGCGCCCCATAGACGGGCGTCTCAATTCCTTCCATACGCGCCTTGATCTGCAAGGCTACAAACTTCGAGAAAATCCGCGAGAGCGCGAGATTACCGCCTTGGATCCACAGATTCTCCTGCGCGACGGGTTTGTACATGTTGCGCGGTTCGCCGCGCCATGGACCGGGGTCGTTGCGCGTGCCAGAGCCTAGCCCCCAGCACTTTCCGATGCGGTCGCCCACCTCGCGTGAGACGATCTGCGCGATCATCTCATGCAAGGACTGAAAGCCGGTCGCCTGGATCACGACGTCGGCGTCAATCTCGGACCCATCGACGAAGCGAATTCCACCTTTGCTAAGTCTTTCGATATCGACGCCGCTCTTCACCTTGATCACGCCATCGATGATGAGCTGGGAGCACCCGACGTCGATGTAGTAGCCTGAGCCGGTGCGGTAGGCCTTCATCATCAAGCCGGTCTCGTCGGGACCGAAGTCGAGCAGAAATCCGCTCGCGCGCAGCTTTTCGTAGAACTCGGCGTCACGCGCCTTGATCTTCTCGTAGAGCGCGCGTTGCAAAGGAGGTTGCAGCGCGAACGGGGTCGCCATGGCGATCATGTCGGCCGTCTCAACGTCGATCCCGTCCGCTGCGGCCTGCTCCGAATAGAGATCGAACCCCATCTCCATGAGCGTTTCCGACCGAACGACGGTCGTCGGCGTACGCTGAACCATCGTCACATTCGCGCCGGCTTCCCAAAGGTCCAGCGCGACATCATGTCCCGAGCTCGCAGCGCCGATCACAACGCAGTTCTTGCCCCCATAGCGCGCGGCGTCGTTGTAGCTGCTTGAATGCAGCAGCTCGCCCCGGAACACATCCGCGCCCGGCAGCTCGATCCAATTCGGCGGCCCATAGGCGCCGGTCGCGAAAACGAGCTGCGTTGGCTCCATGGTGATGGAGCGCCCTTGTCGGATGAGATCGACCGTCCAGCATTTGCGCGTGCGATCGAAGCGAGCGCTCTTGACCTCGGTGGAGCCCCAGTAATTGAGCTCCATGAGCCTCACGTAGGACTCCAGCCAATCACCCATCTTGTCCTTTGGCGTGAAAACCGGCCAGTTGTCCGGGAAGGGCAAATAGGGCAGGTGGTCGTACCAGACTGGGTCGTGCAGAACGAGCGAGCGATAGCGGTTTCGCCAAGAGTCGCCCGGTTTCTCATTCTTCTCGGCGATGATCGTGGGCACGCCCAGTTGCTTCAGGCGCGCGGCCAACATGATGCCGCCCTGTCCGCCGCCGATGATCAGACAGTAGGGTTGCGCGCTCACGCCCAACGCCGCTTGTTCAGCCGCGAGCTTTTCTGTCCAGTTCTGTCGGCTTCGGTCGGCCTTGTGGATGGTCCCAAGCGGACGCGCGAAACGGAGCGGCTCTTGGAAGCCGGATAAGGACTGTAGGGTCGTCAAGATCGTTCGGCATCTGCCGCCTTCCAAACGAAAGATGCCCTGGCCCTTGCCGGCCCGGGTCGTGAAGGCGAACCAGGCTTCGGTGACGGCCGCCGTCTGATCCACCCTTTCGATCATCCAGTCGCTCGGCGAGGCGCGCTCCAGCGTCGCTTCGAGCATCGCTGCAATGGCGGGCTTGCCCTCCATCGTCTTGATGTTCCACGTCAGACTCAGAAAGTCGCGCCAGTAACAATCTTCGACGAACAGCTCGAGGGCGCCTGCGATATCCCGAGCGTCCAGCGCCTTTCCAAATTTGGTCAGCCAAGCGGCGCCAATCTCCGACAATTGCACGACTTCCTGCATGTCGCTCCTCAATGCTGTTGAGATCTAATCACCAAGGGGCTCGAGAGCCTGTCCCTTGCGGTGGCTCAAAACCGTGTATTTGATCCTACGCAATGTTTCGCGCGCGGCGCCGTCGAGGCGGTCGCCCACTGCGGCGGACAGGAGATCGATGATCACCAGGAAGGCATAGCGCGATGCGGTCGGCTTCAGCGCTTCAGGATATTCCGGGATCCGCGCGGTGAGCTTCACGTCGCACACCGCGGCAAGCTCGGAATCAGGCGTGGTGATCCCGATCGCTTTCGCGCGATAGCGACGGGCAAGCTCGACGACGTCGATGACCTCACGCGTGCGCCCAGTGCTAGAGATCGCGATCACCAGATCGCCCGGTCCCAGCGTCGCGGCGCTCATCTTGAGGACATAGGGATCCGCGTGCGCGTATGCGACGACACCATAGCGGAACAGCCGGTTTTGAACCTCCTGCGCGAGCGCCGTCGAGCTTCCTCCAAGGCCGAAGATCATCACCTGGCGAGCGGTCGAGATCAGTTCCGCTGCCTTCAGCACGTCGGCGGAAGAAAGCGTGTCTTCAACCACCGCCAGCGCCGCGCGGGCTTCGCTGAACACCTCTTTCCACAATGGCGATCGATCGGCTGACGGCTTGCGCTCCTTGGGGACATCGAGGTACAGGCGCCCTACGACCGTGCTTTGCGCCAGCTTGAGCTTGAAATCGCGAACGCCCTCACAGCCGATGGCACGACAGAATCGCGTTACCGTGGGCTCGCTCGTCTCCGATCGCTTGGCGATATCGCCGTTGGAGGCGTCGACCGCAAAAGTGACGTCGGCGAGCACGACGTCGGCGACCCTTCGCTCGGCAGGCCGGAGCTCAGAGTAGGAGTCCTTGATGATCGCGAGAATGTCGGGAATGGACCTGCCGTAGGTTTCGTTCGCGACAGTTTGGGCCGCTCGCTTTCGCGCTCCTCGCATTCCAGGCCTTTTCCCGTTTTACGCAGATCGCGGCTGAAGGCGTCACTGCGGGGGGATTATGCGCGGCTGCACCCGCGATGTGTGCGATAAGGAATATTGGAAACTTACTTACATCGCAACATAACCCGCTCGTTTCGCCAGAAGCACGGCGTGTTGCGGCGGTTCACATTTGCGTCATAAGCAGTCTTGACAGAGGGTGTAGGTTAGTTACTCTCGGAGAACGCCCGCGGATCGTGCTGTAGTCCCGGATGTTGGGGAAAGATGTCGGCCACCGCGTTCACGGGCCCCAAACTCCGCATCGTTAACGCCGCCAAGGTCTACAACGCACGGTCCGGCGATCTGCTCGCTCTCGACAGATGTTCACTCGAGGTCAAAGCCGGAGAGATCGTGTCCATCGTCGGCCCGTCGGGTTGCGGCAAGACGACTCTCCTGTGGTCGATGTCGGGACTGCATCCGCTGACCGCTGGAGATATTCTGCTCGACGATCGCCCGGTGCGCGGACCTCATCCCCAAATCGGCATGGTTTTCCAGGAGGCGAACCTGCTTCCGTGGCGCGATCTCGACGGAAACATCAATTTCCCGTTCGAGATCCGGGGCGAAAAAGCTGATCGGGTCTGGATCGACGAAATCTTGAACCGAGTGGGGCTCGAAGGGCTCGGTGGGCGCTTCCCACGAGAATTGTCCGGTGGGATGCAGCAGCGCGCCGCGCTCGTGCGCGCGCTCTCCTTCAAGCCTTCGGTGCTGCTGATGGACGAGCCCTTTGGGGCGCTGGACGCTTTCACCCGTGAGGAAATGAACCGTCTTGTCGAAGAGATCTGGCTGTCAGCGCCGACAACAATCGTTCTGATCACGCACTCGATCGAGGAGGCGATCTTTTTGTCCGACAGAATTGTGGTCATGACGCCGAGGCCAGGACGCGTGGCCAACATCCATCATGTACCCTATCCGCGCCCGCGTTCTCTCGAGAGCATGTCGACCAAGGAGGTCTTCGATCTGTTCAATCGGATCAAGCAGGAGATTGTCGGCGATCGTCAGCGCCAACCAACGGCCGCGTTGCTCTGACGCGTGCTGGAGACCAGACAGTGCAGAACCTCGAAGCAATCCCCGATTTCAAGGGCAGCCCCGTAACGGACGCCGAGGTTGGAGTCGCGGGGGTCTCGTCGGCGCTTGCCGGCGGAACAGGCGCCAAATCCGTTCGCGAGATTCTTGCAATCATCCTGGTCGCGATCGTCATCATCGCGGGCACGCAAATGTTGCTGATCGCGTTCAAGGTGCCTCAGTACGTTTTTCCGCTCCCAACTGAGATCGGGAAGGCGCTAATCACCGACTTTCCGCTCATTGCGCCGCATCTTGGCTATACGCTGGTCGAGCTCTTCAGCGGTTTCGCCATAGGCTCGGCAGTGGGTCTTGTGCTGGCGGCCGTGGTCACGCAATTCCCGTTCGTCGAGAAGGTGGTTACGCCTTATATTCTTGTCCTCGTCACGACGCCGATGCTGGCTCTGGTGCCGCTCCTGATCCTCCGTTTCGGATTCGGCTACACCCCGCGCATCATTGCGGTGGCGCTTGCGTCGGGGCCGATGGTGATGATCAACGCTGCAACAGGCTTCCGCCGAGTCGATCGCGGCAAGCTGGCGCTCGCGCATTCCTATGGCGCGTCGACATTGCAAGTCTTCTGGAAAATTCGAGCCCCTATGGCGCTGCCGATGATCTTTGTCGGCCTGATGGTCGGTTCCATTTTCGGCCTGCTGACCGCCGTCGGTGCGGAAATGGTCGGCGGCGGCTTCGGGCTTGGCAATCGCCTCACGTCCTATTCGTCGATGATCCAGATGCCGCAGTTCTTCGCGGTGATCCTGATCCTCTCGATCCTCGGCATCCTCATTTATGTGCTCTTCTTTCTTCTGGCGAAGCGCTTCGCCAGCTGGGAGGCGTGATGAGCGAGCAGCCCGAAGTTCAGGCAGTGGAGGCATGAAATGGACAACGACAAAATCGGTAATGCTGACAGGCATCTTCTCGCGCCGAATATGAGCCGGCGTCGATTCCTGCAGGTCTCGGCAAGCGGCGTCGTGACCGCAAGCATCCTTGGGGGCGCCCCAGGCGCCTCGGCCGATCTCTATTCCCAGTTTACCTGGATCTCGCCTCGCGGAACTCTCGAGGTGCTGGACGACTTCCCATATTGGTCGGCGAAGAAAATGGGTTATTTCGACGGGCTCGGGATCAAGACGGACATGCAGCCCGGGCCCTCGGACGGCACCGCGACCGTGAAGTTCGTCGATGTCGGACAGGCGGATATGGGCTTCCCGTCTCCTGGCGTGTTTTCCTTCGCCCTGCAGAACGGCATGAAGCTCAAGTCGGTGTTCCACGAGGGCGCCCTCGACACATTCAGCCTGGCGTTTCGCCCCGGCGAGGGGTTCAATGATCTTAAGAAAATCGAGGGCAAAACGATCTTGCTCGGATCGGCGGCCTGGCAGTCGATCGTCGATCCGATGCTGTTCGTGCAGGGCGTCGATGTTTCGAAGGTCAAATATGTCGAAGCCGGCTGGCCGACCTGGGCGACGGCGCTCAAGGCGGGCCAAGGAGACGCAGCGCTTTCCTGGGAAGGGTTGCGGGCCGAATGGATCGGCAAAGGGCTTGATTTCGAATATTGGCTCGGCGTCCAGAAGTCGCCCCTGTTCGCCAACACATTCGTGGTGCGCGCCGCGGATCTCGATGATCCCGACAGGAAAGCTTTCCTCGAGAAATACCTGCGCGGCTGGGCGATGGGCCTCGAATTCGGATACGAGAACCCGCGCGCGGCGGTCGAGGCCGTCTTCGAGCAATTCCCGTCGCTGGCCAGCAATCTTGGGCCGAAGCTCGGCGTGACTTCCTGCCTCCAGCAGACGAACGTGTTCCGCGGCGACATGTCGAAGCGCGCCGGCTGGGGGGATCACAACATGCAGGCTTGGCAGCTATTCTTCGACAAGATTTATGAACTCAAGCAGATCACAAAGCCGGTGAAGGCGGAGGACGTCTGCTCCAACGTGCTGATCGCCGGCGCCAACGCGTTCGATCATGCGAAGATCAAGGCTGACGCAGCCAACTACAAACCGTCGCAACCCTTCGCCGAGCTCGACCTCGATAACATCAAGGCGCACCTCTTCGATCAGGCCGTTCCCGCCAACCGGTGAACCATCCCGGGGCGGCCGCGCGCCGCCCGCCAAAGACGAACTGAATAGGGGAGTGACGATGGCGCCCGTTAAGGTTTTAGTGGTCGGCCTTGGCAACATGGGGCGATCGCACGCGAGCGCGTATCATCGCAACCCCGGCTTCGAGATCGTGGGTCTCATGAGCCGTTCGATCAAGTCGAAGCCAATCCCAGATGAACTCGAGGGGTATGCGCTCTTCGAGAATTTTGATGAAGCGCTGGCGGCGACCAAGCCGGACGCGGTGTCGATCAACACATGGCCCAACACACACGCGGAATACGCGATCAAGGCGATGGAATCGGGTGCCCATGTATTCCTGGAGAAACCGATCGCTACGAACATCGAGGACGCTGAGAAAGTCGTCGCGACTGCAAAGGCGACGAATAAAAAGTTGGTGCTCGGCTACATTCTTCGTGTTCATCCGAGTTGGCAAAAGTTCATCGAACTTGGCAAGACGCTCGGCAAGCCGCTCGTCATGCGGCTGAACCTCAACCAACAGAGCAGCGGCAAGGCCTGGGAATGGCACAAGACCCTCATCGACTCGCTCATCCCTATCGTCGACTGCGGCGTGCACTATGTCGACGTGATGTGCCAGCTAACTGGCGCCAAGCCGGTTCGTGTCCACGGCATCGGAGTCAAACTGTGGGCTGAGGCAGAAAAGCAGAACTATGGCCATCTTCACGTGACCTTCGATGACGGCTCTGTCGGCTGGTACGAAGCAGGGTGGGGCCCGATGATGAGCGAAGTCGCGTTCTTTGTGAAGGACGTCGTTGGCCCACGCGGCGCTGTATCGTTGGTTCCCGCTCACTCAGAGGGAAAGGACCAACTGAGCGAAGTTTCCGACTCGGCGGACATCGACCGTCACACCAAGACGGACCTCATTCAGCACCACCATGCGGCGGTGGGGTCGGACAAGAACTTCGTGAAAAGAGACGATTTCATTTCGACGGAAGACGAACCCAGCCACCAAGATCTCTGCGATCGCGAGCAGGCTTTCTTTCTTGAGGCGATCACCAAGGATATCGATCTCTCCGAATCCATGGACGCTGCTGTCAACAGCCTGAGGATCGTCCTAGCGGCTGAGCAGAGCATCAACGAGGGTCGAGCGATCGAACTTGCGCGGTGATGGGAAAGTAGGCTTTAGTTTCGGACCTCCCTTTAGTTTGACGGTCTGACCGACACCCAGAGCGGAAGGTCCGGAGAACGACTTGCCGCCCACTTGCAAGATGACGCCTGGGCGATCTGCACTTCGAAGATGATGCTCGTTTGCGGACTTTTCATACGGGCCTAGCTCTTGCAAGCCTCCGGCGTGCAAATGAAGTTGATTGAATGAAACGCGGAGACATCGGTGAGCGCTGTGACCCAAGACATGCTCCGCACCTACGCCGACAGCGACGGTTTGGGCTTGGCTGCCTTGGTGCGCAAGGGAGACTTGACGGCGAGCGAACTTGTGGAAACAGCAGTCGTCACCATTGAAAAATTAAATCCGCATTTGAATGCGGTGATCCACAAATTGTTCGACATGGGGCGCCTGGCTGCCGACGACATTGATGTGAATGCGCCGTTCGCAGGTGTCCCTTATTTGCTCAAAGAATTGAGAACCAAGTGGAAGGGCGCTCCGGTCACCGGCTCGTCGTACTATCTCAAAGATGTGCGGGCCGACTCCGACACGGAGGTCGTTAAGCGAATCAAGGCGGCGGGCTTTCTTCTCGTTGGCAAATCAAACGCTCCAGAAAACGGCTGGTCGCTTTCGACGGAGCCCAAGCTCTATGGCGCGACGTTGAACCCATGGCGCGAGGGAATGACTGCCGGGGGCTCGAGCGGTGGAGCGGCGGCCGCGGTCGCTTCCCGCATGGTTCCGATCGCCGAGGCGACCGACGCAGCGGGATCGATTCGCGTCCCAGCATCTTGCTGCGGAGTCGTTGGACTGAAGCCGACGCGAGGCAGGCTTACGTCGAGTCCGGCTGGTGACGTCTGGCATGGCTGCGCTTTTGCTTTCTGCAATACAAGAACCGTCCGGGACAGCGCCGCTTATCTTGATGCGGTCGCTGGAGGCCTTCCAGGCGACGCCTACACTCCGCCGACTCCCAATGGTTCCTGGTCTGAGCTCGCAAAGCGTGAGCCTAAGAAATTGAGGATCGCCTTTAGCGTCACGCCGCCGGACGGACGGCCGATTGACCCGCATGTTGTCACCGCGGTTCAACGGACGGTCTCCGCATTGGAAAAGCTCGAACATAACGTCGAACAGCATGATATGGTCTTCGATGCGGAGCGAGCGTGGGAAATTTATGCGCGCATGGGATCAGTCCAGACCGCGCTGTTCTTCGACTCCATAGAGCCTCTCGTCGGACGGCCGGTCACTTCCGCCGACGTTGAGCCAGTGACTTGGGCGACGATCTGCCGGGGCCGGACAATAGCGGCACCGCGCCATCTCGCGGATGTTGACCACGTGCGTCAGTTCGCGCGGGCGATCGCTACCGACCTCTTGCCTTACGACATATTCGTCACGCCGACTCTCACGCAGAAGCCGCGCCCGCTTGGTTACTACGACATGTCGGAAACAGATCTCGATCGCTTCAACGCGCTTTGGTGGGACGCCGAATTCATGTTTCCGTTCAATATGTCAGGCCAGCCGGCGATATCCTTGCCGCTGCACTGGTCGCCGGAGGGAGACCCGATCGGCGTGCAACTGGTTGGCCGCTTCGGCGATGAAGCCACGCTCCTATCGGTGAGTTCAGTGTTGGAATGCGAAATGCCCTGGTGTGATCGGAAGCCGCCGATTTGCGCGTGATGACGGACATCGATGCGCCTCGAGCAGGGGCGGGACCCAGGGCCGGAGATGAGATCCTCCGGGTACGCGGTCTACGCAAAACCTTCCCCGGCGTTGTGGCGCTCGACGCTGTCGATTTCGACGTCAGAGCGGGTGAAGTCCATGCTTTGCTCGGAGCGAATGGCGCAGGCAAAAGCACACTGATCAAGGTCGTTGCCGGTCTTTATTCGCCCGTCGGAGGCGAGATCGCTCTCTCTGGCCATCCAGTCAAGTTCACCGGCGCCGCCGATGCCATGGCCGCCGGAGTTAGCGTTATCTACCAAGACTTCGCACTGATCCCGTATCTCAGCGTCGCGGAGAACATCTTTCTCGGCAATGAGATTCTAGGGCCGCTCGGGCTCGTAGACTGGACCGCCACGCACCGCGAGGCGCGAAGGCTTCTCGATCTCGTTGGATGCGCCTTTCCCACCGAAACGATGGTTTGGGAGCTCGGAACTGGGCAGCGGCAGTTGGTGGAGGTCGCCAAGGCCTTGCGGCGCGAAGCCCGAGTGTTGGTCCTGGATGAGCCAACCGCTTCTCTGAGCCAAGGCGAGTCGGCACGCCTGTTCGATCTGATCCGCGCGCTAAAGCACAAGCAGGTCGGCATGATCTATGTGAGCCATCGATTGGATGAAATCGCAGGCTTGGTCGATCGTGTCACCGTCCTGCGGGACGGGAAGAGCATGGGAACCTTCCCAGCCGTGGAGATCGATCGAAGAAAAATCGTCTCGTTGATTACCGGTCATGACACCCTCCCAACGCGTTTGCGCCAATCGGCGTCGCATGACGAGAAGCCATTGCTACTGACAAAGCAGCTTTCTCGCAAAGGAGAGTTCGAGGATATCTCGATTGACCTTCGACGTGGCGAGATCGTTGTAATCACCGGACTGATCGGATCTGGCCGAACGGAGCTGCTCGAGACTCTCTTTCGCGCCAGGCGGCCGGACAGCGGCGAGATTTTCTTAGATGGCCGCAGATACGACTCGGCCTCCGTTCGAAGCGCGATCCGCGATGGAATTGTTCTGATCCCCGAGGACCGACGGGGGCACGGACTTTGCGTGATCTTGCCGATGTACGAAAACATAGCGATGGCGACCATGCGACGCTTCCTTGGCGCGCTTGGCCTATCGCGACGCTCCGAAATCCAACACGCGGACACGATGATTCGTGCCTTGCATATCAAGCCTGCTGACGCCACGGCTGAGGCGGGGACATTGTCGGGCGGCAATCAGCAGAAGGTCGTTCTGGCAAAGTGGCTCTCGACGGACGCCAGCGTGTTTCTTTTCGACGAGCCGACTCAGGGCGTCGACGTCGGCGCTAAAAATGAGATTCATGACATCGTTCGAAATCTCGCAGCGCGCCGTAAAGCAATCTTGATTGCATCCTCTGATCTCGAAGAAGTCCTGGGCATTGCCGACCGAGTTCTCGCCATGCGCCAGGGCCGAATCGTCGGCGAGTTTTCAGGCGCCGCGATCCAGGCAAGCGGGCTGGTTGAAGCCATCACCCACGGATCTGTCTCGTGACCGCCGTCGCGGGGCATGCTTCGCTGCGCCCACGTCTACGCATTGACGCCGCAATCATAGGCCCCGGTCTCGCTTTGGCGGCGATGATCATAGTCTATTCAATCTTGAGCCCGCATTTCCTGACCATTTCAAACTTCACAAACGTTCTCGTTCAATGCTCGCCGCTCCTGATCCTGGCCGCCGGACAAACGTTTCCAATTCTGATGGGCGGCCTTGACCTTTCGCAAGGCTCGATCGTGAGTCTGGTGAGCGTGGTCACCGCAGGCGTCATGCTCGATCACGGTCTGGGTCTTGGGGCTATCGCCGGAATTGGATCGGGCATCCTGGTCGGCGCAGCGAATGGTGTTCTGATCGGACGCTTTCGCATCCAGCCCTTCATCGTCACGCTTGGCATGCTGTACATGATCGCCGGCGCCGCAATGGTCTATTCTGGCGGCTCTTCCGTCTTTGGCCTACCGGAGCCTGATGTCGATCGGTTCTTCTGGTTCGGCGGCGGCTTTCTGGGACCGATACCTGTTCCTCTCATCATCGCTGCGATCCTCATCGCAGTCAGCCATCTCGTATTGACCAGAACGCCCATTGGCAGGTCGGTCTATGCCGTTGGCGGAAACGAGCAGGTCGCTTTGATGTCGGGCATCGACGTCGGAAGAACGAAGATCTTCATCTACATGATGAGCGGGGCTTTCGCATCGATCGCGGGATTTGTTCTCAGTGGGCGCGTGATCTCCGGCCAGCCGATTCTTGGCGCAGGCGATCTTCTGCTTCAGTCCATTGGGGCCGTCATCATTGGCGGCACGAGCATATTCGGCGGTCGCGGCGGCGTGCTTCGCTCGGCACTTGGCGTTTTCGTCGTCGCCTTCATGGTCAATGGCCTCAACCTCTTGGCAATCTCGACTTTTATCCAGGAGATCATCGTAGGAGCGATCATAATTCTTTCTGTCTGGCTTAACTCTCTTCATCGGTCGGGATCGACGAAGAGACTCGCTTAACCATTACCTCAGGAGAACACACAGTGGGCATTCGACACGCGAAGATAGAAAAGGCCTCCCGGCGCACCGCGGTCGTCGCGTTTGCGGCGCTGGCCGGTCTGCTACTCACTGCCGGAGTGGCAACTGCGCAGCAGAAAGAGATCGCTGTCATGCTGCCCGCGGCGGGCGACCCCTATTTCAAACTCAAGGCGGCCGGCTACGCCGACGCGGGAAAGAAGCTCGGCTACGACGTGAAGATCTACGACGCTGGCGGATACGGGAACCTGCAAAACCAGGTGACTCAAATTGAGGACGTCATCCAACGGAAGGTGTCCGGAATCGTCCTTGTCCCGGCAAGTTCTGACGGCACCGTGCCCGTCGTCGAGAAGGCGATCGCTGCTGGGATCCCGGTGATCAATGACGGCATCGCTACACGAAGCGACAAAGTCACCGGCTTCGTCGGCGAGCCTTCGTATGTGATGACCGAGATGCTTGCAGCCTACGCGGCTGACCAACTTGGCGGAAAGGGCGAGGTCGTCATGCTGTCAGGGCCAAGCGGTCTTGATCTCACGAAATTTCGCGTGAACGGCTTCAAGGAGTACTTGGCGAAATATCCAGGAATGAAAGTGGTCGCCGAAAAGTTTGGTTCAACCGCCTCTGCCGAGGCGCTCACCACGATGCAGGATTTTCTCCAGGCTCATCCAGACGTCAAGGCCGTCTACGCCTTTAACGGGCCGATTGCGATCGGCGCAGTGCAAGCTTTGCGAGCGGCGGGCAAGAAGCCCGGCGACGTTATGGTTTTGACGACGGACATGGAAGTCGAAACCCAGCGTTTGATCAAGGATGGGTGGATACAGGCTACCGTCGTGAGCCAGCCTGTGACCATGGCGGAACTTGCGGTTCAGCGTGCGATCGAAGCCGCGGAGGGCAAGAAAATTCCT
>Ga0209006_10003940_pt1 | contig 13524 bp, 11 predicted proteins | sample JacPin_JW_Ref_O2_FD_188567 | JGI IMG/M metagenome (GOLD analysis project Ga0209006, IMG submission 188567) | Forest soil microbial communities from Algoma, Ontario, Canada - Jack Pine, Ontario site 1_JW_Ref_O2 (SPAdes) (version 2) | ecosystem: Environmental > Terrestrial > Soil > Boreal... | reverse complement strand
GCGCGATCTCCGCGGGCTTCGGCCAGGCCGCGTGATCGGCGTCGGGCATCGACTTGCGGTTCGCCGGCGTGTCGATGGTCGAGGGCGCGATCGCGTTGACCAGAATGCCCTCCTTCACCACCTCCTGGGCGAGCGCCACGGTGAGCGCGGCGACCGCCGCTTTGGTCGCCGCATAGGCCACCATGCCAGCGCCGGTCCGCCATTCGAGCCCCGGACGGGCGGTGACGTTGACGATGCGTCCCCCACGGCCGGCCATGGCGACACAGGCAGCGCGGCAACACAGGAAGGTGGTGACGAGGTTGGTGTCGACCTGGCCCATCAGGACCGCCTTCCCCGTCGTCGCCACCGGCCCGGCGGCGAAACCGCCGGCGATGTGGATCGAGGCCCAGAGCTGCGGCACCTTCGCGTAGAGCGCGGTCACCGCCGCCTCGTCGGTGAGGTTGCCGTCGGGATAGGTCGTGACCTTGGGATGGGCGCGATGGGGAAAGTGGGTCAGCTCCGCCTCATTGAAGACGGGAATGTGACAGCTTGCGCCCGCCTCCAGGAGGGCGCCGACTACCGCGGAACCGAGCGCCCCGGTGCCGCCGGTGATGATCACGCTGCGATCCTGAAACTCCATCTGGCTCTCCTTGAGGCTTCCGCCGCCACAGCGGCACGTTTCACGTTACCCAACTCTAAGCCAACCGCCACGATTGCGGGAACCGCAGGCTCCGCCGAACCGCGCAAAGGAACTTCCCAAATTCCCGTCGCGCATTTATCGATTGAGCCCGGAGCTTGAGGAAACCACAGGACCGCCTTCGGGAATGAGACACCGCGCAACGCCAGGGCCGGACGGTGCAGGCGAGCCGTTGGTGCGGTTCGCCGCCGTCTCGAAGCGCTTTGCCGGCGTCCCCGCGGTCAACGAACTCAGCCTCGACATCTATCCTGGCGAGTTCTTTGCGCTGCTCGGCCCATCCGGCTGCGGCAAGACCACGCTGTTGCGCATGCTCGCCGGCTTCGAGACGCCTGACGAAGGGCAGGTGCGGCTCGCCGGCGAGGACCTCGCGGCGATGCCGCCGCATCGCCGTCCCGTCAACATGATGTTCCAGAGCTACGCGCTGTTTCCGCACCTCACCGTGGCCGGAAACGTCGCCTTCGGCCTCCATCAGGACCGGATGGCGAAATCCGCCATCAAGGCGCGTGTCGAGGAGATGCTCGCCCTCGTCAAGCTCGATGGGCTGGGCAGCCGCAAGCCGGACCAGCTCTCCGGCGGCCAGCGCCAGCGCGTCGCGCTCGCACGTTCGCTCGCCAAACGGCCGAAGGTGCTGCTGCTCGATGAACCGCTGGCGGCGCTCGACAAGAAGCTGCGCGAAGAGACGCAGTTCGAATTGATGGATTTGCAGGAACGGCTCGGCACCACCTTCATCATCGTCACCCACGACCAGGAAGAGGCGATGACCGTCGCCGACCGGATCGCGGTGATGGACGAGGGCGAGATCGTCCAGGTCGCGGCGCCGAGCGAAATCTACGAGCGCCCGAAATCGCGCTGGGTCGCCGGCTTCATCGGCGACATCAATCTGATCGAGGGCGGCGTCGTCGAAGCGAACGGCACCGGCGCGGTGATCGAGGACAGCGGCGGACGGCGCTTCCACGTCGCCGAGGCCAATGGCGTCAGTGTCGGGGCCAAGGTCGCGATCGCACTGCGGCCGGAGAAGCTGCGCATCGCCGCTGCGGCGAGCGCGGCGAACGAGGCCAACAGTGTGCGCGGCCGGGTGTGGGACATCGGCTATCTCGGCGACAAGTCGGTCTACAAGGTCCGGCTGGCCGACGGCACGCAGATGAAGGCTTCCGTCGCCAACGTGACCCGCATCGTCGAACGGCCGATCTCGTGGGACGACGAGGTACGGCTCTCGTGGTCCCCCTCGGCCGCCGTGCTGCTGACAAGGTGAGCGCGATGCCCGCACCGCCGCAGCCACCCCGATCGTCATCGGCGAAGCTCGTGGTGCTGGCGCCCTACCTGTGGCTCGTCGCGTTCTTCTTCGTGCCATTCCTGATCGTGCTCAAGATCAGCCTGTCGCAGACGGCGATCGCGCAGCCGCCTTACCTGCCGGTGCTCGACCTCGCGGCCGGCTGGCAGGGCATCAAGGACTTCGTCGCCGGCCTCTCGTTGGAAAACTACGCGACCCTCGCCTCCGACGATCTCTATTTCTTTTCCTACCTGCGCAGCCTCACTGTCGCCGCGGTATCGACGGTGATCCTGGTGCTGGCCGGCTTCCCGATCGCCTATGCGATGGCGCGCGCGCCGCGCCGGTGGCGGCCCGTGCTGCTGATGCTCGTCGTGCTGCCGTTCTGGACGTCGTTCCTGATCCGCGTCTATGCCTGGATCAACATCCTGCAGCGCGACGGCCTCCTCAACCAGACGCTCTCGGCGCTCGGCCTCATCGATCAGCCGCTCACCTGGCTCGCGACCGACACGGCGATCTATATCGGCCTCGTCTATTCCTACCTGCCGTTCATGGTGTTGCCGCTCTATGCCAGCCTCGAGAAGCTCGATGACAGTCTGCTCGAAGCAGCCGCCGATCTCGGCTGTCCGCGCTGGAAGGCGTTCTGGACGGTGACCGTGCCGCTTGCGCTGCCGGGCCTCGGCGCCGGCGCGCTGCTCTGCTTCATCCCGATCGTCGGCGAGTTCGTCGTTCCCGATCTTCTCGGCGGCTCCGACACCACCATGATCGGGCAGACCCTGTGGACCGAGTTTTTCGCCAACAAGGACTGGCCGGTTGCCTCGGCCGTCGCCGTGGTGCTGGTCGTCCTTCTCGTCGGGCCGATCGCGATCTATCAGCACCTTCAGTCGCGCGGGGTCGAGAACCGCTGACATGCGCCGCCTCTCGCTCACCAACCTCACCGCGCTCGCCCTCGGCCTCGCCTTCCTCTACGCGCCGATCGTCATTCTGGTGATCTATTCGTTCAATGCGTCGCGCCTCGTCACCGTATGGGGCGGCTGGTCGATCCGCTGGTACCTCGCGCTGCTCGACGACAGCGCCATGATCGCAGCGGCGCTCGCTTCACTCGGCGTCGCGCTCGCCTCGTCGGCGCTCGCGACCGTGCTCGGCACCATGGCGGCGCTGGCGATGACGCGGCTCGGTCGCTTCCGCGGTCGCCTCGCCTTCTCCGCGATGATCTACGCACCGCTGGTGATGCCGGAAGTCATCACCGGCCTGTCGCTGCTCCTGCTGTTCGTCGCGGTCGGGCTCGATCGCGGCTTCTCGACCGTGATCATCGCCCACACCACGCTCACCATGTGCTTCGTCACCGTGATCGTGCAGTCGCGCCTCGCCGGCTTCGACCGCAGCCTCGAGGAAGCGGCGATGGATCTCGGGTGCCCGCCCGGCCGCACCTTCCTTACCATCACGCTGCCGCTGATCATGCCGGCGGTGATCGCGGGCTTTCTGCTGGCGTTCTCGCTCTCGCTCGACGACCTCGTGATCGCGAGCTTCACCACCGGCCCCGGCGCGACCACGCTGCCGATCCGCATCTATTCGGAGGTGCGGCTCGGGGTGAAGCCGGAGATCAACGCGATCTGCACGATCCTGATCGCGGTGGTCGCGATCGCGGTGATCGCGGCCTCGCTGATCGGCAAGAGCGGCGGGCAAGGGCGCACGACTTGACGGCCACACGCCGATCTGTCGCTGCTTACTCCCGGCTCTCGCGCGACGGCCGCAGCAGATAGGCGAGACACCAGATCGGCACGATGATGAGCGCGCCGAGCGCGATATTCGGCAGCACCCAGGCGAGCGCATCGTGCAGCAGCACCTCGATGGGCGCGGTCGGGATATGCAGGTCGCCGAGCAGCGTGCCGGCGGTGAGCCCGAAATGGGCGAGGATCGTCCCAACGATCAGCGAGCCGACCGCGACGTTCACGACCGTACGGAACAAGTGGCGAAGCATCGCTCCCCCGTCTGCGCTTCCGGCCCGTTCCCGGACGTGAACCGGCCTCGATCTTGCGCGCTCACGCACGATGGATCGAGGTGAGGCCGGCTCCCGCGCCCGCCCCGCGCGGGTGATTCGGTCCCATCATAGATGATTCGCGTCCTGCCAGCCCACCGCGGTCGAGCGCCTAGAATGACGAGGATGCAGAACGCGATCAGGAATTCGCCCTGCCGGATCAGCGCTGCCCGCGGTCGGGGACACCCGGCAGTGTGAGCCGGCGGATCGCTGATTCGACGGCGTCGCGGGTCTTGCGGTCGCGCACGGCGTCGAGCAGGGGCGCGCCGGCCCCCGAACGTCGGATCAGGGTCTGCGCGTCGGGCAGCATGACCGGATCGTCCCACGGACCCTGCACGACGAACGGAAGCTCGAATGCGTTGCTGGTGTCGGCGGCGGCATTGGTGAGGCTCGCGGTGCCGGAGAGATCGAATTCGCGCTCGGGTATCGAGGTGGTGCCGGTGAGCCCGAGCCTGACGTTCGGTCCGACCATCTCGACGTCCTCGATGGTCGCGGTGCCCCGCGTGATCTGCAGCGCGATGTTGAGTCGGTCGAACGGCGTGCGGCCGGTGCGGAAATCGCCGTTGCCGGACAGCGGCCGCTGCGCGAGGCGGCGCAGCAGCTGCTCGACGTTGACGCCGGTCAACGCGCCGTCCCGCGCGGTGATGTGCGCGGTGCCGTCGAGATTGCGGGCGAGATCGTGAATGTTCGGCCCCGAGCTTTCCATCTCGAGCGAAATGCTGCCGACGCCTTCGGCCCGGCGCATCCGGAACAACTCGATCATCGTCTTGTCGAGATCGATGTCGGTCGCCTGCATCTGCGTCTTGAATTCGGCGCCGTGCTCGGTCTTGCCGAGCGCGATGTTGCCGGTGATCACGCCGCCGAACGATTGCGATTCGCCGACCGTCAGCACCAGCCGTCCCGACCGCATGGTGGCGGCGACGGCGGTGCGGCCGAGCCGCGCATGGGCGACGCGCACCGCGGCGGCGGACAGGCGCAGATCCGCTTCCCAACCGTTGAACCAGTCGAGCGCGATCGGGGTCGAGTCCCAGTTGCGGGTGTTCTCGGCGACGAGGCGGATCGTCGAAATATAAGGCGTGAGGTCCAGCGTCTCGACGGCGAGCGTACCCTGCACGACACGCGCCCCTGTCGTCGAGTAGGTGATCACACCTTCCGCGACATTGCCGTCGAACTCGGCATTGACGTTCGACAGCGCGAGCGTGCCGTCATTGACCGCGGCACGGGCCTTGAGCGCGAAGCGCCCGAGGCCGCCCTCCGGCAGCGTCGTGCCGCCGGTCCAGCGCAGCGCCTCGCGCAGCGAGCCGGCGTCGGCGGCGAGCGTGCCGTCGACCTTGAGGTTCGGCGCATAACTCATGGTGCCGTCGAACGCCGCGTTCATCGGGCCGGCGTTGAAACGGAATTTCAGACCGGAGTTCTGCCCGGACAGCGCAGCGGGGAAATCGGACATCGCGACGTTCGCTGCGACGGTCTCCTTGCGCCAATTGAAATGGCCGGTGGCCGCGAAGCTCTTGGCGATCGACGGCCAGGCGAGCGACAGCTCGACCGCCTCGAGCGTCTCGGTGACGCCGTGCGCGGGATCGCGGATGGCGATGGTGCCGTCGTTGATGCGAATTTCGGAGAACGACAGCAGGCGCTCGTCGTGCGGGGTGTCCGGCCGCAGCGCGCGCGCCAAGGTATCGACGAGCGGCGACCAATTGGTATGCCCGTCCGCTCCGACGTCGACGGTGATGTGCGGCTTGATCAGCGTGATGTCGCCGATCTCGATGCGCCCGGCGAGCAGCGGCATGAGGCGCAGATTGACGATCATCTGCTCGACCGCGACCGCCGGCTCCTTCGCGGCGGCATCCCCGAGCACCACGTCGGAGAACGAAACCATACGCGCCGGGAATACCGACATCGAGACCGGGCCGCGCAGGTTCGGGGCGAGCCCGGTGGCCGCGCCGATCTCGGTCTTGACCGCCTCGCTGATGGTATCGACGGGAATGGCGTGCCTCGCGACGATGAGGGCGCCGGCGCCGACCGCGGCTACGATCGCAATGAGGGAGAGGAAGCGCTTCACGCCGGTCGATCCGATCCTTGCCGTCGGGCGGCAGATAGAGGAGCCGAGCCCATGGCCCGGAACGTCCTGTGCTGGCCTGAACGGAATACGATTACTGACAACTGCGAACGATGACCCACCGGCTTCATCCCGCGCGCAAAACGCGTGGAGTGGTCGGCGCCCCCGACGGGCGCGAACTTGGGTTAGCTCTGTGACGCTTTCGTGGCCGGCCGGGCGGGTCGCCAAGGTGGCGAATTTGCGGCAAAGAACGGCGCAGCCTCGTTATTCACGGGGTTTCTCGCCGGCCCTGCGGACTCCGTGCACAGATACCCACAGATATTTGCAAAGGAAAATAAACCGCGCCGGCCGCGCGGCTGCCCTCGGCCGAAGCATATGCCGGCGCCCTAGGCGGGAGACGCTATGATCGCGCGGGATCGCGCTCTGCGCACTCCCTACAGCTTCGGCGACACCGTGTAATCCGCTTCGGTCTTGGCGCGGATCTCGTCCTTGGTGACGCCGGGCGCGAGCTCGACCAGGGTCATTCCGCCACCTTTCCTGTCGACGGCGAACACGCCGAGATCGGTGATCACCATGTCGACGACGCCGGCCCCGGTCAGCGGCAGCTTGCAGCGGTGCAGCAGCTTGGGCTCGTCCTTGGCGGTGTGCTCCATCACCACCACGACCTTCTTCACCCCGGCGACGAGGTCCATGGCGCCGCCCATGCCCTTGACCATCTTGCCCGGGATCATCCAGTTGGCGAGGTCGCCGTTCTCGGCGACCTGCATGGCGCCGAGCACCGAGAGGTCGATGTGGCCGCCGCGGATCATGCCGAAGCTGTCGGCACTGGAGAAATAGCTCGTGGTCGGCAACTCCGTCACCGTCTGCTTGCCGGCGTTGATGAGATCGGGGTCTTCCTCGCCCTCAAAGGGGAACGGGCCGGTGCCGAGCATTCCGTTCTCGCTCTGAAGCTGCACGTTCATCCCCTCCGGGATGTAGTTCGCAACAAGCGTCGGAATGCCGATGCCGAGGTTGACGTAGAATCCGTCGCGAAGCTCCTTCGCCGCGCGTTCGGCCATCTGCTCTCTGGTCCAGGGCATATCGGTGATCCTTTCAGCTGCGCTTGCGCGTGGTGCGCGCTTCGATGTGCTTTGCCGCATTCGGCACGGCGACGATTCGCTGGACGAAGATGCCCGGCGTCATGATGTGATCGGGCTCGAGCTCGCCCGGCTCGACGAGGTTCTCGACCTCGGCGACCGTAATCTTGCCGGCGGTCGCCATCATCGGATTGAAGTTTCGCGCGGTCTTGCGATAGACGAGGTTGCCCTCGGTATCGCCTTTCCAGGCGTGCACGATCGACAGGTCGGCGACGAGGCCGGTTTCCATGATGTAGCGCTCGCCGTGGAAGACGCGCTCTTCCTTGCCCTTGGCGATGTCGGTGCCGGCGCCGGTGCGGGTGAAGAAGGCGGGAATGCCGGCGCCGCCGGCGCGGATGCGCTCGGCGAGCGTGCCCTGCGGATTGAACTCGATCTCGAGCTCCCCGGCGAGGAACTGCTTGGCGAAGGTTTTGTTCTCGCCCACATAGGACGAGATCATTTTTTTGATCTGGTGGGTGTCGAGCAAGACGCCGAGCCCGACGCCATCGATGCCGGCATTGTTCGAGACCACGGTGAGGTTCTTCACTCCGGAATCGCGGATCGCCAGGATCAGCGTCTCGGGGATGCCGCAGAGCCCGAAGCCGCCGGACATGATGAGCATGCCGTCCTTGAGGACGTCGGCGAGCGCCGTGCGCGCATCGGGGTAGACCTTTTTCATGAACGCGCCTCTCCCAGTTGTTCGACCCTCGTGTAGCCGAGCCAGGGAAACGGCTTCAAGCCTGTCCCGCTCTGCTCGTGTTTGGCGGCCACCAGATATTCTAGTTGCAGTGACCAAATGATTGTCACCGCCCGGCTTCGGGCGATGACACAGAGTAGGTCAACCTTCGCAGCAACCGCCCTCTTAACCGGCATCGATAGCTCGTGCACGCGTCGTACCAGCGCTGCGCGGTCGAATGCGTCTGCGACCCGTCGGGACCGGGCGTTAATGCGCGGGCGGCGGGGTCGCGGCCGGCGTATTGGTCGCCGGGCCTTCGCCGACGATGAGCAGCACGGTCTCGGCTTCCTTGGCACCGTCGTAATGGATCTCCTTGCCGAAATGCGTGACGACGCTGCCAGCGGGAATCGGGGTCGTGGTGTCGGGATCGAACGGCTCGCCGGTGCCGACCCACCAAGTGCCCTTGAGCACGGTGATGAAACGGTCATTGGGATGCCAATGGGGCCGGCTCATGTTGCCGGGGAGCCATTTCTGCATCACCGCGTAGAGGCCGGGCTTGTCCGGATCGCCATAGAGGACCGCGACCTCCGCGGTGCCCTGCGGAGTGCGGACCCAGGGAATCTGGTCCGGCAGCTTGATTGCGATCGCCTTCGGATTGAGCGGCTTTTCCGCCGCGTGGATCGCGCTCGGGCCGACCGCGGCCAACGACAGCGCGACCGCCGCCAAGATCATCGTAGCAGGCTTCATGAATTCCTCCGGGGGGCCGGCCTGTCCGTCCGTTCGACTAAGTCCGTTCGCTCATGTCTGATCGACAGGCCGCGCGCCTATGCTCCCGCAACGCAGCACCGCTGGCAAGCCGGCAAACCCGGATGGCACATCCCGCAAAAAGAAAGACGGCGCCCCGGAGGACGCCGTCGATCGGCTTAGCGCCTTGGCAGCGGGAGGTTATCGGGCCAACGGGTCCGGGCGCATCTGGAAATGCACCACCTTCGGCGTATTCACCTTGCCGCCTTCGAGATGGAACGGCGTGCGGTTGCCGGTGTTCGACCACACGCCCCTGCCCTTCCAGCCGGCTTTCGGATCGTCGATGCGGCCGTCGAGGCCCTTGGCCCAGAAGCCCACCGGATAGGGAACGACCATGTTGATCAGCTTCCCGTCCTTGAGCGCGATCAGCGAGTCGTTCTGATTGCCGGTGGCGATTGGAACGTCCTTGCCTAACCCGAGCGTGTCGTGCTGGTCGACCCACGCGTAGTAAGGCGTCTCGCCGCTTCCCTGATCGTTCACGTTGCCGAGCTGCGGCCCGGGCAGCGGATAGAGCGTCCAGCCTTCCGGGCACTGCTTGCCGGTGGCATTCGGGCCGTTGAGCGGGCCCTTGCACTTGCGGCGGTCGAACGAGCCGAGATGGCCGCTCGCCAGCGCCGACCACATGACGCCTTGGCTATCGATGTCACCGCCGCGCGGGGAGTAGCCCGGCAGCGGGACCTCGTAGACTTCCGCAAGCGCCGTTTCCGACGGATTCGGGCCGGGATCGACCCGCACCACCGAGCCGGGATAGCCGGTCACCGTTCCCCAGATCGTGCCGTCCGCGGGGCTCGGCGCGATCGAATAGAAGCCGACGCGGATGCGCTTGTCCTTGGCCGGATCGACCGGCTGGTTGGGCTCGACGTAGTCGTCGCGCTTGCCGTTGCCGTTGGTGTCGAGCACGAACGGGGTCCAGCCCTGCGACTTCATCTCGTCGCCGGTCTCCTCGAGCATCTTGGTGTTGACCCAGCCGAGCACCGCGGCGCCGATGCCGCCCGAGCTCGCCCACAGGGTGCGGTTGGCATCGAAGCCGAACTGCACATGGTGGGTCGGGAAGCACGTGCTCACCAGGGTGAAGTTCTTCGTCGCCGGATCGAGCATGATGACGTGGCGGTTCGAGGCCGGGATCGGGAAGACCTTCGCCGACGGATGGTCGGAGCCAGCCTTGCAGATGTCCGGATTGGCCGCCGCGCGCACGCGCGCGGCGTACCAGACCCGCCCTTTCTCATCGAGCATCAGGCTGTGCGGGATGGTCTGGGCATTCCACAGCTTCTCCTCGCCCCACCATACCGACGGCGCCATCTGGACGGCGTTGATCGCGGACGGCGTCTTGGGATCGCGGACCGGGAGCTTCACCGTCGTCGCGGCGTTCTTCATGGGATCGAAGATCGGCACGAAATCCGTGCTGTTCTCGGTCGCGCCATAGAGCGAACCGTAGGCGTTGACAGTCGGATTGCGCTTGTCGGTGGAGATTTCGTCGTGGAGATAGGCCTTCGGGTTGGCCCAGTCCCACACAGTAATCACGACGTTGCGCTCGAGGCCCTGCGGCCGCGGCGGCTTCGAGGCGGGCAGCTGGCCGCCGGCGATCCGGTCGGTCCAGTCGGCGAGCATCTTGGCGCCGCGGAATGTGCCGAACCGCTCGATCGTCTCGACCATGTCCTTGCTCGCCTGACCGGACTGGATACGGCGGAGCCAGGCGTCCTCGCTCGACTTGAAGTCGCCGAGCGCCGGCGACAGCGTGCGGGTCGCCTTGGTGCCGATGGCATGGCAGTGGAAGCAGCCATCGGTCTTGAACTCGCGCAGGAACTGGGTCTGCGACTTCATGTTCGGATTGACGCCGTTACCATCGTTCCCGGTGCCGGGGAATTCGGTCTTGTCCGGGATCTTGATGAGCGACAGCCAGTAGACCGGCGGATAGTACTCCGCGGCGGCCGCCTCGTTGGGCGCCGGCACCGCGGTGATGTTGACGATCTTGCCGGGGTTCGTGGTGGCCTTCGCCGAGTCGACGAGGCCGTAGCCGCGCGCCCACACCGTGTAATTCGCCTTCGGCAGATCGGGCATCACGTAGCGGCCCTGATCGTCGGTGACCACGATCTTGACCATCTTGGTCGGCAGATCGGCGGTCTCCGCGATCACCCACACGCCGGCCTCCGGACCGTTGGGACCGGTGACGACGCCGCCGATGTCGGTGTCGCCGATGCTGACCGGCGCGCTCTGCTGCGCCCGGACCGGCGTCGACGCGCCGACCACGAGCACGGCGAAGGTGATCGCCGCCGCGCCGGAATACAAAGTCCGCCTGATGCTCATCTCGATGTTCCTCCACTGTCTTCGTTTGATTAGCGGGCGCTACGACCGATCTCGGTGCGTGCACCCTTTTTTTGTGAGTGTTGTCGCAAATTTCTTATTGCAACTTTTCTCGAGCGCCGATGCGCCTGCGCCTGTCGTCTATTTATTACTTCGGCACTGTTTACTTCGGCGCCGCGCCGCCGTCACCTCGCAAAGTTGCCCAATTGCGCATGCTTGGGGAAACGATTGGCGGCAATCTCAGCGATCAGCTTGTTGAGGATGGCTTGCCCGAACGACTCGAAGTTCTCGGCCACCAGCACGAAGGAGCCGGGGCCGCCGGTCACGTTGTTGCGATAATAGTTGTCCAGCCCTCCCGGCGGGTTGGTGTGATCGGCATTCCACGACATCGGGCGCTCGCTCAGAATGACGAGGCCGTTGATGGTCACGCCCTGCTTGAGCGCCTCGTCGCGGGCGTCGGTGACGTCGCGGCCGGCATTGTTGGTGCCGTCGCCGGAAACGTCGATGGTGTGGCGGTTGGAGTGGAACGGTGCGCGGGCGAGCTGAGCCATCGCGAAGTCGATGCCGCCGCTGATCGAGGTGCGGTCGGCGAAGGCGCGCGGCGCCTCGATGACCTGGGCGGAGAAATCCTTGGCGGACGCCTCGTCGTGGATGATGGTCCAGTCGATGACGACCTTCTGTGCGCCGACGCCCGACCACTCGACGAAGGACACCGCGATCTTGCCCAGCGCACCGGAGCGGATCGCCTGGATGACGCGGGGATTCATGATGGCTGCAGCGTAGCCGTCGCGCTGCAGCTTGAATTTCGGTGCATCGATGCTGCGCGACACGTCGGAGGACAGCACCAGGAGAAGATCGACCTCCTCGGCGGCCCGCGCCGCCGTCGCGCCGAGGATGGACGCTCCCATGATGACAGCGAAAGCGAGGGCCAAAGCCCGGCGGGTCAGTTCCTTCATGCTGCACCTCCGCACCTGCACCCGGAGCGCCGGGCACATTCTTACAAGCTTAGCTCATTTCTGCGGGGTTGCTAATATTATCGCGTGCCGTCCACGGAACGCGCCGTGACGTCCGCAAGTGCCGGCGACTGCGCAGGCAATCGCTCTGCCTGCGCCAGGAAAACGATCTCGAACAGCGAGCCCTGATGCGGCTTGCTGGTGATCGTGAACAGGGCACGATTGGCCTCGGCGAGCGCGCTCACGAGGGCGAGACCGGCGCCGCGGATGCCGCCTTCCCAGGTGCTGGCGTCGCGCGGATCGGGAGGGCGCCGCGGACCGCTGTTGAGCGCCGCCTCGATCGCTTTTTCGTTCAAACCTTCTCCGCTGTCGCGGATCCGCAGCACCGTGTCTCCGGCCGGCGACCGCCCGGTCGAAACGATCACCTGGCCCCCCGCCGGGGTGGTCTGGAGCGCGTGGCCGAGCAGATTGAGGACCATCGACTTGACTGCGGCAGCGTCGGCCAGGATCGCGGGCAGCCCGGCCGACAGGGCGGTGCGGATGACGACGCGCGCCATGCTTGCCGCATCCTGCTGTCCGGCGACGCAGAGGTTGACGACCTCGTTCAGGCTGACGCGGACCGGCAATAGCCCGGCGGTGCCACTCATGACTTCGGCGAGCTCCGTCGCCTCGACGAGACGCGACATCACCTCCGCGCCGGACTTCTTGATGTCCCTGATATATTCGCGGTAGCGCACGGTTCCGATCGGCCCGAACGCCTCCTCCAGCATGATGTCGCAGAAGCCGACGATGGCGGTGATCGGGGCGCGCGCGTCATGGCACAGCCGGCCGAGTGCCGCCGCCGCGTCGGGCGCGGCCGCCGCGGGCGCGGGCTCGTTCCGCTCTTTCCCGCTCGCCGCGGACGCGTCGCGGAGCACGACGCTCATGCGCTCGGCCTTTGCCCCCGGACCAATCGGGGCGCCGACTGGAGTGCCAATAGGGGCAATCGTCACCGTCATCGGCCGCAATTCGCCGGTACCGCCCAGCACCATGCGCTCGGCGCTCACGGTCCCGCCGTCGCGGCCAACGCCGGCGAGATCCGTCGCCGCTCCAGCGCGAGCATCCGGCGCGAACAGGACTTCGAACGGCGCCCCGACGAGCGTTCGGCCGCCGCGGCCCAGGAACGCCTTGCCGCTACCGTGAACGGACAGGATCGCGCCGTCGCGATCGACCACCAGGACCGCGTCCTCGACCCGATCGAGCAGAGTCTCGAGCTCCCGGGTGAGCGCTTTGGCTTGCCCGGTGCCGTCTTCGATGGTGCCGATCCGCTCGTCCGCCGCGCTCCTGAAGAGCAGCGTCGCGAACGCGGACTGACCGTCCCAATGGATCGCGAACAGCCGTGCTTCGACGGGCATCCGCTCGCCGCCGCGGGTGGCAAGCGCCAAACGCCGCCCGTCGCTGGCGGACGGGGCGAGCGCACCCACTCCCGCATCGGGAAACAGGGCCTCCAGTCCCCCCGCCGCGCGCAGTGCCGGGAGGTCGGGATAGCCTGTCCAGGTGAGAGCCATCCGATTGGCGAACAACAACTCCTCATAGCGGTAGATGAGGATTCCGGCCGGCATCCGGTCGAGCAGCGCCGGGTCCTCAGAGGCGAGCACT
>Ga0209006_10003939_pt1 | contig 13524 bp, 11 predicted proteins | sample JacPin_JW_Ref_O2_FD_188567 | JGI IMG/M metagenome (GOLD analysis project Ga0209006, IMG submission 188567) | Forest soil microbial communities from Algoma, Ontario, Canada - Jack Pine, Ontario site 1_JW_Ref_O2 (SPAdes) (version 2) | ecosystem: Environmental > Terrestrial > Soil > Boreal... | reverse complement strand
GCCTCGACCATCTGGTTGATGATCGCGGAACGGTCGAGCCGGCCGCGGAACTTGTGCGCGATCATCTGGTCCGAGGTGGAGATCGACACGTTGTAATGACTCAGGCCCCGTCCGCTCGGCGCGGTCACCGCGACCGCGGCCTCGACGTCGGCGGGCACCGCCCGGCACCAGCCGGACAGCCGCAGACCGCCGAACGCCCCCGCCTCGGCCAGCGCCAGGCACGCGCGGACGTACGGGACCTCGTGGAACAGGAACGGGAACCCGATCTCGGACTGCGCCACGCCCAGGCGCCCCAGGTAGTAGTTGACCATGACCTTGCCGAACTTCGACAGCCCGGTGCGCGCGGTCTGCACGCCGTCCCGGTTTGTCACGTCAAGAAAGTGGATTGATGGCATAAGTCAAGATTGACCAGCTACGGCAAATCCAGTCAACATTGATTAAAATCATTATTCCGAACGAACCGCGGGTGGCAGCGCATGGCCAAGTTCGGGAAGGCCGTCAGCGTTCACCCGCCCGGCACCACCGGTAGCGGTGCTCCGGACGGCCGCCGCTGCCGTAGCGGAGCCTGATCTGGACGCGCCCGATCTCGTGCAGGTGGCTGAGGTAGCGCTGCGCCGTGGCCCGGCTCATCCCGGTCATCTCCGCCACCTCCGCCGCGGACAGCTCCTGCCCGCCGGAGGCAAGCAGCCGCTCGACGGCCTCCAGCGTGTGCGCTGACCGGCCCTTGGCGCCGGCCAGCTGGTTCGGGGCGCGCAGCGCGCCGAACACCCGGTCGAGGTGGCGCTGGTCCGGCTCGTGCAGCGTGTCGAGGCGGGACCGCATCTGCGCGTAGGACAGCAGCTTGTCGCGCAGCGCCGGGAAGCTGAAGGGTTTGAGCAAGTAGTGCAGCGCGCCCCCTTGCATGGCCGCGCGGACGCTGTCCGCGTCCTTGGCCGCGGTGATGACGATCACGTCGACCGGCGGGTATCCTTCGGCGTGCAGCCGGGCCACCAGATCTAGGCCGTGCTCGTCCGGCAGGTAGAGGTCCAGCAGCAGCAGGTCCGGGCGCAGCCGGTCCACCGCCGCGGCCGCTTCGGCCGCGGTATGCGCCTGGGCGATCACCTGGAAGCCGTCTACCTGGCTCACGTAGGCGGCATGGATGCCGGCGATTCGGAAATCGTCATCGATGACCACGACGCGGATCATGGCGAGACAGGTGCCTTCTCGTGCGAGGCGCCGGACTTCGGGGCCCCCGGCGAGCCGGCTCCGGTTCCCGGGTCCATCAGGGTGGCCGGATCCATGCCGACGCACTGGGGGAGCACCGCGGTGAAAACCGCACCGCCATCGTGGCCGACGCTGATCATCCCGCCGCGGCCCTCGACGACCTTCCGGACCAGCGCCAGCCCGAGTCCCCGCCGCGCGCCGGTGGTGGAGGTTTTCGTGGTGACGCCGTCCATGAAGACGGCTTCTCGCATGTCGTGAGGCACGCCGCGGCCTGAATCGCGCACGCGGACCAGCAGGTCGTGCTCGGCGGCGACGATCGTCAGCTCCACCCAACGCGGCCGCGGCGCCTGGGCCGCGGCATCGATCGCATTGTCGATGAGGTTCCCCGCGACGGTCAGCACCTGGCTGATGTCGCTGATCGGGGCGCTGACATGGCTGTCGTCCATGACGCGCAGCTGGACGTCACGCTCGTCAGCCAGCGAAACCTTCCCCAGGATCATCGCCACCAGCTTGGCGTCGCCGATGTCGGCCTGCAGCCGCTCAGTAAGGTCAGCGCGGGCGGCCGAGACATCGGTCACGAACTGGATCGCCTCGTCGTTGCGGCCCAGCTCGACCAGGCCGACCAGGGTGTGCAGCCGGTTGGCAAACTCATGCGACTGGGCGCGTAGCGTCTCGGTCAGGCCGATCGCGTCGTCCAGTTGCCGCTTCAGCGCCTCGGATTCGGTCCGGTCCTGGAACGTGACCACCCAGCCGAGGTGCCGGTGGGCCTGCCGGATGGGCATTCGGTTCGCCACCAGCACGCGGTCGCCATGCAGCACGAGCAGATCGCTGCCCTCGATCTCACCGGTCACCACGTCGGCGAGCCTGCCCGGCGGCAGGACGTGCCGCAGTGGCCGGCCCACGAACTCCGGCAGCAGGTCCAGCAGCTGCCGGGCGAAATCGTTAGCCAGCACGATCCGCTCGTTCTTGTCGTATCCGAGCACGCCTTCCCGGATGCCGTGCAGCATCGCTTCCCGTTCCTGCAACAGCGCCGCGATCTCGCGCAGTTCCAGGCCGAAAGTCTGCCGCTTGAGCAGCCGCGCCAGGCCCAGCGCCGCCAGCACGCCCAGGGCGAGGACGGCGAGGAAGTAGACGGCCCAACCCACCAGCGTCCGGTCCACGTCCCTGGCTACCGTGGTGGCGGTGAGGAAGCCGACCGAGACCTCGCCGATCAGCTTGCCGTGGCTGAAGATCGGGGCCTTGCCGACCGCCTCAATGCCGAGGGTGCCGTGCTCGATGCCCATCCAATCCTGGCCGGTGCGGAACGTCTCGCTAGACGGCAGGTCCTTATCGGGATACCAGACGGGCGTGCCGATCAGCCGCGAATTCGGGTGGGAGAGCCTGATTCCCTTAGCGTTGGTGACCACCACGAACTTTGCCGCCGTGCTGCGCATGGCCGCCATCGCCATGCTTTGCACGGCTCCGTGCGGGCCGAACCCGCCTGGGCCACCCGTCCGCACTGCCTGCTGCACTGCCTGCTGCAGGGCGGGCTGGGAAGCGAGGCTCTGCGCGACAGCCAGGGACCGCTTCTCGTACTGATCATCGAGCTGCCGGTTCAGGTTCCACCGCACGACGGCAAAGCCGGCCGCCATGGTGACCACCAAGATCGTGACCATCATGATGACGACCTGGGTGGACAGGCGCTGCCGCAGCAGCCGCCGGATGCGAGCTCTCATGGCTTCCTGGCCGGTTGTCCCTGCCGCCATCACGGCATCTTCGCTGAGTGTTTCCGAAGTGTAACAAGGTCCTGCCCGGTTTCTGAAGATTGCCGACGCTGCGCAAAATGAGCAAAACCAGCAATACGAGCTGTGCTTACCCCGCTCGCTGTGTTTGACTTTCGCCTCCGGGACGCTTTGAGGCGCCCCCTTGGCTCGCTCGGGCTGCGCTCCGTCGGGTGACGTCTATTGACTGTGAGCAGAATGCGCAAAAGCACGGGGAATGCGGCTTACTCGCGCAACTAGCACAAGTATTGCCGACCGCATTTCCCCGTTTTATGTTGGCGGCTCCTTCGCGATTTTACGTGATGGAAATCTACCCGGCCAAGGAGATGATGACCGTGGCAAGCGCATTTGCCAGACGTTCGCGTGCGGCTCGTGGCGCACGCGAACGCACGGGCACCGCGCAAGCGGCGCCGATTGAGCTGAGGGGGGTGACGAAGCGCTTCGCCACCCCATCGGGATCGATGTTCACCGCAGTGCGAGGGTTCGATATGACCGTCGGCGCAGGGAAGTTCTGCGCGGTGGTCGGGCCCAGCGGGTGCGGCAAGTCGACCTCGCTGACGATGGTCGCCGGGCTGGAACGGCCCAGTGCGGGCACGGTGAGCGTTGGCGGGAAGCCCGTCGACGGGATCACGGCGGGCACGAGCTTCATGTTCCAGGCCGACGCGCTGATGCCGTGGAAGACCGTAGTCGGCAATGTGGCCCTGGGACCGGTATTCCGCGGCGTGCCGAAGAAGGAGGCTGAAGCCCAGGCGCGTGAGTGGCTGCGCAGGGTTCACCTAACCGGCTTTGAGAACCACCACCCGCATCAATTGTCCGGCGGAATGCGCAAGCGCGTCAGCCTGGCCGCGGCGCTGATCAACGTGCCGTCGATCCTGCTGATGGACGAGCCGTTCGGCGCGCTGGACGTGCAGACCAAGGCGATGATGTCCAACGAGCTGCTCGGCTTGTGGGAGCAGACCAGGCCGTCGGTCATCTTCGTCACTCACGACCTGGAGGAAGCGATCGCGCTGGCCGACCAGGTGGTGGTGATGACGGTCGGACCCGGGACCGTCAAGGCGGTCTACGACATCGACCTGCCCAGACCGCGGGGCGCGGTGCAGGAGATCCGGTTCGACCCCCGCTTCCTCGAGCTGCACCACCAGATCTGGGAGTCGCTGCGCGAAGAGGTCGAGCGCGCGTACGCCCGCACCGCATCCGCCGCGAGCGCACCGGGAGCACAATCATGAGCGCCGTGCCGGTCAACCGCGGTTCTGAGGCGGCCACACCAGCCGCGATCGGCGACCTGGCCGCGGGGGAGGAAGCCGCCGTCGCCGCCGACATCCGCCGCAGCACCCGCAGCCGCCGTATGCGGATGTGGGCGGCCCGCATCGGGACACTGGTGATCATCATCGGGGGCTGGCAGCTGCTCACCAGCGCCAAGATTGTCGACCCGTTCTTCTGGGGTCGGCCCAGCGGGATCGTCAAGCAGCTGAACGACTGGGTGCAGCACGGAACCGAGTACGGCTCGATCTGGGAGCAGATCTGGGTCACATTCAAAGAAGCGGTGCTGGGCTTCGTGTTCGGCGTGGCGGCCGGTATCGTCGCCGGCGTCTTGCTCGGGATGTTCCAGTTCCTGGCCGATGTCGCTAGCCCCTACATTAAGGTCGCGAACGCGATCCCGCGGATCGCGCTGGGTTCGCTGTTCACTGTGGCGCTGGGCCTGGGAACGCCCTCGAAGGTGGCGCTGGCCGCGGTGCTGGTGTTCTTCGTGGTGTTCTTCAACGCCTTCCAGGGCGTCCGTGAGGTGGACCGGAACCTGGTCGCGAACGCCCGGGTGCTGGGCGCCTCCAAGCTCGCGATCATCCGCCATGTGGTCGTGCCCTCGGCGCTGACCTGGATCATCGCCAGCCTGCACGTGGCGTTCGGGATGGCGATCATCGGTGCCATCGTCGGCGAGTTCCTCGGCGCCCAGAAGGGGCTCGGGCTCGTGATCGCCAGCTCGCAGAACAACTTCAACCCCAACGGCGTGTTCGCCGCGATATTCATCATCGCGGTCCTGGCGCTGACCGCAGAGGGCCTGATCGGCCTGCTGGAACGGCGCCTGCTGTCCTGGCGGCCGCGGTCACAGTCCGAAGTCGCCGACGCCTGACCAGTCTTGGTCTCCGGCCCGCCACGACCCACCACACCCACGACCCACCTACACCCACGGATAAAGCAGGAGTAACCCGATGTTCAGACATTCCCTTGTCAAGATCGCGAGCGCGGCGACCGCCGCGGCTCTGGTGGCGGCCCTGGCGGCCTGCAGCAGCTCGAGCAGCTCGACGGCCAGCGGGTCGACTGCCGGGAGCAATGCTTCCAGCATGCCGACCGTCACGCTGATGGTCGGCGGTATCGATAAGCAGATCTACCTGCCCTACCAGCTCGCCCAGGACCTGGGCTTCTACAAGAAGTACGGCGTCAACGTCCAGCTGTCCACCGAGCAGGCGGGCGGCGTCGGCGCCGAGACCGCGATGGTCTCCGGCCAGGTCGACATGGCCGGAGCCTGGTACGTCCACGCCATCGACTTCCAGGCCAAGGGCAAGAACGTCGTCGACGTGGTCCAGCTGTCCGGGGCGCCCGGGGAGCGCGAGATGTGCGCCACGGGCGCCGGCATCACCTCGCCCGCCCAGTGGCAGGGCAAGACCCTCGGCGTCACCGATATCGGCTCTGGCACCGATGAGCTCACCCTCTACCTGGCCGCCCGCTACCACCTGACCAGCAAGGAGATCAACCGCACCGGGGTCGGCGCCGGCCCCACCTTCGTCGCCGCGCTGCAGAACCACAGGATCGCCTGCGGCATGACCACCCAGCCAACCGTAGGCGCGGTCGAGAAGCAGGGCATCGGCACCTCGGTGATCAACCTGGCCACCACCAGCGGAGCGCAGCAGTGGCTGGGCGGCACCTACCCGGCCGCCGGCGTGCTGGCCAGCGCCGACTGGGTCGCCTCCCACCAGGCCACCGTGCAGAAGGTGGTCGACGCGCTGGTCGCCACCATGCACTGGATCGCCACTCACAGCGCCGCCGACATCGCCAACGCCATGCCGCCCGCGTTCGTCTCCAACGGCCTCACTACCAAGGCCGACTACATCAACGAACTGGCCCAGGACAAGGGCCATTTCCTGCCCGACGGCATGATGCCGGCCAACGGCCCGGCCACCGTCCTGGCCATCGAGAAGTTCATCGGCAACGTCACCGGCCCGGTCAACCTGTCCACCACCTACACCAACCAGTACGCAATCGCAGCCAACAGGCTGGAAGGCTTCTCCAGCTAGTCCCCGGCGCTGGTGATGCTCCGCGGACCGTGGTTCTCAGGGCCGGATGGCCAGTCCCGGGAGCCGCGTGGCGACCAGCGACAGGAGGCGGATCAGCGACGCCTCGTCCCCGACCAGCCCCGCGCCGTGAATAGCCACCGTCACGGTGCACGAGTCGGCGTACAGCACGGCGCCCTGGCCCAGCAGGTAGCCGCCGGCCACACCGGGTACGGGCCGCGCGCCGGCCGGCACCTGCGGCCCGGCGCCGGGCGGGCGCCGGGCCGGACGCACCTCGATCCGCAGGACGGACCGGGCCATCCCACTCGGCTGCCAGATCATCACCCGGCTGCCCGGACCGCCGACGTGCCTGCCCCGGACCTCGGAGCACAGCACCCCGGCCGCCTCGCTGGCCGTCACCAGCACGCCCGGGTCCGGCAGGCCGCCAGTGACCGCGCGCTCCTGCTCGGCGGCCACCCCGGCCAGCGGCCGGGCCACGGCCGGCGGCTCGACCGGATCGATGGTCGCCTCCCGGTTGTGCAGGTTCACCCGCGCGTGCACGAACGTCCCCGGGGTCAGCAGCCGCCAGGATCCGGCCGGCACCTTCAGGTCCCACGCCGTGGCACCCGCTCCGTCGTCGACCACGACCCGGTACTCGTCCGGATCCTCGTCGTGCTCGATGAACTTCTGCCGGATCACCTGGCCGTCGAACTCGGCGAACCGGGGCACCATCCGGCGCGCCGCCCAGATCGCCAAGCCCATCAGGACGGCGCCCGCGGTCAGTTCCAGCACCCGCTCGCCGATCCAGCCCAGCCCGGCCGTGAACAGCCAGATCACGCCGCCGATATAGGCCATCGGGCCGAAGATAATGGCCAGTATGGCGGCGATGGCCACCGGCCACGACCCGCCGTGCGTCTCGACCGGAAGCTGCTGCCAGCTGCCCCGGTAGCTGGACCACACCAGGTCCTTCCCCGGCGCGGCGAAGGCCGCCACCGCACCGGGCGCCCGGCCCAGCGCGGCCGCGTACGCCCCGAACCGGTCCTCGCCGCCGTAACCGCCGGCCCGGCCACGCCGCGCCTCGTCGGCCGCCGCGTGCCACCGCTCCAGGACCGCCCGGCCAGCCGCGCTGGGGCGCCGGCTGGCGCCCACCCCGACCGTGACCATGGACAGGACGAACCAGGACACGGCCGGGAAGGCCAGCGGGTAGCCCTGATGAGCGGCGTCGAGCGCGAGGGCCAGCGCCCCGGCCGGGACGAACAGCACCAGGCACAGGAACCCGATCCGCCCCCCGCTCAGCCGCGGCCGCCTCAGCCCGCGCTGTTCGGCATCGGCGGTCACCTCCTCGCGGAACGCCTTCATGAACGCCGCTTCCCCGCCCTCGAAGCTGTCCGACAGCGCCGGGGCAGGTACCTCGCCCCGCACGCCGGCTCGCAGCGCCACGTGCGCCACCACCCGCCGCTCGTACGGCGCCAATTGCTCGGCCGGCGTCTCCGCGGGTACCACGCACATCACCGGGCCTGACGGCCCCGCCGAGCCCGCTGGCCCCGCCGTTCCGCTCAGCCGGAACCAGCCGCGCGCGGCCAGGTCGGCCAGCGTCACCCCGAGCCCGTCCCGGTCAAGCCGCCCGGCCAGGAGGCTGACCACCGCGGGCGGCTCGATCCCCGGCGCCACGCGTTCGTCCCGGCGCGGCCGGGCCGCGGGCGGCAGCACCAGCAGGACGAGGAACAGGAGCAGCCACCCTGCCGCGGAAGCGGCGGCCACGGCAAACACGACACGTCCTCCGTATGAGCCATGATCCCGCGCGCTGACCGCGACCGGCCCGCCCTGCCCGGGATGGTTCCTCAGCCACCCCTGACACGGCCGAGGGTCCCGAGTGGTTCAGGCCCGGCCTCATCAATATTGATTAAACTCAATGCCAAACGGATCATCGTGACCGCATGCCCAATATTCGTCCTGCTACCCGGTGGTGACTACATGTCGGACATCCGTCCGGCCGGCCCGGTGACGGCCGCGTGACCGAGTTCCTGACCGCCGCCCAGGCCGCCCGGCGGCTCGGCGTCAAGCCCGCGACGCTCTACGCCTACGTCAGCCGCGGCGTGCTGCGCCGCGACCGCGCCGCCGACGGCCGGGGCAGCCTGTTCGACGCCGAAGAGGTCGAGCGGCTGGCCCGGCGCGGCCGTCCCCGGCGCCCGGCCGGCGTGGCCGACATCACGGTCGAGTCGGCCATCACCGAGATCACCGGCGACCGGCTGCGCTACCGCGGCCTCGACGTCATCCGGCTCGCCACCGCCCGCACCTTCGAGGACGTCGCCGAACTGCTCTGGACCGGCGACTTCCCCGCCGCCCCGGTGCCGTGGATGGCGACGCCCGCCGCGCTGGCCGCGGGCCGGGGCGCACAGGCCGCGCTGCCCGCCGGGATCCTGCCGCTCGAACGGCTCCAGGTCATCGTGCCCGCCATGGCCGTCACCGACCCCCTGCGGCTGCAACTGGACCCAGCGGCGGTAGTCGCAGCCGGCCGCAGCATCATCGCCGGCCTCGTGGACTGCCTTCCCCCCGCCGTCCCCGCCTCGGACCATCCGGGTCCGGAGTACCCGATCGCGGACCGGCTCTGGCCGCGGCTGTGCGACCGCCGGGCCAGCCCCGCGCTGCGGCGCGCGCTGTCCGCCGCGCTGATCCTGCTGGCCGACCACGAGCTCGCCGCGTCCACGCTGGCCGCGCGGGCCGCCGCGTCGGTGCGGGCGGATCCGTACGCCGTGGTCGCCACCGGCCTGGGGGCCATGAGCGGCGCCCTGCACGGCGGCGCGTCCCTGGGCGCCGAGGCGTTGCTCGCCGCGGCCGCCGGCCCGGACGACGTCCCCCGGGTGGTGGGCGAACTGCTGCGCCGGGGAGAGAAAGTACCGGGATTCGGGCACTTCGTGTACCGGGCCGGCGACCCGCGCGCCGTCCTGCTGCTCGATCTGGTGCGCCGCGCCGCGCCGAAGTCCGGGCAGCTCGCGGTGGCCGAGGCGGTCCTGGCCGAAGTCCGGCGCAAGTCGCTGCCCGAGCCGAACGTCGACTTCGCGATCGCCACCCTGGCCCGGGTAGCGGGCATGGTCCGGGGCTCCGGGGAGGCGATCTTCGCCGTCGCGCGTACCTCGGGCTGGATCGCCCACGCCCTGGAGGCCTACGCCGGGCCCGGGCCGCTGCGACCCCGCGCGGTCTACACCGGGCCGCCTGCGATCATCGACCCATGATGCCGTGGCCGTCTGTTACCAATTCGTGACCTAGCATCGCAGCGTGAGACGTGATCTGAACGTCTCCCAGATATGGAAGCCGATCCGTCGGATGTCATCCGCAGCCCGGGGCCCGGGCCTGAGCGGGCCGGCTATGACCCGGCGGCCCAGATGACGGTCAACCCTGCTGAGTACGTGACCGAGTTGTTCCGGGCGCACCACCTGGAACTGGTCCGGCTGGCCGTGCTGATCGTGGGTGATCTGGCCACCGCCGAAGACGTGGTGCAGGACGCCTTCGAGCAGCTTCACCGGCGGTGGCGGACCCTGCGCAAGCAGTCGAGTGCTTTGGACTACGCGCGGTCCGCCGTGCTGAACGGCAGCCGGTCCGTGCTGCGCCGGCGGTCAGTCGCCCGCAGGCACGCGGCCCGGATCTCCGCGTCCAGTCATCAGGACGCCGACGCCGCCGTCGGTTTCGAGCAGCGCACCGAGCTCATCGAGGCGTTCCGCAGGCTGCCCGCCAGGCAGCGCGAGGTACTCGCCCTGCGCTACTACGTGGACATGAGCGTGGCCGACGCAGCGGCCACGCTGCACATCAGCGAAGGCGCCGTCCGCTCGACCGCCTCCCGTGGCCTCGATGCGCTGGCCCGGATCCTCCCGTCCCGTTCCTCGAAGGAGGCGTGAGGCATGCCTGACATCGAGAACCTGCTCCGCGAGGAGCTGAAGGGCGCGGCCGAGCAGGTCCAGCCCGAACTGCTCAGGCCGCTCCAAGTCCCCACCACCCGACGGCCCAGTTGGCGTCCGCGCCTGCTCCCGTTCGCGGCCGCGGCTGCGGTGATCGCCGTCATCACGGCGGGCGCGCTTGTCGCGGGCCTGACGGCGGCCCACGATCCCGCTGCCCACAAGCCCGCCGTCTCCGGATCAGCCCCGGCCAGCCTGCCGCACTTCTACGTCACGACCAGCTCCGGCCCCGACGGCCGCGGGATACAGGCGGTGGTCCGCGCGTCCGCCAGCGGGCAGGTCGTCGGTACCGTCCCTGTGCCGTCCGCCGAGCCTGTCGAGTGGGCCGACTCTGGCGGCACCTTCGTCACCGCCGCCGCCGATGACCGCAGCTTCATCATCGGAGTCCAAGGAGGCCAGGCACCAACCACAAACGGCTTGGACCTCCGCCTGTTCCGGTTCGCTATCTCCGCTGCCGGTAAGCCCGGCCACCTGACCGAGCTGGCCGCCGCCCCGATGCGCAACGAGACTACGGAGGGCATCGCGCTGTCTCCCGACGGCAAACTGCTCGCGGTCTCGCTGCAGAACGACTCCTCGCCGGACGCCGTCGCCGCCATTCAGGTCCTCGACCTGGCCACCGGGGCCATCCGGACCTGGACCGCGCCAGCCCACAGCGTATATATTCCCGGGCCGCCCTCCTGGGCGGACGGCAGCCGGGTGATCGCGTTCACCTGGCTGCGCTCCACCCAATCCGGCCTCATGGCCGCGCCGCGGGGGATCCAGCTGCTCGACACCGCTGCGCCGGGTGACAACCTAGCGGCGGGGACGGTGATCGTCCCGAGCGGCGTGGTCGCCGCCGGTTCCATCGTGAGCGCGCTGATCACGCCCGACGGGCGCGATGTCATCGTGGTCACCTGGCGTGATCTGACTCCGCGGGCCAAGACGCACACTGTCGTCGTGCAGTTCGCTGAGCTCCAGGCCAGCACCGGCAGGCTGATCCGGCTGCTCCGCACCCAGACGGAACGGTACGACTTTGCCGACGTCATCACCGTGGAGGACAGCCTCGGTGTCCTGTCGCTGAGCTCGCAGGGACGGTACGCCCTGGTCCAGGGCACCCAGTTCGGCTGGCTTGACGTCGGCGGCACCCACCCGGGCCGGTTCACGCCGCTGCCCGCGGTCCCGGCCGGCCAGTACGTCAACTTTGCCGCCTGGTAACCGGGAGGTCATTCGCCGGTCGCGCCGTCGATCTGCTCGCGCAGCAGGTCGGCGTGGCCCACGTGCCGGGCGTACTCCTCGATCATGTGCAGGTAGATCAGGCGCAGGGACATGACCTCGCCGCGGTGGGTGAACGTGTCGTCCAGCGACGCGTTCGCCACGGCCGCGTCGGCCAACTTGAACTCCTCGGTCAGCCGGGCGTAGTCGGCCGCGGCCCGATCCGGGTCAGTCCGCTCGAAGTCGGCGCTCTTGTCGTCCCCGAACGGGTTGTCGACCGGCTCGCCCGCGAAGCGCTGGCGGAACCAGGTGCGCTCCACCTTGGTCATGTGGCGCACCAGCCCGAGCAGGGACAGGTCCGACGGCGGGACGGTCCGCTCGGCGAGCTGGTCACCGGTCAGGCCGGCGCACTTGTACAGCAGCGTGGCCCGGTGCCAGTCCAGGACCGCCTGCAGCATCGGGCGCTCGGGGCCGGCCGTCGGCCCGCCGGGACGCTCCACGTCTGGGGCTTTCCATGTCACGCCGACTATCCTGCCACGCCGTCGAGCCGGCTCAGCCGCTCCGGATCAGCCAGCACATCGATCGCGACGATCTTGCCGTGGACGATCGTGAACCCGAGCACCGCCACCATCGTGCCGTTCCGCCGGGTGACTACCCCTGGTGTGCCGTTGACCAGCGCGTGCTCCGTGATCCCACCGGGCTGAGCGAACAGCAGCGCACGCCCGGCCACGGCCGCGGCGCCCACCACGAGCGGGGTGATGCTGGCCGGTGCCGCGGCGCCCATGTCGGCCCGCAGCACGACGTCGGGATCCAGCAGTTCGACCAGCGCGCCGAAGTCCCCGGCCCGGGCCGCGGCCAGGAAGGCCTCGACGATCTCCCGCTGGCGCCGCGGGTCGGCCTCGGGCTCCACGGAGCCCGACCGGACCCGGCGGCGGGCCCGGCTGGCCAGCATCTTGGCCGCGTCCGGGGTCCGGCCCAGGATCGGCCCGATCTCGGTGAACGGCACCCCGAACAGGTCGTGCAGGACGAACGCCAGGCGTTCGGCCGGGGTCAGCGTCTCCAGCACCACCAGCAGCGCCAGCCCGACCGCGTCCGCGGTGAGCGCCTCGTGCTCGGGGTCGCTCTCGTCGTCGTAGCTGATGACCGGGTCGGGCAGCCGCACCTCCAGCGGCTCTTCCCGCCGGGCCGTCCGCGAGCGGAGCATGTCCAGGCAGATCCGGCCGGTGACCGTGGTCAGCCAGGCGGCCAGGTTGGTCACGCCGCCGGTGTCGGCCCGGCTGAGCCGCAGCCAGGCCTCCTGGACGGCGTCGTCCGCCTCGGTCAGTGAGCCGAGCATCCGGTACGCCACCGCGCGCAGGTGGGTGCGCTGCTCCTCGAACCGCTGGGCCAGAAGCTGCTGATCGGCCACCGTTTCGTCCTTCCCTCGTCATCCGTCATACCACCGACGAACCAGACCGGGCCGACGTAACGCCCACCGCGCCACCCACCTTTTACCTGGTTAGATCCTTTCTTCGAACTAGCGCCAATACCAGGGAAACTGGCATGATCATTTCATGTCGGTTTCCCTGTTCGAGCGCAAGCCGCAGCACTGTCCGTTCGGCCACCAGTTGTGGCCGGGCCAGGCCCGGGTCGGCTGGAAACCCTGTATCTGCGCGGCGGCGCGGGAAGGAGCCGAACGCGGCCGGGGCATGGGCCACCTGCTGGTGTCCTGCCAGACCTGCCACGCCCAGCTCCGGGACGCGACGTTCTACGAGCCGCCGCACGACGTCAGGTGCCGCCAGGCCGGTCCCTGGCTCTGCTGACCCGGGCCGAGGTCTACTGGCGCAGGGCCGGACGTTCCGGCGGCCGGGTGGTGATCTCCACCGTGCCCTTGTACGCGACGCCGCGCACATGGATCACCGGAGCGTCTGCCGCCAGCCGGTACCCGGGATCTTCCTCGTCCGCCCCCTGGGTGACGCCGAAGCCGGTCATCTCGACCCGCAGGCCGGGCGGTACCAGGATCGTCACCCGGGACTTGTAGGCCACCGCCACGAACGTGGTGACCGGCCCGCTGAGCTCGGCGGCCCGCAGGTCCAGCCAGCCGCTGCCCTTGTAGACGACCGTCGTGTACCGCTCCGGCACCCGCCACCGGCCGCCCCGCCGGACCGAACTCTT
>Ga0209006_10003938_pt1 | contig 13526 bp, 10 predicted proteins | sample JacPin_JW_Ref_O2_FD_188567 | JGI IMG/M metagenome (GOLD analysis project Ga0209006, IMG submission 188567) | Forest soil microbial communities from Algoma, Ontario, Canada - Jack Pine, Ontario site 1_JW_Ref_O2 (SPAdes) (version 2) | ecosystem: Environmental > Terrestrial > Soil > Boreal... | reverse complement strand
TCGGCCTGTCCCATAGCACTCAACCACCCCGTTACTCCGCCGATCTTCATGACGTCCAACATGACGAAATCCGAAGCACCGGCCGCGATCGCTTTGGCCATGTCGCGCGGAAACCACCAATTCTCTCCGGTCTGGATGGGTATGCTGGCGGAAGCCCGCACCCGCGCATGACCTTCGAGATCTTCAGCCTTGACGGGTTCCTCGACCCAACAGAGATCAAACTCCGCTATGCGCGCGATTCGTCGGGATGCCTCGACAGGGTCCAGCGACTGGTTGTAGTCGACCATCAGTTCGATCGACGGCCCTATCATCGCCCGCACGGCGCGAACGGTCCTGACATCCGTTTCAAGATCGCCCTCGCCGAGTTTGATCTTGATAGCCCGAAAGCCGCTTTCCACGGACTCTAATAGCACCTGCTCGTCGACCTTCGGATCGATCATGCCGTAGCTGTCGTAAGCGGCGCGCGCCGTTGGCGCTCCCCCCAGCAGAGCCGCGACGGGCTGATCGAGGGTGCGCGCAATCGCATCCCAGAACGCCATGTCGAGGCCCGCGACAGCCATTCCAATCAAACCTTGCCATCCGACCAAACGAAAACGCCGGTCAAATTCTTGCATGCGAAGCACAGGGGAAATCGACTTGCCTTTGAGTTCCGCGGCGATCTCAGTGACTAATCGCGTTAAGGGCGCGAGCGCGGCGGTGGTGTAAGCGAAAATATAGGAGCGGCCGGCGCTCCCGCGGTCGGTCAGAACATCGATAAGGACAAGAGGCGCGGACGGAATCGTACCGACGGCCGTGCGAACCGGTCGCCTTAACGGCGCCACCACCGCGCGAGCCCTTATGTCTTCTATGATCAAGTCCGTCACAGCCATCGCTACCCCGCGCGATCATTTCGAACGAATCGACTACCGGAAAACGAGACCGCCACCGCGATGCAGATATTCAGTTTCGTAATCCGCGACACCTGGATGGTAAGTTCCTAGGGGAGCGACCCGCGCTTAACGCGCCGCTTGCTGGTTTCCCGCTCCCGCTTCCAGCTTTGGAGGATCAGCTTCGCCGCGTACTTAGCATCGCGAGCAGCATTTCGGTTCCCTTCCCCGGCCGATACGATCGATCCCTTCATCAGCATGTGCCATGCCTGGGCAAACCTTTCGGGCTCCTGCAGGCCCGCTTCCGCGGCGAGGCTACGCACAATGGCACGGATTTTTGCAAGATGGATGGCGGCTGCGCGGCGGATCGGGCTGCCGGCCTTGGATTCCAACAACACGTTGATGAAGGAGCATCCTTCGAACGACTTCTTGTGAAACCAACCGTCGAAAACGTCGAAGATAGCCAGGAGACGCGCTTCGGGGCTGCTCGCCCGGCGCCGAATTTCAGATTCGAGCCAGCCGCGCGTCCACACATCTTCTCGTCGGTCGAGGAACGCGACCGCAAGCTCGACTTTCGTTTTGAAATTGGCGTAAAGGCTGGCTTTTGCACAGCCCGATTTCGCGAGGATCGCGTCTATACCGACCTTATTCACGCCCTCCCTGGAAAACAGGTGATAAGCCGCCTCGATTAGCCTTTCCCGCGGCCGAACCTCTACACGCTTCGTGTTCAATTTACTTCCTTACACTCTTCGAGACCTTGAACTTCGAGGCCATGAACTTCGAGGCCATGAACTGTTTGTCTTATTTCTAACACTTGACCTGCCGGCGTTGCAAATATTTTGCGTCGCAAAATAAGCGGGTCCCTCTCAATCTTCGTCGCAAACGGTCGAAAGCCGCTTGACCGGCTCAAACTTTGGAGTTGAGTATAGACAGACCAGTCTGTCTGGTCCGGCCGATCCCAAAATGGGGTCCGGCCGCTCCATAAATAAAATCACGGGAGGTTCACAATGGATTTCAATCCGCGCGCCGCGACGGGTATTCCCACCGAGCCGGTAGGGTCAATTCCGCGGCCCCTCAAGCTGCAACAGGCCTTTAGCGCCTATGACGCCAAGAAGATCACCAAGGCTCAGCTGGAAGAGGAGCAAGACGCCGCCGTAGCAGACACTATCAAGCGTTTCGAAGCGACGGGATCGCCCATCATAACCGATGGCGAGCAGCGTGTTTCAAGCTTCGCCACCTATCCGCTCGCGGACACCCTGTCCGGAACGGGGCTGGCGCCGAATTTGGCCCCGGGCGGCCAATATTTCGCGATCTTTGCCGATGGTCACAATCGGCAACTGCCAAAAATCACCGGAGGCCCATTCCACTACAATTTCTACGCCGGCGATCTTGTCAAGAAAGCCGTCAAGATGACCGACAAGCCGCTTCATCAGGCGGTCATTGCACCATCTATGATGTATCTTCTCTACCAGCTCGATGGCGATATTCCCGGATATCCCCGCAAACAATTCGAGGACGACATCGTCAATGAGTGTGAGAAAGACATTCGGTCCTGCTTTGCAGCCGGTGCGGCCCACGTCGTGATGGACTTTACCGAGGGCCGACTGGCGCCGCGCAATGATCCACGCAATCCGTGGACCACGCGCAAGCTCCTGCCATTCTTCATCGAGCTCGACAATCGGGTTCTTGATCGCTTCTCGGCGCAGGAGCGCAAGAATATTGGCGTCCACGTTTGTCCGGGCGGCGATGTCGATTCCGTCCACAGTGCGGACGTGCCTTATTGGGAGTTGCTGAAGCACTTGTTCAAACTCAATGCCGGATATTTTCAGCTTCAATTGGCCAGCGAACGCGACCGTGAATCGGCCTATGAACTGGTCGGCAAACACCTCAGGGAAGACGCGAATGGCGTTTCACAGATGGCATATGTCGGCGTTATTGTGACGCAAAGTCCGCGCCCCGAATCGGCACAGGAAGTTTGCGATCAGTTAGTCGCGGCAGCGAAATATATCGACAAACAACTCCTGGGTTCGACCGACGACTGTGGCTTTTCACCCTTCAGCATCGATATGAAGCCCAATCACGGTACTCCCGACTATGCGCGCGATGTCGCGTTCCAAAAGATATCCAATCGCGTTGCAGGAACCAAAATGGCGGCTGAGAGGCTCGGGGTTCATTAGGATTTCTTCTGAGCCAAAGTCGAGAGAAGCTCGCCCCCGTGGCCCCGCTCCTCCCCGGCCACGGGTGGCGTTGAACCGGCGGCGGTTTTGAAAGAATCGCCGCCAGTTCCGCCTCGTGTGCACCCGGGATGACGGCTTCGATTGCCACTACACGGCGTTCAAAATCACGTTGGCCGGGCGCTCGCTCGTAATTGTGTCGTGGCGACGCCGGTGATCGTGAGCAGGCCGCCGACAATCAACTGTGGGGTCACTCGGTCGCCAAGGAACAGCACGCTCGAAATCAGGGCGAACACCGGAAGCAGCAGACCGAATGGCGCGACGCGGCCCATGGAGCAACGCCCGATTAGCCAGAACCAAAGGCCAAACCCGACAATTCCGCCGATGAAAATTGTGTAGGCGAGCGCCAGCCAACCGCGCTCATTCGCCGTGACAAGGCTCGCCAGTTGGCCATGTTCCAGGAGCAACGACATCAACAGCACCTGCGGCACCGCGAGCAGCGATGACCACCCCATCAACATTAAAGGATCGAAGGGGCCGTAGCGTTTGGTCAAGACGTTGGACATCGCGAACGCGAAGGCTGCACCGACCACAAGCAGGAGCGGAAGCGCGTTTACCGACAGGCCTGGCCCCGCCGCCAACACGACCACGCCGACGAATGCAAGCAGCACGCCGGCGGACGTCGTGAGAGACGGCTTCTCTGCGAGGAGCGGCCAAGCTAACAGGACGGTAAAGGGCGGGGCGAGTTGATAGGCGACGGCCGACAGGCTTCCCGAGCCGAGCCCAAGGCCAACATAGAAGAGCCCGAAGTTCAGTCCACCAAGGAAAACTGAAATAGCTGCGATGGGGCCGAACTGTTGGCGTGTCGGCCTTCTGACGAACGGAACAAGCAGCAGCGCGATAGCCAGGAAGCGGAGCGCGAGGAAGAAAAGAGGCGGAAACTCCATAACGCCGACCTTGATCACCACGAACTGATAACCCCAGAGCAAGGGAACCACGACCGCGCACGCTATCTGAAGAAAAGACATGGCATCCTCATTTCAAGACCGATCGGTCCAAATATAGACGCGCACAAGACCCAAGGCGTCCATGCTCGAGCTACCTGATGAAGCGGTCGAGAAGAGCGTCGGCGGTGGCTTGTGCCGCGGCTCGCGTCGGTCCCGTTTTACCGGTCACCCGAAGTCCCTCGACGAAGCAGACCAGTATCCGCGCGGCACTCGTGGGCTCAACGCCGGCTGCGAGCTCGCCTGCCGCCTTGGCACGCGCGAATGCGCCGGCGGCCTTGGCCTCCATGGCTTTGAAAAAACCGCGGATGCGCGCTTCAACTTCGGCGTCGTGGCCGGCCAATTCCATGGCTGTGGCTACGAGGAGGCATCCGCGCCGACCGTCGGCGCCGCTGGTGCGATCGACATAGCCGGCAAGGAACTTCCGCAAGCCCTCAACCGGCCCGTGGCGCGGACCGAGCTCGACGTCCGTCCGCGCCAATGCGTCGGCGATATAGCGATCGAGTGCCCGCAGGAAGAGCGCGTGCTTGCCGCCGAAGGCCGCGTAAAGGCTGCCACGCGAAAGCTTGGTCGCGCGCAGCAAATCCGGAAGCGCGGTGCCGTGATAGCCGCGTGACCAAAACGCCCCCATGGCGCGCTCGACGACGGCTTCCGTGTCGAAACTCCGGGGCCGGCCACGCGGCGGCCCTATTGGGGCTTGGTGTGTCACGGCCATATATATAGACCAATCGGTCTTGAATTTGCAAATGGCAGCGCGGGACCTGCTTTTTAGTGGCGCATGATCTTTTCCGAAAACCGGCTTCCACTTTTCGGGATCATGCACTAAGCCCAGAAATCCCGGATCTTCGGAGCTTCGATCTTGGCGCGCTCGTAGCCGGCCTTGAGCGCCGGCTCGATCTGCCGCGGATCGAGAAGGTTTAGGCCCGGCGGCGTGCCGGCGATGATGAGCATCCCTTTGGTACCCGTCGCATTCAAGAAGTTCATCTCGTCATAAATGTTGTGCGGAATGCCACTGAGCAGAGCGCCCTCATAGCCATTGGTCAGCGTGATCACGATGGCGCGCTTCGAGCCGGCGACGACGTCGGTGTGCGCCCAGGTGCGGGCAATGCCGCCGTCCATGCAGTAGCGCTGCCCGAGCAATGTCGGACCGATGACGCCGGGCAAAGAGGAGCTGGCGCCAGTGGCGTGAGCCAACGGAATTCCGTTCTTGCGAGCCGCGGCCTGAGTCACGATCAATCGTTCGCCCGTGTAGCAGTCGTTGGCCGTCGTCACCATCTTGGCAACGGGCCAATCGGTGCGGCTGTCGTCGGTCAGCAACCAGGCGAGGCGCTCGACGCCATCGCCGTTGACGCGATTGTCCGCCGCCAGGGCTGCGTGGCCGATGGCGCGAATGGATGCCGGGGCGCCGTCCTTGACGTTGAAGTTGATCTCCTGGGCGCGCTTCTGGCTGAGGTTTGGGCTCGTCACCGGCGCGAGCTTGGCGAACAGTCCGGGGAATTCGCCGAAGAAATCGAAGACGCGGCGCAAGTGCCCAAAATGGCCGGAGGTCAGGGCGGACCCCGCATAGGCGCCCGCGGAGGTGCCGACAACCATTTCGGCCACGTCGAGATCGACTTTCTGCTCGGCGAGGCCGTGGAAGAAGCCGCAATACCAGGCGACGTAATATTCGCCGCCGCCACCCAGCACGAGGGTGCGATCGAGCCCGCGGGCAAGGTCCGAAACGGTCGGCTTGTCCGGCGCCGGGCGTGCCAATCCATCATCGGCGAAGAGCTTTGCGGAGATCTGCGCCGCCATCGCGCCAGCATCGTAATGAGGTGGATCGGCCAGAGCCGGAGCGTCATCCACGCCGGCAGCGGCAACGGCAAGGCCTGCGGCGCCCAGAGACGAGGATTTCACAAAGGCCCGACGGGAAAGGCCGGTGGCGATGCGACCCTTGGCAATTGACGACGGCATTGGATACCTCACTTCAATAGCTTGACGACGCGCTAGCACGCTGAAAGCAATGCTTACGTAAGCAAAATAGCGACAATCGTCTTGACGATGGATGAAGCCCCAAGATCGATGCACGCGCCGTCGGAAAGATCAGGGTGCGCATGAAAAAGCGCATCGCGGCGGGTCTCCTCATGGCACTCCTCTACGGCGGCGAATGCGTGGCTCAATCGGCACCGCCGCCGAGCGACACCCAGTTGTCCAAGGATGTCGAGAATCCGATTACCCGCACCATCACCGTGCCGCTCGAATACGAGGCGGATTTCTTCACCGGGCCTTACAAACTCACCAACAACACGTTCGAGCTCGATCAGGCCGTGGTGCCGTTTCGGTTGAACAACGACTGGTCGCTGATCACGCGGACGAAGCTGCCATTCGTGGCGCAGCCGCCGCAGACCCTCGGCGGCCGCTGGGCCGACGGACTAACCAATGGCTACACCACATTCTTTCTCTCGCCCGAGCACGGCCGCGGCTTCTACTGGGGCGTCGGACCGGTGCTGTATTTCCCGACCGCAACCAGCATGGCGCTCGGCGACAACAAATGGGGCTCCGGTCCGTCGGTCGCCTTCGTGGTCCAGGACGAGAGCCCGTGGGTTCTTGCGCTCGTCGCCAACAATATCTGGTCTTTCGGCGGGCCGGCTCCGGTCGCCGACAGAACCAACCAGCTCCTGCTCAATCCGATCATCAGCTATCACTTTGCCGACGGATGGTCGGTAAGCTCCTCGCCCAGCATCGCGGCGAACTGGATCGCAGCCGGAGGAAAATGGACGGTGCCGGTCGGCGGCGGCTTCGGCAAAGTCGTTCGGCTTGGCGGGCAGCCGGTGCAGTTCGAACTCGACGCCTATTACAACGCGATACGGCCGCAGGCCGCCAACGACACGTGGCTCATTCAGCTCACGATGACTTTCATCTTTGCGGAGCCGCCGCGTTAGCGCATTTATTTGATCGTGACGTGCCTCGCATCGGCCGAGCGCCACGCACTAGAGCGCGATGATTTTACATGGAACGACATCGCGCTCTAGTTCTTTGATGGAGCATGATCTTTTTCGGAAAACCGGTTTCCACTTTTCCGGATCATGCTCAAACAGCGCGTTAGCGATGCGCGTACTCGGTGAACACGTAGTCGCGCTCCTTCACCGCGGTGTGACAGGCCAAACCGCATTTCGCGTCGTGTCCCTGCGGCGGGTGCGCCGCCTCCGTTGCGGGGCTAAACGCATCGGACGCCCCGTCGTATTCGAACGCCGCCCATCCCCATCCGGCGCTGTCGGCGAACCGCTTGCTGTCTTTGACCATGAAATCGGTGTCGTGCTGCGTCGCCGGCACCATGGGTTGGCCCGGATACGCTTCCTGCTTTTTCGGATTCCAGTGGATTTTCGCCATCTTGGCGCCGTCCGGGAAAGGCTTGCCGTTGTCGGGCACACCGGCCCTGAAGGCGTCGATCATGATGGGGTTCCCCAAGATGACCACCATCTTGCCGCCGTTCTCACTGACCGAGATCACCGCCCAATCTTCGTATCCTCTGAACTCAGCGTATGCGAGCCCATCGGGCACCTGCAGGGTATATTTGTCCTGCGCCGAAATAGCGTTTCCGCCCACAAGGATGAGCACTGCCGCAAGGATCACAATTGTCGCGCATGCGATTCGTGTCACGGTTCGCTCCCCTGAAATATTTTAGGTCGCGAGCCTATCAGAGTGCGGGAGGCCTGTGTACCTGAGCGCTTGCCCCGGGAACGAGATGTCTCGCATTTGTCATTGACGATACCGGACCAAGACGAGGCAAGATCGCTCCGGCGGCATCTGATGCAGTGCGGGCCGAATGCGGCTAGACTTCCGGCGCAGGGGTTTCGCCTCACGATCAAGATGAGCGCTCGCCCGGGGAGGACGTCATGACGGCAAGCCGCGCCACGCCGCTTTTTCCGACCACCATCGCAGGCAGCTTGCCGAAACCGTCGTGGCTCGCGGAGCCCGGCAAACTCTGGGCGCCGTGGCAGCTTGCCGGCGATGAGCTTGCCGCCGCGCAAGATGACGCCACGGTACTGGCACTCAAGCTGCAAGAGGATGCCGGCATCGACATCGTCTGCGACGGCGAGCAGGCGCGGCAGCATTTCGTCCACGGATTTCTCGAGGCAGTCGAGGGCATCGATTTCGACCGGCGCGTCGAGATGGGCATCCGCAACGACCGCTACAAGGCGATGTGCCCGACGGTGGTCGGCGAATTGCGGCTGCGCTCGCGTGTGCACGCGCGCGAAGCCCGGCTTGCGCGCGCACACACGACTCGCAAGCTGAAATTCACGCTGCCCGGCCCGATGACCATCGTCGACACCATCGCGGACGCGCACTACGGCGATCGCGTGAAGATGGCGATGGCATTTGCAGGCCTGCTCAACGAAGAAGCGCGCGGGCTTGCGGCCGACGGTATCGACGTGATCCAGTTCGACGAACCGGCGTTCAACGTCTACATGGACGCCGCTGCCGGCTGGGGCATCGAGGCGTTGCATCGCGCCATCGAAGGCGTTGCCGCAACGAGCGCCGTGCACATCTGTTACGGCTACGGCATTCCGGCCAACGTGCAATGGAAAGCCACGCTCGGCGCCGAATGGCGGCAATACGAAGCGTTCTTTCCCGCCCTGGCCAAGAGCCGCATCGATCAGGTTTCGCTTGAATGCATTCACTCGCACGTGCCGGCGAGCGTGCTGGCGCTGCTCGCAGGCAAGGACGTGCTGCTCGGCGTGATCGATGTCGCCAGCGACACGATCGAGACCCCGAAGGAGATTGCCGCGGTCATCGCCGAGGCGGCGCGTTTCGTGCCGAAAGAGAACATCATCGCCTGCACCAATTGCGGCATGGCGCCGATGCGCCGCGATGTTGCGGCGAAGAAGCTCTCGGCGCTGGCGCAGGGTGCGGCGCTGGCGCGTGAGAGCCTCGGCTGAACGGCAGCAGAAAAATCGCAGACCGACGCGCTGCGTCCCTTCTTCCCAGCGGGGAGAAGGACAGGATGCGGGGGCGCTGACTCCCAGGATTTGCTCGGAGTCAGCGCCCCCTCACCCCACCCTCTCCCGCAAGGGGAGAGGGAGACGTAGGCCGTGCCTTACAAATAGGTTCGATTGAGAGCTTAACGATCGCTGCGGGAGAGCACGTCGATGAGTTCGCTGACCTTGCGGCGCTGTTCGCCTTTGTTGCCCGAGGCGATCGCGTGCTCGACGCAATGGGCCACATGGTCGGCGAGTATTTCCTCCTCGGCGCGGCGTAGCGCCGCGCGCACCGCCGAAAGCTGGGTGACGATATCGATGCAATAGCGGTCGTCCTCGACCATGCGGGCGAGCCCGCGCACCTGGCCTTCGATCCGTTTCAAGCGCTTGAGCACCGACGCCTTGGCATTTGACTGCATGGGCTTTATATACCCCCGTAGGGTATCCGTTTCAAGCGGACATATCCGTTTCAAGTAGACCCCGGTCTCACAGGTAGCGGACGATTGCATTTATGGCGCATTCAAGCGGCTGCTCACACGGCACAACGGCGAGCCAAAATCCGGCCACTGATCCAGTCTGCGGGATGACAGTCGATCCGGCCAAGACACCGCATCGGCACTCGCACGGGGGCCGCGACTTCTTTTTCTGCTCGGTCGGCTGCCGCGGCAAGTTCATCGCCGATCCGGCAAAGTATCTCAACAAAGAGGCTACGAAAGCCGAACCGGCCGCGCCGGCCGGCACGATCTATACCTGTCCGATGCATCCGCAGATCCGGCAGATCGGACCTGGCTCCTGCCCGATCTGCGGCATGGCGCTGGAGCCGGTGAGTGTTTCCGCCGAAGCTCCTCCCAACGAAGAATTGATCGACATGACGCGCCGCTTTTGGATCGGCGCGGCCTTGGCGGTGCCGGTGTCCATCTTGGAAATGGGCGGGCATTTTCCCGGGCTCAGCCTGCATCACTACATCGCGCCGCAAATCTCGGCGTGGATTCAGTTTGTGCTGGCGACACCGGTGGTGCTGTGGGCCGGATGGCCGTTCTTCGTGCGCGCCCTCGCCTCGGTGCGCAACCGCTCGCTCAACATGTTCAGCCTGATCGGGCTCGGAGTCGGTGCCGCCTACGGCTATAGCCTCGTCGCCCTGTTTGCGCCGGCGCTCTTTCCCGCGAGCATGCGGATGGATGGCGTGGTGCCGGTCTATTTCGAGGCGGCGGCGGTAATCACCGTGCTGGTCCTGCTTGGGCAAGTGCTCGAACTGCGCGCGCGCGAGCAAACCGGCGGCGCCATTCGCGCCCTTCTCAATCTTGCGCCCAAGACCGCGCGGCGCATCCGCGACGACGGCAGCGACGAAGAAATTCCGCTGGAGCAAGTCCATATCGGCGATCGTCTGCGCGTGCGCCCGGGCGACAGCGTGCCGGTGGATGGCGTCGTCATCGAAGGCCGCAGCGCCGTCGACGAGTCGATGGTGACCGGCGAGTCCATGCCGGTCGAGAAAGGCAAAGACGCCAAGGTGATCGGCGGCACCATCAACGGCACCGGCAGCCTGATGATGCTCGCCGAAAAAATCGGCGCCGACACGATGCTGGCGCGCATCGTGCAAATGGTCGCGGACGCGCAGCGAAGCCGCGCGCCGATCCAGCGGCTCGCCGACACCGTCTCGGCATGGTTCGTGCCGGCCGTCATTCTGGCCGCGGTCGTGGCTTTTGTTGTTTGGATGATGTTCGGTCCGCCGCCGGCTTTCGCGTACGCGCTCGTTGCCGCGGTATCGGTCGTAATCATCGCCTGCCCGTGCGCGCTTGGGCTGGCGACGCCGATGTCGATCATGGTCGGCGTCGGCAAAGGCGCCACGGCCGGCGTTCTGATCAAGAACGCCGAGGCTCTCGAGCGCTTCGAGAAGATCGATACGCTGGTGGTCGACAAAACCGGAACGCTGACCGAAGGCAAGCCGCGCGTGGTGGCGGTGCAGGCTGCCGCGACGTTTGACGAGGCCACCCTGTTGTCGCTCGGCGCCAGCCTCGAACGCGCGAGCGAGCATCCGCTCGCCGCCGCCATCGTTGCTGCCGCAAAGGAGCGCGCGCTTGAGCTCACGATGGTGAGCGACTTTGCCTCGATCACCGGCAAGGGCGTCACCGGTATGATCGGCGGCCGCAAGGTCGCCATCGGCAATACCGGGCTGCTGCACGATCTGGGCGTGCCGAGCGATGGGCTCGAGCGGCAAGCCGATCAGGCGCGGCGCGACGGCGCGACGGCGATGTTCATTGCCGTCGACGACCGGCCCGCCGGCATCATCGCCGTCGCCGATCCGGTCAAGGCGACGACGCCGGCGGCGCTCGCGAGCCTGCGCGCCGACGGCGTGCGCATCGTCATGCTCACCGGCGACAACCGCACCACCGCGCAGGCTGTGGCGGACAAGCTCGGGATTACCGACATCGAGGCCGAAGTTTTGCCCGAACAGAAAAACGCCATCGTGCGACGGCTGCGCGGCGAAGGCCGCGTCGTGGCGATGGCCGGCGACGGTGTCAACGACGCCCCGGCACTCGCGGAGGCCGATGTCGGCGTGGCGATGGGCACCGGCACGGAGGTGGCGATGCAAAGTGCCGGCGTGACGCTGGTCAAAGGCGACCTCGCCGGCATCGCGCGGGCGAGGACGCTGAGCCGCGCCACCATGCGCAACATCCGGCAAAATCTCGTGCTGGCGTTTGTCTATAATGTGCTCGGCGTTCCGCTAGCGGCGGGCGTGCTTTATCCGGCGTTCGGATTATTGCTCAGTCCGGTCGTCGCCGCGGCGGCGATGAGCTTGAGCTCGGTCTCAGTGATCGGCAACGCACTGCGCCTGCGCTTCGCGCGGCTGTAGGGCGAGCTCTGGTCAAACAAACAATCGTCATTGCCGGGCTTGACCCGGCAATCCATGCTGACGGGTCGGCACGAATGGCTCCGGATTTAGCTTCTGATAAGTCGCCACTGACTATCTCATAGCCGGCAACGTAGCATGGACCGCCGCGTCAAGCCCGGCGGTGACGAGGAGTGGAGGCATCCCCCCGCAAAAAAACCGCCCTACCCCCAGCTGCGGCGCACGCGGGCGCCGATATTGACCGGCGCGGGCGCGGGCTTCGCGTGCGCGGGCGCGGCGGCCGGGCTCGGCCAGGCGCAGCGCTCGAATTTGCCGAGCAGCTCGGACGGAATGAAACGCGTGCGCGCGGCGTAGAGGTGGCGGTCGCCGCCCGCGCGCTGGCCCTGAACAAAGAAGCGCTGCGGCACGATCAGGTGCAGGTGATCCTTGGCGCGCGTCATCGCGACATAAAGAAGCCGCCGCTCCTCTTCGAGCTCGGCTTTCGTGCTAGTGGACAGATCCGACGGCAGGCAACCGTCGACCACATTAAGGACGTGCACCGACTTCCACTCCTGCCCTTTGGCCGAATGGATGGTCGAGAGGATCAAATAATCCTCGTCGAGCAGCGGCGCGCCGGCGCGGTCGCTGGTGGCATCCGGCGGATCGAGCGTCAGCTCGGTGAGAAATCGCTCGCGGCTCGCATAGGTCGAGGCGATCTGGGAAAGCTGCAGCAGATCGGCCTGCCGCAAAGCCGCATCGTCATGAATGCGCTGCAGATGCGGCTCGTACCAGCGGCGTGCGAGATCCATCTCGGCCGGCCAGCCCGCGGCACGACCGCGAATAATCCGCACGGTTTCGACGAAGTCCGGCCAATCCTCGACGGCCGCCGCCGGCGGCTTGATCTCCTCCAGCGCCGCGGCCGCATCGGCGCGGTCGGCGAGGCGATCGAGCACCTTGGTGGCGGTCGCCGGCCCCGCCCCCGGCAGAAGCTGCACGACCCGAAAGCCAGCAAGGCGATCGCGCGGATTTTCCGCCCAGCGCAAAAACGCCAGCAGGTCCTTGATGTGCGAGGCCTCGAGAAATTTCAGGCCGCCGAATTTCACGAACGGAATGTTGCGGCGGGTCAGTTCGACTTCCAGCGGCCCGGAATGGTGGGAGGTGCGGAACAGCACCGCTTGGGCTTTCAGCGCCAGTCCCTGCTCGCGGCTTTCGAGAATTTTTTCGACCACGTAGCGCGCCTGATCGGCTTCGTCGCGGACCGAGACCAGGTACGGCCGCTCGCCGGATTTTCGCTCCGACCACAAATTCTTGGTGAAGCGCTCATCCGCGAGTTCGATCACCGCATTGGCCGCCGCCAGGATCGGCTGCGTCGAGCGATAATTCTGCTCGAGCGTGACGATGTCTGCGCGCGGCGTGAAATGGCCGGGAAAATCGAGAATGTTGCGCACGGTGGCGGCGCGAAACGAATAGATCGATTGCGCATCGTCGCCGACGACGGTCAGGCCTCTGCCGTTCGGACACAGCGCCAGGAGCACGGAGGCCTGGAGCTTGTTGGTGTCCTGATATTCGTCGACCAGCACATGATCGAAGCGCGCCGCGATATCCTCGGCGATCGCGGCCTCCTGCATCATGTGCGCCCAATAGAGCAGAAGATCGTCGTAATCGAGCACCTGCTGCTGCTGCTTGGCCTCGACATA
>Ga0209006_10003937_pt1 | contig 13528 bp, 13 predicted proteins | sample JacPin_JW_Ref_O2_FD_188567 | JGI IMG/M metagenome (GOLD analysis project Ga0209006, IMG submission 188567) | Forest soil microbial communities from Algoma, Ontario, Canada - Jack Pine, Ontario site 1_JW_Ref_O2 (SPAdes) (version 2) | ecosystem: Environmental > Terrestrial > Soil > Boreal... | reverse complement strand
AACCGAACCAAGCTCAGCTCCGGCTCATGTGGGGCGCGACCGGCACCCCGAAACCGGAGGCCCCCGGCCCATTGGCATCGCTTTCAGCGCGAACCAAACAAAATGGTTGTGCTTCGGTTATGGTTTCCGATTCGTTAACGGTCGGCTTGTAGCATCCCGGCAAAGTCATTGTGGAGATCGGCTCCATGCACATCGTTTGTCCCCATTGTACAACGTCCTACGCCATTGAACTGGCCACCCTGGGCGCGGCCGGCCGCACCGTGCGCTGTTCCCGCTGCAAGGAAGTCTGGCTGGCGCGGCCGGAGGATGCCGTCGAGATCGTGGCAAAGGCGCCGGCGATGGCGGCCGCCAGCCAGCAGGCTGGGGGCGACGACGCCGCCGCGGAATGGGCCGCGCTCGCTCGCGAACAGGACGCCGCGGAGGCTGAGCCGCCCGTCGTCGACAGTCCCTCGATTTCCGCCGACTGGCCGGCCGAGGCCGAAGCCGACCGGCCGTCGGTCGCCCGCGACGACAGCCGGGAAACCGCGCCGCAACGGCAGTCCTGGTTCCGCAGGCTCCTGAGACCGCCGGTCTTGTTCCGCGCCTCGGGCAAGCCGTTCGTCAGCCTCACCACCGCCTGCGCCGCCATGGGCGCGCTGGTGCTGGCATTGATCATCTGGCGCGTCGACGTGGTGCGGCTGTTGCCGCAGACCGCCGCGCTCTACCGACTGGTCGGGCTCGAGGTCAATCTGCGCGGGCTGATGTTCAAGGACGTCAAGGTCTCTACCGAGACCGTGGAAGGCAAACCGGTGCTGGTGATCGAGGGCGTGATCACAGGCGAAACCAGAAAGCCGGTCGAGCTGCCGCGGCTGCGCTTTTCCGTCCGCGACGCGCAGGGCGCCGAGATCTACGCCTGGAACGCGGTGCTGGAGCAGTCGGTGCTGAAGCCGGGCGAACGGGCCTGGTTCAAGTCGCGCCTCGCCTCGCCGCCCCCCGAAGGGCGCAATATCGATATACGCTTCTTCAACAAGCGCGACCTCGCCGGCGGCAGCATATGAACGGCGCGGCCCGGCCGCGTTGCTGAAGGATGGTTCGATGCCGCGCGTCCTGATCGCCGACGACGAAGAATCCATGCGCAGGCTGGTGGCGCGCGCCATCGCCATGGACGGCCACGATACCGTTACCGCGGAAGACGGCGCCGAGGCGCTGGACATCCTCAACCGCGAAGCCGGCGCCTTCGATCTCCTGCTCACCGATATCCAGATGCCTGTGATGGACGGCATCGCGCTGGCGCTGGCGGCGGCGCGGGATTTTCCCGACCTGACGATCCTGCTGATGACCGGCTTTGCCGACCAGCGCGAACGCGCCTCCGGCCTCAACGCGATCGTGCACGACGTGGTGACAAAGCCGTTCTCGGTCGCCGATATCCGCACCGCGGTGGCGGCCGCGCTGAAGGCGCGGAGCAAGGGGTAGCGGAGCGGCGCGGAGAAAAAGCCCGAAGCGCGGCTTCACCTCTCCCGCTTGCGGGGGAGCATAGGCCGCCTACGGCGGCCGTTCTCAGAAAGAACGCCGAAGCGATGCTTCGGCTGTGGCGCTCGACAGAGCGCGGCGGGTGGGGGAACTCTCTCCACTGGCGCCGGTGTATGCGGAGACACCCCCACCCCAGCCCTCCCCCGCAAGCGGGAGAGGGAGCGGACCCGCTCAATAATCCTTCAGCAGCCGCTCGATGTAATCGAGTTCGATCTGCGGGCGGGAGGGATCGGCGAGACGGCGGCGCAGTTCTTCGAGGATGCGGCGCACCCGCTGCACGTCGATCTCGCCGGGGATCTTGACCGTGAAGTCGTCGCCGAATTCCCGCCCGTGCAGCGGCCGTCCGAGCGGATCGCTCTGATTGCCGCCGCTCTGCTGCCGGCCGGCGCGATTGCCCGGGCCGTCGCCCTGGCCGTCGCCATCGCCCTGCTGCATCGCTTCCGCGAGGCTCTGGGCGCCCTTGCGCAGCGCCTCCAGCGCCTTGCCCTGCGAATCCACCGCGCCATCGGCGTTGCCCTCGCCCAGCCTGCTGCCGGCATCGCCCATCGCGCTGTCGGCCTGGCCGAGGCCGTCCTCGCCGTCGCCATCTTCAGCTTGTTCGTCCTGCTGGCCCTGCTGACCCTGTTGGCCCTGCTCGCCGCGCTGGCCCTTCTCGCCCTTCTGGCCCTGCCCGAGGCCGCGCTTGGCAAGCTCCTGCTGCAATTTCTTCAGCCGGTCGCGCAGGCCCTGCTGGTCCTGCTGCAGATCGCCCATGCTCTGGTCGCCCTGCTGCTTGCCGCGGGCGCGGTCGCGCCGCGAATCCTGGCCCTGCTTGAAGGTCTTGTCGCGCAATTGCTGTTGCTTGCGGATCATGTCGCCGAGTTCGTTCAGCGCCTGTTCCATGTCGCCGTCGCCGGATTGTCCGGGCTGCGCCATCTGCAGGTTTTCCAGCATTTCCTGCAATTGCTCGAGCAATTGCTTGGCGGCTTCCTTGTCGCCGGAGCGCGACAGCCGCTCCATCCGCTCGATCATGTTGTTGAGGTCCTGCTGGCGCATCACCCTGGTGTTGGGATCGAGCGGGCGGGCCAAGGCTTGCGGATTGTTGCGCAGCTGCTCGGCGAGCTGGCGCATGAAATTATCCAGCGCCGCGCGCAGATTCTCGGTCAGCTTCTTGATCTCTTCGTCGCTGGCGCCGCGCTCCAGCGCCTGCTTGAGCGCGTCCTGGGCGGCGCGCAGCGCCTTGTCGACATCGGTGATGTCGCCGTCCTCGATGGTGACGGCGAGCGCCCACAGGCTGGCCACGACCTCGCGCAGCGAATCGTCGGTGCGCGCAGCCTCAAGCTGGCGGGCGACGCTGTAGAGGCCGAGATACTGGCCGGCCTCGGGCGTGAACAATTCCGGCGCGATCATCAGCGCATCCAGCACCGCATAGACCTGCGCGTTCTGGTTGGCGTCGAGCGCCAGGATGCGGCGCTGTTCGATCAGCGCCCGCGCCAAGGGCTTTGTGAACAGCCGCTCCGGCAGCCGCATGTCGAAGGGCTCGCTCTTGCCCTCATTGCCGGCCTCATCCTTGGCCGTCAGCGTCAGCGTGACGTCGGCGCCGGCGTAAGGGTCTTCGCTGAGATCCTTCACGGTCTGGCCGACGCCGTTGCGGGTTCGCGCATTGGGAAGCACCAGCGGAAACTGCGGCGGGTCGAACAGCGGCCGCGGCGTCGCCGCGGCTTTCGATGCCTCGCCCGGGCGGGCGGCAAAATGCGCCCGCGCTTCGGTGACGCCGTAATCGTCCTCGAGCTTGTAGGACATCTGCAGCGAGCCGCGGGCCTGGCGCTCGGGGTCCTTGGCCAGCGCAATGATTGGGGCGCGGTCGGGGATCGCCGTGAACGTCCATGGCGGCTGGCTGGAGGGCGCGCGGACCTGCGCCGTGCCGTCGCCGGCAATGGTGAAATGCCGCTCGTTGGTGCCCTTCGGCGCCTGCTCGGTCGGGGTGGTTTCGCTCACCCCGCCAGCGGCCGCCACATCGAGCGTGCCGCCGCTGGAGCGGACGATCAGGGTCGAGCCCGCCGGGACCGGCAACGCACCGGTCGCGGGGATCGCGGCTTCCTTGTTCGCCGCCGACAGGATGACCGGCGGCTTGCCGGTATAGAGCGGCGGCGTCACCCAGGCGTCGACCCGGATATTGGCCGGCGACAGCACGCCGTTCCAGTCGAACGCCGCTTCCGTGCGCAGGCTGCGCTCATCGCCGGCGGCGATGAAGGTCGCGACCAGCATCACCGCGACCAGCGCGCGCAGCGCCCAGGGATCGTGGATCGCCAGCCGCGGCGACGGCAGCCCGGCGCGGATGCGCCTGATCGATGCCAGCGTGCGTTCGCGCTGCACCTGCCACAGCGCCTGCGCCACCGGATCCTGGGTCTTGAGCGTATCGGTCAGCGCGGTCGCCGGGCGATGGCGAATGCCCGAGCCGCGGTCGAGCCGGCTCAAGCCCTCTTCGCGGCTCGGCCAGCGAAACCTGGTGAGCGGAAACAGCGCGCCCAGCGCCAGGACGACGAACAGGAAAAGGCCGATGGCGCGGGCGATAAACGGCAGCGCCAGCCACAATCCGGCCCAGGACACCACCAGAAACAGTCCGATCACCGTCAACAGCCGCGCTAAGTGCGGCCAGCTTCGCTCCCACGCGATCGCGTATTTGGCCCGCTGCAGGGCCTGGCCCAGCTTCAGCCGCGCGACGGCATCAGGGTCGCGCGCTGGCTCTGACGGGTTTGGCGTGACGCCGCTCAATCAACTCTCCGGGTTGGCGAAGCAGTGCACAATAACACAACGGCAGCACTGCGGCACCCGTTCCCGGAGGTAACCCACACCGGGAAATACGCATAACACGAAGGCGTGACTGCGGGCCCTCGACCTCGTAACGTCGGCCGCTAATCCACCAAGGGAAACACCGAGGGCCATCATGGACAAGAAAACCCACGACAAGGGACTGGAGATTCGCAAGGCGGTGCTGGGCGAGGCCTATGTCGCCAACGCGCTGAAGAACGCCGACGATTTCAACAAGCCGTTCCAGGAACTGGTCACCGAATATTGCTGGGGCGCGGTGTGGGGGCGCGAGCAATTGCCGCGCAAGACCCGCAGCATGCTCAACCTCGCCATTATCTCGATCCTCAACCGGCCGCATGAATTGCGGGTGCACATCAAGGGCGCGCTGGTCAACGGCGTGACCAAGGACGAGATCCGCGAAATCTTCATGCAGGTGGCGATCTATGCCGGCGTGCCCGCCGGCGTCGACAGTTTTAGAATTGCGCGCGAAGTCTTCGCCGAACTCGACAAGGGCTGAGCGTCGTCAGGCAGGCCACCAGAGTTTGACCCGTCATTGCGAGCCGAGGGGTCGGCGCGAAGCGCCGCCCCGACCGCGAAGCAATCCATGGCGCGGCAAGCGGAAAGATGGATTGCTTCGCTGCGCTCGCAATGACGATTTGAAATAGAGGAAATCATCATGGACATCGGATTCATCGGCCTCGGCAAGATGGGCTTTCCCATGGCCCGCCACCTGATCGAGGCCAGGCATCACCTCATCGTCCTCGACCCGCGCCAGGAGGCGGTCGACAAACTGATAGCACTTGGCGCGCAGGCTGCTTCCTCACCGAAAGAAGTCGCCGACCGCGCCGAGACCGTGATGGCGAGCCTGCCGACTCTGCAGACCTCGCTCGAGGTTGCGACCGGCAAGGACGGCGTGATCGAGGGCAAACGGATAAAGCGCTTTGTCGATCTCTCCACCGTCGGCGCGCACATGGCGGTCCGGATTCACGATATTCTGGCGAAGAAGAATATCGTGCAGGTCGACTGCCCCGTCAGCGGCGGCGTGAGCGGCGCCGAGAAGGCAACGCTTGCCGTCATGGTGTCGGGCCCCAGGGCCGAGTTCGAGGCAGTCAAGCCGGCGCTGGAAGCTATCGGCAAGACGTTCTTCATCGGCGAAAAGCCCGGCTCGGCGCAGACCATGAAGGTCGCCAACAATTTCCTGTCGGCGACCGCCATGGTCGCGACCTGCGAGGCCGTGGTGATGGGCGTCAAATCCGGGCTCGATCCCAACGTGATGATCGAGGTGATCAATTCCGGGTCAGGCATGAACACCGCAAGCCGCGACAAGTTTCCGCGCTCGATCCTGCCGCGCAGCTTCGATTATGGTTTCTCCACCGGCATGATGCTGAAGGACGTGCGGCTTTGCCTGGAAGAAATGCGCTCGCAGGGCTTGTCGATGGAAGTCGCCGAAGCGGTCGGGCGATTGTGGGAAGTGGTGATCCGGGAGATGGGCGCGGAGTCTGATTTCACCTCCGCGATCAAGCCGATCGAGAAGGCGGCGGGCGTGGTGGTGGGCGGAAACGGAGCTCACGCCGCCAAGTAGAAGACGCGTGCCCCGGCTGCTGCGATCTTCGAGTGGATCCCGGCTCTGCGGTGCACCGTCAAGAGACGCCGCACCGCGCCCGGGAAACCAAGCATCACAGCCACGGCGCCGCTCGCTCCATCACGATCAGGGCTTCGGCCTCGACGCGGGGCCTCGGTGTTCTTCTCGTCGAAATCCGGCTCGTTGACGTGATCCGACGACAATCTTGAAACGCTCGGCCTAGGCGCAAGTGCGGCCGTATCAGCACGCGCTTCCTCCATCCCACCTCACCAACCTCCTCCTTCTTTGGGCCATCTCGCACCGTTTTCGGCTGCATGGCTGGGCAACAAGAGAGGGTGAAATAAACCGGGCACGCATCGGGTGCGCTAAAATACGAACACAATTAGGCGTTGCACGGTCTCCGCTTCGGAGCTATCATTCCCTTAAAGGTGGAGATCGTTGTGCTGAAGCGCATTGTTCTAAAACATCTCGCCGAAACCCGCGATGTTAATCGGGCGTTCCGACAGGCTTCGGATGAAATCTACGCATCTGTACAGGAGCGTGTAGTCGCTGGCGACAGCCTAGAGCATACGCTTGCCTCAATCGGAATAGACCACCCGGCTGACGTCATGAAGCAAATTGGCGAACTGGGCGGATGGCACAGCGAAAATTTTAACGTTATTATTACGGGCGGAAGTTTGTTCAACATTCCTCTTCCGGCGTGTATCGAAGAGGAGCTTAAGAATTTTCCGAAGCCGACAAAGCAGCAGATTCAGGAAGCGTACGAAGCATGCCGAAAAAAGTTGGCAGTGACGAGACAATGAGTAACTACGTGCAGGACCCACAATATACAGATGATATATATAAAGAAGATTGTTAGCCCATTGCAGAATGTGCCAAAGCCCGGGCGGATACACGTCATTCCATTGTACACGCGCGATGACGAAGCTGCTTTGGCCTATTTCAGCAAATATCAGGACGTTGCTGACGCCCTTACCGGCACCACTATTGACATTGTCCTTCCCAAAGAGATTGAAGATGGAATTGCACAGGCATTTGAGGACCTGTTCGAGAATGAGGAGAACAGAGCAAGGTTTCAAGGGCTGAAGCGTAGCGACTTGCCTTGCCTCTGGATCGAGGATTCAAACGGTGGTCACGACTTGGTGGCGATGTCGGCAAAGCCAGGCGAGATGATCAAAGTATTGGCGGACCAGGCGGGCTCGGCATCCTCTGCATCGGAGTTGGCACATACCCTTCGAGAAAAACTCTCGGAAGCAATCGATAATTCGCTGGAGGGGAAAGCCCAATGGCGCGCAATCGACCGGCTCATTTATGCAATAAGGGAGCAACTACAAATGTCGAAAGCCGGAGAGAAGTTAATCGCGGTTGTGTTCGGCGCGGCATTCCTGGTGGCATTACTCGTGCTGGCCGTGCTCTTTCCGCAACCGACCTCTTTCCAATACACTGTCTTCAGGGTTGTTCTTGCTGTTGCAGCATCAGGATTTGTGTCGATGACGCCAGGATTCATCGAGGTCACTGTCAGCAACTGGGTTCGTGCGGGCGGCGCATTGGGTGTTTTCGTGGTCGTCTACTTTTTCAGCCCCGCTGCTCTGGTGGCGAACCCTTAGCCCCGCTGGCGTTTCCGGCGAAGGCGTTGGCGTCCGGTTCTCGTCGGTCGACGAATGCGCCATCCGGGTTCGCATCGAGCCGATCGGTTGTGGTGGGTGGAGCAAAGCGCGGCCACGCAGCGAAGTGAGTCGCTCACAGCTTCTCTACATCCAAGCTCGCGCCATCAACCATCCGCGGCGGCGCGGCCTTCGACCCGCTGCTCGGTGACAACACGGTTTCGTCCGGTCCGCTTGGCCAGATAGAGCGCGCCGTCACACCGCTCGATCAGTTCGGTCATCGATTCGCCGGGCCGGAACTCGGCCACGCCGACCGATACGGTGATCGTGGGAAGCTGCTCGCCGGTCGAGCGGCGGGTGATCCGGCACTCCGAGACCGAGCGGCGGATTCGTTCGGCGGCCGCCTCGCAGACGGCGAGCGCGGCGCCGGGAAGCACCGCGATCAATTCCTCGCCGCCATAGCGGGCGGGCAGGTCGTTCTCGCGCAGCCGGTCCCTCAGCACATTGGCCATCAGGCGCAGCACCTGGTCCCCGACCCCGTGCCCGAACCTGTCGTTGAATTGCTTGAAGTGGTCGATATCCATCATCAACAGGCTGAGCGGCTCGCCGCTTTCCATCGCGGCGATCTGCGAGATGCGCAGGAATTCGTCGAGAGCCCGGCGATTGGGAAGACCGGTGAGCGTATCGGTATTGGCCCGCTGCTCCGCCTTGCTCAGCGATTCGCGGATCGTATCCAGCTCGCGCGAGGTCTCGCTCAGATTGATCTCGAGCCTGGAGGCGCGGGTCGCGGCCTTGCCCAGTTCGTTCACCAGGCACTCCACCAGCGATCGCGGGTCGATGCCGTTTTCAGCCTTTTCCGCGACGTCGCCGATCGCCTGAATTTGCGTGCGGTTGTCGGCGATCGCAGCGGTGACATACCGCTTCGCCTCGGTCATGACGGCGTTCAACTGATCCGGAATCTCGTTCACGTCCGCGCCGGGAGAGTTGGTCGCCAGATATGTCGAGAACAATTGCCGGTTGGTTGTCGAATCAAACCGCTTGTTGCCGGCGATCAGAATATCGATGGTCCGCTTCAGTTCCGGCACAACGCCGCGCGAATAGCTGAACCAGACGGCAAAATTGGCCGGCGTGGGAGCGACGCCGTGCTGCACCATGAGACGGTTGGCGCGATCCGCCAATTCGGTGGCATGGTCGAGGTCGATCTCTTCAAGCGCGAAGTCGGCCATGATTTCAGCACCCTGAATTCTTCAATGCGTGCCGCCAAGCAACAAAGTTCGGTGAACGGGACGTCGCCACCGATTGAAACGTTCCGGCGCCCGCTACCCGCGCTGCGTTAAGGAAAAATTCATAGCTGGCGCCGCCGGATTAGACCGGAAAAGTCTGAATAATTTGCTGGCGCGATGGGGTGAAAAATCCAGGGCTTTGCAATCCAAGTCTTAAAAATCCAAGGCTTAAAAATCCAAGGCCTTGGGTGAACAACCCGAGACCCCGTCCTCACAGCCACGGCGCCGGCCTGTCCATCGCAATCAACTCATCGACCTCGACGCGCGGCCGTACCACCGCATATTGGTCGCCCTTGACCAGCACTTCCGGCACCAGCGCGCGGGTGTTGTAGGTGCCGGACTGCACCGCGCCATAGGCCCCCGCCGTCATGATCGCCAGCAGATCGCCGGCCTTGGGTTCGGGCATGGCGCGGCCGAGCGCGAGATAGTCGCCGGATTCGCAGACCGGCCCGACCACGTCGGCGACCATGATCGGCGTATCCGGCGCCGCCGCGACGACCGGGAGGATGTCATGATGCGCCTCGTAGAGCGTGGGGCGGATCAAATCGTTCATCGCGGCATCGATGACGACAAAGTTCCTGACGGCGCCGGGTTTCAGATAGATCACCCGCGTCACCAGAATCCCGGCATTGCCGACGATCAGCCGGCCCGGCTCGAACATCAGCGTGCAGCCGAGATTGTGGGCCACGCGCTTGACCATGGCCGCATAGGCCGCCGGCGCCGGCGGCGCTTCGCGGTCCATGTAATAGGGGATGCCGAGCCCGCCGCCGAAATCGACATGGGAGATGGTATGGCCGTCGGCGCGCAGCACCTGCACGAATTCGGCCAGAATCCGGAACGCTGTCTCCAGTGGCGCCAGATCGGTGATCTGGCTGCCGATATGCACGTCGACGCCGGTGACCTGGATGCCCGGTAGCTTCGCAGCATGGGCGTAGACCGCGCGCGCGCGGGCGATCGGAACGCCGAACTTGTTCTCGGCTTTGCCGGTGGAAATCTTGGCGTGGGTGCCGGCGTCGACGTCGGGATTGACTCGCACAGAGATCCGCGCGGTCTTGCCGGCTTCGACCGCGAACCGCGACAGCAATTCGAGTTCGGGCTCGGATTCGACGTTGATGCAGAGGACGTCGGCGGCAAGCCCCGCGCGCAGTTCGGACTCGGTCTTGCCGACGCCTGAGAACAATATCTTTTGCGACGGAATGCCGGCGGCCAGCGCGCGCTTCAACTCGCCGCCCGACACCACATCGGCCCCGGCGCCAAGTTTCGCCAGCGTGCGCAGCACCGACTGGTTGGAATTGGCCTTCATGGCATAGCAGATCAGCACCTTCTCGCCGCCGAAGGCCTCAGCGAACACCCGGTAATGACGCTCCAGCGTCGCGGTCGAATAGCAGTAAAACGGCGTGCCGACCGCCTCCGCCAGATCGATCAGATTCACCGCCTCGGCGTGCAGCACGCCGTTGCGATAGTCGAAGTGATTCATGGCTAGCTCAGTTGCTATTCAGGAGCGGGTCGAGAATGAAGGGTTTCTTGCTGCCTTTGGCGGCCGCCGGCGGCGCATCGGCTCCGTAGGTCGGATTGAACACGCTCGGTTTGGCCGCGGCTTCCGCGTCGCTGTCGGCCGGCGCCGCGGCGACAGGCTGCTGCGGTCCGTGCGGCGGCAGATCGAGCCCGCTCTTGCGTCCGCAGCCCCCGAGCGCGAGCACGGCGGCGCTCAAAAGGACGACGGCCCATCCCTGACATGTCGGGCGGTACTTGCTGATCACGAGAAAAATCCCCAATGCGGGCCGCACCATACAAAGATTGCGCTACTCTGGCGAGACCCGGATAACCATGAAATTGCAGCGAAATTTGCGCGCTCAGCCCAATTTTCGCTGTTTTTCCAGCCGCCTGAGCCAGGCCTTCGCCTGCGCCCGCACATTCTTCGGCGCGGTTCCGCCATAGCTCGTGCGGCTTTTCACCGAGGCTTCCACCGAAAGGGCGGCGAGCGCCTGCGCCGTGATCTTCGGCTCGATCGCCTGCATCTCCTGCAAGGGCAATTCGTGCAGCGGCACGCACGCCTTCGACGCCGCGGCGACGATGCGGCCGGTGATGTGGTGGGCGTCGCGGAACGGCATCCTCAAGGTCCGCACCAGCCAGTCGGCAAGATCGGTGGCGGTGGCATAGCCCTCGCCGGCGGCAGCCTTCATCCTCGCCTCGTCCGGCACCATATCCATCACCATGCCGGTCATCGCCCGTACCGCCAGCGACAGCGCGCCGAACGCTTCCATCGCGCCAGCCTTGTCCTCCTGCATGTCCTTTTGATAGGCAAGCGGCAGGCCCTTCATCACGATCAGGAGCGCGGTCAGCGCGCCGATCACGCGGCCGGTCTTGGCGCGCACCAGTTCGGCGGCGTCGGGGTTGCGCTTCTGCGGCATGATCGAGGAGCCGGTGGTGAACTTGTCGCTTAACCGCACCAGGCCTACCAGCGGCGAGGTCCAGATCACGATTTCTTCGGCGAAGCGCGACAGGTGCACGGAAGCGATCGCCGCCGCCGCCAGCGTTTCGAGCACGAAGTCGCGGTCGGACACCGCATCGAGCGAATTGGCCATCGGCCGGTCGAAACCAAGCGCCTTCGCGGTCGAGTCGCGATCGATCGGGAACGAAGTCCCGGCGAGCGCGGCAGCACCCAGCGGCGATTCGTTGAGGCGCTTGCGCGCGTCGGCGAAGCGGCCGCGGTCCCGCGCCGCCATCTCGACATAGGCCAAAAGATGGTGCCCGAACGTCACCGGCTGCGCGGTCTGCAGATGGGTGAAGCCCGGCATCACGGTCGAGGCATGTTCCAGCGCCCGCTCCGCCAGCGCGTGCTGAAACGCGGCCAGTGCCCCGTCCGTGGCATCGATGGTGTCGCGGACATAGAGCCGGAAATCGGTCGCCACCTGGTCGTTGCGAGAGCGCGCGGTGTGCAGCCGTCCGGCGGCGGGCCCGATCAATTCGCCCAAGCGGCTCTCGACATTCATGTGAATGTCCTCGAGCGCGCGCTTGAAATCGAACGATCCCTTGGCGATTTCTGACAAAATCGTGTCTAGACCGCTTGCGATATTTTTCGCATCGTTTTTGGTGATAATGCCTTGCGCTGCCAGCATCGCCGCGTGGGCCTTGGACGCGGCGATGTCCTGGGCATACAGGTGACGATCGACGTCGATGGAGACGTTGATCTCCTCCATGATCGCATCGGGGCGCTCGGTGAACCGGCCGCCCCACATCTTGTTGCTCATGACCTGCTACTCATGCCTGCCGCTCATCGCGCACCGGCTCGAACCGGCCGTTGCATAGGCCCTGCATAGCCGTATCTGATACAGGATGACAAACGATATGCCTGAACTGCCCTCGCCCCACCTCAAAGCCACGCGCCGGATTCCCATCGCCATCGCCGCGGTCGCGATCGGGGCGGCGATCGGATTTGCCGGGGTATACGGGATTGGCGGGCTGAGGCGCAACGCGTCCGGCGATCCGGCCTGCCGCGGGGCGGTCGAACTGGCGCGGAAAATCGCGCCGCTGGCCCATGGCGAGGTGGCCGCGCTGACCATGGCGACAGTGCCCCTGCGGCTGCCCGACCTCGCCTTCTGGGATGCCGACGGCAAGCCCAAAAAGCTCTCGGACTGGCGCGGGCGCACGGTGCTGGTGAACCTGTGGGCGACCTGGTGCGTGCCCTGCCGCAAGGAAATGCCGGCGCTGGAGAGCCTGCAAACCCGGCTGGGCGGTCCCAATTTCGAGGTGGTCGCGATCAATATCGACACCCGCGATCCCGAAAAGCCGAAGAATTTCCTCAACGACGCCCATCTGACCCGGCTCGGCTATTATAGCGACCAGAATGCTAAGGTTTTTCAGGAACTTAAGGCCATAGGCCGGGCGCTGGGGATGCCGACCTCGGTGCTCGTCGACGGCCAGGGCTGCGAGATCGCCACCATCTCGGGGCCGGCCGATTGGGGCAGCGACGACGCGCTGAAGCTGATTGCGGCCGCGGAAAAACCGGTCGCCGCCGGGCTATGAGCCCCGTGCCGTCATTCCGGGACCAACGCCGCCGTCATTCCGGGGCGATGCGAAGCATCGAACCCGGAATCTCGAGATTCCGGGTTCGCCGCCATCGGGCCGCGCTCTGCGCGGACCCGTTGCCGTCGCCCCGGAATGACAAATGGAAAGTTTTACGCCGTGATGTCGAGGTTGCCGCCGACGCCGGCGGCGACATTGGCCAGAGAGGACATGTTTTGCTGGGCCGCGCCGAGCAGCGTCTGGACCGCGGATTTCTGCGCATCCATGTTCGATTTCATCAGGCTGGCGGCGACCTGCATCTGCACCTTGCCGGCCTGGGCTGCGAGCAGACCGGTGACCATCGCCATCATATCCATAACGCAACCCCCCTCCGTCGCCGGCACGCTAGCGGCGAGGGGTTAAGGAATGCTGGAGATGGGCGTCATGTAGGGTGGGCAAAGGCGCTCTTCGCGCCGTGCCCACCATCAAGTCCTGAAATCATGTTCGTGGAAATGGTGGGCACGCCATCGGGCGCGCATTCACGCGACCCGTTGGCTTTGCCCACCCTACGAATCTTTTGCCCGGCAATGACGGGCGGGGCCTACCGCGTCGGAACCGGCTTGTCGCCACGATAGTCGTAGAACCCGCGCTGGGTCTTGCGGCCGAGCCAGCCGGCCTCGACGTATTTGACCAGCAGCGGGCACGGCCGATATTTCGAGTCCGCGAGGCCCTCATGCAGCACCTGCATGATCGAC
>Ga0209006_10003936_pt1 | contig 13529 bp, 13 predicted proteins | sample JacPin_JW_Ref_O2_FD_188567 | JGI IMG/M metagenome (GOLD analysis project Ga0209006, IMG submission 188567) | Forest soil microbial communities from Algoma, Ontario, Canada - Jack Pine, Ontario site 1_JW_Ref_O2 (SPAdes) (version 2) | ecosystem: Environmental > Terrestrial > Soil > Boreal... | reverse complement strand
ATCTCGCGCTCGTCGACGAAAACGTCATTGAGCTGGATGGCGCCGACCGGCGAGAGCGTCGGCGCCGGCGGCACGAAGGCGGCCACCTCCTTGGGCTGATAGGCGTTGGAGATGTCGTAGGCGCGCAGGCCGCCGTTGAAGAACGTGCCGAGGATGATCTGGTCCGAGTGCCAGCAATGTGGCGACGGCGTGTTCTCGTGCAGGTTATGCGCGCCGAACCGGCCGCCGCGGCTCGAGAAGGCTTCGACCGGCGGCAGCGGGCAGGTCGAGATCGGGACCGGGTGCTTCTCGTCGCGCAGGTCGAGCAGCCAGACGAGCTTCGGCCAGTCGGTCGCATCGTTGTTGGTCGATTCGTCGGACACGACGAGAAGATTGCGCTCGAACAGCGGCAGCACCGTGTGGGTAAAGCCGGTGTAGGGCGGCGAGTTGTCCCACCGGCAGATTGGCTTCGGGTGCGCCTTGTCCGAAATGTCCATCACGAACATGCCGGCGTCGAGGTAGCCGAGGTAGCAGCGGTCCGGCCGCTCCGGATAGACGTTGGTGTTGTGGGCGCGGAAGCCCTTGTCGAGCGCCGGCTTCTTGTGGCGTTCCGGCGGCGCCTCGTTGTCGCCCTCGCGCGTACCGGGCAGCCACCAGCGGCCCACCTCGCGCGGCTTCGAGGGGTTCTTCACGTCGAAGATGCGGTAGCACTGGTCGTCGAGCTCGTGCGTCGCCTTGAAGTCGGGCGCGCCCGCGGCCATGTGCACGTATTCGCCGTCACAGAACCACAGTTGATGCACGCCGCGCGAATGCGCGCCCGAGCAGTCCGTGAAGCTGATCGACTTCGGATTGTCCGGCTTGGAAATATCGAACAGCTCGAATCCGGCCGGCACCTGCCCCGTTTTCTGCGTCTGGTATGCGACCGCCATGACGTCGCCGGTGATCTCGAGCGAGTTCGAGCGCATGTGGCTTTGCGGCAGCTCCGTCTGCACCACCACCTTCGGCTTCCTCGGATCGGAGACGTCGACCGCGGTGAAATTCTTCGGTGCGCTCTCGTGCGCGAGCCATAGGATCCGCCGGCCGTCCTCGGCGACCTGCACCGCCATGCCTTCGCCCATGCCGCCGAAGCCCGCCAGCGTGTCGTGCGCGATGAGCTTGAAATTCCAGCTCAGATCCGAGCCACCCAAGCGCCGTGGCGCGGCAGCGGCGCGGGCCGGCTTGGCCTTCTTGATGATTTTCTTGGCGGGCGCCTTGGCTGCGATCCTGGCCGGCTTCTTGGCGTTCTTCTTCGCCGCTGTTTTCGCGGCCTTCTTGGCAGGCTTCCTGGACATTCCAACTCTCCGTCTCGGTTCGGGAGCCGGGAAACTAGCGCATATCCCGGCGAAGTGGCCACCGGTTCGCCGACAAGGGTTGGGTAGAATTACCTAGGTAGAATTACAATCAATCGATAAGTATTAACCACGATATACTCGTTTACGCTGTTCTGGAAACGAAGTAGAGCTGCATTTTTTCCGCGATTACTGTGCGTACGACTACGATTTTTTTAACTCGGGCGATGCAACGCTCGTCTCATTGGCCTCTAAGGGGGAAGACCAGCCATGCCGCGTGATGAATTCACCGAACGCCTCGCCAAGGTGCGTCACCGCTTCGCCTCGACGCTCGAGGGCAAGATCACGGACACCTACGGGGCGCTGCCGGACCTGACGGGCGACGATGCCACGGTCGTCGACGTGCTCGGCGAAACCTATCGCCGCATTCACAGCATCGCCGGTATCGGCAAGGCGGTCGGTTTCTCGGCCACCGGGCGCGCGGCACGGGCAGTCGAGAACACCCTGCTGCCGGCGCATTCAGCCGGACGCGGCCTCAAGGCCGAGGAAGTGGCTGCCCTCAAGAAGCAGCTGCAGCTTCTGCGCGACGCCGCGCAGCATGAATTGGATATCGCGGCAGCGAGCGGGATGTGATCATGCGAAGTCGTGTGCTCTGCGTGCTTGTCGCGTCGCTCGCCGCTGCGCCCTCGTTCGGCGCGCCGCTGTCCAACCCCGCGCCGCGCCATGTTCCACCGACGGCAGGTTTCCCCCTTGTGCTGCAGCGCATGTTGCGCCGCCGCCCGGCCGGCGTCGGCGAATAATCGGGCGCCGGCCGTGCCGTTGTCATCTTCCGATCGCGCCCTGGGCGATCTTCTGGTCGGGCGGCGCGTCATCACGCTGCCGCAGCTCGACGAGGCGGGGGCGCTGGCCGAGACCTGGAATGTGCGGCTCGGCGATGCGCTCTTGTCGCGCAACTGGATGGACCCGCGGCGCTACTACGAAACCTATGCACGGCATTTCGACCTCGCCTTTGTCGATCTCGTCGCCGAGCCGCCCGATCCGGGGCTGGTGTCGCCCGCCGATGCCGACGCCTGTGCGCTACGCCTGACCGTCCCGTGGCGCTTGCGCGATGGCCGCGTCGCCATCGCGACCGCCGAGCCGGGACCCGAGACCGTGCTGTTCGCGCGCGAGCGCTGGGGCAGCGCGATCGAGTTCGTCGTCGCCTCAAAGTTCGACGTCGTCTACGCGATCCAGACCGCCTGCGCCGATACCCTGTCAGATGCGGCCGTGTTCGAGCTGATCGACCGCGATCCGGCGATGTCGGCACGGCAGGTCGCGAGCCCCATGCAGGTCGTGCTCGGTTACTTGGTGCTGACCGCGCTTCTCGTCGGCCTCGCGACCGCGCCGATCATGACGCTGATCGTGCTCAACGTCTTCGTCAGCCTGTTCTACCTCGGCGGCTTCGTCTTCAAAGGCATCCTGATGTCGATCGGCGGCACCCGCTCGACCGAGACCGATCATCGCATCGCCATCGAGGCGCGCGCCCTGCGGGTCGACGAGCTTCCGGTTTTCACCGTGCTGGTGCCGATGTTCCGCGAGGCTGCCATGCTGCCGGCGCTCGCCCAGGCGCTGCGCAATCTCGACTATCCGCTCGGCAAGCTCGACATCAAGATCGTGCTCGAGGCGGGCGACCACGAGACCATCGAGGCGGCGCGCTCGCTCGGCCTCGAAGGCGTGTTCGAGATCATCGTCGTGCCGCCGTCGGCGCCGCAGACCAAGCCGAAGGCGTGCAATTTCGCGCTGCGCTTCGCCCGCGGCGAATATCTCGTGGTCTACGACGCCGAGGACCGGCCGGAGCCCGACCAGCTGCGCAAGGTGGTCGCGACCTTCCGCCGCTCGCCGCCCAACACCGCCTGCCTGCAGTGCCGGCTCAACTACTACAACGCGAACGAGAACTGGCTCACCCGCACGTTCACGCTCGACTATGCGCTGTGGTTCGACCAGATGCTGCCCGGCCTCGAGCGACTCGACATGCCGATCCCGCTCGGCGGCACCTCGAACCATTTCCGCACCGACGTGCTGCGCGAGCTGCACGCCTGGGATCCGTTCAACGTGACCGAGGACGCCGACCTCGCCATCCGCATCGGGCACAAGGGCTACCGGGTCGGCACCGTCGATTCGACCACGTACGAGGAGGCGAGCTGCCGCGCCGGCCAGTGGATCCGCCAGCGCTCGCGCTGGATCAACGGCTACATCCAGACCCTGCTCGTCCATACGCGGCGGCCGCTGCAGCTCGTGCGCGGCACCGGGGTGCTCGGCTTCCTCGGCTTCGTCTTTTTCATCGGCGGGACCGTGCTGGCCGGCCTGATCAACCCGATCTTCTGGGTGATCTATGCGGTCTGGCTTGCGACCTCGGCGACCGGGCTCGATCCGATCTTTCCGCAGTCGCTCCTGTTCATCTGCCTGTTCAACCTGATCGCCGGCAACGGCGTCTTCATCTATCTCAACATGCTGGCGTCGATCCGCCGCGGCTGGCTCGGTCTCGTCCCCTATAGCCTCACGACGTTCGGCTACTGGGTGCTCATGTCGGTCGCGGCCTATCGCGGCCTGTGGCAGCTGCTGCGCCATCCGCATTTCTGGGAAAAGACCCGGCACGGACCGTCGCGTCATCCGCCGGCCCGGGCGGCAGGCCTTGGAGTGGCGCCAAGGACAACGCTATGACCCGGGCGCTTTCGGCCGCACCGCTCGCGCTCTTCGCTTTTGCGGCGGCGCTTGCGCTCGCCGCCATGACGGGGCGTCCCGCGCTGGTCGCCAATTCGGCGCTCAATGTCGTCATCGCGCTCGTGCTTCCGACCGTCGCAGCGCCCGATCCGCAGAGCGCGAGCGGCGCGAACGATCGGTTGAACAAGGTCTTTCCGGCGCTCTACCGGCTCGGCGCCCTGGGTTATCGCATCGTATACCAAAACGATACTTGGCGCCTCTATGGCCGCATGCCGAACGTCGCGAAACACAAGGATTACTAAGAGGTCCGCGGGATAATGAGAATGAGAAACCTTATAGGTAAAACTACGGAGGAAACCCCATGCGGATTCTAGTGGTCGACGATATCGACGACTCCCGCGATCTCACCGAGGCGGCGTTGCTGTCGGCCGGCTACAGCGACATCGTGATGGCGGCGTCGGCGTGGGAGGCGCTCAAGGTGCTCGACGTCGGCCGCACCGTCGACACGCCGCCGAGCGTCGACATCGTCCTGCTCGATATCATCATGCCCGAGATGGACGGCATCGAGGCCTGCGCCCGCATCCGCCGCGACCGGCGCTACGCCGACATCCCGATCATCATGGTGACCTCGCTCGACGACATGGACTCGCTTTCCAACGCCTTCGTCGCCGGCGCCACCGACTACGTCGCCAAGCCGATCAACCGCATCGAGCTCGCGGCGCGCGTGCGTTCGGCGCTCAAGCTCAAGGCCGAGCTCGATCGCCGCCAGGCGCGCGAGCGCGAGCTCCTGACCTTCCTGTCGAGCTGGGGCGACCGGCGCGCCAATCTTTGGATCGACGAGGCGACCGGGCTGTTCGTCGGCGAGGTGGCCGAGGCCTACATCGCGGCCGGCGCGAAATATCCGGGCGAGGACGTGGTCTCGGTGATCGCCGTCGAGCTCGATCGCTTCGAGGCGTTTCGCTCGGCGAACGGCGATCAAGCGTCGCAGACTGTGCTGGCGCAGGTCGCGCGCGCGGTGCGCGGGCTCGCGGCGACCATCGGCATCATCCCGGCCGCCTATCGCAACGGCATGATCATCCTGGTCGCCCCCGATCTCGAAGCCGGCTCGGCGCGCCAGCTCGGCGAGAACCTGTGCAAGACGATCGCGCGGTTGCGCCTGCCCAACTCCGAATCGATCGGCTCCGACCACGTGACGGCGAGCGTCGCGGCGGTCACCGGCCAGGTCAGGCGCGGCATCGATCGCATTTTCCTGCTCACCCAGGCGATCGCCAAGGTGCGGGAGGTGATCGCGGCCGGGGGAAACCGGGTGCTCGCGCTGTCGATGTAGGAATGGCGGAGCAGGGAGTCAGCGTGTGTCGAAGCGTTGTGTCGTTGCGCATCTGGGAGGCCTGTCCTTTTCTTCGCCGGCCTTCGCGGGAGCGTGGACGTTGCCGCAAGGGGAAGGCCAGGCGATCGTCACGACGACCACCAGCACGGCCGACCACGTTTTCGGCTTCGGCCCGACCCCGCGCTATGACAAGACCGAGCTGCAGGCGCTGATCGAATACGGCTTCACCGACCGGTTCACCGGCATCCTCATCCCGGGCCTGCAGCATGTCGACATCGCGGGGCCGAGCGACGCGCAACGCAGCGGGCTCGGCTACACCGAGTTCGGCGGCCGGTACAAATTCATCCAGGGCGACGACTGGGTCCTGTCCGGCCAGGCGACCCTGCGGGCGCCCGGCACCAACGACACGTCGAATCCCGCCGCGATCGGCTATACCGGCATCGAAACCGACGTGCGCGCGCTGTTCGGCTACAGCTTCGCGCTCGGCGGCTGGCCGGCCTTCATCGACCTGCAACTCGCCGAGCGCTTTCGCGCCGGCACGCCACCCGACGAGATGCGCTTCGACGCGACATTCGGGACGCGGCCGGCGCCGCGCTGGCTCGTGCTGGCGCAATCATTCAACGTGGTTTCCGAAGGCGCCGGCGGTCCGCCGTTCGGCAGCTACGATTATTACAAGTTCCAGCTCTCGGGCGTCTACGAGCTCACCACCGCACTGTCGCTGCAGGCCGGCCTGTTCACGACCTATGCGGGCAGCAACGCGCTGCAGTAGAACGGTCTCATCCTCGGCGCGTGGTACCGTTTCTAAAGCGCTCTGGGCGCCGCGCAGGCCGGCGGATCTACATGCCGTAGCCGATACCCGACGCGATCGAATGGCCGTCACGCCGCGGCAGCTTGACCTTGTGGAGCCAGAAATCCTGTAACGAGTCGAGGATCTCGCGGTAGCTCGTCAAGTCTTCCGGCTTGGTGATGTAGCAGTTGGCGCCGAGCTGGTAGCAGCTCGTGATGTCCTTGTCGGAATCCGACGACGACAGGATCACCACCGGTATCTGCCGCAGCAGGTCGTGCGACTTGAGCACCGCGAGCACCTGCCGCCCGTCCTTGCGCGGCAAATTGAGGTCGAGCACGATGAGCGTGGGGCGTCCGGGCTTCGACCAGCTGCCGTCGCCGTGCAGGAAATCCAGCGCCTCGATGCCGTCCTTCGCCACTGATACGTCGATGTTCGCATTCGACCGCATCAGCGTGTCGCGCGCGAGATCGGCGTCGGCGGGATTGTCCTCGACCAGCAGGATGTGCGTGCGGCTGCTCATGCGATGGCTCCTCATGCGCTCGGCATGGTGAAGAAGAAGGTGGTGCCTTTGCCGACTTCCGATTCGAACCAGATGCGTCCGCCGTGGCGCTCGACGATCTTCTTGGCGATGGCGAGGCCAATCCCGTTCCCCTCGTAGCGCCCGCGTTCGTGCAGGCGCTGGAACATCTGGAACACGCGCTCCTCGTATTGCTTCTCCAGGCCGATGCCGTTGTCCTCCACATGGAACTCGCATTTGCCGTTGCGCGGCTGCGCGCCGATGCGAATCCGCGGCGGCCGCTCGGCACGAAACTTGAGCGCATTGCCGATCAGGTTCTGGAAGACCTGGCCGAGCTGACTCTCGTCGGCGCGGATCGACGGCAGCGGGTCGCAGGCGACCTCGGCATGCGACTCCGCGATCGCCACCCGCAGGTTGTCGAGCGCGATCCTGACGACGGCGCCGGCGTCGATCATTTCGGCCACGATCGCCTGCGAGCGGATGCGCGAATAGGCCAGCAGGTCGCGCACGAGCTGCTGCATGCGCTTGGCGCCGTCGATGACGTAGTGAATGTACTGGTCGGCGCTGTCGTCGAGCTTGTTTTCGTAGCGTTCAGCCAGGAGCTCGCTGTAGGTCGCGACCATGCGCAGCGGCTCGCGCAGATCGTGCGACACCACGTAGGCGAACTGCTCGAGATCGGCATTCGAGCGCTGCAGCTCCTCGCGCTGCTCGGCGAGAGCCTGCATGACCTTCTTGCGCTCGCTGATATCGACCACCGAGCTCAGCACCATGGTGCCCTCGCGCGTGCGGATCGGGTTGAGGCCGATCTCGATCGGAATCTGCGCGCCGTCCTTGCGCGCACCGTAGAGGTCGCGGCCGGCGCCCATCCGGCGCGTCTCCGGTTGCGCGGCGAAGCGCGCCCGATGCTCGTGGTGGCCGGCCTTGATGACGGGCGGGACGAGCATGTCGATCGAGCTGCCGAGCAGCTCAGCACGCGTATAGCCGAACAGCCGTTCCACCTCGGCGTTGACGAGCACGATCGTGCCGTTCGGATCCGTCATGATCATGCCGTTCGGGCACGCCTCGACCGCGAGCAGCACCATGTCATTCGAATAGGAGACGTCGTTCATGGCGATTGTTCGCATGCCGTGAAGCCGGAGAAGTCCGACAGCCTCCGATCTCGGAAGCAACGGCTTGAGCGAATCATCCTTTGCGAGAGTATCGGGAAACAACGAACAACGGATGAATAAAGCCCGGCGCAAATACTTCGTAAAAATACCTATGAGTTGTTCTCGGCGATTCGACGGCGCATTTGTCGATCGAGCCCGATTCGACACCCTTTTCTCTCGTTGCTATTCGCGACCGCTCGTGCCCCGATGCGCCTCGCCTGCGCGAGCGCGCGTCGGGCCTCGGCGCTGCCGAACGGATGGTCGGGCGCCGCGATGACGTTGAAGCCGTCGAAGCGGCCGATCTCGGCCGCGCCCGAGACCGCAGGCGTCAACGCGAGCACGGCCGCGACGCAGGCACTCCGGAATGTCATTTAGCTCGTCGCAATGCGCGCGAGCAGCCGATCGAGCGCATGTTCGATCCGCATCGGGATGGTGCGGCCCGCGGTCTCGCCGTCGACCGCGTCCTCGAGCGCCGTCGCTTCGAGGCTGATGCCGGCGAAAGCGTAGATGCGGCTCGCGCCGGCCAGCGTCTGCGCGACGTCCTTGATCGTCGCGAGCGCGGCGCGCTCGTGCGACTGGGCGAGATCGGCGCGGCAGGCGGTGAGCGCCGAGAAGGCGTCGTTGAGGCGCCACAGGAAGTCGTCCGCCGGAATGGCGCCGATCGATACGCACGCGCGCACCAGCGCCGGCAGCCGCATGGGATCGAACGGCTTGGGGATCACGCCGGCGGCGCCGAGCGACTTGAAGCGCGCCTGCTCGTGCGCCTGCGCGCGGGCCGTCATGAACACCACCGGGATCATGGCGGTGCGCCGGTCGGCGCGCAGCTCGGCGAGCGTGGTGAGCCCGTCCATGACCGGCATCATCACGTCGAGCAGGATCAGGTCGGGACGCCATTCGGTAGCATCGCGCAGCGCGGCGCGACCCGAGGAACATTCGCGCACCCTGAACAGCGGATCGAGGCCGAGCGAGAGATTGATGATCTCGCGGATGTCGGGCTCGTCGTCGACCGACAGGGTATGAAGATTGATCACGCGACCTCGCTTCTCGCATGTGCAAGCCCGCCGTGCTTGGCGAGGACGAGGCGTACAAAGCCGACGATCCGGTCGAGCGACAGGCGCGAGCCCGCGAGCACCGATCGCAGCAGCTGGGCGATCTTCGCTTCGCTGTCGGCAGAAAACACCAGGGCCGTGATCGCATGTCCGCCCTGGTCGCAGAGCGATTTCAGCAGGCCGAGCCCGGCATCGCCGGCCTGCGCGAGGTCGACCACCGCAAGATCGAAGACGAGATTCGCGAGCGCACGCTGCGCGCCGTCCACCGACTCGGCCGACACGATGTCGGCGTGCACGCGCAGCGTCTCGTGCACGAAGCGACGCAGCTCCGCGTCGGGCTCGAAATGCAGAGCGCGCGGGCGCGACGATCCCATATCGGTGATCGCCCGGTGAATGACGCGCACGAGCTGCCCGTGGTCGGCGGGCTTGGCGAGCCAGTCGCATACCGCCAGCGCGCCGAATTGCAGCTGGGCGGACGGCTCGGGATTGAGCGCGAAGAAGATGACCGGCGTCGCGGCATGATGCGGGAGGGCCCGCAACTGCCGCAGCAGGCTGATGCCGTCGAGATCCGGGAGCGTAGGGTCGATCAACACCGCCGCATAGGGTGTGTCGGCCGCCTTCGCCTGGGCGTCGGCCGCGGTTGACGCCGTCTCGACGGAAAACCCCGCTCGGCGCATCGCGTCCGCCAGCAATCCCGAGGTGACGACATTATCGTCGCACAGCAGGATCGGGGCGCCTGCTTCCTCGCGTCCGGCCCGATCGTTGGCCGCGGAGCTCGGAAGCTCGAAATAGAAGATGGTGCCACCGCCCGGCGCCGGCTCGAAGCCGACCTTGCCGCCGTGCTGGTGAATGAGCTGCTGGACGATGCTCAGGCCGAGGCCGGTGCCGCCCTTCTGGCGCGCATCGGAGGAATCGGCCTGGGCGAATTTCTCGAAAATGCGCGGCTTGAATTCCTCCGGGATGCCGGGCCCTTGGTCACGCACCCAGACCCGGACTTGTTGCGCCCGCCGCTCGACGCCGACCGTGACCTCGCCGCCCACGGGCGAAAACTTGATCGCGTTGGAGAGGAGGTTGGTGACGATCTGGGCGAGCCGATCGCTGTCGGCGAACACTCCGCCCTCGTCCGATGCCTCGTCGAGCCGGAGGCGCACACGAAGGTCGTGCGCGAAGGCGCGATTGGCTTCCATGGTCTGTTCCAGCAAGGGACGCAATTCGAGATACTTGAGATGGAAGACGATCTGGCCGGCCTCGATCCTCTGCAGGTCGAGAATGTCGTTGATCAGCCGCACCAGCCGCTGGCTGTTGGCGTGCGCGATCGAGAGCAGCCGCACCGCCGTATCGGGCAGATGGCCGGCCGCGTTGCCGACGAGCAGGCCGAGCGAGCCGGCAATCGAGGTGAGCGGCGTGCGCAGCTCGTGGCTCACCATGGCGACGAATTCGTCCTTGAGGCGTTCGAGCCGCTTGCGCTCGCTGATATCGACGATCGCGCTCAGCACCATGGTGCCGTCGCGCGTGCGGATCGGATTGAGGCCGATCTCGACCGGGAATTCGCTCCCATCCTGGCGCAGGCCCATGAGGTCGCGATTGTGGCCCACGGGGCGCGGCTCGGGATGGTGGGCGTAGTCATCGCGGTGGCGTATATGCTGGCGGCGCAGCCGCTCCGGCACGAGGACGTCGACCGAGCGGCCGATCAGCTCTTCACGACGATAGCCGAACAGCCGCTCGATTTCGCTGTTGACCATGATGATGATGCCGGCCTCGTCGCTCATCATCATCCCGTTAGGGCACGACTCGAATGCCAGGCGGAATTTCTCCTCGCCCGGTTCATGCGGCGCGGCGTCGGCACGGACGCGCGCCGTCGTGTCGACTACCGCGGCGGGCGCGCCCTCGGCAGGCCGGGGGCGCGAACGGCGTTCCGTTCGCTCGCGTGGCGGGCTGGATGTCATGGATGTCGTCGCCCACCGACCGCGTGAGCGGCCGGGCGCACCGCCGCGCGCGCGCTGCGCGCACATGTCGGCCGGGCATTCGGGAAGATCGTCATTACGCCCCAGGCTGGGAGCCGGTTCGCACGCGGTCCTATTCCCAGTCTTCGTACCAGATCAATGCCTGAAAACACGTTAAGGCGAAATAGTTTCGAAGCATCTCCAAGTAAGTACAAGTCGCTACGTAGAATAGTCTAGATAAAATCAACGATCACGGCCGCACCGCCGTGTCCCATGAACCGGCCTCGCGCCGCGCGTGGAGAACCGCCGGCGCGAGGGTCAGGCGATGAGCTGACGCGCATTGTCCTCGGGCGTCCGGCTCATCACGATGTGCATCAGGTCGACGGAGTTCTTGGCGCCGAGCTTTTGCATGATGTGGGCACGATGGATTTCGACCGTGCGCCGGCTGATGCCGAGCTTCGTCGCCGCCTCCTTGTTGGAGGCGCACCCGACGATCTGGGCGAGCACCTCGTGCTCGCGCGGCGTCAGCGTGGCCGCGCCGGCGAAGGCGGGCCGCGCCGGATCCCAGGCGCCGTAATCGGGCGGGCGGTGCGCCATCGCGTCCACTGCCTCGCGCACGCGCGGCACCAGATCCTCGGTCACGCGGTGCTTCTCGATATAGTCGAAGGCGCCGCGCTTGATCGCTTCGACCACGCAGGGAATGTCGCTGCGGCCCGACACCACCAGGATCGGCGCGGCGTAGTGCCAGGCGTCGAGCTTGACGAGGATGTCGAGGCCGGAGCCGCCCGGCATGTGCAGGTCGAGGATGATGCAGGCGGGCGTTCGCGTGCGCGCCTCGCCGACGACCGAGTTTCCGTCGGCGAACAGCTTCACGCGAAAGCCCGCTGCGGCGAGCAGGGTCGCAAGCGACTCGCGCGCCGTCGGGTCGTCGTCGACGACGAAGACCTCGTGATTGGAACCGTTTACGATCGACATGTTGGCCGCTCCATGTGTTAGAGCGAGTGCGACTCATGTCGATTGAGGGACGATCCGTTGAGCTCAGCGGCGTCGACGGCCGGCGCCGGCGTGCACAAGTTTCCGAACACGAAGACGCGAATGGCAGAGGAGAGATTGCCGCGCCGGGCCTGATCGATCTCGCCGACGACTGCAGAGAGGGTTCGTTGATGATGGCGCGCGATCGACTTGAGCCCGTGCCAGAATTCATCCTCGAGGCTGATGCTGGTCTTGCGGCCGGCGATGACGACCGATCGTTTGGTGACTGTCGTATGCATGGATACCCCGTTTTGTTGAGCAAGGATCTTTGTGTCGGCCTGACAGAACCTGACGCGCGCGGGGGCTAATTCGCGAGACGGTTCACAGACGTCGCACGCAATACTATCCTACCGGACGCTCACAACTTTACTTAGACGAACTCTATGATTCGAGTAAATTTTACCGTTCAGTTAGTATTGCTGCTAGTGGTAGCATTACCTAGACATTTGTGACGGGTATGCGACTGCCGACGTGCCAGCGCGGGCCCCACCCTGAAACCTGCAGCGAATACGGCGGAAATTGACGCAACCGCTCGCTCCGCGGCTCGCGCGATCAGCCGGCGATCTTGTCTACAGATCGATGATGCGATCGCGCAGCGCGATCGCCACCGCCTGCGTGCGATTGGCGGCGCCGAGCTTGCGGGCGGCCGTCTGCGTATGCTCATCGACGGTGCGTTTGGAAATGCTGAGGGCGTTGCTGATCTGCGCGGCCGACTTGCCATGTGCCGCCCAGGTCAGCACCTCGCGCTCGCGCGCCGTCAGCAGAGCGCGTTTCTCCGGAAGCGGGCCGCGCAGGTGGCGCATGCGCTCGAACGCATAAAGCGAGATCAGATGAATCGACGCTTTCGCGCGCGTCGACAGGTCGAGCTTGGCGGCAGCGGTCGACACGCATCCTTCCTCGCCGTTGGGCCCATGGATCGGAACCAGCATGCCGCGTCGCAAGCCGAATTCCGCCGCCCGCTGCATCATCTCGACGACGCGCGGATCGGGGTCCGTTCGGTAGGAATCGACGTCCCATTCGAACGGCATGCGCGATTGGATGCTGCGCCGGCACAGCGGATCGAAACGCGCATAGTCGTTCTCGATGTACAGCATGAAGAATTCAGCCGGCCAGCGCGACGCCATGACCAGCTCTTCGAACGGCTGCCATTTGGTCGGCAGGCCCGTCACGATGAAGCTGTCGATGCCGAAGGGCGCGAGCGATTGCTCCATCGCGTAGGTGACGTCGTCCAGCCGCGACATCCCTTCGATTTCGTCGACGAACGCGATTGCGTCCCGCGCGTGCTCACGCATTTCCCGGCGTACGGACATCCACAGGGCTCCGAGCCGCGTGCACCAAGGGGCTTCAGCAACCGCTTTATACACATTCCTGCGGTGCGAAATCACCAATTATCGAGCGGCGACATCAAATTTTAGTCACGTAACGACATAGAGTTGTGTTCTACCTTATAACCAATCCACCGTCGTGCGCACGCCGTGCTGCCACTTTGATGCGGTCTCGCCGGACAAATCCTGATCCCGCCATGCCGCGCGACGATGCGTCAGGAACCATTCGTCATCATGGCGCAAGGGACCAGGACGGCGATTGATCCCGATCGCAACCATCCGACGTGCATTGTCGGGAACGACGACCCGGCCATTCGGCACGTCGCCGATGCGCCGGCGCGTCTGCAATCTTGCGGGGCGCGCGGGTTTGATCGCCCGGCGTCAGCCTGCGGCG
>Ga0209006_10003935_pt1 | contig 13530 bp, 25 predicted proteins | sample JacPin_JW_Ref_O2_FD_188567 | JGI IMG/M metagenome (GOLD analysis project Ga0209006, IMG submission 188567) | Forest soil microbial communities from Algoma, Ontario, Canada - Jack Pine, Ontario site 1_JW_Ref_O2 (SPAdes) (version 2) | ecosystem: Environmental > Terrestrial > Soil > Boreal... | reverse complement strand
CTTCGGGAAGTTGCCCTGGAGTACGCTCAGCGCCTCCCGCGTAACACGCAGCGACAGCTCGGCCCGTCTGAGCTAGGCCATCACTGCGACCGGCAGCTCGTCGGCAAGATGGCCGGCGTTACCTTCCGCTCGGGCGGCAACCAGCTCCACGACTCCTGGCCTTCGATCGTCGGCACGGCCCTGCACTCATTCATGGACGAGGCATTCAAGTGGGCGGCAACACAGGACCGCTGGCGCGAGCGCTGGCTATCCGAGACCCGCGTAACGCCAGACCCCGGTGCTACGAGTCCACACCCAGGTACCGCCGACCTGTTCGACACGCTGTACAACGTCCTCGGGGACCACAAGATGCAGAGCGAGGCAATACGCACGCGCCTGCGCAGGCAGGGGCCCCCGTACCACTACTACATCCAGATGCTGCTCTACGCTCTCGGGTACATGCACAAGGGCTTCAACGTGAAGCGGATCGTCCTTATTTCGTGGCCGCGCACGCAGTCCACGCTCAACGACATGTACGTGTGGGAGAAGGAGCTGACCACAGCCGACCTGCTCGAAGCTGAGGGTGTACTCCGCAAGACGGTGCTCCGCGAGCAGCTCGGGAAGTTCGTCGCCGCAGGGCAGATGTCCTTCTGGGACGTGCCGCCGACGCCATCCGAGGATGACTGCCAGTACTGCCCGTTCTTCAACCCGGCCGCGCTCGCAGACAGGGACGCCAAGGGCTGTCCCGGTACTAGCCTGCTGAAGCGCCGCTAGCCTTCTCGGCGTCGGTACGCATGGCGTCACGGATCTCGGACTCACGGTACCTGCGGTGACCGCCAGGTGTCCTGATGCAGTTGATCTTGCCGTCCCTGGCCCAGCGCGCGATGGTGTGCACGTGCACACGGAACAGCGCGGAGACCTCGGCGGGGGTAAGGAGTCTTTCAGTGCTCATGCCAGGTACAGCAAAGATTTTTTCAGTGTTGTTCCCTGCCGGGTTTTTCGAGACGGAGGGGGGATTTCGAATCTGGCTTCGAGAGGTCAAAAGGTGGTGTCCCGGCCCACTTGCGGATAGCAGTCCGGGGGTGTGTATAGTGGAACTCGCCCCGCTGGGAAGCGCAGGCAGCAGAAGCCCAGGGTTGCTGGCCCTGGCCGCACACAGTCAACAGAAAACTTAGCCGTCCGCATTCTGCATTAGATTCGCAACAAGCACAGGCGCACTCAAAGGACTTACTGTGAACTACCCGAACCCTCCGTACCCGCCTCAGCAGGGCTACACCCAGACTCAGCAGCCCGCGCAGCCCGCACCCGCTTATTTCCAGCAGCCGCAGTACCAGCCACAGCAGTTCCAGCCGCAGCCGCAGCAGGGTTACGCGCCCCAGCCGCCGGCCGCAGCGCCGCCCGTCTCCGTCCGGGGAACCCTGGAAGACTTCATGAACCAGCCCTCTGGCGGGGGCGGCGCGGCGATCACCAAGTTCTTCAAGGACAAGCCGCAGGGCACCTGGATTCAGCTCCAGGTCACGCGGGACATCCTGGAGACCGATGTCATCCCGCAGCTCGACGGGAACAACCAGCCCACCTTCTTCAAGACGGGCGGGCAGATCGATTACACCAGGCCGAAGCTGGTGCTCGTGCTCAAGTGCACGGTGCTCCAGTCCTCGGACGGTACCCACGTCCAGCACTTCCAGGACGGCGCGGCCGGCGTGTGGATCAAGGGCATCACTCGTGACGCCTTCGTAAGCGCCATGGGCACCGCTGGCATTCCCAACCCGGCTCAGGCGCTCGGGCGCGGCCAGCTCGGCGGCGCGGTGTTCGTCATGCAGTCGGCCGGCTCGCGGCCTTCCAACCGCGCGGGCTTCAGCGACACCAAGCTGTACAACTTCTCGTACACGCCAGGTGGCCGGGAGTCCGTGGATTTCAGCGCGGCCCAGGCCCCGCCTGCCCCTGTCCAGTCCGCCCCTGCGGTTTCTGCGCCGCCAACGACGCAGCCTGTCTTTGAGCAGGCGGCCTTCCAGCCTCCGGTCAGCCAGCCGCTCGACTTCAGTCAGCTTCAGCAGGCACCGCTCCCTCCTACCCCGCAGGCTCCGCCTACGGCCCCCGTGGCGGCCCCGCCTGGTCCGGCACCGCTCCCGACTACGTACCAGGTCCCGGTGACTGGGGGTGTCCCGGCCCCTGCGGCGGCGATCCCACCAGTTCCGACTGCTGCTGCCGTCCCGCCCCCGGCCCCGGCTCCGGGTATTGGGCAGCAGGGGATGACGCCTGAGATGGCGCAGATCCTCGCGCGCCTTGAGGGGCAGGGCTGATGTCGGCACTGGCACTGCACCCGGAGTCCGGGCTCTCGGCAGACGAGATCTGGAAGCTGGAGCAGGAGAAGCTGGCCCAGCAGGCGGAGGTCAACTGGCGCAAGCGGCAGGATGCCCTGACCGGTAAGATCCGGCCAGCTCCTGAGCGCCCTTCCTGGCACCCGATGTCAGCGGAGGAGTTCTACACCCTGACCGGAGACCGGCAGACCCTGGACTTCACCAACAACAGGGACACCTACGGCGAGTACCTGAAGGGCTTCTTCCGGGAAGTGGGCAAGCGAGACGCCAGCAGGTTCTAGACTGTAGTCCCCGGCCACACCCTTTGCCCAGGGGTATCCCTATGGTGGCCGGGGACTACTTACCTGTTACAGGAGGTAACACCTATGTGCAACTGTCACGGTGGCTGGCACGACGGGCCTAGCGCAGGCGAACGGGCAGAGAGTGACGTACGTAAGCTAGAGCGCACCCTGCGCGAGCACTACACGATCGTCCTCACTCAGCAGCATCGCATAGACGAGCTGGAGCTGGCACTGAAGGAGCTGTGGGCCCGTACCCAGGGCGAGCCGATGATCCTCTTCACCACGCTCCAGCCTGTGAAGGAAGACGGCAAGCCACGCAGGCAGCCTGACCCTGCTGTAGCCAAGACCGGGCGCGACTTCAGGCAGCCGGGGGTGACGTGGTGAGCGACCTGCACTACAACGTGGACCTGAAGTCTGCCAACACGCACCGTACCTGCTGGGTAGACAAGAAGGTCAAGCCCGGTGACGTGATCACGCTCAAGGATTCGGACGAGCCGGTGCGGAAGTGGGAAGTGATCTGGGTAGGCGATGTCCCGCGTACCACGCACGCGCTAGGCAACCAGCGAGGCTGGCATGTCGGCGGTCTATGACAGGTACGCGCAGGCCGTACTCACCGCCAAGATCGAGTGCGAGTCCTATCACCCCACGCAGAACTGCAACCACGGCCCTAAGAACATCAGGCTGCGGGTGGACGGTGCCGACTGGCAGATAGCTGAGATCGGGACTGCCCTCCACAGGCTCACAGCGCTCCCTAAGGACACCAAGGACGGTTCCGGGGAGAAGAAGGTCCCGCTTACCTGGGCGGTCGTCACGCAGCTGTCCAGGCTCATGCAGGACCATAACTACGGGTGGCGGCCAAGCCCGCCGCTGAACGAGTGGATGCGGCAAGAGGTACTGCGCAGGTACGACGAGACAGGTCACCTGCACGGCGGCCTCAAGTTCGACCTGTCCAAGCTCGGCTGGACGCCGATGCCGCACCAGGTAGCCGGCATGTACGTCGGTGCCCTGAACAAGCGGTTCTTCTTCTGCGATGACATGCGTACGGGCAAGACCAGGACCGCGCTGCTCACCCTGGCTGAGCTTGAGGCACGCGGGGAGAACCCCTTCCCTGTCCTGGTAGTAGCTCCGGCCTCGGTCATCGGCTCGTGGCGCGAGGAGCTGGAGAAGGCGTTCCCTGACTGGCCGGTGGCTGAGTACATGGGAGGCAAGCGCAAGAACCTGTCGTCGCGGTACAAGGTCTACCTCACCAGCTGGCCAACGTTCACCCGTGACATGAAGCACGAGGAACATCAGCTTCCCCCGCTCTTGAAGTTCTTCCCCGGCTACGCCCCGAAGACTGTGATCTACGACGAGGCGCACGCGCTGTGCAACACCAGCACGCGACAATCTATCGCGGCCAAGCAACTGGCCCGTGTTACTGAGTTCGCCTTCCCCATGTCCGGCACACCCATCACCCGTGACGTGGGCGGCTTCTGGACCGCGATGAACGTGCTGGACATCCGGAGCTTCCCGGACCCAGACCGGTACAAGGACATGTACACCGACCGGTACCACACGGAGTACAAAGACGAGATCGACGGGCTGCGGCCGGAGACCCGCGAAGAGTTCTACACCGTGCTGCAAGGCTCCATGCGCCGCATCTCCAAGCGGGACGTGAACAAGGACCTGCCACCCGTGGCCTACTCGACTCGCGTGGTGCAGATCCCTGCGGCCTACCGCGCTGCATACGACGAGATGGAGCAGGACATGATTGCTCACATCCCGGACACCAGCGAGCCGCTTGAGGTCATGACTACCCTAGCCCAGCTAACGCGACTTACGCAGCTTGCCAGCTCGGCTTGTGACGTGTCGGTGGAAATGGTGCTGGAGGAGCGCGAGAACCACCCCATGTACGGCGAGGAAGTTCCCCGCTACCACGTGACCATGCGAGAGCCGTCGTGGAAGATAGACGAGCTGATGGCGATCATGGACGAGAACCGGGACACCGGCAATCCGCTGCTCACCTTCTCGCCGCACACCCAGCTGGTCAAGCTGGCCGGAGCGCGGGCGGAGAAGGAAGGCTACCGCGTCGGGTACTTCACCGGTGAGCAGAGCCGCAAGCAAAAGGACAAGTACAGGATCATGTACCAGAACGGGGAGCTGGACCTTCTGTGCCTCAACCTGACCGCCGGCGGCGTGGGCCTGACCCTGAACAAGGGAGACACGGTGGTGATGCTGGAGCGCAGCTTCGCCTACTGGCAGAACCACCAGGGTGAGTCGCGAGCTGACGACATCATGAACGCCAAGCAGGTGTACGTGATCGACATCGTGGCCGCCAACACCGTAGAGAGCCGCGTCCGGCAGGTGATCAAGGACAAGGCCCGCCAGCTGAGTGAGCTGGTACGTGACCCGCGCATCGTAGAGGAGATCCTAGGTGGACAGCCCATCCATATCAGGTGACGCCACTGAGTTTGTCGAGAACCTAGCTGCCATTTTCCAGTGGCTAGAGGAATGTAGCGACGTGTTGTTTGAATACATAGACGCCATGAGTCCGGACACCAGCCAGCCCTACCCGTTCTAGGGATGTAGCGCGATCAGGTAGCCGATCCAGGTCATCTCCGCTATGGCGAACAGGACCAGGGCGATGACCCACGGGTGCTTGATCCTCAATGTAGGTCTCCTGCTTGATCGATCTCGCTGCGCCTGAACGTGCCCACAGGGGCTCCGCCCGGCCTGGAGTAGACCGCTCCGGACTGACGGTCCCTCGGGCTAGCGAAGGCCCAGGGCAGCAGCTCCAGGGCCGCAGGCACGTCCTCCGGGCGCTCCAGCATGATGTACCTGTTGCCGTCCGAGGGTGAGTACATGGTGCCCTCGCAGGACCACTGCGTGCCGATGCCGTAGTGCCACAGGATCTGAAGGTCCGAGATGATCCCCGCGTCGGCCGTGACCATGGTGTTGTTGACCGGGCAGAACACCGTGACCTGAGGATGGTACGGCTTGTAGTCCGGGTTGATGTCCTCCGGCTTGTGGTAGGGAGGGTAGGTCATGTCAGCTCCTGAAGTGCTCGTGCGTTCGAAGTTCGGAACAGGGCTTGCGGTAACGTCCTTGCCGGTCCACGCTGCCCCAGTCTTGCCACAGCTCTGGCAGCCAGCAGCCGTCGTCATCATCCTTGATGGTGAACAGCTTGCGGGCCCAGAGGCTCTGACGGTGAAAGGACCGTGACCAGCGGCGACCTTCCGGGCTCTCAAGCCACGTGATGATCTCCTGCTGGTCACGGTCCATAGCTCCAGATTAGGTGCCGGGGCACCCGTCCGCAGCCCAGGCCTCAGCGCCCTGGTGGGCGTAGATCTCGCCTGCGGTCTGCTCCTGCTGAGCTAGGTCTCCAGCGCTGCTGTAGCCGGACCCCGGTGTGATGCCGAAGTAGTTGCTACTCAGCTCGCCGTTGGTGCTCTCCCTGAAGGCGATGCAGTTGGCGAGTGAGCTTGGCATGCCGGGAATCGAGAACCCGCTACCAGACGAGGCCCCACCCCCGCTGTCCGAGGAGCTTGAATGTGCGGGAGTCTCGGAAGAAGGCCTCCATGAGGACCAGCTACCTCCTGTCGGGACGAGAACTCGCTCGCCCACGTAGATGTAGTTGGGGTTCGAGATACCGCTCGCGGAGGCAATGGCCTCGTAGGACGTTCCGTACTGGGCTGCGATGCCGCTGAGCGTTTCTCCTGGTGCGACTGTGATGGTAATCAAGATCTGTGTACCCCTCCTCTTGCGACGGCTCCTGTTGAGTCCCGTCTTGGGTGTCGTGGTACACAGGTTGTAACTTCGTCCGCTTCGGTGCTATTCCATGCGCTCTGCGCCAGCGTTTGACAGGGGCCAGGGCGTTCTCACGCCAGCGCCTGTCACTGGGAGTTTCTGAGATGCTGGCGATCAGCTCACCGTCCGGGCCGCGTATCTCCCAGTGGTTTTTGCCGTTGATCTCTACCTTGAAGCCTTCTTTGCGCAGCTCGCGCACGAGCTTCCGCATGTCACTCTGGTGTGCCATCACGCCTCGCGCTTGACGACGGTCAGGTCCACGATGTTCATGCTGCCGTTGTTCTCCTCAACGAACAGCCGGTACGGGGCCCCGTCGTCCTTGCGGTCGATGCAGGTCCAGCGTGTCTTGCCGCGCTTGGTGTGGTGGCGGATCTCCACCCAGTCATAGGTGAACAGCAGCACAGAAGCCCGGAGAGCCGCTTCATCTAGCGACTCGCCAGGCTCATGCTTGTCCCCGTTAGGAGTGAGCAGGTAGAACTTGTCCAGACTCACTGCTTGTCCGGAGGTTGTCGTGGCGGTCCTGTCCAGCGGTCCAGCTGAATCCAGGTGGTCACGGAGAACAGCAGGGCAAACGCGCCGTCCCACATGATGCCGCTAGCGCTGTGCATGGACACCTCGCGCAGCGTCAGGGTGACGAACCAGATCATGAACGCCAGGTTCCACACGATGATGGCGAGGGTGGTGCGCAGGCTACGGCAGCCGGGTTGGAGTTCGGTCACAGGAGATCTGCATCCTTGAGGGCCTCATAGACCACCGTCTTGGTCAGCTCGAACGCTTCCTCATGGGTGAAGGCCTTGGTGAGGAAGGCAGTGAACAGCGTCTGGGCTATCCAGGCGACCTCTTCTGCGTCTTCCTCAGCTGCGGCGCGGTGCGCGGCCTTCTGCTCAGCAGTCAGGGGTGCCATCTTCCTCCTGCCCTCCGCCCTCTTCGGGCTGCTCCGGTGCCTCTGGCTCCGGGTGATCGTGGTCGTGATGGAAGTTCACAGGCCCGTCCGGGCCGATCCAGTCAGCCGGAACGCCGTTGGGTATCTGGAACACCTCAGGCTCGACATACCGGCCATTGTAGTACATTGCCAGCACGACCATCTGGTTGTCCCCGCAGGGCAGTACGGCACCTACCTGGCTGCTGTTTAGCCACGACATGATGCGGGCCTTCTGGCAGCGCATCCACAGCTCACGGGCCTTCATCATGTCTCCTTGAACAACACGTCGGGTACGGCACCGGTGGCCATGCACCTCTCACAGCTGGCGTGACCGGTCTTCATCTCCTCGTAGCACCTCTCACAGAAGAAGAATACGCTCTGCCCCCGGCAGGACGTGCACAGGACCCGCAGGCGGACCACAGCCGGCTGCCCGCAGGGCTTGTCATCTGACCGCACCATCTGGCAGGGAACGTCTCCGCCGCCTAGTTGCAGCCAGTCTTCCAGGGTCGGGTCCAGGCTTACCATCTGTCCTTCTCCTCTACCTCGGGCGGTTCCCAGGCGGGCGGGTCGGGAGGCTTGGTAGCCTGCCATGCGCCGCCGCGCCGCCAGTCGAACCAGTCATCTTCTTCCACGTAGTGGTACCAGAACACCTCTGGCCCCTTGACGTACGTTTCCCGGTCTTCCTTGTTCGGGAAGGACAGCGGGCCGAGCACAGCAGAGTTGCGGGACTCACGGATCTTCACGAGCACCTGGTACATCAGGCCAGCTCCAGCTGCTCCATGAGCTGAGCGATTTCACCGAAGTCGCGCGGCCTGTGCTGACCGTCTAGCCCTTCCATCCAGTCGAACAGGGCGGCCATGCACAGGTGGTCTGCCTCGCCCAGCTCGACCCAGTTCTCACCGCAGTGGAAGCAGACTACTAGCTTGTTCCACGGAGTCTTGTAGTTCATGGTGCGATCCTTTCATTGGCGACGAACGCCCCTGCTATGGCCGGGGTAGCGCGGAGGAAGATAGCCTCCACCGCATCCCCGAACTTGCGTATCTCTTCCTGCGCGTGGCCCTCAGTCCGCAGGCTGATGAAGTTCATCAGAGCACGGGCGTTAGTAGTCCACCAGAACTCCTTGTACAAGCTGGCTGGCAGTACGATGCGGGCAAGCTCCTTGTCCATGCCCCTGCTCAGGAACAGCTTGTACATGTCGAAGGACAGCTGCCAGTGCTCGCGCATGATCTCGATCGAGTCGTCAGCGTCCTCACCGATGCCCGCACGGTCCACTTTGGGAGTGAAGAAGTCCGGCCGCAGCTCGATGTAGCGCCCTGACTCTTCGTTGTACGACGCCATTCTGTGGCGTTCCCACTGGTGCACCACGAACAGCGGGGCCCGGACGCGGAACGTGAACTCCACGTGCTCGAACGGAGTGCCGTGCCGGTGCCTCATGAGGTAGTGGATTAGCTTGGCGTCACGCTCCTCGAAGTGGACAGAGCGCTTGCCGTAGCTGACGCGCGCCGCGTTGACCACGGACAGGTCATCGCCCATCTGGTCAACCAGCTCCAGGCTGCTGATGCTGTCGCCTAGCACGTCCGTGCCTACGCCGGAGTAGTCCAGCTCCTGCATCACAGCTCGCAAATGGCACTGACGAGCGCGCCGATGCCTGTGATCAGGGAGCCTACGGTTCCGAGGACGATGGACAGGACGAACACGACCAGGGCTCCGCCGTGCAGGTTCCCCGCGCCCCCGGCCACGTTATCCACGTAGACAGATGGCCCGATGGCCACGGCAAGGGCGAAGAACAGTGCGACCACTAGCTTCCAGTGTGTGGGCAGAGCCATAATGTGGCTGGCGGCACGCCTGACGAGCGGCTTGGTCGGCTCTACGACCACAGGCGGCACCGGGACGGGCAGGGCAGGTAGGTCAGTCAGCGCCAGGCGCAGCTCGCCACGGGTCTTGGCACTAGCCACGGTGTCCTTGCGCTCACCGAACTCGGCGTCGTCCAGGTACTCCTTGCTGTACAGGTCGGCAAGGTGGTCGTTGTACCGGTCACGGTCGGCGCGGCCGATGCGCTCGGTATCTGTGTAGGTCATGACTACGGGCTCCCTCTTCCTGAGGCTGCGTGCTAGGTCTTCTTCTAGCTTCAACCGATCAAGGCCTAGTAGTTGTTCCTGGCCCTTCGAGCGCAGGTAGTAGGCGTACTGGTCTTCGTTCATGTCAGCCCTTACTGTTCAGGTAGCGGAGAGCATCCTGCTTCCACTCGTAGAAGTTCGGGCCGCCGTAGCTGAGCATCTCGCGGTTAGCGTGCTCCCTGAGGATGTTCACCGCTTCCCTGACCAGTTCGTCGGCTGACTTGACCGGTGCGTCTTCGATACGGACCTTCCAGTCCATCCCGTCCATGCCGCTGTCGTAGACCAGGAAGCGCTTGGTTCCCCTGATAGGCACCCTGCCGGTGGCTCCCATGCCAGGCACCTTGGACGCCTCGTAGCTGGCATCACTGATCAGGGTGTGTGCCTCCTGCTCGGTGAGGCCTGCCCGTCCCAGTTCGATGTACACCCGTGGGGGCACGTGCTCTGTCATGGTTCTCCTAGTCCGTGAAGATCGTGATCGAGTCAGGGGGCAGGGTCACTGTGGCCGGGGTGAGCGTGTGAGTTTCCACGATAGCCGGGTGCGAGTTGCTGAACCTGTAGGTGGGCAGGTTGGCGTGCGGGAAGGGGTACCCCTTGAGCTTGGCTGTGGCCGTGGTGCTCAGGTTGATGTACGCCACGTCCTGGTGACCGCCGCGCAGCTGGGAGTGGAACTCCAGGAAGTAGCTGTTACCTGTCTTCACAGGTACGAGTACCGCGTGCGGCTGAGCTAGCTTGGAGGCCAGCAGGTAGCCGGTGTACGGAGGCTGTGCAACGCCCGTGCTGCTGAACATGGCGAAGTCGGGCTTGCTGCACGTACTCGTGTTGATGGGGTCAGTCTCGTCCCACCAGTTGACGTTCTGCGCACCGTAGGCCAGCCAGGACAGGGCATCCCCCGCCGCGAACACCGTGCCAGCGGGCCGGCACACAGCCACGTTGTTGGCATTGGTGTCGTTGGTCTCACCGATCTGCCAGGTGACGCCGGGGCTGTACTTGGCGATGTCTGACTTGATGGCCGCTGCTGCGCCAGGCACGTAGCGGATCGAGTTGAGCGCGGCAGCGTCGGTCATGTCAGGCGCGCTGTACTCCGGGTACCACAGGACCACGATGCCGCTGTACTTGCCCTTGAGCGCGGGCATCACCGTGTCGTTCCACCCGTAACCGGAGTTCCCGGCCGGGCTGATGGCGTACGGCAGCTCTACCTTCAGCGCAGGGTCGTTGGCCTTGACCTCACCGATGAAGCCAGGCGCGTACGTGTCGTAGGACTGGCCCATCTTTTCGATACCAGGCACACTGCCGTACAGGGTGTAGGGGCAGTCAGGCTTGCTCCCGTGCTGGTAGCCGGTGTCGTACAGCGGAGCTAGCTCCAGCTCGTTGATGATCGAGTCGCAGCCGTAGGGCTCGTTGCCCAGCTCGACCGAGGAAGCCTGCGCCGGGAAGTCTGTCTCGATCGTGCTTGCCAGGGAGCCTGCCAGCATGGACGTGCCTGACCCGTAGTTAGCGATCGGCATCACGTCAGCGCCTATGGCCTTGGCCTGCGCCATCACGTCAGCGAGGCTGAAAGTGTCCGCCTTCGAGCAGCTCAGCGACGGGTTAGAAGTCCACTGCTCCGCGCAGTCGTAGGTGTCCCGGTTCACGTCGAAGAAGTAGGCATCAGCGAGCGTGCCGCCGCCGTACCTGATGGACACCGGGCCGAGTGCCTTGAGCTGCGCGTCGATCTTGGAGTTCACCGCCGCGTTGTCGCTCTGCCGGGGCGAGACGTTCACGCCCAGCGGGTTGGCAGACAGCCAGGGAGTAGCGGTGGTAGCGGCATGCGCCTGCGCGAAGGGGATGGCGAGGATGCCTAGGATCGCCAGGGCAAGGACAACGACCAGGAACACACGGTGTCTCACGGGTGCTCCTTGATGGTCCGGTCGGCCTTGATGTACCGCTTCACCTGACGGAACCATTCTTCAAGCTCCTGGTCCTCGTCCATGTTGGCGGTCTTCCTGAAGATCTGGTAGCCATCCATCACTAGCTGGTGCGAGGACAGGACGGGACGCTCAGTAATGGACCAGTGTGACACGCCTAGGTGTGCTGCGCCGTCGTAGACCAGCTGCATGTCGGTGCGAGGGATAAGCGTGCTGATCGGACCCCGCTTGCCTGCGGCGTTAGCCATTGCCTTCCCTAGCAAGTCAACGCTCTCTTGCCAGCCGAGTCCCATCTGCCCCAGCTGGTGATAGACCTGGTTCTCATGCACGTGTTTCTCCTAGAAGATCATGAAGAAGATCATGGCCAGCCCGTAGATGGCCAGCATGACCCACAGGGCGATGCCCGCGACCTGGTACCAGGCCCAGGGCTCCACGTCCCCGCCGCTGGCTACCGTTGCGACCTGCTTCTTCTCGGGCAGGGGCGGCAGCGCTGGCAGGTTGTCCAGCAGGTGCTTCAGGTCACCGTAGTTCTTAGCTCTGCTGGCCTTGCCTAGGCGCTCCTCGAACTCCTCCTGGTCAAGGTAGCCCTTCGCGAACAGGTCAGACAGGTGGGTGACATACCTGTCGCGTTCAGCCGTGGACACACGAGAGGCGTCGGTGGCCCGCTGGTACTCAGCGTCTTCCTTGCGCTTGTTCTCGCGGGCGGCTTCCAGGCTCTCCCAGGCTCGCCCTCGCTCGTCGTAGTACACGCGTGTCCCATCTGCCTGAGTCGCCCACTGGTTGTACTTCGGGAAGGAGTTGATCGGCGGATAATCGAAGCCGTAGTAGGGGTAGCCGCTGCGGCTGTAGTAACCGTTCAAGTCCATCAGCTCGCCTTCGCTATCATGCTAGCGATCTCGCCTTCGCTGACCGGCTTGAGTCCCCAGGCATCCAGGCCTACGTGGATCATGTGATCCTTGCCGCCCTTGTCGCTGCTGTGGGTGTGCCCGTGCAGGAGCCAGGCTCCCTCGTCACGCAGCCGGTACTGGGTGTGCCGCTCGTTCACGGTGTGGTCGCCGTGGTACGGGAAGTGCGAGAGCAGCACCGGCACGCCGCTGAACCTGGTCCGGGCGAAGGCCTGCACCGACTCGAACACTTCCAGCCAGCGCTTCTGCACCTTGCGCGAGTCGCGGTCGCCAGGCCAGGAACGGTCGTGGTTGCCGGTGATCAGTTGCTTCCGGCCGTTGAGACGGGCTGCATACTCCAGGATCTCTTCATCCTTGCCCAGGCCCACGTCTCCCATGTGCCAGAGGATATCGTCCGGCTTCACCAGGCGGTTTACGGAGGCGATGATGTGCTCGTCATGTGCGTCCCGGCTCTCGAAGCCGCGCTTCTCAGCCACCATCGCATGCCGGAAGTGGGAATCGGACAGCGCCCATACAGTCACTTGTCCTCCTTTCGCAGCTCAGCTGCGGCTGCTTCGATTAGGTCAGCGATCCACAGGGGGTAGCTGCCATAGTAGAACTCCTCGCGTACTTCCTGGAGGCCCGGAGTGCCGTCCGCCTTCAGCTTGCGACCGCGCAGGGTAGCGTGGTTTGTCTTCAGGTCCACGTAGCTCGGCAGCTGGTCGTCTGCATCTCCGCTGCTACTGGACAGGACGAAGGTCAGCTCGGTAGGCAGGTACTTGTAGGTCCTGCGCCGCCCGTAGGTGGGCTGGTCGCGAACGTCAGCACCGGTCACGTCATACCGGAAGGTGAACTGCAAGACGCCGAACCGGCTTCGCAGCTGGGTTTCCATCAGCAGTCATCCTTTACTTCGAGCGCTGTGAGTGCGAGGCGCAGTCCGGCTGCGTCATCGGGGGTAAGAGCCAGGTGAAGCGGCTTGCCGATCTCGCTGCGCGGGCCATCGATTATCTTGCCGGTAAGCACCACGCCGCGAGAGTTAGGGCGCACGCTGAGGAACCGGGCGATACGGGGCTTAGCCACGGGTCACCATCCCAGCGGGCACGCCGTCAGTTCGCTGTACAGGGATAGCCCACTCCACGTCCCAGCCAGCCTTGCGCAGGTCTTCCTCCAGGACTTCACCCAGCCTGTTCAGGTCGGTGTCATCCCAGATCCGCAGGGTAAGGAGTACGGGTTGCTTGGTCTTTTTGCTCATGCCTGTGTAACCCCCTCACACCTCGTGGTATTCCGGGACGTAGCCGCCGAGGGAAGTGTGCCGCCAGGCGATGGTGAAGGCCAGCTC
>Ga0209006_10003934_pt1 | contig 13531 bp, 11 predicted proteins | sample JacPin_JW_Ref_O2_FD_188567 | JGI IMG/M metagenome (GOLD analysis project Ga0209006, IMG submission 188567) | Forest soil microbial communities from Algoma, Ontario, Canada - Jack Pine, Ontario site 1_JW_Ref_O2 (SPAdes) (version 2) | ecosystem: Environmental > Terrestrial > Soil > Boreal... | reverse complement strand
GTTCGGAATCCGTGGATACCGCGCTGAAAATTGCCATTGCCTACCACCGGGCGCGCGGGGCGGGGCAGCGCACGCGGCTGATTGGCCGCGAGAAGGGCTATCACGGTGTGGGTTTTGGCGGGATGTCGGTCGGCGGCATGGTCAACAACCGCAAGTTTTTTGGCTCATCCATGTTGCCCGGCGTGGATCATCTGTCACATACGCTGGACCACGAGCACAATGCGTTCTCGCGCGGCATCCCGCAGTGGGGCATGCATCTGGCGAATGAACTGGAACGCCTGGTCGCCCTGCACGATGCCTCGACCATCGCGGCGGTGATCGTGGAGCCGATTTCGGGCTCGGCCGGTGTGGTGCTGCCGCCGGCCGGCTATCTAAAGCGCCTACGAGAAATCTGCGACAAGCACGACATCCTGCTGATATTCGACGAAGTGATCACCGGCTTCGGCCGCGTCGGCAAACCCTTTGCCGCGCAGGCTTTCGATGTCACGCCTGACTTGATCACCACCGCGAAAGGCTTGACGAACGGTGCGATACCCATGGGCGCGGTGTTTTCTCAGCGCAAGATTTACGACGCGTTCATGCAGGGTCCGGAGAATTCGATCGAGCTGTTTCACGGCTACACCTACTCAGCTCACCCGGTCGCATGCGCCGCGGCCCTGGCGACCCAGGACATCTATGCGAAGGAAGGCCTGCTGACGCGGGCCGCGACCTTGAGCGCGCCATGGGAAAATGCCGTGCATTCCCTGCGCGGCCTGCCGCATGTCATCGACATACGCAACTACGGCTTGATCGGCGCCGTGGAATTGGAGCCGCGCCAGGGAAAGCCTGGGGCACGCGGCTTTGATGTGTTCCTCAAGTGCTTCGAGCGGGGTGTGATGGTGCGTCAGACCGGCGACACCATCGCCATGTCACCGCCCCTGGTGATCGAGCCCAAGCAGATCGAACGCATCATCGAAACATTAGGCGCGGTGATTCGCGAGGTCGAGTAGGTCGCGAAGTCGAGTAGATCGCGAGGTCGATTCGCGAGGGCGCCTGCGCCCTCAGGTTTTCGGCTCGAAAATTGCGTACCACTTTTTGCAGGGCTCGCTCACTTCCCACACGCCCTCGAAGCCTGCGGGAACCACGAACGCGTCCCCAGCCTTGAGTTCGTGCTTCTCTCCGCTCACCGACTCGATGCGAATGCGGCCTTCCATGATCACGCAGAATTCGTGTTCGGTGTAGCGCACGCGCCATTTGCCGGCGGTGCTGGTCCAAATTCCGCAAAAAAATTCGCCCCTCGCGTCGGTGTATTGATTCGATACCCGGGTGCGCGGAATGCCGGCGAGAATATTTTCATGCGACGGATTCGCAGACTCTCCGGTCTGATATCGATCCAGAACCACGATCTTGGGCGGCACGCTCATCCGCTATCGTAGGCTGAGGGTGCGCGCGGAAACAAGTGCGGCCCAGAGCACCATGCTCCGGGCCGCCGCCGCCTCGATTTAGTTTTCACCCGTCACTCATTCTTGCCGACCTGGGCGACCGCAGCGCCGGATTCCATCTGCAGCGTCAGCCGGACGCGCCGCTCCATGGCATAGCCGTCGCTGTCCTCAGCCGTGCTCTGGCTCTTGCCATAGGCATTGACTTCGAGCGCTTCATCGCTGACCCCCGAAGCCAGCAACAGGTCGCGCACCGCGTTGGCTCGGTCCTGCGAGAGCTTCATATTGGTGTCAATCGTGCCGCGCGGGTCCGCATAGCCATCGACACGAATTTTCAGCTCAGGGGACTTCGACACGGCTTGCGCCAGCACTTGAATCTGATGCGCGATATCCGGCGTGATCTCCGCGCTGCCGGTGCGGAACAGCACATCGCCTTGCAAGCCATCGAGTACTTCCGAGGCGTCCTCCTTCGCGCTCTGGGCTGTTTGCACGCTCTGCGAGAGATCATCGAGCTTGGCGCTCAAGGTCTGGTTGGTTTCCACCAGCTGGCTCTTTTCACCCAGCAAGGTCGATTTTTCGCTCTGTAGCTGCGATTTGTCGGTTTCCAACAGGGCCACTTGCGTCTCGGCCTTTTTGGCGTCGCTGGCGCGATGGACTCGATTGCCGAGCCATGCGCCAAGCCCGGCGCCCACGACCGCGCCAATTGGACCTGCTGCAAATGCGCCGATCACCGCTCCGGCCACGAATCCGGCCGGCTCCTGAGGGGGCCGTGGTTTTGGATCGTCGGCAAAGGCCGCGGTGCTGAGGCCGATCAACCCTATCGTCCACACCCATTTGGAATACCTGGAATATCTGCTGCTCATGACAAACTCCTCGCTGCTCGCCATTCGGGGCGACGACCGCCGTCCCATGGAGCCATTACGGCCCCGCATTCGGGCAGTCAGACGATGGAGTCGTGGCAAATCATGGCGACGCCGCGACGAATTGCAGGAGCGCCGGTCCTTTAGCTCAAGCTTTCAGCGAGAAGGGGGTGAAGTTGGTGCCGATGTCGTAGTAGTCCTCTTGTTCGGCCTTCTTGAGGAAGGCGACCACGCGATAGGTCAAGGGCGTTGCCACGATTTCCCAGCCGCTTTTCAGCGCGTATTGGGTAAACATGATCAGGGTTAAATGGGCCAACGGCATGCGGCCGTAGAACGCCACAAAATAAAAAATCACCGAATCCACCAGCTCGCCGCACAGAGTCGAGCCGACGATGCGCGTCCACAGCCAGCGTCCCTGGGTCCAGATTTTCATTTTGGCGAGCACATAGCTATTGACGAAGGTGCCGCAAAGAAATGCCAGAGTCGACGCCACCACAATGCGCGGCGTGTTCCCGAAAATCGTTTCCACCGCACCCTGATCCGCGAGCGACCTCGCCGAGGGCGGCAAATGCACCACCACCGCCGCCATCAGGGATGCAAACGCCAGGGCCGCAAATCCCGCCCAAACGACGCGCCGATCGCGGCCGTAGCCATACACCTCCGTCAGGATGTCGCCGAAAATGTATGAGATTGGGAAGAACAAGACGCCGGCGAGAAAGGTCACGCTGCCGCCAAATGGCAGGGAAATGGTGGTCTCTTTTGCGGGCCCAATCAGATTGGAACACAGCAGTACGCAGACATAGGCGGCCATGACGAAGTCGTAGTACTTGAATTGCCGGTTATGCGATCCGGTGGTCATAGCCCCTCAGTGTAGCCGGCTGGCTAACGGAATTGCCGGCGATATGTAAAGCCGGTTGCACTGCGGCGCCCTACTGTCGTGTTTTGGCGAAGACATCACATCAGGAACGGGGCCGGTACGGTAGATATAGGGTATTCACCTTAAGTAGCGGATCTATGGAGCAGGGCAAACCCTTGATGCAATCGGAGAGTCCGCTTGTCGATTTCGATGCCATCTGTCAAAAAGTGCGCGCGGCAGTCGAACCCAATCGTACCCATGCCGTTTCGTTGCACGACGAGACGGGCGATGTGCTATGGCTGAGCGAGAGCTCAATGGGGCCGGACGAGCACAATGCGGTCCGTGAGGCCGCGGAAGCGTTTGGCAATCCCGCCGCCGCACCGATCCTGTCTTTCGATCTGGGCGATTCAAAATCCGCCGTGATGGTGCGAGCGGTCAATGCACGACGCGCAATCGTCGGATTGATCATGATCGTGATGGACACGCGCATCGTCGCGCAAGGCGCGCCAAAACTGATGACGCCGAAATTGCAGCGGGCGTTGGTCCAGTTCGCCGGGATGCGTCCGGATCGCGCGCCTGCGGCCCCGCCCGAACCGCCGCCGAGTCCCAGCGCACCGACCCCATCGCCGCAGGGATCGCGCAGCGCGCCGCCGAAGGCCGCGCGCACCCCGAGCGCGCCGTCGGCCGCTGCGCCGCTCTCGGTCGGTCCAAAAACCATCGCCGCTCAGCTCGAGCAGATCGTCTCGCGCGGCACGGTTCGTACACACACGCTTGACCCTGCAACCGTCTCGCGTCCCGCCAGCTATGTCAGTCATGTGGGCGCCGCCCGTACCGCGAGCGCCAGTCCAGCCCCGAGTGCCCCTCACGCGGCCAGTGCCCCTCACGTAGCGAGCGCCTCGCGCGCGGCGAGCCCCTCACACGCGCCAAGGCCCGCGGCGCCGCCATCAGCGCCCGCACGCCCCGCGGTCGCCGTGGAACCACCTGCGGAAGAGCTGGCGGAAAAGCAGCCGGCACACAAAGGAGTCCCGCCGGAAATCGATCGCCTCAACGCGGCGATGCGCAAGAGTCCCATCGTGCTGCATGTGCAGCGCCTCGTGCCCCTAAGCAAGGGCAGTCAATTGAAACGCTACGAAGTTCTGCTGCGCTCTGGATCGGAGGAGGCGCCCAATTCCGCGCCGCATGCGATGCTGAAGGCGGCTGTCGAGAACGGCTTAGGCTCGATGATTGACCGCCGGGTCGTCACCGAACTCATTGGCTGGCTGGTACGCCATCCGGATACCTGGCACGCAAACGAGGTCATGTTTTCCGTGAACCTAACCACCACGGCGCTGCACGATGAGCACTTCATCAAGTTCATCGAGCTGTGCCTGGCCAAGTCTTCGCTGCCCAAGGGGACGATCGCATTCGAAATCGACGCACCCACAGCGCTCGTCCTGGCGGACAAGATCAGCGATGTGGCAACGGCGCTGCATCGCCTGGGCTGCCCGCTGGTGCTTGATGACTTCGCGCTGCGCACCGAGTGCTTTGAGCTGCTGCGCCTGCCCGGCGTTCGCTACGTGAAACTGGCCTCGGATCTTACCGCGAGAATGCGCAGTGACAAGGTATCGCAGGCAGCGATCACCGCTGTCGTGCAGATGGCGCGGGTTCTAGGCATGCACACCGTCGCGAAACGCACCGACACCGCTGCGGAACAGGAATGGTTGACCGCGCTTGGCGTGGACTTTGTTCAGTCGAACGCCATCTCGCCCGCTGTCGCCATCGACAGCTTGCACAAGCCCGCACGCACTAAAATCTAGTTTCCGCGGGATACGTGTTGGGCTGGCGGGCTCCAGCCACCGAGTGCCTTGACCAAGAACACCGCCGTGAAATCGGCACGAGACTCCGCGCGCCGCGGATCGACGGCACTTGCAAATCATTGGAAACAAAGCAAACTACACCTGTCTGCAACGAGACACCGGAACCGGGCTAAGTGTTTTGTTAGTCCCATGAGGTTCGGTTCCGGTTCCCGTTAAGGTCCACGCCATGACATTCACCGCACTAATAGCTGTCTGCGCGCTCTTCGGTCTCCTATTCTTCATCGCCGCGATCCGTCGCTTGCGCCGGCGGCGGGTCTTGGGAGGAATGGCACATGGGGCCGCCGCGCTCATATTCTTGTTGGCCGCGGTCTGCGCGGTCCTGATCGGCACGAATTTGCGCAGCTATCAACGGCTGGCATATGAACAACCTGCTGGAGAGTTGCAACTGACAAAGGATGGGGACCGGCAATTCGACGCCGTTTTAACCTACCCAGACGGCCAGCACGCTAGTTTTCCCCTGCGCGGCGATGAATGGCAGGTCGATGCGCGAGTCCTCAAATGGCATGCCTTTGCCAATCTGGTGGGATTCGACGCCGCTTACCGCCTGGAGCGCATCAGCGGCCGCTATACGCGCCTGGAGGATGAGCGCAGTCTGCCGCGTACCGTTTACGATTTGCATGGGCCTGGCCGCATCGATCCTTGGGAATTGGTGCACCGTTATCGCTCATGGGTGCCCTGGCTGGATGCGCTGTACGGGAGCGCCACGTTTCTGCCCATGGCGGACGGTGCTCTATACGAAATCAAGGTGTCGCAGAGCGGGCTCGTAGCGCGGCCCCTAAATCAAGCGGCGCGAGAAGCGGTCGGCAGCTGGCACTAAGGATCTGCATGAAACGATTCACAGTCACCGAAAAGATTCTGGGCGCGGTGCTCGGGCTTTTGCTGATTGCGGCCGGCATCGCCTGGTGGAAGACCGCACCGCCCGCGCTGCACGCTACAAAAGGCAATGCGGCGATAACGTCCACCGATCTTGTGGATCAAAGCACATACACAACGGCGCAACGCTTGGCGCAACTGGCGATCGCACCCGAGGAGCAGTCTTTCAGCCAATCGGCGCTGCGAATCGCCGACCATGAACTGGATCTGGCCTTCACCGAAGCGCTTCGCGATGTCGAAGCGCACCCACCCGCGCTGAATTCCGAGGCAGCGGCCATTCAAGCGCGCATCGCCAAATCTCAGGCTCTGCTCAGCAACGATCAACAGCAAGTAGATGGCCTCACGGCCGCACTCGCGCAAGCCAAGACCGATCAGAAGGACAAGATCCAAGACCAATTGGATCTTGCGCAATCTCAATTGGAATTGGACAAGGACGAATTGGACGAGTCCAACCAAAACCTGGTCGAGGCAGGCGGCAATCCGCGGCAGCAGATCGAATCGATGGTGCAGGAGCATGACGCGCAGACCAAGGCGCATCCGACTCCACCGGCCGCACAGGCTGCCCAGGAGCAGGGAGGTTCAATCGGGAAATTTCGCAACTGGTGGCAGCTGAGACAGAAAGAACAGGCCCTAGAAGCCGCGGGATACGCGGCGTCGCAGAAGGCTCAAGCACTCGGCGCCAGGCACACGGCGTTGGCCAGCGGACTCGACGCCACCAAGGGGAGCATTCCCGAACTCGCTCTGCACACCAAGGCGGCAAAAGATACCGGCCAGGCGCCGCCCCAAACGCCTCCCCAGACGCCTCAGGTACAACGGACACACGAGGACGCCGCGTCGTTGGTCGGACGCACCAAGGCAATTGCTGCAGATCAAACGATATTGACGCTGATCAATCGACGCATCGCGGATCAAAACCAGCTCGCACGCGCGTACAGCCAGTGGGCTTCAGTCGTAGCACTGCAGTCTCAAAAACTCGCTCATGGGATGCTGCTGGATGCGTTGATCGTCATCGGCGTATTGATTCTATTGTTATTGCTCGACGGCTGGCTGCAGCACTTGCTGGACAGGCCGAAACTGGATCGGCGACAGGTCGAAACCCTGCGCAGCATCACCCGCATGAGCTTGCGCGGCATTGCGGTGGTGATCATTTTGTTGGTGGTCATCGGCATACCGAGCCAGTTCGCCACCACGATCGGCCTCGTCGGCGCGGGCCTCACGGTGGCGTTGAAGGATTTTATCGTGGCCTTCTTCGGTTGGCTGGTGCTGATGGGACGCAATGGCATCCGCCTCGGCGACTGGGTGGAAATCAATGGCGTCAGCGGTGAAGTCACGGAACTCGGCATGTTTCACACGGTGCTGCTGGAAACCGGCAATTGGAGCGATTCCGGACATCCGACGGGCAGACGCGTGACCTTCACGAATAGTTTTGCCATCGAAGGGCACTACTTTAATTTTTCAACATCCGGGCAGTGGCTGTGGGACGAACTGCAGGTGGTTGTCCCCATGGGACGCGATCCCTACCCCATCGTCGAGGCTATAACCAAACAAGTGGTGCAAGCGACCGCCGACAGCTCGCAACAAGCCGAACAAGAGTGGCAGCGCGCGGTTCCCGCTCAACGCGGCAAATCATTTTCGGGTACGCCCGGCGTAAATGTAAAGCCGGTGGTCGGGGGCGTGGAAATCTCGGTGCGCTATATCACGCGCGCCAACGAGCGCTACTTGGTGCGGGCGAAACTCTATCAGCAAGCCGTGGATCTTCTGGGCGCCAAACCCGCATCACCGACGTAGGCCTTGTCATGTTTCCGGTTGCAGTCCGGTCTCATCTGCAGGACATAGGGAGATTATGAAATGCGCCTATTGATCGATTGGCTTATTGCTTGGCCGGAACGCGTCGCCCAACATCTGATGTGGCTTGCTCCCCTGTTCGCTCGCATCACGGTCGGCTGGGTGTTTTTGTTGAGCGGCTGGGGCAAGCTCAACAACTTGCCGCAGGTGACCGAGAATTTCATCGGCTGGGGAATTCCCTTCCCGCACTTCTTTACGCCGCTGACGTCGGGTATCGAATTTATCGGCGGATTGTTTCTACTGCTGGGATTGTTGACGCGCATTTCAGCCGGAGCGCTGGGCGTAACCATGATTGTGGCGATCAAAGCGGCGAAATGGGGAGATGTCGATTCGCTCGAAACCTTGCTCGGATTTGACGAATTTGAATACCTCGCCCTATTCCTATGGCTTGCCATCGCTGGAGCCGGGGTCGTTTCGCTGGACCACTTGCTGATGAAAATGACGCGGCGGCCGGCGCAGGCATAAGGCATAAGTACTGGGATTGGGTGTCCGCTATAATGCGGACCTGCTCCGTCGCCGGCTTAGCACAGTGGTAGTGCAACGGTTTTGTAAACCGTAGGTCGGGGGTTCGAATCCCTCAGCCGGCAAACCCCTGCACGGGTGCATTCCGGGCACATGGGTGACGTTTTATACCGGAGACATAGGTAACACTCTAGCACTGAAGGGGTTTTCGGCGCATTCGATGCGGCCGGACTGGTGATCGAAGAACCCTAAATCGTAGTGCATAAAGCTCACCAACCAGATTTTCTCCTCCACTTCTTTGATGCCGATGTTCTGACCAGCGAACACCTGGCTTAGGTTGACTTTGCGCCGCCCGATGCAAATCCGGCCGCAGTTGGTGACCATGATCGTGCGATCGTGGAGCGGATAGTTAATCTCCTGGACGCCGTTGTAGGCCCGAGGCGAGGGTGAATAGAGCTCACCCGGGTACCTCATCGCCAAGGCCTGATGCGGCCGTTGCTGGTTGAAGCATTCGATGAACTGGTCGAACTTCGCTTGCTGCTGAAGGAAGTTTTTAGCCGGCGGCTTGGTTGCCTCTTTCTTCAGGGTTAGGTGCATCCGCTCGTGCCGACCGTTCTGTTGCGGGTGCCCGGGCTTGATGCGTTCAAGATCAATCCCTAAGCGCAACCACCAGACCGAGAGCTTGGATAAGCCGAAGAAGGCGCTGCGGCTGGCGAAGGGGATGCCGTTGTCGGTACGGATTGCCTTGGGCAGCCCAAAGTCCTTAAAAGCCCGCTCAAACACGCTAAATGCGTATATCTCACGAGTGCTCTCCAGGGCATCGCAGGCCAGCAAATAGCGGCTCGAGTAATCGGTGATCGTCAAAGGGTAGCAATAGCGCTTATCTGCGAGCATGAACTCGCCCTTGTAGTCAGCGCACCAAAGATCATTGGGCTCTTTGGCGACCGAGAAAGCCGTGCCTTCAGCGCGGTAGCGCTTCCTGCCGTGCCCTGAGGGAACCAGACCGTTGCGGTGTAGTACCGCATGCACCGTACTGATCGCGGGCAACTGGATCTCGTTGTGCATGCGCCGCAGCTTCTCGCGGATCTTAGGCGCACCCCAGCTCGGATGCTCCTTGCGCAGCCGCACAATGAAGGCCTCGATCTGAAACGGCAGCTGGTTCGCGTGCCGGTAAGGGCGGCGGGATCGATCATCGAACCCCCTGGTGCCAGAATCTTTATAGCGCTGGTAGATCTTGTAGCCAGTCTTGCGCGAGATATCGAACTCTCTGCACAGAACCGCCATCTTCTCCCCGTCCAGCAATCGGGCCACGAAACGCATCCGCTCTTCCACTTTGGAACACTCCTGCCACGGCATTTTGCGTCTCCCGCAAAAGCCGAAAAGTGTTACCTATGTGCCCGGAATGGAGTGTTACCTATGAGCCGGTAAGCTCAACGATGGTGCAAGAACCGCAATTCGCTTTCCATCGCGCATTGGATTTAATTCGAACCCCCGACATAAAACAAGCCGGGTTCGACGACGCCACGCAGTGGCGGCGATCGCCCGTTAGGGCGACCCGGAGGGCGAGGCGCGAAGCGCCGAGTAATCCCTCAGCCGGCAAACAAAAAATCAATAATATCAATGTGTTACATGGCCTCTGCAGCTAACACGGCCCAGTTAGCGCCCCGGCGCTCTGGCTGGCATGGACACCAATGGTATGATCTGATCACACTATTGGTGCGTTTCGTACGGGATCATTATGGCGACTGTCCGCAAGACTATTACGTTGACGGATCAGCAAGATGACTGGATCAAGGCGCAGGTCGAAGGCGGTGACTACACCAACGATAGCGAATACATCCGTGATCTCATTCGGCGAGAACAAGAGCGCGGCGCAGAAATCGAGAAGATTCGCTCGGCCTTGATCGAGGGTGAAAAAAGCGGAAAGCCAAAGCGCTTCGATGCAAACGCCTTCAAGCGTAGGCTCCGTCGCGTAAATGGCTGAGTACCGACTTTCCCCCGCCGCCGAGCGCGACTTGGAAAGGATCTGGAAATACACGCGTGGTGAATGGGGACTAGAGCAGGCTGAGCGATACACCGACCTGCTGACCGCGGCATTCCAAGTCTTGGCCGAAGCGCCGAAGTCCGCTCCGGCGTGTGATCATATTCGATCGGGCTATCGCCGCCGCAATGTCGAGCGGCATATGATTTATTTCCGTATCACCGACTACGGCATCGCGATTATTCGAATCCTTCATGACCGGATGGACGCGCCGCATCATTTGTAATGCCTGTGGCTGCCGGCAATCGACTAGGCAATTCACGTCACTATGAGTGTTGGCCGATACTTTGGAGTCGCAAGCGAAGCCAACGGCGATTAACGAAAAATGCGTGGCCGACCCGTCGCGGGAGCACTGTGCGGTCAATTGTAGTCAGCGGTTCGAGCGGTCGCTGCTCCGGCAACGAATGAGCGAAATCGGCCAACTCCGGTCCGTCGAGCCGCATAAATCGTAGTCAAATAGGAGCCATTCGTCGCATGAGGTAAGCTGACGCCGATGTTGGATAAACGCCGGGCGGAGACACAGGGAGTGCTGAAAGATGAAGCCTATTGCCGTTGTGGTTGTTGCCTCAGTATTAGTTCTCGCGACAACCTCTTACTTCAGTGCGAGGATCGGATATAAGGCTGGCCTCGCAGACGCCCCTGGGCTGATCAAGAGTCCTGATGCCGCGTACATGGTTGCGGTGTTAGATCGAATTGAAGCTGGCGACACGGCGCTTGCGGAAAAGATGTTGGAGACTCAACTGGACACAAGTCTAATAGATCGCTGGGCGTATGATCGGCGTGGTCAAAGGTTTTCGTCAATCCTACGGCCAGCGGAGATCACAGCGATCCCGGAGCTGATTGGAATCGGAGCGCAGCACCGAGCCTTGAAACCCTCTGCGAGCACAAGCGACAAAACGAAAAGCGCAATTGCAGAAGTTGTGGCGAAGTACGAGGTGCTCGCGCCGCGGCAGAGGGTTCCTAACTAACCGTTCGAGGGAATCGCAAGTCTGAGGCAGCAAAGCCGACACTCGCCACCGGCGACATTGGGTCGATTGTTGCCATTGGCGTCGCCGCTGGTTCCCGTACGCGCATCGACTCCGACTCCACGGGCGTCCAGCGCCCTCGAATAATATCTCCCCTCGCGCGGGGTAACTTTTTGGGGTAACTCTTCTCATCGATTTTTATAAACGCTTACGAAACAGTCTGTTATTCCGCTCATTCGAATCCCTCAGCCGGCAAACCCAAAAACGCCCAACCATACGAGCAGCGGAGATTTAGTCGACATCCCTGCGATAGATTGAGAATTGGACGTACTCATCTAGCTTGGGGTCGTAGAGGACGCGGTAGTAGCTAAACAGCGGGATTTCGATGCGGGCGCCGTTGTAGACAATCCAGGTCTTGCTCATGGCAGCTGGATCGGGACGGGGAACCTGTTTATCCGCGCCTTTCTTGTCGGGCATGAGCAGCCATTGCGATGCTAAGTCGCGGTGTCCCAACTCGACGAGCCATTCATCATTCGCGGGCGTCGCGGTGTAGGTCTTGAGACCCTCGGCTTCCTTGCCTGGCCCGCCTCTACGGTCATCCTCCGTGGTGAAAATCGAAGTGTAGTTGCGGGCAAAGGTGACGTCCTCGTCGCTCCAGGCAGTGAAGGGATAGCTCTGACCTTGGGTCAGCCAGGGAATGCGTTTTTGCTCGGTAAACTCCTTGAGTCCTTTTTGGTTTGAGGCGCTCGCCGCGGGAACGCTGATCATTCCCACGCTGTAGTACTGCGGGCGGTCTTCAATGTACGGGGGTGGCTTTAAACCAGGGGTTCCTGCTGGAACCGAGTCGGTTTTATCGAGCACCAGTTTGGATTCGATCAACTGTAGCTGGTGGTCCTTGGAAGCTACATGGCTAGCGTCGAATCGCTCGATTCGGGATGGAGTCCCCGCCGTCGTTAGCCAGATCTCGGAGTCGACGATTTTGGTGCTGTCGGGGCAGGTTCCGGCATTTTTGTCCCAGATCCGCCAGTCCAAATGTACAGGCTGCATCTTGAAGGAGCTGCCGTCGGGGAGTTTGCCTACCACTTTAAGACGATTCATGCCGCCTTCGAGCCGCCATTCGAGTTGATTGAAGGCGGCGGACGGATCTCCCTCGAGGCGACATTCATAGTTCGCACTCAATTGAATATTGCGGTCGCCACTCTTGAACGAACTCTCGTAACGATAGTGTCGGACCGATACCGGCAGCGCCGGGGCCGCATAGGTGGCGTTGCAATCGGTGCCTAGAAAGATCAGGTCGGTAACCAGATGGATCGGCGTTTCGCCGGTGGTAATGTCGATGACGGAGTGCCGGCTGTTGCCATTGACAGTCTCGTCGCTGCGCCCAGTTGCTTTGATTCCATCCTTAGCGCAGCTGAAGTCGATATGAGTGGTATTGCCGGTGTGAATGACGTTGTAGCGATCGCATTCACCTGATTGAGGCGGTACCGGATTGGAGGCGTCGATCATGGCCTGTGTGAAGCACATGCGCATGTAGGTGGGACCGGTATTCCTTTCAGTAGGCTCTAAAGCTCCCACGTTGGTCTGCACTTGATAAAGGCCGGGTTTCATCCGGCTAGAGTCGTTTGATCGAATATCATTCTTTGCCGCCGTTGCGGACGCGACGGCGGAAGCGGCCGTCGGCGCATCAGGGCAGTTCAAGTACTTCGTCAACAGGGTATGCCAGGTGGCTGGCGCGTCGAAGTTCGGTTCCATCGTGGCATCACCGGGCTTGGCGGTGAAGGCGTGGATGCCGTGCAGCACCATATATTCGGGATAGTAGTGGGGATAGCCGATTTTTTGGATTGTGCGGCAGGTGTCGGTCATCGCATTCGGATCGGCCGCTAGTTCGCCGACCGTTTTGCCGAACTTATCGCGCTTGTCTTGGGCGAGTCCGTTGAAGGTGTTCATGATGAGCACTGGGCCGGCCTGCCCTGCAGTCTTGTCGAGTACGCGTGCCGCGTCGAAGCGACTTTCGATTCCCGCCAACGCAAATAGCGCGGCGGCTGCGGAATAGTCGTCTTTTTGGATGCAGGCGGAGACGCCGAGGTAGATGTCAGGCGGTGTGCGGGTGTTGTCGAGTTGGGATAAGGGCACGCAGCCTAAGGGGTTCTTGGCGGCGAGTTGCCCTGCGATTGTCATATTGGTCACTTTGCCGTTTTGGGTGACATTAACGCGTGGCGGTTCTTGGATGATGCCGGTTTGAGACACGGGCGAGTGCGGCTGCAGCTGCAGGCCTAGGAGGCTGCCTTGTAGAGGCGAGTATTTTGCGATCTCGCCGGCGTATTCCTGTTGCAGCTTTTCCGCGAGTGGCCGGCT
>Ga0209006_10003933_pt1 | contig 13533 bp, 12 predicted proteins | sample JacPin_JW_Ref_O2_FD_188567 | JGI IMG/M metagenome (GOLD analysis project Ga0209006, IMG submission 188567) | Forest soil microbial communities from Algoma, Ontario, Canada - Jack Pine, Ontario site 1_JW_Ref_O2 (SPAdes) (version 2) | ecosystem: Environmental > Terrestrial > Soil > Boreal... | reverse complement strand
CGCTGGATTTGGACTGCGCCGAAGCGGTGGCGGAAATTTTCAGCGAAGTCATCATCGCGCCGGGTTTTAGCCCCGAGGCGCTGGCGTTACTGCAAAAGAAAAAAAACTTGCGGTTGATCAAGACGCTTCGGCCGGGCGGTGGTTCGGCCTTGGAACTGCGGAGCGTGGGCGCCGGCTCGGTGCTGGCGCAGGAACCGGATGTCAAAACTACGGACGCCGATGGCTGGCACCTGGCCTCCAAGAGGCCGCCCACGGAAGCGGAAAAGCAGGCGATGTTGTTCGGCTGGACAATTGTCAAACATGTCAAGTCTAATGCCATCGTGTTCGCCGCGGCCGACCGCACCCTGGGCATCGGCGCGGGGCAGATGAGCCGGCTCGACTCCTGCCGGCTGGCGGTGGACAAGGCGCGCGCGGCGGGACTTTCGCTGGCGGGCAGCGCGGTGTGCAGCGACGCTTTTTTCCCGTTTGCTGACGGCCTGGCTCTGGCCGCCGAGGCCGGAGCGACCGCCGCCATTCAACCAGGCGGATCGATGCGGGACACGGAAGTCATCGCGGCGGCGGATGAGCACGGGATGGCGATGGCGTTCACGGGGACGCGGCATTTCCGTCACTGAGAATTTTGGACGCCTTAACGGATCAACTCGTAAACCAGCGCGATTTGCCCCAGGCAAAGCGCGCCCAGAGCTATCCAAGTCAGCCACTCTCGCGGCACCAGTGAGGATTGCCGCACAGGGCTGAGGCAGAAACGGATTTTCGACGCGCCCAACGTGATGATGTCGCCGTTGCGGAGAAGGGCGCGTTGCACCGGCGTATCGTTGACACTGAGCAAGGCCTCGGGCTCCGTTTCCAGGACCAAGCCCTCGGCACGCCAGTCAATTAGAAAATGTCGCTGCCAGACGCCAGGCTCGTCCAAGTGCAGATCCGACTCGGGCCCGCGCCCGGCGCGGATGGGAAAATGGGCTGAACGAAAAATGGAACCGCTTCGATTCCCGGTCAGGAGTTGAAGCTGGACCACGGCTAGTAAATCCGGCGTGGGACCATGATTTTATCGCCGGGATACACTAGGAGATCCAATTCCGGGTGCTTGAGGGCTTTGACGCAATTGACGTATTCAATTTTCCCACTCATGCGCGTGATCTGAACGTGCTTCTTGTCGGCAAAAGGGTTGAAATCTCCAGCCGATGTGATGGCACCCAGGACGGTGATGGGTCCGGTGTAGGCAACGCGTCCGCTGCCGGAACCGCCGGTAACCTGGCCCATGACATAGAAAAACCGAGCCACAGGAGTGACGGTAACATTGACGTGCGGATACCATTTCGGCTCGTAAGCAGCCTTAATGTCCTTCTCCAACTGGCTGGGAGTCTTGCCTGTCGCCGGGATATTGCCTATATAAGGCAGGTCGATGCCCTCGTCTTTGACTTCCCGCAGAAGTGGATCGAAACGATCCTGGATCCCGGAAATCTCCACTGTCACTTTGTCCCCAACTTGCAAAGGTTCCGAATGCAGAATCTTTGCGACTTCTTCAGCGGAAGGCTGCTTCGGTGGCGTCTTGTCCGGTGGAGGGGACCCACAGGCTGTTAGCACAGCAACCAAGGCTACGGGGCAGAGGACACACAGGGATCGACGCATTTCCATACGCAACAGTCTCATAATCAAAGCCGTGACAAGGCAGCCCTCAATACTTCGGTTTGATTTCAACGCTGGCCGCTTTGCCGGCCTCAGGAACCTCGACCACGCTCTCTTCCTTATTACCATGAGACTGATATTCGTAATAACCACTGTAGTAGTAGTAGTTCTCGTCCTGGGTCATGTTGATATTGTTGAGCACGATGCCAATGAGGTTGCCCCCGACCTTTAGAATCATCTGCTTGCCGCGCAGAGTCATCGGCTGAGGGTAGCGGCGGTATTGGATGACTTGCAGCACCATATCCATTTCGCTGGCCAGGATCGAAGCATCGCTAACGCCCAAAAGCGGCGGTGAATCAAAGAAAATAAATTCGTAGCGGCGCTTGAGTTCCTGGATGGTCTCCTTCATTTGGGCCGAACCGAGAATGCTCATGGAACTGCTGGGCAGCTTGCCGCTGGCCATGAAATCCAGCGTCGGTATTTTGGTCTTTTGAATCACCTCTTCCAAGGGGCGTTGTTTGAGCAGGAAGTCGGTCAATCCCACCGTATTGGAGACATGGAGCACTTTGTGCAGTGTCGGGCGCCGCAAGTCCGAATCAACCACCAGGATGCGCTGGCCGTTTTGGGCGAACACGGTAGCCAGGTTGAAGAGAGTGGTGGATTTGCCTTCGCCCGCGCCGCTGCTCATGACGGAAATGGTGTTCCAACCATCATTTTTGCGAGAGAACAGGAGATTGGTGCGAAGCACACGGTAAGCTTCGGCATGGGGGCTTTCCGCTCCTTCGTCCAAGATAAGCCCAACATTTTGAGATATAATTCCCAAAACGGGCGCCTGCAAGGAACGCTCAACGTCGTCAATGGTCTTGACGCTGGTATCCAGATACTCGATGAAGAAAGCCAATCCCATGCCCACCATCAGACCAACAATGACACCCAAAGGAATAATAAGCATGCTCTTAGGGCTGACGGGCGTTTTGTCCGGCCGGGCTGGATTGCAGACAATGACGACGCTATCATTCGGCTGGCCCTGCTCCGCTATTTCACGGATCAGAATGCTGGCCAACTGGTCGCAGTTACGCCGTTTGAGTTCCACATCGGCTTTGGCATTGTAATATGGCCGGTCCTTCTGCGCCTGCGCGTTCTTGCTTTTGGTGATTTCATCCTCCTCTTGCCGTATAAGCTGCAGAAAGCCTTTGTCTTCATTCACTCGGGTCGTGATGCCAGCCATCACTGCGGCAATCTTGCTCTGATAGGCGGCCTGAGCCTCCTCAAGTTGCTTTTTAGCTGTCTTATAAATCGCCTGTTCCTCGCCATAACTTTGTTTTATCGCGGTCATGTTTGCCTTGGCGGTCTCTTGGCGGGCAGCCAGATCCATCAATTCCTGATCTGTTTGATGGGCATAAGCAGCAGTCAGTGCCCTTCCCAACTGTTCGGCGGGAATAATAGTGAGATTAGCCAGTATGTTGCTGTATTCCAAATAATCGGCCTCGGCCATGACTCTCTGGTGGTCCCAATCCTCCAATCGTTTGGAAAGGAGATCGAGCGACATGGCGCTTTGATCGTAAATATCCACAATATCCAAATTAGTGCGCAATTGGTCCAATTTTGCCTGGGCTTCCCGCAAGTCGTTGGTCATGCCAGCCTCTTTCTCTTCCAGCGCCTTGATGCCCCGCAGGCGCTGGTCCTTCCATTGGTCCACTCGGAAGTCTTTGTAGGAATCAGCCACTTGGTTGGCAATGGCGGCGGCCATTTTCGGATCCTGGTTTCGCACCGAGATCTCAATCAAGCTGGTCATGCGCGTCTGCTCGATGGAAAGCCGATGCTGCAGATAATCAAAGGTTTCGTCAATGCTCCAGCGTGTAGCGCCATTTTGCTGCGCCAAGGCCTCGTCCAGTTTCAACTTGGTAATGACATTGGTGAGAATGCGATAAGACTCAATGATCTTGAACTGGGTGGTCAGAAAGTACGGATCAGTGCTCGCCATCTGTGTATGCGGTTCTGCGACTGCCACTTCGGGGTCGTCCTTCTGCACCTCGATTTGCACCATGCTGGAGTATTGCTTGGGCAGCCAGATCGTCAGAAGCGTGCTGGTCATCACGCAGAGAAGGAAAACCACCAGGATCAGACTGCGGCGCAGGCGGATGACGCGCCAATAATCCAGAAAATGCAGCTTAATCTCAGGCGTCTCGTTTGTCGGTACGGAGTCCATAAATTATAAAAAAAGAAAGCAAGATCGTACGTCGCATACGTTCCCGCTTTCTTTACGAAAGGTCAATTTTATTTTTGATCAATATGTCGCCCGTACGCCGAGATATACGAAGTCGCGTGTGTAAGCGCGATTGGGCAAATCCGAGTCCAGCTTGCTGTAGTTGTAACCGGCTTCGGCCACCCACCACGGATTAAAGCGGTAGGAGAAATTAGCTTCCAAGAGGAACCACTGCTCTGATCTGCCGTCGTATCCGCCACCGCCACCCACGAAAGTGGACAATTGGGCTTCTCCCATCAAAGTGGCCGACAAACGCTCGGTCAGTTTGTGGGTGTCGGAAGCATAAACGGCGGTCGATTCCTCATCCAACACCGGGGTCGTCCCAGCGCTCCCAACCACGTCCGTCGAGTTATGAATGTGTTTCACCCCGACTTGAGCGGAATCGCCGGGCAGGTATTGGTAGTTCAAATTGGCATCAACGTAGGGCGAAACCCGGCTGGTGTGGAAATTGTAATAATCAATATACTCAGCACCCGCCCGAACGGAGGCATTCAACTCAGGCGAAAAACTTTGATTCACGCCGACGAAGACAAAATGAGAATCAGAATTGCGGCTGTTGGCGGTGTAGCCGGCATTCCCCACTCCAGGCGGAAGCGGTGGCTCGTAAAAATGGGTTGCATATATGCCCGACGGATAAACGATGTACTCGGGGCTGGTGTAATCCGTGTGACCGAATTGGTAGCCCAAAATTCCTGTGGTTTCATCCGTTATCTTCCAATCCGCATCCAGCGTCGCCAATTGCTCGATACGATCCAAGTCAGCGGAATAACTGGGCTGGGCCTGCACGGGAAACGCTGCTCCGGGCGAGAAGGGCCAGCCAATCACCTCTCCTTCCGTTTGCTGGTAATGATACAGCGTATTGAGATATCCCAAGTGCAAATCCAGGCTCTTGGTGAGCGAGTCGGTAAAATCAATGTGGCCCGTATTGCGCACGTTATTGCCCTCATGGTACAACGGGCTGGAGATGACTTCCGGATCAATAACCGTCGGCTCCTGCGCGATGGCGAAGGAATCACTGACCGAAAGCTTATACCGCTCGCTGAACTCGTGGTCCATCCGGGCCATAAACTCGTGGGTTTGGTCGGTTTGGCTGTGGTTCGCGTTCCAGCGCAAGTCGTACAAGTAACTCGCCGAAAGCAGTGTGTCTTCGATGGAGTGATTGAAGGACGCTGAAGGAATAATCTCTGTGCCCCAACTGGCCAAGGGATGGGTGTAAATAGGCGCCCCCGACGCCGAGACTCCAACAAAGTAATTGTGCGGAAGAGTCAAATAGTTGTCGTCATAAAACCCCCGCAAGGTGGCCGAAACCGACCACGGCTTGGATGTCTCCAAGGGGGTTAAATTAGGAGCATATTGGGCTTGCACGGACACCGCGCTCAAAGCCGCCAGTCCAACAGAAGCAATAACTTTATTCATAAGATAGTTTTATACATGTCCCCAATTCCACGACACTTCAACAGAGTTTAGTTCAACGATAAGGATTTCTACGGATAATTCGCGTTTTTGTCAAAAGAAAATTTTACCTTTTTTTTGAACGTTTTTTTACGGGTTCAGAGGGGGCATACGCCACCGGGCCTGATCGCTTATCAGCATTTGGCGGGGAAGGAGATACAATGGTGCTTTGGTGAGCGGAAAACCGGTCGGCACTTCGCCGTGGCCCTCGCACTCAACCACGAAATGACCCCAGCTTTTTGAATTCGCCATCATGTTTGACAAAAACCGGGAATCCGTCGTGCGCTCCGTCAAATATACAGCTTTGATCGGTTTCAAACTGTTGAACTGATAAAACTCCCGGTCGTCATCCAGCGGCAGCCACCCGCATTGGCGGTCTCCATACCAGGCGACAGCCGCGGGCACGTCGCTAATCATGAACTCCGTCGGCCGCATCAACCGCGCGACCCTTTGAATGCCCAGCGGCGAATACGGCGTATTGGGCGCCGGCCTGTGGCCCACCAGCAATGAGATCCATAGCGGGGCGGAGGCCACCAAAATAAAAACGCCGACCGCCGCGCCACGCGTGTCCATCGCCACCAGATGCAATTGATCGAGTAAAGTATAGAACAGGGCCACGCCATACATAAAGACCAGGGGTGCCAGTAAGGCAAGTAGATTTTCAGAATTAATTTCAGGCGAATCGCTCCTTATATGAGTCTGGCCCGCGGCTTGCACCACAAACAGCAGCACCAACGAGCACAGCAGGAATATCCTCATGCGGCCCAGAGCTGGATCTCGAAAAGGAACCAGCAGACCAACGAGAAAAAAGGCCGACACCCAATTGCCTCCCAGCCGGGGCAGCTCGATCAGCCACATCTCGCGCGCGTTGGAAAAAAATTTATCCACCACGTCCAAAGACCCCATCCGCCGCAAGCCGCCCTGCGGATCAAACGAGCGCTCCAAAGTGTCCTCCTCAAAAGGCGGCACTTGCTCTAGGAGCGCGTAACTGGAGGTGCCAAAGCAAGTGCCGCTGAGAGCAACATTGCGCGCGATCCACGGTCCCAATAGTAGCAAAAAAGCGGCGCCAGCGACTGCGCACAATTTTGCCCGGTGGTGGGTCGCCACCCGCGCCATAAGAATCAGCACGGGAATAATCATCCACATAAACGCATAGCGGCTCAGCGCGCCCACGCCCATGCACACCCCCGCCAATGCGGCCAGGCCCACCGAGCCGAAACCTTCGCGCCGCGCCCGCGCCCGCTCCTGCAAACGGACCAAACATAGCACCACCGTCAAGAAGACGACTATCAGCCACGTTGTGGACGAACCGGAAACGGTGAACCTCCAGAACAAATTTGAGCCGGCGAACAGGACGGCCGAAAGCCACGCCACTCGCGCATCGAACAACCGCCGGGCAATCTGAAACAATAGCAGCACCGCTACAAAGAACAAAACCTGATTGAAGACGGCGATCCATCGTTCCGGCGCGTAATACCAGTCTTGACTGGCGACGAAATTAAATGGCAGCACCGCCATCAACCCAGCTAATAAGACTGGATATGCCGGCGGCGTGCTTAAATCCGGCACTGGCTTGCTCAGAACGCCCGCCGCCTGACCTGGCGCCGCTTGCTGGCGCAACAAGTAAATGGAGAGCGGACGAATCGTTTCCGTGGTGTATCCTTTGCCGCGCGAGAGATTGCGCGCCAGTTGCGCCGTCTCCATGGCTTCTTCGCTGGAGAAACTTTCGTAGGCCAGCGCGTCGAACAATGCGGCCACGGCGACAAAAGCCAGGACGCCTGCCGCCATCTTGAGAACTTTGGCGCCGCCCCCTTCTTCCCAGTGGTAAATCCACTCCTGCAACGTCACTTAGACGTCCTCCAAATGGTAGAGGTGCAATTTGCGATGCAAGGTGCGCCGGCTCATGCCCAGTTTTTTGGCCGCTTCGGTCCGATTGCCGCCGCTTTCCTTGAGCGCGCGCAAAATCAACTGCTTCTCCGCCTGCGCCACTGTCAAATCCGGCTGCGCCAGCAAGCGGGCCGGATTGCTCCAGGGAGCAGCGGCGCGCAGAGCCGGGGGCAAATCGCGCAGCCCGATTTTCTCCCCCCGCGTCAGCACAACGGCGTGTTCGATGGCGGTCCGCAATTCGCGCACGTTGCCCGGCCAGGCGTAATTCATTAACGCTTCGAGCGCTTCCGGGGTGAAATCGTTCACATTTTTACCATTCTCCACCGCAAATTCCTTCAGGAACGCCTTGGCCAGCAACGGAATGTCCCCAGGCCTTTGCCGCAACGGCGGCAGTATAATCTGCACGACGGCCAGGCGGAAAAAGAGGTCTTCGCGGAATTTTCCCGCTTTGACCTGTTCATCCAGATTCTTATTGGTCGCTGCAATCAACCGCACGTCGGCGGTGAGCGTCTTGTTGGAGCCGACCCTCTCGAAGGTGCGTTCGCCCAGGAAACGCAGCAACTTGATCTGCACGCTGGCATCGATCTCCCCGATCTCGTCTAAAAACAGCGTCCCGCCCTGCGCTTGTTCGAAGCGCCCGATCCTTTTTTCGTGCGCGCCGGTGAACGCGCCTTTTTCGTGCCCGAACAATTCGCTCTCCAGCAAGGTGGGCGAGAGCGCCGCGCAATGCACCGTGACCATCGGCCCTTGCGCGCGAGGACTGAGTTGATGCAGCGCCTTGGCGACGAGTTCCTTGCCGGTGCCGCTTTCTCCCAGCAGCAATACCGAGGTGCGCGCCGGCGCCACTTGCCGAACCATGTCAAACACTTCCTGCATGGCCGGCGATTCGCCCACGATATGTTCCAAGCCGAATTTGCTCTGCAACTGCTGGCGGAGCGAAATGTTCTCCACCTCAAGATGCTGCTGGCGCAAGGCCCGCGCGATGCGCATCTCCAATTCGTCGATCTGCAACCGCCCCTTGGCGATGTAATCGTCGGCCCCGTGCTTCATCGCCTCCACCGCCAATTCCTCCGAGCCATAGGCAGTCATCAGAATGCAAATGGGCGGCTTGGGCAGCGACTTGGCCCGGGCGATGAGCTTCATGCCATCCTCCTGCGGCAGGCGAAAATCCGTCAATAATACGGCGAATTCCTGCTCTTCCAGCAATGCTGTCGCCGCCTTGGCGTCCTCGGCCAACCAAACGTCGTAATGGTCCTCCAGCGCCGCCCGCAAGCCGTCGCGCTGCGGTTTCTCGTCATCGACGATCAGCAACATCGGTTTGGGTTTCGTCTCGGAGTCCATTGGTTTGGTTTTCGTTCGTCGTGCCCGTCAGCAATTTGGGCTGGCGCTCGTGCAACGGCAATCGAATACGGAACTTGGTCCCCTGCCCCACCCGGCTCTCCAATTCAATTTTGCCGCCGTGCTGGCGCACAATGCGTTGGACGATCATCAAGCCTAAGCCCGTCCCTTTTTTCTTGGTGGTGTAAAATGGTTCAAATATGTGATTGATCTTGTCCTCCGCAATGCCGCCGCCAGTGTCGGAGACATCCACCCACACCCAATCTCCGGCGCTACCGGTTTGCAAAGTCAAGGCTCCGCCGCGCGTCATGGCTTGCATGGCGTTTTTGATCAGGTTGACCAGCACCTGCTTCATCTGGCCGGCGTCCAGCGGCGCCAGGGGCAAATGCCGCGACAGCTTCTCCTTCAAATGCAAGCCGCGATTCTCCAATTCAGGCCGCAGAAGTTCCAGCGTCTCGCGCACCGCGTCATTGAGCGAACCGGGCGCCAATTGCGACGCCGAAGGCCGAATCGCTTGCAAAAATTGGGTGACGATGTAATCCAGCCGCGCGATCTCGCCCTTGGCCACCTCAGTGTAATGCTCCATTTTCCGCGCGATTTCCTCGACTTCGGCGTCCGCCTTTGGCTCCCGTGGCCCAAAGCGCCGCACCGGTGCGCTCACGGCCGGGTGGCGCAGTTTTCTGGCTTCCTTGGTCAACAATTGCAAATGAATGTTCAACGCGTTGAGCGGATTGCCGATCTCATGCGCCACACTCGCCGCCAGCAGTGTCAAGGAATGGATGCGTTCACTTTCAATCGCCTCGAACGTCTGCTGGCGCGCTTCGGTCGCATCGTGCAGGATCAGCGCCATGCCCGCGCCACCCTGCGTCTCCCCATCCAGAGGCGCGGCATACACGCGCAGAAAACGCGGACGCGGATAAGAGACTTCAAATTCATGGTGCGTCGCCCGTTGCCGTCCTTGAGGACCGGGCGCGCTGAGACTTTCCCAATCCAACTCCGGCAGCAATTCGGCTATGGAACGCCCCTCCACTTGCTCCGGGTGCCAGTTGAGGAGCCGCGTCACCGCCTGGTTAAAATAAATGACTTTGCCATTCTCATCAACGACCAATACTCCATCCTCGATGGCATTAAAGAGGGTTTCCAGGAAACGGCGTTCCCGCACCAGGCGCTGGACGACCGTTTGCAAGCCTTCGGCATCCAAGCGCCCGATCCGGCCAAGGACACGATCAACAAAACTGGATTTAGCCGCCGCCATAGTTTTTCACCAACTCAACAACACTCCAAGCGTCATTTTGTCCCACTATTAAGAAGCAGCTTAGCGGTTGACGCAATACCTAAAAGCGCGGATGGCTTCGGGATTCACTTTTTACCGTTGAGATGATGATTTCTTATCGTGGCTGACTCAGAGCTTAGGCCCTTCAGAAATCCATTCTCAAAAAAGAAGCGCATCATATCAAGCTGCCTGCGAAGAACGTGGCGGCCCATCGCCAGAAAAGGCGCGTACGCCGCCACATTGAGCGGGTCTTTGGGCATTTGAAGCAATGCCAGCATTACCGGCGCGTCCGATACCCTGGTTTAGCCGGGAATTGGTTAGATCGGAAACTCAAGGCGGTGGCCTACAATGTAAGGCGGCTGGCCGGGATCCTGAGACGGACGCACGCATGAAAGAAAGCAAGCCGTGACCGAGTGCATCAGGCAAGACGAACGACCCAAATGCGGACCAAGAATTAGGACAGATGGCGCCCGTCAGTTGGAGCGCCAATTTAGGAAGCCCGTGAGCGACTTGTTTTAAAAAGAGCACTTTTGCAGAGACTTCTGAAAGGGTTGCATCTAGGTTTGTAAGATATTGCTATTCAACCCTGCCGCAAGCAAAGCGACAAACGCAAAGCCAGCGTCAAGGCCCATCGCAGCCGGGCGGCCCGCATGTTTTGCGCGGCGGCGCGGGCGCTGGCCCAGATTGTGGACAAGGCCTTGGGAGGCTTTTACCGGCGCTTGTGCGGGCGGATCGGGGGACTGGCCGCCAATGCGGCCTTGGCCCGCAATCTGGCGCAATTGTTCTGCCCCTTGCTAGGCCACGGCCTGCAATACGTCGAGAAAGGACTCAAAGACTATGAAAACAGGGCGTTGGAAACCGAAGCTCGTTTGCTGCGCAAACTTGCCCAAAAGCAAGAATTTATGCTCGTCGGCACCACAGCAAATTAAAGCAGGGTTCTTGGGAAGGGTGGCCGCAGGCCGGGAGGGGGGTTCTTCGCAAGGAGTTGACTGCAACAGCGCTCTGGTATGCTGGCCCGAAAAGAATTTTGGATGGATTCGGAGACTCTCCTATGAATGAACAAATCCTTGCGCCGTTATTGCCGAGGCGCGAATACTTGGCCCGAATCGTACGAAGCCTTTGCTTGGGGCTGTCCATCATCGCCGTTTGCCTTGGGATTGGCATGGTGGGTTATCACTGCTTAGAGAAACTTTCCTGGATTGACGCCTTCCTGAACGCCTCGATGATTTTGTCCGGCATGGGACCGGTGGCCACGTTGCAAACCGATGCCGGCAAACTGTTCGCCGGTTTTTACGCCCTGTTCAGCGGCCTGGCACTCATCTCGATCATAGGCATCATCATGGGCCCGTTCGTACTCCGCTTCCTGCACAAATTTCACTTAGACTTGCACGCCCAAAAAAGCGCGCCACGCAAACCCTGATCGCCGCGCTCTGGTCTTTGCGAAGAGAAAGCCTCGCCCAGAGAAGCAGAGGGCGTTAAGCGTCTTGTGAGTGTTCGCTAAATGCTCGCGGGTAATTTCACCGAATCGTTGCCGGGTCGTCACACGTTTGTCACAGGATGCGTGTTAGGCTCGCGGTGGTGCGGTACCTTGTGCAATTAAAACTAATTTCAGCGCACGTCGCGGCGTCTGGTTTGTCCGGTAGGCAAATTGCGGCGGACAGACGCTGTGCTCTTTTTGCGCCGTCGCCGGCTCATCTCTAAACCATCAACTTTCCGGAATAATGTTATCATTTCACATCAGTCCACTGCTGGCGGCCAATGCCTTGGAATTCGCAATCAAAAAGGCGACGCCTGAGGGCAAAGCCACCATGTCGGCGCTGCTGGTGCTGTCGTTGTTCAGTTGGACCATCATCATCACCAAGGCCCGCCAACTGATGATCGCGCGGAAATGGGCGAAGAAATTTTTCGCCAGTTACGAAGCGACGCGCGATCCGCTGGAGATCAAGCGCAAGGATGAATCCTTCGAGGGCGCGCCTGCCTACCATCTTTACGTCCGCGGCGCGGATGAGCTGGATTACCATTTGAAGAATTATCCGGTGCAGGTCAAGGCCCGCGCGGACCACACTTCCGATCCCTCTCTTGGCCACGGCAACACCGAGGTTTTTGTGCGGACAAGCACCACGAGAATCAGCATGGCTTCGTTTGAGGCGGTCAAGGTCGTCATGGAGGAGACGGCGGCGGCGGAAGCGATGGCGCTGGAGAAAGGGATGATCGTATTGTCCACGGCGGTGGCGGGCGGGCCGTTCATCGGCTTGCTCGGCACAGTTTGGGGCGTGATGGAGACCTTTGCCGGCATCGCCAGCGCCGGTTCGGCTAGTCTGACGGCGATGGCGCCGGGCGTGGCGGGAGCGTTGATCTGCACGGTCATCGGCCTGTTGGTGGCGATCCCGGCGATGTTCAGTTACAACTTCATGGTCACGACCATACGAGCCATCACGCAGGAGTTGGACGGCTTTGCCAGCAGATTCGCCAACCAAATGGAACATCGTTATGTGGACAACCGCCCGTTGTCCGAGGAGATCAGGGATGCCAATGAAATGCTGGCGGCGCGCATCGTGGGTGCAATGAAGGGGAATGGGGCGTCAACGGAACTGCCTATCCTGGCGGAACGATCATGAAAAAGTGCTCGCATTCGGCGCATCACTCTTTGACTGAGTTGAACATCACGCCATTGTTGGATTTGGCGTTCGTGCTGCTCGTGATTTTCATCATCACCACCACGCCCATCGTCAACGATCTTGACCTAAGCCTGCCCGCCGCCTCGAAACACGAGAAAGATCCGCCGCGCAAGGCGAACTACATCACCGTCCAGGCGGACGGGAAATTGTGGATCAACAAGGCGGCTGTGAACGCCACCGGATTGCAGGAAAAGCTGGTGGAACTGCGCATCGACGACCCCGACTTGAGCGTGATTGTGCGCGGCGACAGCAAAACGAAATACAGCCAGATTCGCGCGGTGCTGGACGCCTGCCAGCAAGCCAACGTCGCCAAGGTGGATCTCGCCACCGAAGCGGCGGATAAAAAATAAATCGGAGACACACTTATGATTCCGCAAACCCAAAAAAGAAAAGCCCGCAATTCGACGAAGGTTAATCTGCTTTTCTCGCTGACGTTTCACGGGATAATCGTGTTGACGCTGCTTTATTTCGCCGCGCGCGAGGGATTGTTAGGCAAGCAGATCAAGAAAATCGCGGTTGAGATGGTCAAGGAGAAGCCGCCGGAAAAACCCAAAGAACCGGAGAAGCCAAAGGAAGAACCGCCCAAGCTGGAAGCGCCCAAGATTGCCGCAGCCCCCAAAGTGGAGGAGCCGAAAGTGGTGCAGCAGGCTCCGCCGCCCTCTCTGGCGGTCGCGCCGCCCGTCGTCGCTCCGCCATCAGTGGAGGTGCCGTCGTTCGTGTTTGAGGGTGGCAAGGCGGTGGAATCCTCGTCCGACCCGGCGCAAATTTACAAGAGCCTGATCGAGTACTCGCTGCGCTCGCACTGGGACCGTCCGGAAGATGTGGATGACCACTCTTATGTGGCTGAAGTGGAAGTTTCGGTCGCTGCTTCCGGTCAAATCAGCGATCCCGTTTGGAAGAAAAGCTCAGGTGACAAGCACTGGGACGACTCCGTTCGCCAGGCGCTCGCCAACGCCAAACGCATGGATCGTCCGCCCCCGGCGCATTTCCCCGATCGCGTTATAGTTCGTTTC
>Ga0209006_10003932_pt1 | contig 13535 bp, 9 predicted proteins | sample JacPin_JW_Ref_O2_FD_188567 | JGI IMG/M metagenome (GOLD analysis project Ga0209006, IMG submission 188567) | Forest soil microbial communities from Algoma, Ontario, Canada - Jack Pine, Ontario site 1_JW_Ref_O2 (SPAdes) (version 2) | ecosystem: Environmental > Terrestrial > Soil > Boreal... | reverse complement strand
CAAACAGAAGGCTCTCAGCGCTGCGGAGAAGTATGTCCAGCAGGGCAAGCTGCAGAACGCCATTGCTGAGTACGAAAAAATCCTCAAGAACGACGCCAAAGAACTGACGGTCTATAACACTGTCGGCGATCTCTACGCCCGTCTGGGCGACGTCGACAAAGCGACCGACGCGTTTAAGGCGGTTGGCGATGCCTATGCCACCCAAGGCTTCACCGTCAAGGCCATCGCCATGTTCAAGAAGATCAGCAAGCTCAAGCCATCGCTGGAAAATGTGCTCAAGCTGGCTGAACTCTACACCCAGCAGGGGCTTTTCAACGACGCGCGCGCGCAATATCTGCAAGTCGCGGAACAGTTCTTGAAGGCCAACGAATACGAAAATGCCGTCCGCATCTTCCAGAAAATTCTGGAAATGGATCCCGAAAACGTCTCCATGCGGGTGCGCCTGGCGGAAGTTTACGTGCGCATGGGCAAGAAGGACGAGGCGTGGCAGATCTTTTCCGCCGCCGCGGAAAGCATGCGCTCTCGCGGCTCGCTGAGCGGCGCCGAAGAAGTTTTACAGCGCATGCTCACCCTCGACCCGACCAACAGTTATGCCCTGCTCATGCAGGCAAAAAATCTGATCGACAACCGCGACGGCGAGGCCGCGATCTCCTGTCTACAGAAAATCGCCGACCTCGATTCCAATCCGGAAGCCCTGCGCGACATGCTGAAAGCCTGCCTCCAGCTGGGAAGGCTTTCCGAGGCCGGCACTCTCGCCAACAAGCTGTTGACGGTTCACAACGATCTGACTTCGATTTCCACCTTTGCCGACGCTCTGATGCAGGCGGGGCAATACGGAAACGCACTCCAGGTCTACGATCAGCACGCCGATCGCCTGCTGGCGGAAAATCCGGAAAAGATCTTAGAACAACTGCACGCCATCATCGGCCACGTCCGCGACAATCCCGCTTCCCTGGAGAAGCTTCTCGCCCTGTTCCAAAAAGCCGGCGAGACGACGCATATCACGGAAGTCACGGAATTGCTGGCCCACGCCAGCGTGCAGGCTGGCGATCTACCGCGCGCCCGCGATCTTTATCAGAAGCTGGCTACGCTCGAGCCGCAAAATCCTCTGCACATGAAGAGTTACCAGCAGATGGTTGCGCAGATGGGCGGCAGCGTACCCAGCTCCGATCTCATCACCGCCGAAGAAGGCGCGGTCATCGTCGACGAACTTGAGGCCACTGCGCCGCCGGTGCACCAGCACTATCCGGATGAGGTCGCCATCGCGGTTCGCTCCGCGCTCACTGACGCCGAACTCTTCATCTCTTACAACATGCCGGCCAAGGCGTTCGAGCCTCTGGTCGCTGCCTGCGCGCTAGCTCCGCACGATCTCCGCCTAAACCAGCGCCTGGCCGCGTTGCACACTCGGGCCTCGCGCTTTGCCGAAGCGGCGATCTGTTGCCGCACTTTGCAGGACGTATATTCGGAAGCCGGATATCCGGAAGAGGCCACTCGATACGGAGAACTCGCCGACCGCTACGAAGAGCGCTCTTCCGCGCCCGTCATCGGCGAAGAATCTCGCACTGCCGGCGATTTCGGACTAGACCCGAATTCCGCCGAGACTGCCGCGCAAGAGACGCACGCTCCGGCGTCAAGCGCTCCCTGGCCGGCCATTCCGGTGGCCAAAGCGTCCGCAGAAAAAGAAGTTGCCGAGTTTAGTGTGGTCGACGAAACCGCAGCGTCCAGCGAAGCAACCACCGCAGCTACGGACGAAATCGATCTCTCCGATTGGGAAGACTCCATCACGGTCGAAGGCGACGCACCGGCGGAAGCGCCCGAACCTGACGTCGCCGACTCGGTCGGCGACCACGAACTGCCCGGCGCCGCCGCCCTCGAGTTCATCGATGAGATGCGCTTCTATCTTTCTCATGGCATGCCCGAACAAGCGCGTGCCGTATTGCCCAAGCTGCAAGCTCTGACTAACGACGAGCGATTGATCGCGCAACTTCGCGAGGAAATCGCGAGCGGAGACAAAGCGGCCAAGAGCAAAGAAGGCGCGGGCAAGGAAAAAGACAAAGAGAAAGAAAAAGTCGTCTCCAAGCCCAAAGCTGCCGAGCCAGTCGCCGTCCCGGAATTTGCGGTCGAAGAAATTACGGTCGAGGACGCGACATTCGAAGAGGTTTCTCCCGCAGATATTCCGGCGGCAGAGATCGTTTCCACCGCGCCTGAAGCGGCTCCGGCCGCCGAGTTGCCCGTCGTGGTCGAGCAATCCTCGCCCGCACCTGATCTTCATGAAACTCGGCCTGTCGAAGCGCTTTTTGTCGCACAAGTACAGGTCGAGGAAGAGCCAGTCGCAGAAGTTCACGTCGCAGAAGTGCACATCGAGGAAGCGCCGGTCGCCGAGGAACCCGCGGTTGCCGCTCCCGTTTCCATGGAAGCTCCAACCGTCGAGCCTGCACCGGAAATCGCCGTCGCAGAGCCCGAGCCCACCACTCCGCTGAGCAACCTTGTCGCCGATCTCGAATCTTCGCTGGGAGAAATCGCGCCGGTTGCGACAACTACTCCGGAACCAGTTCCACACGTATCGCCAGTAATGATTCAAGCGCCGATCGAAGTTCCGGTTGAAGCCGCAATCGCACGTGCTCCAGAGCCCGCTGCGCAACACGCAGCGGAACCCGTCGCCGAAGTAGCCGCGCCCGCACCGGTCCTCGGCGATTTCGTCGCCGATCTCGAAGCCTCGCTCGGCGCTGACTTTCTCAAAGTCGCGCCATTGCCGGCAGAAGCGCTTCCGCTTCCAGTCGCACCCGCAGCCCACGCAGTGCCCGCGCCCCCCACAACAACTGCTCCGCTGGCCGCCAGCGCCGCCGCGTCGGCGTCATCGGCTCCGAGCCTGCCAACGGCACAAACTGCTCCCGCTGTTGTCGCCTCCGCTGCGGCTCACGTTCCCGTTTCCGCGCCTCCGCCCATGATCGCCGCTGCGCCCGTCCCGCCCGCGCCGAAACCGGCTTCGCCATTCTCCGAAGAAACCGGCATCGATCTCAACGAGATGTTCGGCGAACTCAAGCAGGATCTCGAATCCGGCATCGCCTCCGCCGACGAAGACCCCGAGACTCATTACAATCTGGGTGTGGCCTTCCGTGAAATGGGCTTGCTCGACGAAGCCATCGGCGAGTTGCAGAAGACTTGCCAATCCATCGATCGCGGCCGCCCTTTTCCCCAGACCATGCAGGCTTACACCTGGCTGGCCCAGTGCTTCCTCGACAAAGGCGTGCCTGAAGCCGCTGCCCGCTGGTATGACAAAGCTCTCACCGTCCCCGGAATCGACGGCGAAACCCGCATGGCCCTGCACTATGAACTCGGTTCGGCCTTTGAAACCGCGGGCGACAAGCCCGCTGCCTTGCAGCATTTCATGAACGTATACGGTAGCAACATCGATTACCGTGACGTCGCCGAGCGCATCAAGGCTCTGAAGTCGTAAAATATCCACATGGGTCTGATCCCTCGTGCCGCGCTTGGGGCTGCCGGCATTTACGCAAATCATTGCCCCTCTGATTTTCGCCGGAGCCGCGCATGACGCCCGGCATCAACCCCGTTTCCGAAAGCCCGGCCAAGCCCGCGCCGCCTTCCACATCCTCGGAGGCAGCTCAGTCCTTGCTCGACCCCGGCCAACGCACGCTGCCGCCTCACAGCCCCTTGCAACTCTGGCTGCATCGCATCTCTGTTTTCCTTTTCGTCTTGATCTCCGCCATTGCCGGCGTGCTGCTGATCATCCTGCCCTGGACTCCGGGCTGGACCGACAATTACCTCCTGCTCTCTTACCCCTCGCTGCGCACGCTGGTCTCCAGCGGCTTCTTTCGCGGCATCTGTAGCGGCCTCGGACTGCTCGACATCTGGATCGGTTTCTGGGAAGCGCTCCACTATCACGAACACATATGAATTTCTGTGTACCTCTGTGTTTTCCCTGTGCGCCTCTGTGTTAAAGATTTCGTATGTGTGGCATCGGAACCTGACGCTCCTGTTATTCTGAAACTCCTGAGTGCCCCCTCATGACGGAAAAGATCGACAATCCCGACAAGCTGAAATCCGCTCCCCTCGCCTATCGCAACGAGCCATTCCTCAACAGCCCTGATGGAAGAATTCTCCGCATCCTCTCCGAATATCAGGAACCTCTGGCCCGTTTCCGCCGCGAACAAATCCAGGACACCGTAGTCTTCTTCGGCTCCGCCCGCTTCAAGGGCAGCGCCGCGGCCCAAAAAAATCTCACCGCACTCGAACGCAACGATGCGCTGGCCGAGCCCCATCAGGAAAGCGACCTCAAGCGCGCTCTCACCGGCATCGACATGGCCCGCTACTACGAAGATGCGCGCCGCCTCGCCTTCATGCTAACCGAGTGGTCCATCCAGATTCCCGCGCGCCGCCGCCGCTTCGTCGTCACCACCGGCGGTGGCCCCGGCATCATGGAAGCCGCCAATCTCGGCGCCCACGAAGCGGGAGGCAAGACCATCGGCCTCAACATTCACTTGCCCTTCGAGCAGAATCCGAACACGTACATCACTCCGTCGCTAAATTTCGAATTTCATTATTTCTTCATGCGCAAATTCTGGTTCGCCTATCTGGCCAAAGCTCTGGTGATCTTTCCCGGAGGCTTCGGCACCATGGACGAATTTTTCGAAATCCTCACTCTCGCGCAAACCGACAAGCTGGCCAAGAAAATCCTGGTCCTGATCTACGGCCGCGAATACTGGAACCGCATCATCAACTTCCAGGCCTTCGTGGATGCGGGCACCGTATCGCCGCAGGACATGAACCTGTTCCACTTCGCCAACACTCCCGAGGAAGGTTTCGAATTCCTGCGCGACGGCCTGACAAAATATCATCTCGGCGGCGCCACAAAGAAAGCCGAACCCCAGGAAGTCATGCCAGAAATCGCCAAGACCAGACCATAATGCGGCGTCGGACCTCAGACCTCGGGCCTCAGCAAAGCCACGTTGAAGTCCAAGGTCTAAGGTCCAACGTCCTAACTCCGCTGCTCTACTACATCACCGACCGCACCGCCTTCGCAAAAGATGAGCAGACCCGCCGCCATTGTCTCCTGGAGAAAATCGCCGAAGCCACAGCCGCCGGAATCGACTACATCCAACTCCGCGAAAAAGATCTCTCCACCCGCGAACTGGAACGGCTGGCGGAGCAGGCAATCGAAGTAATAGCCGCAAGCAGGACGGCCACTGACCGCCCACTGCCCACTGCCCTGCTAATCAACTCCCGCACAGACGTAGCGCTGGCCGTAGACGCTGCAGGCGTCCACCTCTCCGCAAACGACATCTCTGTGGCGGAAGTAAAATCGTGTGGCGTGGGCACTCCTGCCCGCGAACTCTTACCACGAAGCCTGCTCATCTCCGTCTCCTGTCACTCCCCAGCAGAAGTCGCGCAAGCGGCCGCAGCCGGCGCAACCCTCGCCCTCTTCGCCCCAGTCTTCGAAAAAAAAGACACCCCCGCCGCAAAAGCCACAGGCCTGTCCCAACTCCGCGAAGCTTGCCGCAACAAAATCCCCGTGCTTGCCCTGGGAGGAATCACTCTGGGAAACGCCGCTTCCTGCCTCGACGCGGGCGCAGCCGGCATCGCCGCCATCCGTTTGTTTCAAGAAAATGAAATCGCCACGGTAGTCCGCAAACTCCGCCCCTAACGTCCATGCGACGAGAGGTCATGTGGGGACAGCCGCCCTCGGCTGTCCGCCGGGCGCAGCCCGGCTGCTCTTCTCACCCCGTCCACTTCTCCTCACTCTTCAAAATCCCCATCACCTTCGCCAGCCGCCGCGCCCGCGTCTCTTCCTTTTTCGCCTCGCGAATGCAATTCGCAATTTCTTTCTTGTTTGTGAACGACATCTTCTCCCAATTCGCCTGCGCGGCCTTGCTCTTCGCCAATTCCTTCTTCAATTCCGGCGGCGCTTCCACCGTGCGTTCTTCCACGTCGCGCTCCATCACCACTTCCACAGTATCGCCCGGCTCCGCGCCTGCGCCCGCGCGCAGAGTCCTGTTCACCGGCATCACATGCGGCCCGCCACAAGGCACCAGCGACGAGCGATATGAGAAGCCGTTGATCGTCCCCCGCACCGGCACTCGCCCCCGCGTTCCAAACATCTTCCCTACATCCACCGGCGGAGAGATCGCCGCCACCACTCCCGCCTCTTTCCCCAGAATCTTCGTTTTGAACCGCAGCTTTTCCTGTGCCATCGTCTCCTCCTCTCCCACTCGCGCTGCTAAACTTTACCTTGGCCATAAATACTGGGCAAGAATATGTCGGACCCGAAAACGCAATCCTTATCGCCGGCGCAGCCCTTCGTTCCCTCCGTCATGGAGCCCCGTCTCATCGCCATTCCCGAAGGCTCGTTCCTCATGGGCTCCGACTCCGGTCAGGACTGCGAACGCCCCGTCCACCGCGTCTGGATCAACGCCTTTGCCATCGCGACCACTCAGGTCACCAACGCGGAATACGAACTTTTTCAACGCGCCACCAACCCCGCAAGGGCGCCCATTTCGCAAGACCCCAACTTCAACCAGCCGCAGCATCCGGTGGTCGCGGTCAACTGGTTTCAAGCCGTGCAATATTGCGAATGGCTCTCCGCGCAAACCGGACGCCCCTACCGCCTCCCCACCGAAGCCGAATGGGAGCGCGCCGCCCGCGGCGGCCTGGAACAAAAACAATTTCCCTGGGGCGACGACCCGCCGCAATCGCTCCCCGACTACGCCACGCGCTGGCAGGCTGGCCCCGACCCCGTCGCCCGCTACACCCCAAACGCTTTCGGCCTCTACAACATCGGCGACAACGTTCACGAATGGTGCAGCGATTGGTACGATCCGAATTACTACGCCACTTCTCCCGACCGCAATCCACGCGGTCCAGAACGAAGCCCCGGCGAATTACAGCGCAGATCTTCACGCGGCGGATCATGGCGTCATCACATCAAAGTCGCCCGCTGCTCCGCCCGCTCCAGCATCCCTCCAGAATTCCAATACGCCGACTACGGCTTCCGCCTCGCCTGCGACCTCACTTGACGCGTCATATAATCCCTTGTCATTCCGAACCCGGCGAAGCCGGGTGAGGAATCTGCTGTGCGTAGACACCATCCGAGAATCCCGAGGCAAAAATGTTCCGCACCGATCTCCTCGCCCACAAACGCATCCTCATCACCGGCGGAGGCACCGGCCTCGGCAAAGGCATGGCCCACCGCTTCCTCGAACTCGGCGCAGAAGTCTACATCTGCGGCCGCCGCGAAGACGTCCTTAAAACCACAGCCGCCGAACTTGCGACCAAAGGCACAATCCACGCCATCCCCTGCGACGTCCGCAATCTGGAATCCGTAGAGACGATGATCGACGCAATCTGGAAAGATGGCGCGCTGGACGTGTTAGTCAATAACGCCGCCGGAAACTTCATCGCTCGCACCGAAGAACTTTCCCCGCGCGCCTTCGATTCCGTCATCGGCATCGTCCTCATGGGCACGCTCCACTGCACCCTGGCCTGCGGACGCCGCTGGCTCGCGCACAAGCATCCGGGCACAGTCCTCAGCATCTCCGCGACCTATGCGCCCGTGGGCTCTGCGTATGTAGTTCCCTCCGCCGTTTCCAAAGCCGGAGTCGATGCCCTCACCCGCAGCCTCGCTGTCGAGTGGGGCGACCGCAACATTCGCCTGAACGCCATCGCCCCCGGCCCCATTCCCACGCAAGGCGCATTCTCCCGGGTGCTGCCGCGGCCCGAGATGGAAACGCTGGCCCTCGATCGCAACCCGCAACATCGCTTTGGCACAGTGGAAGAGTTAGCAAACCTGGCGGCGTTCCTGGTGAGCGATGGCAGCGCCTACATCAACGGCGAAGTCATCCGCATGGATGGCGGCGAATTCCTGCAAGGCGCAGGCGAATTCAGCAACCTGGGCCGCCTGCTCACAGACGAAGATTGGGCTTCCCTAAAACCACGCAAAAAAAATTAAGCGATGGCAATAAGGCAGAGAAAGGAATAAGAAAAAAAGAATAAGAAAAGAACAGGAACAAAAAATAAATTGTCATTCCGACCGGAGCGGAGCGTCAGCGACAGCGGAGTGGAGGAACCTGCTGTTGGTCTGACCTCGGGCATTGCCGAAAGTCCTGCCGCCGACTATGATGGCTCGCCGTTTATCCACTCACTCAGGAGAACATAATGAAAAAGGAATGATCGCTGTATCGCTGGCATTGTGCTTTGCCGGCGCGCTTGCAGGACTTGCCCAGGCAGCCGATTTTGCCTCAGGTTCATGGAAGCTGAACGAAGCCAAATCGAAGTTCACTCCCGGCGCCCCGAAGAGCACGATGGTTGTTTATGAGCCCGCCGGAGACAGCGTAAAGGTCACCATCGACGGTACAAGCTTCGACGGTAAACCATCCCACACCGAGTGGACCGGGAAGTTCGACGGGAAAGACTATCCCACCACCGGCGACTCGCAGCAAAGCACGCGCTCTTACACCAAGGTGGATGCCAACACCATGAAAGTCAAAGTCAAGAGCGGCGATAAGGTTGTGCTGAGCGGGAGCATCGTATTCTCGGCTGACGGCATGACCCGCACGGTCACCGCCAGCGGAATGACCGCCGCCGGAAAGAAGTTCAACTATACGGCAGTCTACGACAAACAATAGCGGCCGCTTGCAAGCGATACCAAACTGCCCTTTCGCCGGCTTAGCGGAAGGGCAGTTTCTTAATCATCCCTACCGTCTGACCGCCGCCGGCGCAATCTCCTCGACATCGATAATCTCCGTCGGATACTTCCCCGTATAACACGCCGTACAGTAGCGTAATCCCTCACCCTCGCCGCAAGCCTTCTTCAACCCATCCAGCGAAAGATAAGCCAGCGAATCCGCGCCAATATATTCGCGAATCTCTTCCACAGATTTATTCGCCGCGATGAGCTGTTTCTTCGAAGGCGTATCTACACCGTAAAAACAAGGCGAAATTGTCGGTGGACACGAAATCCGCATGTGCACTTCCTTCGCACCCGCATTGCGAATCATGCGCACAATCTTTCGGCTCGTGGTGCCTCGAACAATCGAATCGTCGATCAGCACCACGCGCTTGCCTTCCAGCAGCGAACGCACCGGATTCAACTTCAGCTTCACCCCAAAATCGCGTACGCTCTGCTGCGGCTCAATAAACGTGCGCCCCACATAGTGATTGCGAATCAGGGCAAAGCGAAACGGAATGCCGCTCTCCGCCGCATAACCCACCGCCGCGGTCACGCCCGAATCCGGCACCGGAACCACCAGATCAGCCTCGACTGCGGTTTCCCGCGCCAGTTGCCGTCCCAGATTTTCGCGGCTGGTCTGCACCGCTCGCCCAAACACCATGCTGTCCGGCCGCGAAAAATATACGTGCTCAAAAATGCAGCTCGATTGCGGCGCAGCCGGCCCGTAAAACTGCGAGGTCACGCCCTCCGGCCCCACCACCACCAACTCTCCCGGCTTCACGTCGCGCTCATACTCCGCGCCAATCAAATCAAACGCGCAAGTCTCCGAAGCAAATACGATTGTGCCCTGCTTCTGATTCTCCGTCGCGGGAATTCTCCCCATGGCCAGTGGCCTAAACCCTCGCGGATCGCGCGCCGCAAAAACCCGGTCTGCGCTCATCATCACCAGCGAAAATGCTCCCTCCACTTGCCGCAACGCGTCCACCATAGCTTCCGGCAGTGTATGTTCCTTCGACAACGCGATCAGATGAACGATCACTTCCGTATCGCTGTTGGTCTGAAAAATCGATCCCTGACTTTCCAGCCGCGACCGCACCGACAGAGCGTTCGTCAGATTTCCATTGTGCGCCAGCGCAATCGAACCTTTGTTCGATTGCACCAGAATCGGCTGCGCATTCAGCAGCGCTGAATCTCCCGCCGTCGAATATCGCGTGTGCCCGATGGCCAGCGTGCCGCGCATCTGGGCCAAAACATCTTCAGTAAAAATATCGGCCACCGGTCCCATCGCTTTATGCGGACGCAGCGTAATGCCATCGGACGTCACAATCCCCGCCGACTCCTGCCCGCGATGCTGCAAAGCGTGGAGCCCCAGGTAAGCCAGCTTCTCCGCCTCAGGATTGGCGAAGATCGCCACCACTCCGCACTCGTCGTGAAATTTGTCGATTTTATCCATGTGGCGACGGTTTTCCCCTGTGTTCCCCTGTGACCTCTGTGTTAAAGGTTTTGCGTTTCAGCCCGCAAAGCCGTTTCCAACGCGCCTTCATACACAGCACTCAATTCCGAAACAGCCGCAGATACAGATGCCGTACCGTCCAAAGAAATTTCGATCCGATCGGCAACCGTCTCTCCAATCACATCGGCATTCACACCGAAAGTCGCCGCCAATTCTTTGATTCGCGCCACATTCCCCGCGTCGCACGAGATCAAAATCCGGCTCGCATCTTCTCCAAACAAAACAAACTCCGCGGGAAGCCCGCTCGATTGCAAATTCACTCGCGCGCCAACTCCCTTGGCAAACGCCTTTTCCGCCAGCGCAACTGCCAATCCACCATCCGAGCAGTCATGCACTGACTCCACCAAGCCAAGCTGAATCAGATCGATGACGACCCTCTGCAGCGCCACTTCTTTCTCCAAATCAAGCTCCGGAGGATATCCCCACAACTCGCCCAGAATTTCTTTCGCATACTCGGAAGATCCAAACTCCGTCTCCGCATCCACGAGATCGCCGTCTTCGCCCGCGCGCAGCAGCACAATTGCCCGCCCCGGCGCAGCGAAATGCATCTTCGCTGTTTTGTGTACGTCCTCGAGAATCCCCACAACTCCCAGCACCGGAGTGGGGTAAATGCCTTCGCCCAGCGTTTCGTTATAAAAACTCACGTTGCCGCCGGTGATGGGAATTTCCAATTCCTCGCACGCTTTGGTGATGCCGTCGATGGTCTGCGAAAATTGCCACATGATGTGCGGCTTCTCCGGATTGCCAAAGTTCAGGCAATTGGTTGCGCCGACGGGTGTTGCGCCCGAGCACACCACTTTTCTCGATGCTTCCGCCACGGAATGCATCGCGCCCAGCCGCGGATCGAGATAGCACCAGCGCCCGTTGCCATCGAGCGCCATCGCCAGCCCGCGCTGCGAGCCCTTTATGCGAATCACTCCCGCATCGCCCGCGCCCGGTGCTTCCACGGTGTTGGTCTGCACCATGTGATCGTATTGCTGCCAGACCCAGCGCTTGCCGCAAATGTTGGGGCTGGCTAAGAGATTTTTCAAATGCTGCGTGAAGTCGCCGGTTGCGCCAATCTTGATCGAATCGGGCATCTCCCGCGCCACCGGCGGATCCCAGCGCGCCAGCGGACGCCTGTACACGGGCGCATCGTCGGTCAGCGCCTGATTCGGAATCTCCGCCACAACTTTTCCATGATGCAGCACGCGCAACGTGTTCCCGCCGATGACCTTGCCCACTTCCGCCGCATCCAGTCCCCACTTCTCGAATACGCGATAAACTTCCCCTTCGCGTCCCTTCTGCGCTACCAGCAGCATGCGCTCCTGCGATTCGCTCAACATGATTTCGTAAGGAGTCATGCCGGTTTCGCGCTGCGGCACGCGGTCCAGTTCAATTTCAATTCCCACGCCGCCGCGCCCGCCCATCTCGCAGGTCGAACAGGTTAGCCCCGCCGCGCCCATATCCTGAATGCCCACAATCGCTCCCGTCTGCATCGCTTCGATGCACGCTTCCAGCAGCAACTTCTCCAGAAACGGATCTCCCACCTGCACGTTCGGGCGCTTCGCTTCGGAACCTTCGCTGAATTCTTCGCTGGCCATGGTTGCGCCGTGAATGCCATCACGCCCGGTTTTCGCGCCGACATAGATCACCGGATTGCCTTCCCCCGCCGCCCGCGCATAAAAGATTTCGTTCTTGCGCACCAGTCCCAACGCAAATGCATTCACCAGCGGGTTGCCGGAGTAGCACGGCTCGAACTTGGTTTCGCCGCCCAGGTTCGGAACGCCGAAGCAGTTGCCGTAGGAAGCGACACCGCCGACTACCCCCTCGAGAATGGAATGATTCTTGTGAATCTCGCCCTGGCTCGGAACGGGTTGTGTGGAGGAAGCTTGTGTGGAGCGGGCACTCTTGCCCGCTGCTTCCTTACCGCCGGCGTCAGCGGGCAGGAGTGCCCGCTCCACACGATCCACTATCGGTCCGAAGCGCAGCGAATCCATGACCGCCACCGGCCGTGCGCCCATGGTGAAAATATCGCGCAGAATTCCGCCGACTCCAGTGGTGGCTCCCTGAAAGGGCTCGATGAAGCTGGGATGATTGTGCGACTCGATCTTGAAGGCGCAGGCCCAGCCGTCGCCGATGTCGATGATGCCCGCGTTCTCGCCCGGCCCTTGCAGCACCAGCTTGCTGCGCGTGGGCAATCGCTTCAGATGAACGCGCGAAGATTTGTAGGAGCAGTGCTCGCTCCACATCACGCTGAAGATGCCGAGTTCGGTGAACGTCGGCTCGCGCCCGCCGAGAAGCTGTTTGATTTTTTCGTACTCGTCCTTGGTAAGGCCGTGCGACCGAAGAGTCTCCGGCGAGAAAGCTGTCGTCAGGGAGGTGGCCATGGGGAAACCCTATTGTCGCATTTCAGCGCGGGGCTGGGTAGAGAAACTCGGGGCGAATTAGAGATGGCCATCTTCGGGCGGAGCAGTGGCCAGTGGGCAGCGATCAGTGAACCTCCTCGGCTGAAATGGGGCGGGCGCAGAGTGAGCAGGTTTTCGCCGATCCCTGACCTCGCGGAGAGTGGTTTTCAATCACTTGCGGGTTTTATCAATAGCTTAGAGACATTTTCAATAACTTACGAGGGTTTTTCATTTGCAGGCGATTCTAGGAGCCTCCGGGATCGGATTGACCTCCGGACCTACCTGGGTCACTGAACGCTCGCGTAGCGGCCTTAAAGCGCTTCCAGCGGGCATTGTGACGCCGAATCCGACCGCCTATTTGCCTCCCAAACCCCGAATCGGCCCCTGTATTATCAATAACTTAGAGATAACTTATTGAAAACAAATGGGCTGTCGTCTTTCCATATGCGCCCACAAATCGGTGCAAATATTGTCTATGTTTTCAGTCACTTGCAATCGTGCTGTTGAATCGAAAGAGCTTGCGCCTCGCTCGGTCAGGATCGAGGCTAACAGCCCACGGCTCACTGCTCGCTGCTACTATCAGCCAGATGAAATCGATCATCGTCGGTACGGCTGGACATATCGACCATGGCAAGACGGCGCTGGTTAAAGCGCTGACCGGCATCGATGCCGATCGTCTGGAAGAAGAGAAACGGCGCGGCATCACCATCGACTTGGGATTCGCTCACATGAACTTGCCCATGCCCGGCGGCGAGACGCTGCGCATCGGCTTCGTCGACGTTCCCGGTCACGAGCGCTTTGTACGCAACATGCTGGCCGGAGTGGGCGGCATCGATCTGGTGCTGTTAGTGATTGCGGCGGATAAATCCATCAAGCCGCAGACCCGCGAGCACTTCGACATTCTGCAACTGCTTGGTGTGAATCGAGGCATAACCGTGCTTTCCAAGTCCGA
>Ga0209006_10003931_pt1 | contig 13535 bp, 13 predicted proteins | sample JacPin_JW_Ref_O2_FD_188567 | JGI IMG/M metagenome (GOLD analysis project Ga0209006, IMG submission 188567) | Forest soil microbial communities from Algoma, Ontario, Canada - Jack Pine, Ontario site 1_JW_Ref_O2 (SPAdes) (version 2) | ecosystem: Environmental > Terrestrial > Soil > Boreal... | reverse complement strand
GCTGTGCCCGCCCAGCAGCGCGCAGCTGGCTTCCTGGATCTTTTCCGCCCCACCCTTGAGGATTTCCGTCAGATGGTCCAGATCGCCTTTCGCGGGCCAAGCCAGAATGGAAAGCGCCGAGATCGGCTTGCCTCCCATGGCGTAGACGTCGCTGAGCGCGTTGGCGGCGGTGATGGCGCCGAAAGTATAAGCATCGTCGACGATAGGCGTAAAGAAATCGACGGTCTGCACCAAGGCGCACTCCGGCGAAAGCTTGTACACGCCGGCATCGTCGGCGGTATCAAACCCGACCAGCACGTTTTCGTTCGCCCAGCGTGGGATCCGGGCGAGCACTTGGTCCAAAACCTTTGGACTCAGTTTGGACGCTCAACCGGCGGCGGAAGATTGGGCGGTGAGGCGGTTTTTAGTGGGCACGACTTTAGAATACAAGGAATACGAGGGAGACAAGGAATACCAGGAATGCACTCAATTGTTTGCAGCCCCCAGCGAGGAACTTTCAGGATCTGTTAGTTTGGCAAAAGGCACATGCGTTAGTGCTGGGTGTCTATCAGACAACAGCATGTTTTCCCAGGCAGGAGACCTTCGGGCTTTGCTCGCAGATGCAACGCGCGGCAGTGTCCGTTCCGGCTAATATAGCGGAAGGTTTCAAACGCCGGGGGCGAGCAGACAAAGCCCGGTTCTTAAATATCGCTCAGGCATCGCTCGAGGAATGCCGATACTTTTTGATCCTGTCGCAAGACCTCGGCTACGCCGATACCGCCTCACTATTGAACTTGCTGGACGAAACGAGTCGCTTCCTCGACAACTACTGCCATTCCTTGTATTCCTCGTCTCCCCAGTATTCCTCTCTTAGAACCGGTAAAGCATAAAATACACCACCACCCCCGTCACACTCACATACATCCAGATCGGCAACGTCCAGCGGGCGATGGCGCGATGCCGCTGCACGTCCATACGCAGGCCGCGGCGCAGCGTGATAATCGCCAGCACCGGCGTGATCACCGCCAGAGCGGTGTGGGTATATAGGATCGAGAGGTAAACCGTGTGCCTTACGCCGCTGTGCTGGTCGTACACGATGCCGGCCAAAGCATGATGCAGCAGGTAGCTCGCCAGGAACACCACCGACACCGAGAACGCGGTCAGCATCACGCGCCGGTGCGCCTGGATGCGCTTCTGGCGGATCAGCGTGTAGCCGATGGCGAGCAAGACCGCCGCGATTCCGTTTAGCGTGGCGTTTACCGCCGGAAGCGCGTGGACGTCCATCACGTATGTTCGGACGCCAAGGCGTTGATGTCGGAGATCACCTTCGGGATCACAGCCGCTTCCGACGTGTCGTAATAGCCGCGAATGCGCCCTTGGCGGTCCACCAGGACGAATCGAGTGCTGTGCTGCAGCGTGGCGTTGATGTCGCCGAGCTTGAATGCGTCGCGATCCAGCATTTGCAGCGTCGGAACCGGACCAGTGAGAAAGTACCAGATCGCAGACGACGCGCCGTGCATCTTCGCATAGGCTGCCAGCACCGGCGGCGTATCTTCGGCCGGATCGACGGTGAAAGACACCAGCCGGACATCCGCGATGTCATGCGGGATTTTCAAAACCGCGTCCTGCACTTCGCGCATCTGCGACGTCATGCGTGGGCACGGCCCGGGGCAGGTGGTGTAGATGAAATCGGCCACCCAGATTTTGCCCGCCAGCGCCTGGCTGTGGAACGGCTGGCCATTCTGCGCGGTAAGGTCAAATTGTGGGATGTCGCCGAATACGTCCAGAGCGGGCGCATGCCGCGAACACGCAGCGAGCGCGCAAACCAACGCAAGAACGGCCAACAGCTTCATGCGGGACGGTCGAACAACATCAGGCTGAACAGCAACGGCAGATAAACCACGGATGCCAGCAATACACGCCGCGCCTGCTGCCGCGTGCGATCCGTGCGAATGCGCAGGCCGTAATAAACGAACACCAGGCCCAGCGCGAGCGCGCCATATAAATAGACGTTGCCCGCCATTGCGAAAAACTTGGGCATTAGGCTGATGGGGATCAGAGCGATCGAGTACAGCAGGATGCGCCGCGCGGTGGACTTGCCATCCGGTTCCACCACCGGCAGCATGCGAATGCCGGCGCGCGCGTAATCTTCTTTGTACATCCAGGCGATCGCGTAGAAATGCGGAAACTGCCACAGGAACAGAATCGCGAATAATACCCAGGCGTCCCAGGTCAGCGAGCCGCTAGCCGCGGCGAATCCGATCAACGGCGGCATGGCGCCCGGAATGGACCCAATGGTTGTCGAGTGCGGCGAACGCTGCTTCAGCGGCGTGTACACGAACAGGTAAGTGAGCAGCGTGAACAGCCCGAGCATCGCGGCCAGTGGATTTGCGCCGAACCAAAGTTCTACAAATCCCGCCACCGAAATGGCGATCGCGAACGCCAATGCTTTTCCAGCGACCAGCCGTCCCGAGGGTAGCGGACGAGCCTGCGTGCGCCGCATCTTTCCATCGGCCACGCGTTCGTACCATTGATTAAGAGCGGCGGTTCCCGACGCGATGAGTCCGGTCCCGATGATGGTGTGCAATAGCGTAAGGAAATGCCAGCCGGGCAACGCCTTTTGCGCGCCAAAAAAATACCCGACTCCCGTGCTCATCAGGATGAGCCAAGTGATTCGCGGCTTCGTTAACGCGATGTAGTCCTTCATCAAGGAGAGACTGATGCTCTGAGACTTAAGATTTAAGGTACCACAAGAAGATAGCGGTCCGGCAATATATTTTACGGTCTGGGCGCAAAGTGCGGGGCGCCTAGATCACGCCAATCTCTCGCTAAACGGATGCCACCGACGGCGAGTTAGTGACACTCGAAAATGCACGCTCCGCATCGGCGGCGGTGGGATACTGCGGCAGCAGCTTGCTCACTCCGGTCATATCCAGGAGCACTTGCACGCGCTCGGAAATCCCGACGGCGGCGAATTTTACGCCGATTCTTTGGGTGTGCGCCCAGTGGCTGAGCACGATGCCCAACCCGGCCGAATCGATGTAGGGCACGCCCGTAAAATCGATAATCGTGCTTTTCAGATCGGGCTGGCGGATGGCAGTCTGGAAGTCGAACAACGTCGTGATGGTCAGAGGGCCGCTGAGGGTCAGGATGGCGACGTCGCTAGCGGAGCCGGGCGTCCGCTGGATTTGGATTTCGTCCATGGGGAGCATTTTATACCGCGCGCATTACAGCCGCGTTACAAACCAGTTTAGCGCTCCGCCAACGTGAGGGCTGGGCCTTAGAGTTGGATGACGTTCAGATTGGGAAGCATGTGGAAGTGGCGCGGATTCCGGGTGCCAAGCGCGTAAGCAAAGTGGAGCGCAGTGGCGCCAATCAGCAGATCTGCAAACGGAATTGTGCGGCCGAGCTGCCGTGTATTAGCGTCGATCTTCGCCGCAAGGTGGGCCATTTCCGTGGTGAATGGTTGTACCGGGATGGCCGAAAAAACGGTGTCAGGTACTCGCGTCGATTTTGTGCCTGCTCCGCAGTCTGAGCGCGATTTAGGCGGTGCTCCAGTTCGATGACGGTGATAGCAGAGAGTACGATTTCTGTTTCGCCGTGCTCGTGTTCGAGCATAAGGAGCAAGTTGCTCAGCGGCTTGGCTTCACGCTCACCAGCGATTAGCACGCCGGAGTCCAGCACTAATCCCATACGGGCGGGATTAAAGGCTCACGGTGGGCATCGATGGCTGCTTGCACATCTTTGGCGAACGCGGGATCGGGTACTGGAGCATAGCCCAGCTGCTCTTCGTACGCTTGCGCCAGAGCGATACATTCACTGATTTTCCGACCCGGTCCCCGCGGGGATTTGATGACGGCTACGGGACGATGATCCTGCTCCACGATCACTTCTACGCCTTTCTGGACCTTGGCCAGCACAGCATGGATGTCGCGCGCGAGTTCGGCCTCTGTGATGCGCACCGTAGCCATTACTTCGATCATACACCCGATGTTTGGCATGACATGTTCGACTCCGCGCCAAACCGCGAACAATTAGCGTTCATCGTTCAATCGAGGCCCCGATACGGCGGAGCGACAACCTTCTTTCACTCGCCTTGGCTGACGGCGATTTCCGGTAGCGCTGGTGCGCGCGGTGAACATAATCAAAACCACCGCTGCGGATCGCAGCAGCCGAGCGGACGCCATCGTCTTCAACAAGGAAAGTAGCTGCTTGGAATCGGTCGCGGCTACTTCTGCAGACGAAAAACCTGGCGCATTGCTTCCACGGCGTCCGTCCGAGTCCAGGCTGTGTTGGGATCGCGTCCCGTCGCCGCGAAGTAGTTTCGCATGAACGTCTGGCCCAGCGCCGCATGAACCCCCGGCTTCAGAATTCCATCCGCCATGTCACCCGAAATTCCCAGGTATGGACCCAGCGTCTCCAAAAGCCCAGCATAGGGGCGCCCGCGTACCTTCAGATTGCCCTGGAAATCGATGAACGGGTCCTGCTTAACAATGGCCGCCAACTGCGCGGTGTCGAGGAGCGGCGCATTTAAATTGAAAGCCGAATTCGCGGCCTCCAGGAACGCATTGGCGACAATCGCGTGGCCAATGTCGGAAGGATGCACTCCGTCCAGGCTGAACATTCCGCCCAGGTAGCGCGTGGTAAGCGTGATGTTGCCAAACGAAATGCCGTTTTGATTTATGGCATCGAGCAGCGAATTGATATCCACCACGGGCATTTTCACGGCGGCTGCCTGCTCGGCGATGATCTGATTGTATTCCTGGATGGTGCTCTCGATGGTCTGCACTTCGCTTGCATCCAACACCCAGTTTGGATCTAGCAATAGCACACTATCCACCAGGCCCAGCTTCAAAAGAAACATAGCCACAACGGTTGTGTAGCTGCCAGCCGGAAGCCCGTAATCCTTACCCAGGAATAGAGTGAGGTCGTCGTTATTGAAAAGAAATCCGACTTGGGTGACGTTCGGAACGTTGGCAAAAACCACTTGGGTTTTCCAACTGGTGAGGCTCTGCACGATCTGTTTGTAATTGGCGGCGAAAACCGGCACAGGCGTCAGCTGCGATGCATCCAGCTTGTCGAAAGCCAGTACTGCGCTCAGTGCGTCGTTGCTGCCGATCCAGCACGTCATGAACGGCGCTTGCAATGATTCGGCGATCTGGATTTGAGTGCCGGTGCGCGGCGACAGAACGAGGTCCGTTTCGTTAGCGATGGGCGTAGTGGCGGCCTGATTCAGGATCGAAGTGGTATCGGCACCGGAAACAGCGAGGTCGAACGTGGCCACTGCTGGATCGATTCGGGTCCTTCCCTTCACGCTGGGAACGCTTGTAAAAGGGCCATCCTGGATCAGGGGAAGCGGAAAATCGACGCCCAGCTGCTTGGCGATGACGTTCACGAAGCTATATGGCTGGGTTCGATAGGAGGCATCGGCGGACTGAACGCCTTCTCCCAGGCTGTCTCCGAGAGCCACATAGGCCGGTGGTTGCGCCCAGGCCAGCGATGCCAATCCGAGCGCGATGATGAATCTCTGGAACATTCAACCCCCGTGGAAACGCCCAATTCTAGCACGTGGATGCTATCGCAGCGCCGCCAGCGGATCGATGCGCGTCGCTCGCCGAGCCGGAAGATAGCTGGCCGCGAATGCAATCAAGACGAACAGCCCCGCAGCCTCCGCAAACGTTGCGGGATCAGTGGCGGTGACCCCGAATAGCAGGCCTTTCATTACTCGCGTGAAGGCGAACGCGCCGCCCATGCCAATGGCCACTCCGGCTATCGTAAGAACGATTCCCTGCCCCACAATGAGGCGCAGAATATCGCTCTGCTGCGCACCGAGCGCTCGCCGAATTCCAACTTCCCGGGTTCGTTGCGCCACCGAGTACGAGATAACGCCGAACAGACCAACCACCGCCAGCAGCACCGCGATTCCCGCAAACACTCCGAGCAGCAGCAGCGTGATCCGCTGTTGCCCCACCGACGTCTCCAGTAGTTCCTCCATGGTCTTGACCGCCGTGACCGGCTGATCGCGGTCAATGGATAGCACCTGATTGCGGATCGCGCCGGCGAAGCGTTCGGGATCCGCGTCCGTGCGGACGATCAGAGCCGCTCTTTGCGGACGGTAAAGACTGGAGGGAAGGTACAGTTCAGGTGCAGCGTCCTGCACCAAGCCGCTCTCGCGCACGTCCCCGGCGATTCCAACCATCTCCAGCCCGCCCGATGTTTGATCGGCGCCGATGCGAAGATGCCGGCCAACTGGATCCACGCCGTTGGGATAAGCAGGCCACAGACGGCGGGCCAGATTCTCATTGATCATCGCTACCGGCGGAGCGTTGAGCGCGTCATCGCGCTCCGTGAATGCGCGCCCGCGCCGCAGCGGGATTTTCAACGTACGGAAGTAGCCGGGCATTACGCTCTGCAACTGGACTTGCATCCGCTCATGCACCGGCATCTGCTCTTGTCCCACAGCCTGGATCGCAATGGCCCACTTGGCGCTCAGTGGAACCGACAACGATACCGTCGCGCCGCGGACGCCGGGCACGGTTTCCACGCGTTGCACCAACTGTTCGTAGAACGCCAGGAGCTTTTGCCCCGTGTCGTAACGCGCCGGCGGCAGGGCGATCTGCATGGTCAGCAAATGGTCCGCCGGAAAGCCGGGACCAAGGGAGTAAAGATGCAGCAGCGTTCGCATCAGGAGCGCCGCGCCGATCAGCAGCATGATGGACAACGCCACTTGTCCTACGACCAATAAACCGCGCGCGCTGAAACCCAGTGCAACTGGCCGGTTCGATGCACGCCCTTCGCCGTGCGCGCGCAACATGTCCGCGACGTTCGGACGTGAGGCCTGCAAAGCGGGAAACAGCCCGAACAAAACGCCGGTGGCGATGGAGAGCGCTGCGCTGAATCCGAGGACTGCGGCGTCCACATGAATCTCTTGAGCGCGCGGCAGATTTAGAGCGCTGAAGTTTACGATTGCGGCCACGATCCATTTGGCTAACAGCACTCCGGCTATCCCGCCGGCGAGTACCAACAGCAGACTCTCCGCCAACAATTGCCTGATCAGGCGGCTTCGCGCGGCGCCCAGCGCGGAGCGTACAGCGAACTCGCTGGAACGGGCCGTGGCGCGCGCCAGCAGCAGGCTGGCCACATTCGCGCAGGCCGCCAACAGAACCAGGCCGACCGCTCCAAACAAGATCCAAAGCATGCTGCGAACCTTTTCCACCAATTGCCTGCTCAGCAGCGCCGTCCGCATGATAGGCTCCGCATCGGCGGGGTGGGAGCTGCCATATTGACGGCCTAACACTTCCATCTCGGCGCGCGCTTGTTCCAGGCTGACGCGCGGCTTCAGGCGGCCCAGCCCGATCAGGATCGGCGTAATGGACCATGCCTGCGGGGGAACGGCGGAGAACTCCACCGGCCTGGTCACCCACACATCCACGTCCGGCGACGGGAACTGAAATCCGGCAGGCAACACGCCGATGATGATATGCGGAACGGCGTTTAGCGTCGCTGTTTTGCCGATCACCTGCGGATCGCCGTTGAAGCGGTTCCTCCATAACTGCGCGCTGATCATGGCCACTGCAGGCCCGCCGCGCCGGTCCTCTTCGGCCAGAAAGCCGCGTCCCACGATGGGCTCCACGCCCAGGATTTGCAGGAAATCGTGCGATACGCGGGCCCCATTGAGCGCTTGTGGCTGGGCGCCATTGCCAGAGAGGGTCATGTTTTCGGTAGCGACGAAAAATGCCCCGAGTTCAGCAAAGGATTGAGCCGCCGGGCGAATCGCTTCGAAGCGGTCCAGAGTGAAGCCCACGTCATGACGATTTAGCCGAGGGACGTCCACCGAAACCCGCACCAAGCGATCCGGCTGGCGATATTCCAGCGGTTTGAGCAATACCGCGCGAATCACGGTGAACATTGCCGTGTTGCCGCCGATGCCGAGCCCGAGCGTCAGGATGGCCGCGAGTGCAAACCCGGGATTTTTTCGCAGCATGCGGCAGGCGTACAACAGATCCTTCACACAATTTTCAAACGAGGGAAAGGCCCACACCTGGTTCGCGTCCTCATGAATCAAGGTGATATTCCCGAAATGACGCCGCGCCGTTTCGCGCGCCTCCTCAAGCGACATACCCTGCGCCACGCATTCTTGAATTTCGAGCTCCAGATGCGCATCCAGCTCTTCGGCCAAGTCGTCGGACACGCCATGCCGGCCCAGCAGCATGGCTCGAATCTTAGACCACCACTCGCGCATTTACACCTCCGGTGCCAGCACCCGTGCCATGGCTTCCACGAATCGCCGCCATTTCGAAGTCGCCGCCACCAGTTGTTTGCGGCCCGGCGGCGTAAGGCGGTAATACTTTGCGCGCCGCGCATTCGGCGAAGTCTTCCATCCGGCCGTCACCCAACCACGCTGCAACAGGCGCTGCAGCGCCGGATAGAGCGAGCCGTTGTCGACGATAAATTCCTGATCGGACTGCTGCTTGAGAAACTGCGAGATGCCGTAAGCGTGATTCGGGCCGGGGCGCAGGCTGCGCAGGATGAGAACTTCGAGCGTCCCTTGCAGGAACTCGAGCCGCTCAGATGGATTGTCTACAGTAGACATGCTATCTATATTGAGATGCGACATCGGTGGTGTCAAGTCCTGCTAACCGCCGGAGTTTGCGCTTCGGCCGCGACGCCACGCGTGAAGATCAATCGCAAAGACGGGTTGGTCTATGTATGGATTGCACCCGGCAAATACGTGATGGGATGTTCCGCCGGAGATCGTGCCTGTTTCGCTTGGGAGAAACCGGCTCGCGCGATCGAAATTCAAAAAGGCTTTTGGATCGGTCAAACGGAGGTGACGCAACAGGCCTATCTGGGCGTGATGGGCGCCAATCCGAGCCGTTATAAGGGAGCCCGGCGGCCCGTGGATCAGGTCAGTTGGTTCGACGCCCGGCGATATTGCCAGGCGGTGGGAATGCGCTTGCCGACCGAGGCTGAATGGGAGTGCGCGGCGCGCGGAGGCACTGCCACTGCGCGTTACGGGCCACTCGACGACATTGCATGGCACGACGGCAATAGCGGGGATAGCACTCACGACGTCGGCCAAAAACTGCCGAATGCCTACGGGCTGTACGACACCTTAGGCAACGTGTGGGAGTGGGTAGAAGACGCGTACTCCGGCGACACGCGTAAAAGAATCCTGCGCGGCGACTCGTTTTACAACCTTCCCCTGCACGTTCGCGTATCAGACCGGCTGTGGGCACTGCCTGGGACCGCTCATCGCGACATGGGCGTGCGGTGCGCCGGGGACTAGTCGCGCCTTTCAAGATCACGATCCGTCACACTAGAGTCGTGAGCACATTGGCCAATCATCTGATCAGCGAGAAAAGTCCTTACCTGCAGCAGCACGCCCACAATCCAGTGGACTGGTATCCATGGGGCGAGGCGGCGTTCGAGAAGGCGCGTAGCGAAGACAAACCCATCTTCTTGTCCGTTGGGTATTCCACTTGCCATTGGTGCCACGTGATGGAGCGCGAGTCGTTTGAGAGCGAAGCACTGGCGGACATTCTAAATAAATGGTTCGTGCCGGTGAAGGTGGATCGCGAAGAGCGGCCCGACGTGGATCGGATCTACATGACGTTCGTGCAGGCGTCCACCGGGGGCGGCGGTTGGCCCATGTCGGTGTTCCTGACGCCGCAGTTGAAGCCGTTCTTTGGCGGCACTTATTTCCCGCCCGACAATCGCTATGGACGGCCGGGCTTTGGTGCAATTTTGCAGCACCTCGCGGAAGCGTGGCGCAACGATCGCAAACGCATTGAGCAATCGAGTGTCGACGTCATCGCGCAGCTTGCGCAATATACCGGCGCGGACGGGCCCTCAATCGGGATGCCGGATCAGACCATTCTCGATTCTGCGTTCCAACAATTCCGCCGGATGTTCGATTCGGCGCATGGCGGATTCGGGAGCGCGCCGAAGTTTCCCCGGCCGGTGGTATTCAATTTCCTGCTGCGCTATTACGCGCGATCACGACGGCAAGAGGCGCTCGATATGACGCTCGAGACCCTGCGCGCCATGGCCAACGGAGGCATGCACGATCAACTAGGAGGCGGCTTTCATCGCTATTCGGTGGACGAGCGCTGGTTCGTCCCGCATTTCGAGAAGATGCTGTACGATCAGGCGCAGCTTTCGATTTCGTACCTGGAGGCTTTCCAGATTACGCGCGATCCGTTTTATGCCAAGATCGCGCGCAGCACGCTGGATTACGTTTTGCGGGATATGACGCATCCCGAGGGCGGCTTTTATTCGGCCGAGGATGCCGACAGCGTTATCGATCCAGCAGATCCGAAGGAAAAGGGCGAGGGCGCATTTTATATTTGGACTGCCGCGGAGCTGAAACAGGCGCTCGGTGAAGAGCAATATAAACAATTCTCGTCCATTTATGGCGTTGAGCCGAACGGAAATGTTCCGGACGATCCCCAGGGCGAGTTTATTGGTAAAAACATTTTGTATTTGCGCGAGCCATTGGACGATGCGACCGAGGCGCAGTTGCAGCCGGCGAAGACGGCGCTGCTCGCGATCCGGAGCAAACGCGTCCGCCCGCATCTGGACGACAAGGTCCTGACTGCCTGGAACGGCCTGATGATTTCGGCGTTTGCCAAGGGCGCGCAGGTGTTGGACGATCCTAAATATCTGGAAGCGGCGCAATGGGCGGCGGAGTTTATCCTTACTCGGATGTATGACGCGGCTACGGGCGTCCTGCTGCGGCGGTATCGCGATGGCGACGCCGCAATCGCTGGGTTCCTGGATGACTACGCGTTCTTCATTGGCGCGCTGCTGGATCTATACGAAGCGGATTTCGACCCAAAACACATTGAGGCCGCGATGGGGCTGACGGCCAAGATGCGCGAACTGTTTGAGGACGCAGCCGAGGGCGCGTTTTTCAGCACCGCCGCGGGCGATAGCAATCTGGTGCTGCGCATGAAGGACGATTACGACGGCGCGGAGCCATCCGGGAACGCCGTGGCGCTGGTGGATCTGCTCAAGCTGGCACACCTCACGGATCGCGCGGAATATCGCGAGACGGCCGAGCGAACGTTGAAGGCGCTGGGGTCAAAGATCGCCCAGCAGTCGGTCGCTGTACCGCAAATACTGGTGGGTCTCGATTACTATTTGGCCCCACGACGGGAAGTGGTTTTGGCGGGCGACGCCAACGAATTCTTACGGCACGTCCGTTCTCGATTCTTGCCCCATACCACTGTTTTGCGCGCTGGCGCGCCATTTTTCCCCGGCGCTGCTGCGATGCACGAGGTCGACGGCAAAGCCACTGCATACGTGTGCGAAAACTACAGCTGCCAACTGCCAACCAACCAACTTGCCAAATTCGACGAGTTGCTACAATAGGTCGAAATTCAATTAAACCTACCGAGGAGAGTTCATGGAAAGACCTGGAGCTACGACGATGAGAGGAAATCCGCTGACCCTTCTGGGGCCCGAGTTAAAGGCCGGCGACAAGGCGCCGGATTTCAGCGCGGTGAATGACGGACTCCAGCCCGTAAATCTGGCGGGTACCGGGAAGGCCGTGCGCATCTTCAGCGTGGTGCCCTCGCTCGATACGCCGGTGTGCGATGCGCAGACCAAGCGCTTCAACGAAGAAGCCGCCAAACTTCCGGGCGTAGAGATTTATACCGTAAGCATGGACCTGCCATTTGCGCAAAAACGCTGGTGCGGCAATTACGGGGTGGACAAGATCAAGATGCTATCGGATCACCGTTCGGGATCGTTCGGCGAGAACTACGGAACGCTGATCAAAGACATGCGGATTGAGAGCCGCGCGATTTTCGTTTTGGATAAAGATGACACGCTGAAGCACGTCGAGTACGTGAAGGAAGTGGCCGATCATCCGAACTACGAAACGGCGCTGGCGGCGGCGCGGTCGCTTGCGAAGTAGCCACTCATCTAGAACTTCGATGTAGAATGGAAGGCCGGAAATGGCTTTCAATCGTCGAGTTGCAATTGCAGTCATCGGAATCGGGTTCGGGGGGCTGGCGCTCTCGCTCGCCGCACAAAGCGGTGAAGCTTTCAAGACACGTCTGTCGGCACTCCCGGCCGACGCCAGGACGCGCGCCAGTCTCGCGGGCTCAGGTTCGGCGTCCGCCGTGGTCACAGGCACAAAGGTCGCGATCACCGGCTCCTTCGACGGGTTATTGTCAACAGCGACCACCGCCAGTCTGCACATCGCAGCGGCTGCCGGTGTCAGAGGGCCTGCTATTGGCGACCTCACGATTTCCAAGGCCACCAGCGGAACCATCACCGGATCCATCGACCTGACTCCCGAGCAAGTGACCAGCCTGCGCAAAGGCGGGTTGTATATCCAGATTTACAGCGAGAAGGCCCCCGACGGCGTTCTATGGGGCTGGTTTTTGAAATAGGAGGCAGCACCCATGCTGAGTAGATTTCTTTGCGCGTGTTCGATCACCGCGATCTGTTACGCGCAGCAAGGCGCGGGCCCCTACACGGCGGCTCAGGCAACCGCCGGGCGCGCCACCTATCAAGCAAGCTGCGCCAGCTGCCATGGAGCCGATCTGAGCGGACAGAACAGCGCGTCGGCATTGGCGGGTGGACTCTTCCTGAGCAGTTGGGGCGACCGCACGCCCAGCGACCTGATTGCGTTTCTCGAAGGCGCTATGCCTCCTGGGAATCCAGGCAGCCTGGGCGAGCAGGCGTATGTCAACGTGACGGCATTCATCCTGGATTTCAACGGTGCGCGCGCCGGGAACCAACCGTTGACGGCAGCTAACAAAGTGGCCATTCGTTCGGTGGCTAGCGGACAGATCAAAGCGCCGCGCGCCGCGCAGGCCGCGCCGGGCGAACCATTGGGTGGCCGGGCAGAAGCGCCGGTGCCGCCGACACCGCGAGGCTTGATCGTCGCCGGTGAAGTAAAAAATTATGTCCCGGTCACCGACGCCATGCTGCGCAATCCCGACCCCAACGATTGGCTGATTATTCGCCACGATTATCACGCCACCAATTACAGCCCGCTCAGTCAGATCACCACTCAGAACGTCAAGGAACTCGAACTCCAGTGGGTGTGGGCCATGAATGAAGGCACCAATCAGCCGGCGCCCGTGGTGCACAACGGCATCATGTACCTCATGAATCCGGGGAACATCGTGCAGGCGCTGGACGCGCGCAAAGGTGATCTCATTTGGGAGAATCGCATCGGCGCGACGGCTACCGGCAGCTCGCAGCGCGGCCTCGCGATTTATGACGACAAAATCTACGTCACCACCAGCGACGCGCATATCTATGCGCTCGACGCGCGCACCGGCAAGAATGTTTGGGACACCGTCATCGGCGATCGCAAACAGAGCAACTACAGCACCAGCAGCGGCCCGATCGTCATTAAGGGCAAGGTGGTGCAAGGCCTGGGTGGGTGCGCAAAGTATCAGGAAGAAAAGTGCTTCATCAGCGCCTACGATGCCCAGACTGGCAAAGAGGCCTGGAGGTTTTACACCATCGCGAAGGAAGGCGAAGTGGGCGGCGATAGTTGGGGCAAGCTTCCGAACTTGTTCCGCGCGGGC